>JACCDZ010225661.1_pt1 | contig 14697 bp, 15 predicted proteins | sample 7449551 | NCBI WGS metagenome assembly JACCDZ01 (sample SAMN15323452, study PRJNA562643) | freshwater metagenome | isolation source: river surface water | place: USA:Blue River Watershed | collected 2017-08-18 | reverse complement strand
CTCCAGTCAAACTGGAACGCCTCGCCCATGTCAAAGTGCATCGGCACAAAACCCTGCCCCTTGGCCGCCAAGTCCTGCTCTTTGCGCCAGCGCAGGGCAAAGGTGTAAACCGGCCCTCGGCTGCCCGGATAGCCCAGCGCCCGCAGCCCTTCAAACAAAGCCTTTGTGCCCCGGCGCTCGCGTTTGTTGCGGTGGCTGTCTGACTTGAGCCACTGCGCCAGCACCTCCTCAAATGGCCCCAAGATCCCCGGGCCTGACGCCCGCTTGGGATACCGGGGCTCCACCATCTCGGGCTGATCCAGCCATTTCTTGGCCGTATTGCGAGAAATCCCCAGCCGATTGCTGGCCTCGCGAATGGATACGCCGTCCCTCAAGACAAGACGGCGCAATTTGCTCAATGTACTCACGTTGATCACTCCAGACCACCCTGCCCAAAAAATCAGCAGGGTAGCCCTCAACGTGGCTCAGTTTTCAGCGTGTAAACCTCGGAAACTGGCTCAATTTTGGTTGTGATTCAACAATTCGAGCTCTCGCAGTGGCGGGTGCGAAGCGTCATCCGATGTTTCCGGAAGTTCCAACCACTGCCGAGCTGGGCTTTCCGTATCTTCAGTCCTTCATCTGGTATGGACTGTTTGCACCGGCGGGTACGCCATCGAGTGTTGTCGAGAAGTTAAATACTGCAATCGCGGGAATTCTGAAGAATCCGAAATTCGCACAGGAGCAAGTTGTCTCGAGGGGAATGACTGTGGTCGCTGGATCGCCCAAAGAATTTAGCACGGCGATTCGCCAGGATCGGGAGATTGTCGGAGAAATGGTGAAAGCATCAAAAATTCAACCCGAATGAGCCAAGGGCATTTCGAGAATAGAGTGATAAGGCTGCGTACCGAACCGTAGGTTCGGTACTCCTGCATCTCCAGGATTGATTGGCACATCGGCGCGTCACACACGCGGAGGGACCGCGTCCGTAAGCCATGAATGACCGCAACGGTTGGAGGCTGCTCTTACCAGTTGCCTGCACCAGACCATCAAGATGCCCTTCGATGCACCGCCTCGCCCGTGGCGGCTGCCCATGTGGAACCGGGAGCAGCCTAGCGGAGCCTTCTATTTAGAAGTGCCGGCCGAACGGTAGCCCAACGCCTCAGATAGAACCTTGGCCTCTTGCAAAAGCAACGCACCACAGGCCTCGACCTGTTCTGTCTGCAGCCTGACGCTGGGGCCAAAGATGCCAAGTGACCCGGCCACCTTGCCTGCACCATCGAAAAACGGTGCGGCCACTGCGACCGCACCAGCAATTAACTCATCCTTGCTGATGGCGTAACCACGTTTTCGAATTTTGGCGAGCTCATCCGGATACCGTGACAGATCGATCGTGGTACCAGTTGCATAGCGCTTCAGTTCGTTCGCATCGTTCACCGCATAAGCCAGGATAGCTCGCCCACTAGCGCCCAACAGAATACGTTCTTGATAGCCTGCGCCTCGTTTGAAGCTCAAGGGCTGGGCGCTTGGCAATTCAGCTATGCAGAGACGATAAGCCCCTTGCGGAACAAATAAAGCCACTGTCTCCCCGGTCTGTTCCCAAATCCGGCGCATGACAGGCTGAGCCAGCTCGCTGATGTCCAGGCTCGACGTCCATACATGTGCCAAATGAGCTACTGATGGACCCAGTCGGAATTTTTGCGGCTCTCCGCCTGATATCACGAAGCCGCTTTGCTCGAGCGTGTGTAGCAAACGATACAGAGTGGGGCGACTGAGATCAACCCGCTTAAGCAATTCACCGACCGAAAGTTCGTAATCGGTCGCGGTGAATGCCATAAGGATCTCCAGCGCCCGGTCTACGGCGCGCACGCTGTCGCTCATTTTTTCTGTCTGGGCCAAATCCGCTTCCTTCGTTCCTGTTCTGTGCCAGCTTGTCCGGCTGAGGCTGCATCGTAGCGCGGGCCGACCGCGTTGCTTCCGTAGGAGGGTTTTTCCTGCTGGCGATTTGACATGGCTCAAATTGTTCGTACAATGGACACCGTTCTCATCTGATGGACATCAAACAAACGGACCTTTTCCCATGGGGGTCCGGCTTTTCAACCCAAAGGAGACTGTGAGCATGAACAAGGAAATGTCTGAAACCCTGACCCGGGTCGGTCCCGGTACCCGCATGGGCGCCCTGATGCGCCGTTACTGGGTCCCGGCCTTGATGTCGAGCGAGATTGCCGATGCCGATGGCCCGCAGGTGCGCGTGCAGCTGCTTGGTGAAAAACTGCTGGCCTTCCGCAATTCGGACGGCAAGGCCTGCCTGATCGACGAGTTCTGCTCGCACCGTGGCGTTTCTCTGTACTTCGGCCGCAACGAGGAAAACGGCATTCGCTGCGCCTATCACGGAGTCAAGTTCGACGGCGACGGCAAGTGTGTCGACGTGCCTTCCTCGCCGCAGGCCTGTGCCCGCATGCACATCAAGGCCTACCCCTGCATCGAGCGCGGCGGCATCGTCTGGACCTATATGGGCCCGGCCGACAAGCAGCCTGCACCGCCCGAATTGGAGTGGTGCACGTTGCCGGCTGACCATGTGTTCGTGTCCAAGCGCTTGCAGTACTCCAATTACCTGCAGGCCATGGAAGGCGGTATCGATACCGCACACGTCTCCTACGTCCACAGCTTCGAAGTGGATACCGATCCGATGCACCAGGGTGTGAAGGCGCTCGACTACATCAAGGCCGATGGCAATGTGATGTTCGAGATCGAGAAGACACCGTTTGGTCTGAGTCTGTTCGGTCGCCGCAACGGCGAGCCCGACTCCTACTACTGGCGCGTCACCCAGTGGCTGTTCCCCTGGTTCACCTTGATCGCCCCGTTCGGTGAGCACGCGCTGGGCGGCCACGTTTGGGTCCCGATCGATGACCACAACTGCTGGGCCTGGAGTATCAACTGGCAGCCCAGCAGACCTCTGACGGCCGAAGAGCGCTCGGCGATGGAGGCTGGCAAGGGCATCCACGTGGACTATGAGGCGCCGGGTAGCTTCATTCCGCGAGCCAATCGAGACAACGATTACATGATGGACCGCGTGGCGCAGAAGGAAAAGCGCTCCTACAGCGGCATCTTTGGCTTCGCTGCCCAGGACTACTCGCTGCAGGAGAGCATGGGCCCGATTCAGAACCACGAGGCCGAGCAGTTGCTGCCGACCGACAAAGCCATCGTCATGGCGCGGCGCATGTTGTACGAAGCGGCACTCGGACTGACGGAAGGACAGGAGCCGCCGGCGCTGGATGCAAGCGAGCAGCGCGTGCGTCCAGCCGGCGTGCTTCTGCCCAAGGGGCAGGACCCGGTGGAGTGGGCGCGTGAGAACCTGGCCGACAGTATGCACAAGCCGGTGTTTAGCCTCTGATCGAGAACAGCATTCCAAAACGACACAGGAGACAAGCATGAAACATCTGACGCGGATCGCTGTCGCGACCGTAATTTCTCTCTTCACATGCCTCGGCGCATGGGCTCAGAGTGGCGAGTGGGCGCCGAGCAAGCCCGTGCGCATCGTGGTTCCCATCACCGGCAGCACCAATGACGTTCTGGCCCGCTTGGTGGCCCCCAAGCTGCAGGAGGCCCTGGGACAGCCGGTGGTGGTCGACAACAAACCAGGCGCTGGGGGCAATATCGGTGCGAGCGAGGTTGTCCGGTCCGCGCCAGATGGCCATACCCTACTGGTGGGCTACAACGGTCCGTTGGCGATCAACGTCACGTTGTTCGACAAGATGCCGTATGACCCCCTGAAGGACCTCGCCCCCATCACGTTGGCTGTCAAGGCGTCGCAGTACCTGGTGGTCAATCCGGCCACTGGTATCACGAGCGCGAAAGACTTGGTGGCCAAAGCCAAGGCGGCACCGAGCAAGTACTCATATGGATCGGTCGCACTGGGCAGCGCTTCGCACCTGACGATGGAAATGTTCAAGTCGGCAGCGGGTTTCCGCATGACGCACATTCCCTACCGTGGTGCAGGGCCCGCGGTGACGGACCTGATCGCCGGCAATATTGACGCCGGCTTCTTTGTGCCGGGCAATGTGCAGCAGTTCGTGAAAGAAGGGCGACTTCGCCTGCTGGCTACTTCGGGCAGCAAACGCTTCGCCAGTACGCCCGACATTCCGACGCTTATCGAGCTGGGCTACAAAGACTTCGAGGCTACCTCCTGGATCGGCTTTCTGGCGCCGGGCGGAACGCCAGCCCCCATCATTGATCGCTACAACCGGGAGATCGTCAAGATTCTCAACCAGCCTGACATCAGGAAGCGACTGATTGAAATGGAGTTCGACATCGTGGCCTCCAGCCCCAAGCAGTTCAGCGACTGGATCCGTACTGAGATTGGACGTTGGGGCAAGGTCATCAAGGACACCGGCGCAAAGGCTGAATGAGCATGAGTCAAGCACGCTTGGGTGGTAAGACCGCCCTGATCACAGGTGGCGGTGCCGGCATCGGTGCAGCTACAGCCCTATTGTTCTGCCGCGAGGGTGCGACCGTCACCCTGGTGGACGCGAATGCCGAGGCGTTGGCGCGTACGGCGCTGGCGATCGAGGCGGCTGTGCCGGGCGCCCGGGTCGCTCAGATCGCGGCTGACGTGGCCGACGAAGCCGCTGCGGCACAAGCCGTCCAGATGGCGTTGGATCAATTCGGCGGCCTCGACGTCTTGGTTAACAACGCAGCAATGCGCCACTACTCAGCGCTTGGCGATGCGACGCCAGCGGAGTGGCAGGCGATGGTCGGCGTCAACCTGGTCGGGTGCGCCAATTATTGCCGAGCTGCACTGCCGGCCTTGCGGCGTAGTGGCTACGGCAGCATCGTCAACGTTTCCTCGTGCTATGCAGTTACCGGCCGCAAGGGCATGGGCCTGTACGATGCGACCAAGGCCGGTCAGCTGGCGATGACGCGCACGCTGGCATTCGAGGAGGCTGTCCATGGCGTGCGCGTCAACGCGGTTTGTCCCGGCTCGACTCTGACTGACTTCCATGTCGGTCGGGCGAAGGCGGCCGGCAAGGATGTGGAAAGACTCAAGACTGAGCGGCAAAGCACCTCCTTGCTGGGGCGCTGGGCGGCCCCGGAGGAAATTGCCGCCCCCATCCTGTGGCTGGCCTCAAGCGAGGCGTCGTTCATTACCGGGACGACGTTGATGGTTGATGGTGGCCTTCACATCATGTAATCGATTGGGGCCATGCGTGCATGGCTCCTATTTATCTGCCCGCCATGTCTTTGCCTCTCCTTCAAGCCCGCGTCTTCAACCTTCGGTATGAGGCGCGTGACATCATCAGTGTCGAGCTAAGACCAGCTAGTCACTAAGTGGATTTTCCGTTCACTGAGGCTGGTTCACATATTGACCTGCATCTGGGCAACGGCTTAATCAGGAGTTATTCCCTCACCAATCCGGGGGAGTCCCAGAGGTACGTGGTGGCCGTGCTCAAAGACCGGAAAAGTCGGGGCGGCTCACTATATGTGCACGAGCAATTGAGAGTGGGGCAGGTCATCTCCATCAGTGCTCCCCGCAATAACTTTCGATTGGACGAAGACGCCTGCCAGAATGTTCTATTGGCGGGTGGCATTGGCATCACCCCCCTTTATGCAATGCTGAAACGTCTGAGTGCGCTGGGCCGACGGACGCATCTCATCTATTGCGCTCGCAGCAGATCCGATGCGGCTTTTGTCGAGGATATCCAGGCACTGGTTTCGGACAGCTGTGACGGGGCTCTTTCATCGAATTTTCATTTCGATGAAGAGAGGGGAGTGGCTCCCGATCTTGTGGGACTGCTTGGCGGTTTTTCTCCTGAGACGCACTTCTACTGTTGCGGTCCAGGCCCGATGCTGGAAGCTTACGAGAGCGCGTGCGAGAAGCTTGGCTACACAAATGTTCACGTGGAGCGCTTTGCCGCTAAGCCGGCGCTGACGAATCAAGTGGCTGATCCGGTGGGGTATACCGTGGAGCTGAAAAAGTCTGGCAAGACAGTCCAAGTGCCGCCGGGGACGAGATTGCTCGACGCATTGCTGTCCGCTGGCTGCAAGGTTGAATTCAGTTGCAGGGAGGGGGTCTGCGGTGCCTGCGAAACTCGTGTCATCTCTGGAGAGGTTGAACACCGAGACAGCATCTTGACCCAGAAAGAGCGTGCCGCGAATAAGTCAATGATGATCTGCGTTTCCAGCTGCAAATCTGGAACATTGGTCCTGGATGCATAAAACGCATCAATCTGGCGGGCTTGTTTGCGTAGAAAACTGCAGAGATCAACCACCTGACAGGCTGCCGCGGTCATCATCCAGACTTGGTCAAGGTGTTATCCAACAACGTCAGGATAATCTCGAACGCACCCAAGTTTGGCTGCGAAGCATGGCCGGCAGCAATTGCTCGGCCATTTCGCTGGCCGTCATCCGATCGGCACGGCTGGAAAGACTCAGGGCGCCGACCACAACCCCCCCCATGTTGTAGAGCGGCACGGCAATGGAGCGGACGCCGATTTCGATTTCCTCGTTGCTAAAGGCATAGCCGTTTTCGATGCAGGCCTTGAGAAGCTTGCGCAATCGCACAGGATCCGTGATGGTGTGCGGTGTCAGCCGATTGAGAGGCATGGCCTTGAAAAGAGTATCGAATTCAGCTGGAGACCGTGAGCTCAGTAGCACGCGACCAGTGGCCGAGCAGTGCAACGGCAAGCGGGATCCCACGCCCAGCCCTACAGTCAGGCTTTTGCGTGCCGTCGAACGCGCCGCGACCATGACTTCCGTTCCGTGTAGAACGGCCAGCGATGCAGACTCGCGTGTTCGTTCGCTCAAGGCGTCCAACGTCGGTTGAAGCAGACGAGGAAGGCGTGTCGATGCCGAGTAGGCATAGGACAGCCGCAGTATCCCGTGGTTCAACCAGAAGCGCTTGCCGTCGGTTTGGGCATAGCCGCCATGGCACAGGGTCAGTAGGCAACGTCGGGCTGCAGCAGGGCTGATGCCGACTAGGCGTGCAGCTTCGGATGAGGTCAGCCGCGCATGTGTGTCGTCGAATGCCTCGATCAGATGCAAGCCTTTGGCCAGGCCGGCGATCAGGTCCTTATCGCTGACAGATGAAGCGAGAGAGTTCGTGTCCATCGCGCGAATTCTGAATTGATGGGGGTCAAAAAATTTAACAGATTTTGCGCTATTCGCGAAATTGACCTTATCAAGTCGGGCAACAGCCAGCACACTCGACCCGTCTTTGACTGATGGGTCTGGACCGTCCGGCCCCCAACAACCGAGGAGCAAGAACTTGAAACAACTGAAGAGCTGGCTGTGTGCATTGGCTGTCGCGGCCGCCTGTGGCTCGCCACTGGCCGCCGACTTTCCGAGCAAACCGATTCGCTTGATCGTGCCTTTCCCCGCGGGCGGCACGGCCGATGTGTTGCCACGCATGCTGTCCGAAAAAATGCGTCAGCGTTTTCCGGCCGGCGTGATCGTGGAAAACAAGCCCGGCGCTGGCGGCAATATCGGCGCTGACATCGTCGCCAAATCCGAACCAGATGGTCATACCTTGCTGGTGTCGCCGCCCGGCCCCATTGCCATCAACCAGAGCCTCTATCCCAAACTGCCATACGACGCTAGTAAGTGGGTGCCGGTGACTGTGCTGGCCGCCGTTCCTAACGTGCTGGCTGTGAGTAACCAGTTGCCAGTCAAGAATCTGCAGGAATTCATTGCTTACCTCAAGGCCAATCCTGGCAAGGTGTCCTATGCCTCGCAAGGCAACGGCTCGACTTCGCACCTGACGGCAAATCTGTTCCAAACCCTCACGGGAACGCAGATGACGCACATTCCCTATAAGGGAACAGCGCCGGCGCTGACGGATCTTGCTGGTGGTCAAGTCGATGCGTTCTTCGACAATCTTGGTTCCTCTGGACCGCTGCATAAGGCCGGCAAGATTCGCATCTTTGCTGTGGCCGACAGTAAACGGGCGCCGACGATTAAGGATGTACCGTCGTTTGCTGAAGTTGGTCTGACAGGTATGCAGGCGGTGACTTGGTTCGCAGTTGTTGCCCCGCCCGGTACTCCGGCGGCTACGGTGAAATCGCTCAACAGTGCGTTGGTTGAAGCACTCAACCAACCCGACGTACAGCAGCGATTCGCTGAACAGGGCGCTGAGGTCATCGGTAACAGCCCGGAGCAAATGGGCCGCTTCATGCGCAGCGAAGCTGCTCGTTGGGCCAAGGTCATCAAGGACGCCAACGTCACGGTCGACTGACCAGCGCATTCACTTCCCAATACCAGGACATCACCATGAGTCAGATTCACCCCATCCAGTGGGTGCGGGGGCAGCACACCCGCGTGCCTTACGCCGTCTACCAAAACCAGGACGTGCTCGAACAGGAGCAGAAACGCGTCTATGAAGGCCCGACCTGGAACTATCTCTGTCTGGAGGCCGAGCTCCCCGAGCCGGGAAACTACCGGACGACCTTTGTTGGCCGTGCCCCCGTGATTGTGGCGCGCGACACCGACGGCGAGATCTATGCTTTTGAAAATCGTTGTACCCACCGCGGCGCGTTGATCTGCCTGGAGAAGGCAGGTACGGCCAAGGACTTCCAGTGTGTTTACCACGCATGGACCTATAGCCTTCAGGGCGCGCTCAAGGGGGTCGCCTTCGAGGCGGGTCTCAATGGCGCCGGCGGCATGCCGCCGAGCTTCTGCAAGGAAGACCATTCGCCGCGCAAGCTGCGCATCGCCACCTTCTGTGGCCTGGTGTTCGGCAGCTTTAGCGACGAGGTGGACAGTATCGAGGACTACCTCGGTCCCGAAATCTGTACCCGCATCGAACGCGTGCTGCACAAGCCGGTAGAGGTCATCGGCCGCTTCACGCAGGCGCTACCCAACAACTGGAAGCTCTACTTCGAGAACGTCAAGGACAGCTACCACGCCAGCCTGCTCCACCTGTTTTTCACCACTTTCCGTCTCAACCGCCTGTCGCAGCGCGGTGCGGTCATTGTGAGCGAATCGGGGGGGCATCACGTCAGCTACTCGATGGTGGATGCGCCCCAGGCCGAGGCCGGCAAGCAGTACCAGGAGCAAGGCCTTCGCTCCGACCAGGAAGGTTACAAACTGGCCGATCCGACGCTGCTGGCGGGCTTCAAGGAGTTCGATGACGGCATCACGCTGCAGATCCTCTCGGTCTTCCCCGGCTTCGTGCTGCAGCAGATCCAGAACTGTCTGGCCATTCGCCAAGTGCTGCCGCGCGGTGTGGAGAAGACCGACCTGAACTGGACCTACCTCGGCTACGCCGACGATACGCCAGAGCAACGCGGCGTGCGCTTGAAGCAAGCCAACCTGATCGGCCCGGCCGGCTTCGTCTCGATGGAGGACGGCGCGGTCGGCGGTTTCGTGCAGCGCGGAATTGCGACAGCCGGTGACGACCAGGCCGTCATTGAGATGGGAGGCGACAGCACCTCATCGAGCCCGTCGCGCGTAACCGAGGCCTCGGTGCGCGGCTTCTGGAAGCTGTATCGCCGCCTCATGGACATCTAGGAGTTTCCCCATGGATACCACCCCCACCCTGCGCGAGCGGATCATGGCCTTTCACGCTGCCTACATCCGCTGCATCGACAGCAACCAGCTGGAGGCTTGGCCGGACTTCTTCCAGCCACAGTGCCAATACACCGTAACGACGGCTGATAACCATCGTGACGGCCTGCCGGCTGGCCTGATCTGGGCCAACAGCCGCGCCATGCTGGAAGACCGCGTCTCCGCCTTGCGCCATGCCAACATCTATGAACGGCACAGCTACCGCCACCTTGTCGGATTGCCCTTCGTGACAACCGGCACGGACACGACGGTCAACGCCGAGACGCCTTTCATGGTGGCACGCATCATGCACGACGGAGTCACCGACTTGTTCTGTACCGGTGTCTACCACGACGTATTTGATATTGCGGGCTACACGCCGCGCCTGCAAAGCCGTATTGTCGTGAGCGACAGCAGTCGCGTCGACACCCTCTTGGCGGTCCCGCTGTAATGACAGTCACTGCGCGTATCGCCTTGCCGGTGGGCGACCCCAACGGCATTGGGCCGGAGATCGCCCTCAGGGCGGCGGCAGCCTACGCCGGCCGCCGCGACGTGCAGCTCACGCTGTTCGGACCAGAGGCCGTGTTGCAGCAGACCGCCGATCGGCTGGGTCTGGCCGCGGTCTTGCAGACGGCGGCCGTCGTGGCGACCGAGGCAGTGGCTGGCGACGGCTACACGCCCGGGCGGGTCTGCGCCGAAGCTGGCGCCGCCATGATCGCCGCCGCGAGCACAGCCATCACGGCGGCGCGGTGCGGCGAGTTCGATGCTGTGGTGGCCGGGCCGCACCATGAAACGGCCGTGCACTTGGCCGGCATTCCGTTCTCCGGCTACCCCTCGCTGGTGGCGCGCGTGTGCGGGCAGTCCGAGGACAGCGTGTTCCTGCTGCTGGTAGGTGGCGGATTGCACATCGTGCACGCCACATTGCACGAAAGCGTGCAGCATGCTCTGGACCGCCTGACGCCCGAGCTGGTGGTCCAAGCCACGCAGGCTGGCGTGCGTGCTATGCAGCGCTTGGGTATGGCCGCGCCGCGCATCGGCTTGTTCGGCATCAATCCGCATGCGGGCGAAAACGGCCTGTTCGGCGACGCGGACGAGCGCATTACCCGTCCAGCCGTCGAACGACTGCGTGCAATGGGGTTGTCGGTAGAAGGGCCTGCCGGTGCCGACGCGCTACTCTCCGAGCGTCGCCACGACCTGTACGTAGCCATGTTGCATGATCAGGGGCACATCCCGGTCAAGCTGCTAAGTCCCAGACGCGCCAGTGCCCTGTCTATCGGCGCTGACGTGATCCTTTCCAGCGTCGGCCACGGCAGCGCGATGGACATCGCTGGCCAGGGGGTGGCCGACGCCCGCGCCATGATCGAAGCCGTTGCGCGGCTTGCTGCTGTGCCGGCGCCTCACTGAATTCCCATGACATACCAGATCAAGATTGAAGGTTCCGATGTGACCTTCCCCTGCGAGCCGGGAGAAACCGTGCTCGATGCTGCCGCTCGCAACGGCATTGAACTGCCTTACTCCTGCCGCAAGGGCGTGTGCGGCAACTGTCGCGGCCAAGTGCTCGCTGGCGAGTTGGCCCCCGGCACCGCTGGCGGCGGCGCCGAAGCTGGTATCCATGGTGCCGACGAGCATCTGTTTTGCCACGCCCAAGCTGCCAGTGACCTGCTTATCCGTCCGCGAAGCTGGCAACGTATCGACCCTGCGGCTCGAAAGACCTTGCCAGGCAAGATCTTTCGTATCACACAGCCGGCCAGCGATGTGACCGTGCTGCAGCTGCGTTTTGCAGCCGGGACACGCGTGAAATTCCGGGCAGGCCAATACCTTGAGGTGCTTCTGCAGGATGGCCAGCGCCGCGCCTTCTCTATGGCCAATGCGCCCCATGAAAACGATGGCGTCCAACTGCACATCCGCCACGTGCCGGGTGGCCATTTCAGTGCCGGCATTCTGCCGACGCTCAAAGCTGGCGATCTGCTGCAGCTCGAACTGCCTCATGGTGATTTTTGGCTGCGCGAGGACAACGAGCGACCGCTCCTCATGGTGGCTGGTGGCACCGGCTTCGCTCCCATCAAGTCGATCATTGACCACATGGTGCGGAATAAGATCCAGCGCCCGACCTCGCTGTACTGGGGCTCCCGCTTGCCCGAAGGTCTGTACGCACAGGACGTGGTCGCGAAATGGCAGAAGGCCTTGCCCGGGTTACGCTACGAAGCGGTGGTCAGCGATGCCGCAGCTGGCGCTTGGTCCGGACGCAGTGGTTTGGTCCACGACGCTGTGATGGCTGACCATTCCGATCTGTCCGCTCACGACGTCTATGCCTGCGGAGCGCCTGCAATGGTGGCCGCGTTGAGGCGTGTTTGCGTTGAGCACTGTGGGCTTCCCGAAGAAAGATTTTTCAGCGACGCGTTTGTTAGTCACGCACCATGATGGGACTCTGGGCGGCTGGTCGTTGTTTACCGTGCTGCTCGCGCTATTGCGTCTCCTGCAGCCTGATTCGATGGGGATTGCGTGTGCCGGACTAAGGTGCTGACCTCCGCTCAATCTGTCGGAATATGCCGGGAATTAAGACTCCCCCGGCTTTTTGAGGTCGCTGAATGGCGACCTCTTTTTTTGACGGAGGACCTGCCGATCACTCGGAAGAGCCCATTACGTAGCTCCATCATCTCAGGGGATAAGCCCTCATGAAATCCATACTCTCACTTGGCTTGGCCTCCAGCCACGCGTCGTATTGATCCTCAGGCAGGATCACCACCATTCGCTTCTCATCCTCCGGACGGTGAAACTGATTCATGACCGGATGATTCGTCGCATTGATCGTCAGCATGGTGAAGCTGTAAATCAACTCGCCGTCTGGCGATGTCCATCGATCCCAAAGCCCAGCAATGCCCATGGGCTGACCACTGCTCAAGGCAATGTTGGTCTGAATCGAGATTCCTGATCGCCAGTCTGGCTCAAAGAACGACATCGCGGGTACCACGCAGTGCTGCCCCTTGCTCCAAGCATTCCGATAGCTGGGCTTCTCCGCAACTGTCTCGGTCCGGGCGTTGTACGTGCTGCGCACTTTTTTCAGGTCCTTGACCCAGGGGGCCACCATCCCGAAGCGCCCCAACTGGGTGAAGCGCTGGCCATCACCGTCCTTGCGGATGAAGCCGGCTTCGTAGCCTGGCCATACGTGATGTGCCCCCGGCCCGCCGGAGGCGCGGCCTTGAACGTTTCCCGGTAGATCGCGGCAAGCGGCGGCGCCAGGTAGTTGCTGCACATGCCTTGATTCTAAGGAAGCGCGGCAATATACTGTATTTATGAACAGTATTCTAGCGCAAGGCTCACCAGCTTTGCTGAATGACGCGGCTCTCGTACTGCCCGAGCTGGGCAGCGCCCAGGCTGGTTTTCCCTCGCCGGCGGCGGACCTGCAGGAAAAGGCCATAGACCTCGGCCAGGTCCTCGTCACCCACCCGCAAGCGACTTTCCTGATCCGGGCCCGCGGTCATTCCATGATCGACGCTGGCATCCACGACAACGCCATCCTTGTCGTGGACCGAGCTCTGAAGCCACAGCACATGGACATCGTGGTGGCGGTCGTGGACGGAGAGTTCACGATCAAGCACCTTTGGAAGCGAGGCGGGCGACCGAAGCTGAAGGCTGCTAACCCGACCTTTCCTGACATCACACCCAAGGATGGCCAGACGCTGGAGATCTGGGGCGTGGTCACTGCTGGCATCAACCAGTACCGCAAGTGAGCATGGTCGGAGCAGTTCTGTGTACGCCCTCGTGGATGGGAACAACTTCTATGTCTCGTGCGAGCGAGTCTTTCGACCTGACCTGAACGGGCGCCCGGTCATCGTCCTCTCCAACAATGATGGCTGTGCGATCGCGCGCAGCAACGAAGCCAAGGCCCTGGGTGTCAAGATGGGTGCCCCATGGTTGGGGATACGGCACCTGGAAGAGAAGGAAGGACTGGTCGCGCTCTCGGCCAACTTCGCTTTGTATGGCGACATGTCCGACCGGATGATGAGCTTGGTCGCAGGACTGGGGCATCAGCAAGAGATCTACTCCATCGATGAGTCCTTCGTGGATATCTCGGGTATCCGAGGTGACCTCACTGACCGCAGCCGCAGGCTACGGCAGCGCGTCCTGGACTGGACGGGCTTGCCCACCTGCGTGGGGATAGGCCCGACCAAGACCCTGGCCAAGCTGGCCAACCACATTGCCAAGACCGCCGAGCGCAAGCCGGGCAGCTACCCGGCGGAGTTCAGCCAAGTGTGCAATCTCGCGGCGATGGAGCGAGAGGCACTGCAGCAGGTGCTGGCGGCCACCGAGGTCCGGGAAGTCTGGGGTGTGGGCCCACGTATCGGACAACAGCTGGAGGCAGAGGGCATCAAGACGGTCTTGGATCTCACCCAGCTCGATCTCGCGACGGTGCGCAGGCGTTGGTCTGTCGTCTTGGAGCGGACGGTGCGTGAGCTGCAGGGAACACCCTGCGTGGACTTGGAGGAGGCGCCGCCGGCGAAGAAGGAGATCGCCTGCACCCGGTCGTTTGGCCGGGCTGTGATGGATCTTGGTGAGCTGGAAGAGGCGGTGACCACCTTCGCCAGCCGTGCGGCTGAAAAGCTGCGGCGCCAGGGCAGCCATGCGGGCCAGGTTCTGACCTTTGTGCGGACAAGTCCGTTCCGCCCTGACAAGCAGTACTCCAGGTCAATCATCGTTCCGTTGCTCAGGCCGACAGCAGACACGGCGGCCCTGGTGGAGGGGGCGCTCATGGGACTGCGCACAATCTACCGATCAGGCTATAAATTCGCGAAGGCGGGGGTGATGTTGGTGGATCTCTCAGACGCCTGCGTGGAGCAGGGGGAGCTGGACTTTGAGGAGGGACACGGTGAAGGCCGATGCCGCCTCATGACTGCGATGGACGCGCTCAACCGGCGCTACGGCCGAGGGACCGTGATAATAGGTAGCGCGGGTACCGGAGAAATGCCGAGGAACTGGGCGATGAGGCAGGAGAGGCGGACTCCAAGGTATACGACGAGGATCGGAGAGATCCCGGTGGGGAAGGCTTAGCCTGAGTGTTGAATCACAACCAAAACTGAGCCAGTTTCGGAGCTTTACACGTTGAAATTTGAGCCACCCCACAAGCTACCCTGCTTATTTTTTGTGCAGGGTGGCAGGAGTGATCAACGTGAGTACATTGAG
>JACCDZ010139653.1_pt1 | contig 14697 bp, 14 predicted proteins | sample 7449551 | NCBI WGS metagenome assembly JACCDZ01 (sample SAMN15323452, study PRJNA562643) | freshwater metagenome | isolation source: river surface water | place: USA:Blue River Watershed | collected 2017-08-18 | reverse complement strand
CCTTAACTACCTCCGATTCATTAAGATGAGTAACAGTGAAAGAAAGACCGGCTGGTTGATCGTCATTGTAAAATATCTGATCTTCACTGACAGTAAACTGCGAAGGTACATAACGACTGAAACCAATCGCTTGTTGTCTGATACCTGGTATTTGGCTCAAAATCATTTGATCATCATGGTTGTAAATCACCACCCCTTCTGGCTTTAGGGCTTCAACTAGTTTCATTTTCTCAGCAATTACAGCCTCTGGATTAGCAAAAAATTCAACATGGACTGGCACATCTGGAAAACGCGTCAAAACAACCATATCGGGTTTTATCCAACTAGTAAGTTTTTTCATATCTCCGGGCCGATCCACTCCAGTCTCCAAAATAAGATAAGCTGGGTATTCTCTCGAAAAGGCCGCCTCAAAAAAACCATCAATAATATTTTTGAACCACAGGAGCGGACTGTTCCAAGCGTTTCCAAGACCAAGCACCGTTAAAGGGACACCGATCTCTGAATTGAAACTTTTTTCACTTTTACGGACTGATACATGCTGTTTAATTACGCTATAAATTGCGTCTTTCATGGAAGTCTTACCAACGCTCCCGGTTACAGCAATAATAATTGGTTTATGTCGTCGCAATAACAAGTGAGCCTCCTTAGTGAGGATAAAAACGACAATTTTCTTTAAAAAATCTTTCATAGGATTATCTATCAGGTGGTACGTCGTAATAATTTATGAGAAACTTTGCAACCTCCATAAAAGGCAGTGTTAATGTTTCTGATGCATATTTCACTCCCTTTGGCTCTACAGTATACATGAAGACAATAAATTCTGGGTCAAAAGCCGGAAAATAGCCAAAAAATGAGTGTAAATACTTATCTTCATAATAACCACCATGCACTGGATCAGCAATCTGAGCAGTGCCTGTCTTGGCAGCAATTGTGTGGTGTGGCAGAGCTACCGTACCTCCTTTAAGGGCCTTATCTACTACCGTAGTCAACATGCTTGATATTTCTTCACTAGTCTCACTTTTTAAAACCTGGGCTCCGCGCGGATAGTTTACCTCACGCACCGTACCGTCGTCATAAACAATTTTTGATACTAGGTGTGGTGTAACTAGGAAGCCGCCATTACCTAAAGTTGCCAAAGCTCTAGTTGTTTCGATTGGTGTCATAGCGATACCTTGACCAAATGAGGCAGTTGCGTATTCAACTTCACGTGGTGATTTAAGATTTTGTACCAAACCGTAGGTCTCGTTAGGCAAATCAATACCTGTCTCACTACCCAATTTATAATTTAAAAAGTAATCACGAAATTTTTCCTTTCCCATTTTAAGAGCTATGAAAGTTACTCCAGTGTTAAGTGATTGATTAAGGATTTCTTGCATCGGCACAGTACCTCGGCCTCGATTGTCATAATTTTTAATCTTGTAGCCGTCCAAATCAATCGAGCCAGCGTCGTAATAAGTTGTATTTCTGGTAATAACACCACTATCGAGCCCGGCGGCCATGGTTAAAGCTTTAATGGTTGAACCAAATTCAAATACATCTTCAACTAATGGATTTTGAAAGACTTCGATTGTAGACGATGCCCGATTATTCAAATTGAAAGTAGGTACTACACTCATCGCATATATCTCACCTGTCTTGGGGTTCATGATTATTGCTCCAGTCATCTTACTGTTGTAAGTTTTTTGTGTTTCCTCAAGTACACTATCAAGCATTCTAGAAACTGTTGGTTCTATGGTAGTGATGATGTCACCATGAACACTCTCATTTTTTCGATAAACCATGTCACCAAGATTACTAAAAATCTCAGCAAAGATATTTACTGAACGAACTTCCCGCTCTTTCATCAAAAGTGAGTCATAGTATCGCTCTAGTCCATATTTACCATGCAGTTCAGTTTCTGACTTATCGGTAAAACCAACAAAGCCGATTGTCCGAGCAGCTAAACTATCCCCCGGATAAAAGCGCCATTGGTTATGGTACAAAGAAACACCGGATAGCTTCAGGCTACTTATTGGTTCATAGACATCTTGTGGTAAAGCTTGTTCTATTTCAACGTACTTTCGCTTTGCTAAAGAAGCTTGTTCTTCGCAACGTTCTTTAGTAATAGTTAGATATTTTTGTAAAGCTGCACAGGTGGCAACCGGATCTTCAATTAAACTAGGGTTAAGTGCTAACAAGTAACCAGAACGGACAGAAGCGGCAGCCACCTCTTTGCCATCGCGAGCCGTAAAGAAAATACTCCCTCTTGAGTAGACTTGTTGTTTTGTTTGGATATATTGTCCTTCTGCTTTAGCTTCATAATTTGCACCATCAGAAATTTGAATATAGTAAAGTCGAGCAATTAGAAGGCAAGACAAAAAAAGTATGCATCCGGTGATCACACGTATGCGAAAAACCATTCGTCTTCTCATAATTATTCATTAGTCGTACGGAGTACGAGACCTTGATCAATTGATTGCTTGATAAAAACTTTATCTTTTACAGCACTGAACTCATCTGCCATAGCAACCTTCTGACTTATTTCGTAATTGGCTTCAATATATGAAGACTCCAAAAATGCGATATCAGATCGCAACTGCGTGATGTCATGCAAAGTATCCTTCCGCATAACCACATGGACAACTGACAAACTCAAAAAGTACATATATGCGACCACGCTAAGAATTAGCAATGTAAAACAAGTTGCCGTAATTATGTATCTATCTTTGTTTGTATTTGCTAATTTCATAACTTTATTCTTCAACTGTGATATCTTTGATTTTTTTAAGACCTCTTAGTTTGGCGCTACGGGCTCGGGGATTTTTGGCCAGTTCTTCCTTGCTTGCAACAATTGGTTTTTTAGTGAGGATTTCGTAATAGCCTGTCTTAGCCAACTCTCTGAAGGCAAGTTTCACTTGTCTATCCTCTAGACTATGGAAACTAATGACTGCTAGTACCCCTCCCCTTGCTAAAAGTGAGACTGCTTCATCTAAAAATGTTTCTAAAACTTTTAGTTCATCGTTAACGGCAATTCGTAAGGCTTGAAATGTCTTGGTGGCCGGATGGATACGATTCTTATGTTGACCACTCCCTGGTATTGCTCCGGCAACTATTTCGGCTAAAGCTGAAGCAGTTTCTATTCGAGTAATTTTGCGGGCGGCCACAATCGCCTTGGCAACACGTCTTGAGTATCTTTCGTCGCCGTAGGCATAGATGACATTGGCAATATCCTCCTCTGCCCAGCCATTGATGATGTCAGCGGCCGTAAAAAGATAATCCTCGGCGCTACCGTAGGTCATTAGGAGAGGTTCCTCACTAGAAAATGAGAAACCCTTTCCTCCGCTCGTGAACTGATCGGTTCGCCACCCCAAATCAGCCAGAATCGCGTTAACGTTTTGTATATGTAAAGAACGAACTACTTCTGATATCTTGGCAAAATTACTATGTGCCAAATGAAATTTTGGACCTCCCTCTTTAGTATTAAGAAATGATTCTTCAAATGCCGTTGCATCTGCATCAATTCCTATATAAGTACCTTTGTGATTTAAGTGCGAACAAATTTCTTCGGCATGACCACCGGCCCCATAAGTTGCGTCCACCACGATACCCTCTGGAGACAACCCCAGCAGTTCGACTGCTTCTTTCTTTAGGACGGTAATATGTTGCATGGTGTAGATTGAGTTATAGGACGCCTATCTCCCCAAGTTTTTCTGCGAGTGCATCAGCTTGGTTTTCGATTTTGCGCTTATACTCTGTCCATTTAGTCTCATCCCAAATTTCGATACGACTGTGAATTCCGGCTAACACCACATTGGTTGCTAACACCGCAAAGTCTTTCAAAAAGTCTGGCACGAGAATACGTCCAACTGAATCTACCTCCACTTCAACTGCTCCTGATAAGAAGAATCGATTGAAACTTCTCGTATCCGCTTGACCGAGCGGGAGTTGACCAATTTTTTCAGTGATCTTCTCCCACTCTCGGAGCGGATATACAAAGAGACAGTTATCAAGACCCCTCGTGATTACAAGCTTTCTCCCAAGCTCCTTGCGCCATTTAGACGGTAAGGACAGCCGTTTCTTGGGATCCAACGTATGTTTGTATTCACCGATTAACATCTTGATTAGTCTACAGCAGTTTCCTGCTACATTCCACTATCTCCCACCACTCCTATACTATATACCACTTCACCCCACCAAGTACCATAGTTATACACACCTGAAATTAATTGGCAGATTGATATAAAAAGTAATACCCCAATCGATTGGGGTATTAGAAATTAAATGAAGTAGGTGTCTCCGTTTGTCTTATTAGAAAAAGAGGGAGAAATACAAAAGAAGCTTTTATTTATTAAATTCGGAAAATAATAAAACCACCCGATTCACAAAGTGAATCGGGTGGTTTTATTTTTATTAAATTTTTGTTTTTACTAATGGAAACAATTGTGTCTCGCGGATTGGTCGGTCTTCAAGGATGGCAAACAATCTCTCGCCAAAGCCAAAACCACAAGCTGGTGGCATACCATGTTCAAGCATCTCGACAAACTCATGATCGAACATCATTGCTTCAGCATCACCTCTATCAATTAATTCCTGTTGTAAAGTAAATCTTGCCTGTTGTTCAAGTGGGTCATTTAATTCAGAGTAACCATTCCCCACTTCTGTACCAGCGATAATCGGTTGGAAACGCTGGGTTACATCCGGGCGATTATTTACTTCCTTAGCCAGGGGTGAGACTAGTTTTGGATGATTTATTAGAAAAGCTGGGCCAGCGATATTTTTGCGACAGTATTTCCAAAGGCTGTCAGTTAAACGTTCTCGATTTGTCCCGTCGTACTTAACACTTAGCTCAGTCAATTTATTTTTAATATCTTCATCACTGGCTTTACTAATCTCAATTCCGGTTTGTTGTAAAATCTCTGCTTGATAATCGATTCGTGTCCACGGCTCGGCCAAATCAAAAGTCTGACCCTCGCGAGTGAAGGTTGTCCGGCCATAAACTTCAAGTGCAATCGCTCGATAAAGTCCTTCAACTAATTCCATCCCATCTTCATAATCTGCAAAAGCTTGATAGAACTCAAGGTTGGTAAATTCTTGCAAGTGGTTAGGACTTGTCCCTTCATTACGATAAGCACGACCGATTTCGAAAACTTTTTCAAAACCCGCCGCGAGAAGCCGTTTTTGCCACAGTTCACCAATAGAGATTCGTAAAAAGACATCAATGTCGTAATCGTTATGATGCGTTTTAAATGGCTTCGCTTCTGCTCCTCCGGTTGTTAGTTCCAGAGTTGGTGTCTCTACTTCAGTAAAGCCAGCCGACTTTAAGTAGGCTCTGGTGACATCCCAGAATTTTTCCTTTCGCTTAAATAATGCTCGCTCTTCATTACGAGTTAATAAATCTAGGTAGCGTTTACGTAGACGCTCTTCCTCATTTTGGAGACCATGATATTTATCTGGTAATGGTAGAAGTGACTTGGTTACCATTTGCCAACTAGCAACCTGAACTGAACGTTCGCCCCGGTTAGTGATAAAGAGCGTACCACTGGCAGAAATATAATCTCCACCATCTACAACCGCTGTAAAAAGATTAAAATCTTCAGTAGCTAAGACATCCTCCTTAAAAACCAACTGCATTGAGCTTGAGCCGTCTTGCAATACCACAAAAAGGATTGCTCCTTGCCCTCGAACTACCATCACTCGACCAACCAGAGTCACTTTGGCATCATCAGCTACTAAGGCGTCAAATTCATTTAGTACTTGAGCAATCTCATGAGTGCGCGAAACTTTGGCCGGATACGGATTCACTCCCCGAGCTTTCAGCAATTCTAATTTCTTAATACGCTCCGCACGTACTTCATCAAGTCCTGACATAGTGCAATTATAATAGCTTGTAATAAACCTAAAAGCAAAAGACCGGCGCCCTTTGGGCGCCGGTCTTTTGAAAACTTGCCTAGTCCTTAAAATTTTGAGGCGCGCAGTTTTTTACTCAACTTTAAGTACTTTGTACTTCTGTTTACCAGTTGGTGTTTCAAAAGTGAATTCATCACCCTTAGACTTACCCACCAAAGCTTCTCCGAGAGGCGACAGATAAGACAGTTTTCGCTCGTGGATATTTGCTTCGTCTGAACCAACAATTGTATAAACTCGACTGTCTTTCTCTTTCTCTTTTTGGATAGTAACTATAGAACCAAGACTTATTACTCCACCCTTTTTTTCATGAGCAACAATCTTTGCTTCTTTGATAACTTTCTCTAAGTAACCAATTCGTTCTTCGATTGCAGATTGCATGTCGCGAGCTTCTTGGTACTCAGCATTTTCTGAAAGGTCACCTAGACTTCTTGCGTATTCAAGTGATTCAGCCACTTCCTTACGGCGGACAGTTTTAAGGTGGTCGAGTTCTTTCTTAAGTTCATCGAACTTCTCGGCGGTCAAAAATGCTTGTGTATCATTCATACGAAAATTAGATTTACCCAATTATACGCACATAACTTCTGGGGTCAAATTTTTGATTGATAAGCTTCGTCGTAAGGGTGTAAATATTCAGGACGATGAATTGACATCCACTCAATTACATCACCCATAATCCTTGACGCCCCAAGCGCATTACTGCGTGGTGCTTTATCCATCATTAAGATAAAAGCATATTCTGGGTCTTCATAGGGCCAAAAACCGGCCACCCAGGAGTTTACGTAGGCATTGTTGATACCAATCTCAGCAGTACCCGATTTGGCAGCGATAGCGACATCAGAGCGCTCCAAAGCTCTGGCCGTACCACCATTTAACGTCACGGTTTTTCTCATTCCTTCATGCACAACTTGTAAATAATTTGGATTTAAATGCAAATCAACCGTCTCACCCTGATTGCCTTTTATGACGTGTGGTGTAACCAAGGTGCCACCATTGGCTAAGGCACCATAGGCACGTAACATTTGAATTGGTGTTACCAAAAAACCAAACTGACCGATGGCTGTGAAATAAGTATCTCCCAGTCGCCAGTCATCATCAAAAACCTCTTTCTTCCATTCGGGACTAGGGACAACTCCCGCCTGTTCCTGAGCAATATTAATTCCAGTCTTAGTACCCAGACCAAACAAATTATAATATTCGTCCATCTTAGTTATTCCCAGACCAGGCTGATCACCAAATCCACCGCCAATAGTATAAAAATAAACGTTTGAAGAGAAAGCAATTCCCTCTCGCATAGTCATCACTCCCTGTGCTCGCCAGTCTCTAAAGTGCGATGGTTTACTTGGGTCATAGGGATTCGGAACAATTATCTCACCGGTACTAATTATCTTTTTATTTGGGTCGATTATTTTCTCCGCCAAGGCAGCATAAGCCAAAAATGGTTTTACGATTGAGCCCGGCGTGTAGACACCACTAACCATCTTATTTAAAAACGGCAAGCGTCTATCTTCATTGTACTCTTTAATTTTTTCTGTATCGTAACCGTCAGCCATCACCTCTGGGTCATAAGTTGGAAAACTTGTGAGAGCTATTAACTCACCAGTATGAACGTCCATAATCGCCCCTGCCCCACTACGAAAATCAGCCTTAGTAGTAGAGCTCGAGATTATTTGGTACATCGCCTCTGATAATTCTGCATCAAGCGAAAGATGAAGCGGTGCTCCGGATTGACTAGCTTCGATGACATTTTCACCAATTACATCACCCAAGGCGTCGGCCACAAAGACCTTAGTCCCGTTTGTGCCCCGCAAGACATCATCATAAGCAGACTCAACTCCACTTCGACCGATATACTCCGTTCTGTAAAAATAACCTCGACTATCTCGACGAGGATAACTAACATAACCAAGAACTTGTCCGAGACCAAGACGGTCCGTGTATGCGCGAATCGGAAAGTCATAGACACTCTTGTCATCATATTCATTCCAGGCGACTAGTTCATCTTTACGATCATAGACTACGCCACGTTCTGCAATCATCACGGCTTGATTGACGCTATTGTTGTCTGCAATTCGTTTATATTCTTCTCCTTGAATAACCTGTAAATCAAATATCTTACTAAAATACAAACCAGCCACTAGTAAAAATACAATGGCCACTCCATACATACTACCAACAGAAATCGGTAACTCACGCTTTCCTTCAAGGCGGGCCTGATTAAAGGAAGGGATATTTGTTGCGTCTAGCAAAACCTCATCTAGCTCGACAACTTTGGAACGACGCTTACGAAACAATCTCAATATTATGAGTATACAACAAAAGCCTTGGTCGCAGCATAAGCCCAAATGACCAAGCAATAAAAGAAAAAAGAGAAATTATCGGAAGATGATTCGAGAAGCCGTAGTAAGAATCTAGAATCAAAGCCAACAATACCAATTCATAGCCCGTGTAGCGAAATAAATACCATAAAAAAATGATAGCGGCGACGACATACCACTCACTAATAACCGCTAGTAAAAGGAAAAAAAGTGAAATTACTCTAAGAAGATACGGCATATTAATCTGAACTTTGTTTATTTATTTGCTCGTTTTTGGTTGAGGTCGCGGTTTTTGATTCTGGCACATTATCTAATTTAAAATATCCTCGAACAGCCTGTCTGACGGCTTCATTAATTTGTGATTCGCTATGTGGTGGTGGAATATCTCTACCCACCGAGACGTAGAGGATTCCTTTCAGTGGCAATGGGGGTGTTACATAGCCATATTGTTCAGGTTGGGTAGCGACATTCTCAAGTGAGACAATTTCACCATAGACACCACTTGAAACGCTCGGTAATAAAACTAAATTACCGACCCGTAAATCAATTCCTTGAGGGACCCGCACCCGCGCTACCCCGCCGCCGACCCCTTCCAGTGAAGCGAAAACATTAGGGCCAACTATATAGGCCGTGGCGTTAAAACCAGCCGTGGTCAATAAATCGACAAAAGCATAAGTTGGAGCAGCATTAACAACCACCCCAATAACGGTATCGACGCCAAGAAAAACGGGCGCCCCGACAACCACTCCAGATTCTGTCCCCTGATCAATTTGTAATAAATCATAATTTAGTTTAGTTGGCTGAGCGATTACTCGAGCCACTATTCGCTTAGATGAAGTGCTTGTTAGAGTTGCTGCGCGTAGCTGCATATTTTCTTCCAACAACCTTCGAATTGAAAGTTGGGTGCCAGTCTGATTAACCGATTCCTCTTTTAGTTGTTGAATTTCATCAGTCAGACTGGCTCGGGATCGTAAATATTGCGGCAAAGTGGCTTCCGAATATTCATACCATGAAGAAATTGCCACTACCGGGGCCATAATAATATAAGAAAAAAAAGAAATGACTGAAGGGATAAGCCATCCCACCATTAAAATAGCTAGGGTTGTTAAAAACCCAAACTGCCAACGTCTAGTTGTGGAACGGCGAAAGCTCGCCTTCGTTATCGATGAGTACTTCTTCATATTGTTCTAGATTTTCAATTACAATTCCGGCTCCACGGACAACCGCCCGTAGTGGATCTGGAACAACTATTACTGGTACTTGAATTGCTTCTTCAATGAAAGAAGCTAGCCCAGGAATCAAGGCTCCCCCACCACAAAGATGGATGCCACGCTGCATAATGTCAGCCAATACTTCTGGTGGAGCTTTCTCTAGCACTGAGCGGGTAGCTTCAACAATTGTCTCCACTTGATTAGCCACGGCGTCACGAACATCACTGGCCGTAATAATTACTTCACGCGGTAAACCAGTCATTACATCTCGACCTCGCACTACCATCTCATTACCACTACCATCTGATCTAACTGAAGCTAAGGCAATTTTTGCTTCTTCGGCCGTTTTTTCACCAACATAGACCTTAAATTGGTCTCGAATATAAGAGGCAATTGCGCTATTTAGATGATCACCGGCCACACGAAGATTCTTTGAAACAACAATACCGTTAAGTGAAATAATAGCGATGTCCGTTGTTCCGCCACCAATATCTATAATCATATTGCCGGCCGCTTTGCTAACTGGAAGTTTTGAACCAATAGCTGCCGCCATTGGTTCCTCAATCAGAAATACATCACGAGCACCAGCATTTTTAGCGGCATCACGAGCCGCTCGCATTTCTACATTGGTGATACCGGACGGAACGCCAATCAACATTCGTGGCGCGATAAGCGAGCGCATTTCGCCATGAACTTTATTAATTAAATAACCAAGCATCTCTTCAGTCACCTCAAAGTCAGAAATTACACCATCAATAAGTGGACGAATAACCTCAATATGTTGCGGTGTCCTACCCTGCATTGTCTTAGCTTCATTTCCAACTGCTACCAATTGTCCGGTCTTTTTATTTATAGCAACTATTGTTGGTTCATTGAGGACGATTCCTTTACCCTTTAGATAAACCAAGGTATTTCCAGTACCAAGGTCAATTGCCATATCTGTCGAGACAGCTGATAGCACTTTTTGTAGGTGTCTAGAGAAAAAACTCATTGGAGGTCAATTGTACTACGTATCAGGATTAGCATCAAAGTTACCATATAATTCCTCTTCAGTGAGCTTACGAACTTCCCCAGTAGCCCTAGTTACAACCTCAAATAGACCTTCTTCTCTGGTTTTTTTGCTAACTATTACTCTATACGGCAGTCCCATCAAATCGCTATCAGCAAACTTCTCACCAGCTCTTGCTTCTCGATCGTCAAATAAGACCTCAATCCCTCTCTCTTTTAATGCAGCATAAACACCATCTGCATAATCACGAATTGATCCATCTTCGATATTTAAAGCCACCAGGTGAACTTGGTAAGGAGCAATATTTACTGGCCAAACTAGACCCTTCTCATCGGAAAACTTCTCCGCCACTACTCCAACCAAACGAGTGACGCCAATACCATATGAACCCATCCAGACCGCCACATCTTCGCCGTTTTCATTTTTATAAGTAAGTCCTAAATCAGTTGCCTTCTGTCGGCCAAAATTAAATATATTTCCAACTTCTGCGGTCGTTACCTTAGTCAAGTCAGACTCACTGATACCAAGTTTTGTTAAAGTCTCCTCATTCAGAACTTCAGCATTGATAGCAATGTTCTTGGCACGATTGATATAGATTTCATCTTCTCCCGCTTCACAAATAGTCTGAAATTCGTGACTAAATTGGGTAAAGGCTCCGCCGGAAGCAAAAGTTACAAATGTATCATCAGCTAAACCGAGTTTTTTGTAGACTCGTAGATAGGCCTCAATTGTAGCGTTATAAAAAGACGTATGGTCTTCTTCATCTTGATTGAACGAATACATGTCTTTCATTACGAACTCGCGACCTCGCATCACTCCACTTTTGGCACGTAATTCATTTCGTAATTTAGTTTGGAACTGGTAGACATAAATCGGCAAATCTTTATAACTGGTGATGTAGCTTTTCATCATGTCGCCAATCGGCTCCTCATGACTCCAACCAAAACCAACTTCTCCTCCGGCTTTAAGCTCAGATTTAAACCAAACATCGACATTTTCATCACACCACCGATCGGTACTCTCCCACAATTCTTTGCGCTGTAAGGCTGTCATGATAAGTTCCTGACCACCAATCGCATTCATTTCTTCGCGCACAATCTGTTTAATTTTCTCTACTACTGCCAAGCCAAGTGGCAAGTAAGCATAAACACCCGCCATTTCTTTATGAACGAATCCAGCTCGAATAAGTAGTTGAGCATTTTTTGCACTTTCATCAGCTGGTACTTCTTTACGGGTTTTTGTAAACAGTTTTGATTGACGCATAAAATTTGGACTACTATTTGGACTACTGATTAAGACAGCCCACTTAGCTAAAGATAATAATAAGCTTATTCTAACGGTAAAATACACCCTGGTCAAAAAATAATGGGAATTGACCCAAAAGGTCAATTCCCATTATTTCAATGGCCATCTTTATCAGAATAGTCTAGCGATATCATGCCAAGTTACCACCAACATAAGCGTCATCAATAAAGCAAAACCAAGAAGATTTAAACGAATAGTCCAAACTGGTTTTATCGGTCGTCGCATGACTGCTTCAATTGCTACAAATACCAAACGTCCTCCATCAAGGGCTGGTACTGGAAGCATATTTATAACTGCCAAGTTAAGTGAAATCATCGCCGTAAAAGTCAACAACGCAGTAATTCCGTAACTAGCAGCATCACCAACCAAACCAACAATTCCAACCGGTCCGGCCACTTGTGAAAAATCAGCCGTTCCCTTAACTGTTTGACTGAGTAAAGTAAACAAACCAACAGAAATATCATGAAGACCAGATATGGTTGCATCAGTCGCCGATACCATCGCCTCTGTAAATGACTCTTTTACTGTCTCAACCAGCGTTAATGAAACACCGATTGCTATCTTGTCCTTATCCGTGCCAATCAAGCCGGCTACTGGTTTTACTTCAGCTGTCTTTTCCTCCCCAGCATATTTATAAGTTAGAGAAATCTCACTGTTGGCATTGTCCTGAATAAACTGACTGAATTTACTCGGAGTTAAATCAACCAAGTAGCCCTCGTCTGCTCTAAGTGAAATTACTTCCGAACCGGCTGGTACTACCCCAGCCAAAGCGCTACCTGGAAGTACACCAGAAATATAAAGATTAGCGTCTGGAGAAGCATTTGTTTCCTCGACAGCGGTCGGCACACCAATCATGAATGTGGTGGCAAACAATAACCAAGCGAAGATAACATTCATAGTAACTCCAGCGATTAATACCAGAGCTTGTGCCCAGCGCGGTTTTGATGCAAATGACCTAGGTTCATCAAGGGTATCTTGTGCCGTCTGAGGATTTTCACCATAAATACGGACAAAGCCACCAATCGGCAAAAGATTGAAAGTGTATTCGGTCTCGCCTTTTTTTATAACAAATAGTCTAGGTGGAAAACCAATAGCAAATTCATCAACTCTCATGCCGGTCTTTTTGGCCACAATATAATGCCCCCACTCATGAACGAGTATCAAAACAAATAAGACAAGTAAAAATAATACGACTGACATAAAATTATTGTTGGAGTTCCTTTTCCTTACGCATATATAATGACTCTAATTTTGCATTACATTCTTCAACTGATTTTTGAATTTTTTCTTTTTGGGTGAACTTATCATCTTCACTTATCTCGGTTGCTTTGAATTGACGCTCCAGTTCTTTCATAAATTCATCACGGACTGCCTTAACTGACACTCGAGCATCTTCAAGTTTAGCTTTAGCTAATTTTAACAACTGCGTTCTGCGGTCACTAGTAAGTTCTGGAAAAATAACTCTAAGACCAGAAGAATCACCAACTACCGAAACCCCCAGATTGGCTTCCTGCATTGCCTTCTCAACTGACTTCACTTGACCCGCATCCCAGAGCGAAACACGAAGTGTCCGAGCATCTTCAATACTAATCGAACCAACTTGTTGTAGTGGCACCATCGTTCCATAAGATTCAACTCGAACACTATCAAGTAGTCCGGGATTTGCTTGTCCTGTCCTTATCCCGACGTACTCCTTTTGAAGCCACTGTGTTACATCTTCAAGTCTTTTTGTTGTTTCTAAACTCATGCAATCAAATTTTCATTAAAGGTTAATGTGATAATAGTGTAACATCTCCGCCCGTTTACGCACTAATTGGTAAGGCAATTGCCAAATTTTCAAGGAGCATCTTATTTGAAGCTCCGCGCGTATTTAAGTGTGTCAAAGTAAGGGCTAAATCTGGTAATAATTTTGCTTCAATTTTATTGTTCTCTTTCAAATATTGTTTAAGACCACCTTTTATATTCTCAATCCAGACAACATCCTGCTTGGTTGTACGTTTTGCAATTTCACTTAAACGTCCGGCTAAGGTAGCTGTTTTAAATTCAGAAAAATCAGCATTAACTAAATCACCTTTTGTAATCGCGGTAAGCTCTTGTAAACGAGACCTTAGGGTAGGAATGAAAGCTATCTCCCCCGGCACGACAAACAAAAATAACGTCGAAACAACTGGCTCTTCGAGAATTTTTAACAAAGCCTGTTGGGCTTCGAAAGTTATTGATTTTAGGTTGATAACTAAGAGTCGCGCAGTACCAGACTGCGGACGACGACTAGCTTCAAAGATAAGTTGTCTAACCTCATCAATACCAATTGAACTAAATGGTAAAACGTAGACTTCGTATTCAGTTGTATCACCATACAAAACAAGAGCTTCAGTTATTGTTATCTGGGGTGTTTGGATTAAAACCGCATGATGCTGCATCTAGATATTATGATAGCTAGCGTTTCTTTTGTAAATCAAGAATATGCTTTATCACTCGTCTTAGATACTTTTCAAAAGTTTCACCCGGTAAATAGACAATTCCCTGCTCGTAACGCCATCCGTTCATATAGTCAGTCACACTTTGTCTAATTTCTTGACTAGCGCCATCAAAACGACCGGCCAAAAGCAGTGGTACTTGTAAATCAGCAATTTTCTTGTACAGAGGGTGCTCAATTCCTTTTGGACCAGTACCAAACAAACCACTCTTTTTAAATAGTGACCAATCAGAAAGTAGCTGATTAAGACCATCATCAATTTCACGTGTCTCAAGTGGATCTCCCTTATCTCCAGTTGGAAGCGTTGCAGCATCCGGTAAATCTTTTGGTGTTAATATTTTTGTCGACTCAGCTAAAGAAGCGGTTGTCACTTCTTTAGCTGGAGTTGTTTCGAGTTCACTTCGTACTGGAACTCGATTAATTTCAATTTGGTTAACTTCTGTTTGTGGCGATGCAGTATTATCAGACGCCTGCCAGACAGCTGAACGATCTGGT
>JACCDZ011085654.1_pt1 | contig 14702 bp, 14 predicted proteins | sample 7449551 | NCBI WGS metagenome assembly JACCDZ01 (sample SAMN15323452, study PRJNA562643) | freshwater metagenome | isolation source: river surface water | place: USA:Blue River Watershed | collected 2017-08-18 | reverse complement strand
TGATACTTCAAAATCAATTAGTGAAATATCATATCAACTTGGATTTAAGTATCCATCTCATTTTACAAGATTTTTCAAACAAAGAGTTGGTAAAACGCCTTTCGAATATAGGTCATTGAATTAGTCATTTTTATAAAAGAAGCAGCTAGCCTAACTCACTGGCGGACAACAAAAAAGGCGACATTTCTGTCGCCTTGTGCACTCTTGCTCCCCTTACGCACCAAAGTTGCAGCTTCTGGGGGAACTAATTTCGTGAGTTTTAGCCTTAATTAGGTTGTAAGTGTAGTCATTTCGAGCAAATACGAACTTTGTATCATCTGAAATGAAGTCCTAATCCAACTGTTCAAATTATATGAAAATTTAATATATTTTACTTATAAATAAAAAATTTGCTTATTATCATAAAATAATTACTACTTTTACAAACATATTATACTTATAAGTGAAATACGAAATTGTTGAAATTGAAAAATTTAATGGTGGTAAAGCAAAGATTTACTCCATTATACCTGATGGAGATTCAACTACACTCTTCGATAATTTCATTAGAGAAAATAAAAGCCAGTTTATTGATGAATTAAAGGAAATAAACAAAACACTATACAATATCGGACACAATTTTGGTGCTAGGGAATCTTTTTTCAAGATAAATGAGGGTAAAATGGGAGATTTTGTCTGTGCGCTCTATGACGATTCAGAAAGAAATTTGCGATTATTTTGTATGCGTTTTGGTATGGATGTTGTGATTTTAGGAGGTGGGGCAGAAAAACCAAAGAGTGCTAGAGCTTGGCAAGACGATCCTATTTTAAGCCAACATGCATTGCAAATGATAAAATATGCAAATGATATTATTAGAAGATTGGATATTGGTGATTTAGTATGGTCATCAGACTTAACCGAATTAGAGGGAAACTTAGATATGAACGAAAACTAACAACTATGAAAGCAAGAAAATACCAAAGTGAAGAAATCGATGAAATATTTGAAAGTATCTCACCAGTTGAAATTGAACAGAGTAAAATTAAAATGCAAATTTCTGTAAAAATTGAAGAGATAATGAAATTGAAAGGAATTAGCAAATCCGATCTGGCTAATAAAGCAAATAAACAACCTTCAGTTATTACAAAGTGGTTAAGTGGTTCACAAAATTTCACTTTAGATATATTAAATGAAGTTGCTTTTGCCCTTGGAGTTAAGATAAGTGCTTTTTTTGATTTACAACCAATACAAGTAATTTATAAAACAAATTTATTCGTTCATTCGAAAAAGAATATACCATTTGAAGCTTTAACTGAAGTCTCAAATCAGTTAATTCCAACTTATTCTTCAACTTATTATGCATAATAATATGACTACTATTCAAGATAAAGAGGTTAATTACCAAATTCAATTGAAAAACATTGAGATATTAAAATGCTCAATTGAAATGCCAGGTAACATTCAAGAAATTAATGGTTTATTTAATTTTAATATTAATATTGAAAGTAAGGCTGATGCAAACAAAAATTTAATTTTTGTTTTAGTTCATGTTACAGTAGTCAATGATAATAAATTGGTAACTCTTGCCAATTTATCAGTTAGTTGCATTTATGAAATTAATAATTTTAATGAATTAGTTAAAATCGATGAAAATGGTAAAATGAATATCCCTCAAAATTTAATTGAAACATTAAATATAATTTCAATTTCTACAACAAGAGGGGTAATGTTTTCTTCATTTAAGGGGACTTTTTTGCATAATGCAATTCTTCCTATTATCGACCCAAAACAATTACATACAAGTCAAGTTGGTAATTTATAGTTAGTTCCTCTTCTTGTAAAGAACTGAATCAAATAAATTACCTAGTTGAGTAATTTTATCTAACTTGATTAACCCCGGTACATTTGTATCCCTAATTAGGAATCCATTGTCGTAAAAATAGTTATTGAAAATGGACGAGTTGCAACCACCCCCTTTTCTAAACCAGTGTCAATTTTACTTATGATAATCAAAGAGTTAGAAGGGTCTAAAAATAAAAAGGAGGTCGAAAATGACCTCCTGTCTATTATGGCTCCCAAGTCACTTTTCATATCGAACCAAATTACCAAAAATCTCGAATCTCTATCAGAGCTAAGTGACTACCTATCAGAAGGTTATAATCAAAATATTTTAATATAAATCTATTTAAGATCTGGACATGAAAAAAACAGGTTTTAAATAAATCTATTTGTTTTTGTTTTACCAGATCCAACGCAAAAATCAACATAAAATGGCAAGAGTTGGAATCTATTCACGCAGCAATAACGTACCACCTTCCTGGAACAATGTCAATGAACAAATCCTGGATGGACTCAAATGGATGTACCTATATGAGTTCGATAGTTACACTTCTTATAGTGAGATTGTTGAAGACGAGTTCGGTGACATGTCTGAAAGAGTCGAGCTTAATAGGCTGCTTTATGATGCCGAGAACGGGAACATTGATGTCGTTTTTGTTAGTGATATCAAAATTTTCTCACCCATAACAATTAAAGCCTTGCAAACAATTATTTCGATACAAGAACTTGGGATCAACGTGTATCACAGTAAAGGTTACTTTGATGCCAATGATGAAAATGTAAAAATCTTCAAAAAACAGTTTGAAGATAATTGGAAGAGAATACATGAAATAACGAAAGACATGGATTTGGGTGGTTAATGGTTAGTAATGAAATCCCATCTTTTGGTGGGGTTTCTACTACCCAAAATTTACCAAACGACCGTTAGAGAAATTTTTAACTACTAAAAAATATGAAAAAACTTATTGCATACTATCGCTCATCAACAAAAGAACAGCACTACTCAATTGATGTACAAAGAAATCAAATGCAAGATTATGTTCAAAAGAATGGGTATGAACTTATTGCAGAATATCACGAACACCATAGTGGAAAGGATAAAACTAGAATTCAACTAGCTGCTGCTGTAAAACATTGCATTGATATGGAATATACTCTAGCATTTACAAAGCTGGATCGTCTTTCTCGTCAAGTTTCACACCTGTATCAAATTAGAGATTCAGGGCTTGATTTGATATGCCTAGATATGCCGGAATTGAATACCCTGACCTTTGGGATATTCGCAACCATAGCACAACATGAGAGAGAGCTAATTAGTCAGAGGACATCTAATGCTCTCCAGGTAATACGTAGGTTCAAAAAACTAGGAAATCCCAATGGCTGGTCTGCTAATAAAGAAAAGGCACAATTAACAAGGCGAAATAAAAGAAATGATTGGCTGTTGTCCAATGAGGTAACTAAAGCAAAAAATATTATTCATTTAATGAATAAAAATAATGGAGTTTCACTTAGTGAAATTGCTCGGAATTTAAATATGCACGGAATCAAAACCCAACGTGGTGGATTATGGAATCCAAATCAAGTAAGTATTTTAATCAAACAATTGAACTAATATGAGTAAAGAAAGAATTACACATTTAAACTATCATAGATATCAATTAAAGAATAATATTGATAAACTAAAAGATAGAATATCTCTAACGAGAAATAGACTCCATGAAGATCTAGAAAAATTAAACACCTTCGAAAATAATTATGAATTGATAAACAGACAGATAGTAAAAATTATCAAGCCAAATCAATTTCCAAAAATTGAAGTTATTAAATATATGGATGAGCGTGATAAAGAAAAAGTAATGCTTAAAATTGATATCGATAATAGCGGAAAGTCCATTTATAAATCAATTAGCAATGTTGAACTTATGTTATGTGAATTAAGTGACGATCCCACAAATAATATGAACTTTCTTCATAGGGTAGAAGAAATTGCCTTTCAATACTTAGAAAAACACGGAAACATCAATAGCCTCTTCAATGATCTAACAAAAGAGGTAAATGAAATTATTCTTGAATTTGAACAACATGGAAAAGAGTAATATTCATTTAAAGTTTGAGTCTAGAATTATATCAATACAAAGTTACCTAGATTGGTTGTGCTCAAATTTACATTTAGGAGAACAAAACATTTCAGATAAATTAGTTTCACAGACATAATATTGACCTATTCTGATCATATTGATATATTGTTTTATTTCTTTTATTAATTGTGTTCTTTTTGATACATCAGCCATAAAAAATGGATAAAGCATTACATCGTCATTTGCACCTCTAATTAAATACGAAACAGTATTAAAATAAGTGACAAACCTGCTAGTTTTTCTGCACCACCTACACCAGCCACTTTTTTGACCGCATTTTGTAAAAGACGAGTGTCCATTGCCTTTTGGATCTGTATTGATTTCATTCCCCAAGATTTTAATAAGCAATTTTCTGTCTCCATCATTTAAGTATTTATAAAATGGGGACTCTGGTATTTTGGGACCTAGATTGCCGGAATTGGAGGCAAGCGATTTCGTAAATTGATTACTTGTTAAATTATTTTTTTGTACTGTTGAATTCTTCTTTGTGTCAATTCGATTATTATTTGAATAACTAGATTTAATACTTTGGTCTTGACTTACCATAGAGTATAAGTATTTAACTTTGGGAAGTTTATTATCAATTAGATCTCTTCCTAAAAGCACTCTATTGTTTATTTTACCAAAAATAGAAGAACACGAAAAAAACAGGTGTCCCACTGTAAATACGTCATGCTGACTTGAAATGATGTTATCTGTACTATTTTTAAGATCAATTGACTGATTTCTTCTCAAAATATATTTATGATTATCCGCTGTGGATATATCATGTGAAGCAAATCTAGAAATTCCAATAGATTCCCAGCTATTTGATTTATCCATTAAAAGCCAATGATTTGAAGAATGAGAGTTGCTAGGCACTTCATCATTATAGGATAATATTAGAGTGTCTGCCAAATAAAATGACCCCACAATTGCAAATTTAGAATACCTCTCTTCTTCTTCACATTTACTTAATTTAATTGTATAAGTAAAAATATCATCTATAATACTGTATGATTCTTGAACCATACCATTTCGCTTATAAAAACAATTATAAGGCGATTTGCCTTGTAGTATACTATTAACTGAAACTTCGATGGTATCAAGCACATTTTTAATGCCATTATATTTAGGATATTCCCCTATATGAGCAGTAAACACCAAAGTTGTATCACTATTTTCAGTTAGGTAATTTTTATTATGACTTTCATTCATAATTGATTTCTCTTCTTTACTCATTAATTGAGAGCTAATGAATAACCCTACTATCAATAAGGGAATTCTAATTATGTTTAATGATTTCATTTTCTTGTAATTAATAATTGTAAATGAGTTAGATACTATAATTTTCATTTAATAAAAAACATCTAATACGTTGAATAATGCTCTATTCCTCAAGCTTTTTTTTGACTATTACAATAGGTGTAAAATGCTGATTTAGAATACAAGAACGCAAAAAATAGATTTTAATATTATTTAATATGTGATTGATAGTATACGACAGACCATGTGATTATTTAAGACACTTTCCACATGTTTCATTGACCTATTGAAGTATAAAATAGGTAAAAAACACTATTAAGAGAATTCTAATATTGTGTTATTCAATTGGTCTTTACGTTGTGCCCAATCGTTCATGTTTTGATCAAGAATCTGAATAAACTGCTTTCCATGGTTACGAATTTTTAAATGAGCTAACTCATGCATCACAACATAATCTAAACTATAATCATCCACCTTTGAAAGCTCTAGATTAAACCAAACTCTTTTTGCTTCTTGATTACATGAACCCCATTTGGTTTTCATTTTCTTGATTTTCCATTCCTTTGCTTTAACACCTAATTGCTTTTCCCACTTTTCAATAAAAGGTACTAATCTTGCCCTTAAGGTTTCTCTAAGCCATGATTCTAAAATCTCCTTACGTTTTTGAGTATCGTAATCACCCTTAAGTTGAAGCTGTAAAAAAGTCTTCTTTAAAACAACTGAGTTCTTATTTTGAGCGTCAATATTGATGTTTAACAAATATCTACGCCCTTCGAAATAATGACTTTCTCGATTAACATACTCCCTTTGGCTTTGGCGTTCCTTATTTTTGAACTTTCGCTGATTTTTTCGAATCCAGGGAATCTTCGAGACAATAAACAATCTGATTTTTTCATTATCTGATGATAATGGTGCAGATAATCGCACCCTTCCAATAGGAGGATAAACACCAAGATGAATATTCTTGATATCCTTTTTTATTACCTCAACCTCTAAATCTCCAACATGCACAATACTCATCTAATAATCACTTTGATTTTTAATAATGTCGAAAATTGAATCGATATCCTTCCCAGGTAAATGGTCTTTTAGTACATTTATAATTTCTCTTTCTTTTAGTTTATCACCTCGCCAATTATGCTTTTTAGTATATCTGACAGCCTCATCAAGAACCATTGTTAGGTTTTCATCTCCGTTTAAATTGTCATATAATGCCTGCTTTGCTTTTGAATTGATTGATTTAGGATAGTTTCTTGAATGTTCTGGTTCAGCAACGTTTTTAGCTAATTCTATGATTTCTTGAAGATACTTTTCATATTCTTTAACTTCACTCTTCCTGTCTTCTATTAATGAGTTTAATACCTCAGCCATTGTATCAAAATACTTTGGATTAGTAGGTCTCTCTTCAATAATCACTTTTCTAAGATTATGTTCGATAGTCTCAGCAACTGCTTTTTGATCTTTTTTGATACCCTCGGGTAAATCATGAATAAAAGCATCACCTTTTAGAACAATCAAATTCATCAAAGTCATATCCTCATCATCAAAGGCAGATATTTTGGTACTCTCTTTTGCATTTATATAGGTGTCTATTAAATGACGCATTGCTGGTTCATAAACCTTAAGATCAATATAATCTCCAGATGCCAATTTGATTTCATCCCTGATATTAACAAAATCATTAATTTCAATTTTTAACTTTTCTGCTTCTGCTACTGTATACCCGCATTGATTTAATTCATTTGCTATGTTAGCAAATGCTCGTACTATAGCTGCGACACATTTGTAGAAACTTAACCTTCTTTGTTCATTATCATTTAGGTCTTGACTATTACTAGTGTCTCCACAAAAAAACTTGATGAATTCAGGTGTTCTTTTGGGTGGTTCAACCGGCTCAATCATTCTTCGGCCTTGCTCTAAAAGATCTTCTAACTCATCCTTCGCCTCTTTAAATCTATTTTTTAAAAGCCCTTGGATATCATTCTTATCATATTTTTCAAATGCCCCGGAAGTGTACTCTTCCATGGCCTTTTTGATATTTCCGAACAAGTCTTTGTAGTCAACAATATAACCGTAACTCTTATCTTCAGCTTCAACTCGATTTACCCTGCATATCGCTTGAAATAAGCCATGATCTTGAAGAGACTTGTCAATGTATAAATAAGTTGCAGATGGTGCGTCAAAACCCGTCAATAGCTTATCTACCACTATTAACAACTTCATTTGTGATGGGTGTTTTTTAAAAGTTTCCTTTGTGTCTTTATCGAACTGTTCAATAGTTTTAGCCCCTAACATTTTCACGTAGGTTTCGTACTTCATTACGTTTTCCGTTTCTTGTTCTTCTCCCGTTGACTCACCTTTTGTGTCAGCTATATTTGGTGAGTAGGAAGTAACAATTGCGCACTTAGAAAATCCTTTTCTTTGAAATATTTCATAGTATCTACATGCCTCATATATAGAACTTGCAACCAACATTGCATTTCCTCGACCATTCATTAGACGGTCTTTGGTTTCAAAATCGAATATGATATCGTTAGCAATTTTCTCTAAACGATCACTACTTGAGAAAACCTTTTGAAGTGTTCCCCAACGTTGTTTTAAACGCATCTTTGCAACGTTAGTTAGCCCATTGGTTTTGGTTTCAAACCATTGGTTGACTTTATTTTCTGAATGTATTGCCTGTTCAACATCACGTGCCTCATAGCGCAAGTCAAGTACAACTTTATCTCGAACTGCTTCATCAAATTTATAGGTATGAATAAATGTACCAAAAGTCTCCATTGATGTCTGCTTGTCTTTAGAGAGTAGCGGAGTCCCGGTAAATCCAATGAATACAGCATTTGGAATAATAGCTTTCATCGCTTTGTGAAGTTCACCTGACTGGGTTCGGTGGCATTCGTCTATATAAACATAGATATCGCCTTTAGCTGAATAACCAGCAGGCAAACTATTTTTAATTTGTTCTAAATAATCATCATATGCCTCGTCTTCGTTGTTCCTGCGTCCAAATTTGTGAATTAAAGAACACATGAGCCATGGTGAAGTGCTATTCAGCATATCAATTAAGCCAACCCCATTTTTTGCTCGAACTATTTGTTCTTCTACACCCTGAAATACGCCTTCAATTTGACCGTCAAGTTCTTCCCTATCCGTTATAATTAAAACACGAGAATTGGTAATATTTTCTCTAATCCATTTGGCCAATAAAACCATGGTAATTGACTTACCTGAACCTTGCGTGTGCCAGATAATTCCACCCTCTCGATTACGTACCTTTAATTGAGCCGCCTTAATACCAAAATACTGATTTGGACGAGGTAGTTTCTTCTTTCCTGAATCAAAAACAATGAAATCATGAAGTAACTCTAAAATTCTTTCTTTGTTGCAAAGCAACTCAATTTGAGCATCAAGTGGATAATCGTGTTGATTAGGTTGCTCAGTCCATCTTAGGTATTCTTTCTCTGGTGTTTCAATAGTTCCATAACGTAAGTACTCTGTATCATTTCCAGCAAACAAGAACTGAGCAGTTGTGAAATATTGACGAATAAAATTAGAATGTTGATTGTCTAAATTTTGACGAATTCCTTCACTTACAGAAACTTTGGAACGTTTTAACTCAATTATCCCTAAGGCTATTCCATTTACATATAAAACTATATCAGGTCGCTTATCATGAACTCCTTTAACAGTCACTTCCTCTGCAACACCAAAGTGGTTGTTTGAAGGATTCTTAAAATCAAACAAAAAAATCGTTTCGGTAACAGCTCCCGCTTCCATTTTAACGGGAACACCATAGCGAATCATTGAATAGACATCTTTGTTAACCTCATATAATGATCTTGAAGTATCTGAAGCTGCTTTGGTTAACAAATCAATCGCCCTATTGGCAAGATCAGCGTTGTAACCCATTGTTTGGGTTAAAAAAGGGAACAAATAGTCTCTTTCTATGTTGCTGTTGTTTTCTCTTTCAGACCATTCACCCAAGTATGAATAACCTAGCTCATTCTTAATGAATTTTACTACTCGATTATGGGTAATTCGTTCTATTTCGCCTACTCCTCTCATTTGATACTATTTTACAAGTTTAAAACTTATCTGATACTTGAAGAATTCTATATTCTTGGTAACCACTAAAGCTCTTTTGATTCTAAGGTCGTTATCAGACCCTATAATCACTCCTTTTACTATTTGACTAGCTTCTGCCAGTTCTTCTTGCACATAGCCCATATAACGCTGTATTTGACCCACAACCACATCGCTTACCCGTCCTCTTTTTAGTTCGACTACCAAAAGTTCTTTTTTATCCTTACTGATAGCCAAAATATCTATTGGCCCCGTGTCACTTGGATATTGCTGACCTACCATCTCTCCATCTTCCTCATAGATATCATAATGCTTACCTAATTCTGTATTTTTCCAATTAGCAACCAAAAAGTCTTCTAAATGTCTCTCCAAAGCAAACAAACTTGGATCTTCAATAGTGGTATCAGTTGTTGTTATTGTAGCTGGTTTATTCCCGCCTATTAATGTTTCTATTTCTTCTGCATACTTTGTAATATCGCTTACAGTTCCAATTGATCCTGTTGAATTTCTTAATGATTCACTCATTCTAGTTCTGTCGATAATAGTATCATACCACTTCACCGATCTTTTATGGGGCAAATTACTTCCAGGTTGAAATGAGTAATTTGTAGTTACTTCTCCAACATAATAGCCGCCAGCACCATTAGGGCTTAGTATGATGTCTCCTATTTTAATTCCTTTTGAAATTGTCCACAATGCGCCACACGCAAGACCTGCGGATACTTTACTTTTACCTTCGTGAGTCTCTAACCAAATAGGAATAAATTTATGATTGAATTCTCGCCAATTATCTGGTAGCTGATTAGAAAGATCTTGTTTAATATCGAAGTCGGCACCAATAAAACTTCCTTTGAAACATTCGTCTGCAAATGAACTTTTTGCCCCTAACATGATGCGGTAATAGTTTCTCATAGTAATCTGATTTTGCCAGTTAATAAATTTTGAATCATGCCTTGTTTGATTGATTTGACTTTTTCTAGCTTAGCATTTATTATATCTATTTCTAATTGAAAACTAGTAAGGGTATCAGAAATTTGCTTTTGAATTTCAATTTTAGGTAAGTAAATTTCAATGGACTCAATGTTTTTAGGGTTTAAATTATTGATACTTGAACCGGAAAGTAAAACATCTATGTAATTTCTATATGAGGCGGTTAAGAAATTATAAAATACAAATGAGCTATCGGCAACTGTAGAATCTGTTCTAAAACACCCCATAAAAGCACCGAATGTATAATCAAAATTATCCTTCTTAGGAAATCTTGCGGCTTTACCAACTAACTGTTTACTTCCATTAGCCATACAAATTATAATATCATCTTTCTGTACAATTTGATGTTTATTTACTCTCATTTTGTCAACAAACTGAAGACCATTGAAATCAATTTTACTATTTTGAATATTATTAGACCTCAATAATCTTATTGAATTATTATTATCAAATGAAAATAGATCTCTTTCTGGGTTATAATTTACTCCTCTTAAGCATTTTCCCAGTTCGCCTATTTTTTTTATTTCCCACCCACCTTTAGGTTTTAAAAGCTCTTGCACTGCACCTTGTAAAATCTGGTTCTTTTTTTCAACAAGTTTTTCCAAAATGGTAATGTAAGTGTCTGTGTCTAAAAGTGCTTGAGCAATGACATTTTGTTCTTTTATTGGAGGGTACGGAATAATGATTTTACTTAACTCTTTAGAACTAATATGAACTACAGCGTCTCCTTGACCCTTACTTGCTTTTTGTTTTACAATAGTTATAGAATTCAACAAGTATCCCAAAAAAATTGATGAACAATTTTTAGGTGTGAATATTATGATATCACCTCCAGCAAATGCATCATATTCTTTAATAAATGCCGCGCATTTCCCTATTTCTTCTTTTGTTTCACCTGATCCAGCAAATAAAATATCCCCACTCTTAATCTTTTTTGCACTCTTCGAAACTTCAGGCGAGATAAAAGAATAACACTGATTTATAATATTATGGTGTTTAGTATATAATTCCCCATATCTAATGCATGCTAAATCGCCACTTTGGGACTCATCCTTCTTTACCCCAGAACCTTTATTAAATTGCCCTAAGTTCCCTAAAGAGTCGATTAGCCAATCTTCAGGAATAACCCCAAAATCTGTTTGTTTAAACCCTTGTTTTAAGTCCATGAGTACCCCATTTTAGAAAGGTGAGCATTTACTTTTTCTTCTAGAGATTTAATCTCATTTAAGACGCGAGGAAGGTCTAATTCATATCGTTCAGCCAATTCCACAATACGAGCAGTTAAACGCTGGCTAATGCGCTGCATTTCGTTTGTAACACTATACTCAATTGCAGCCATCCACTTGTCTTCAACCACCAGTATTTTTATTTCATCTATTGTTAAAGATTTATACTTAATTAATAATTGCTTATCCAATTCAGCGGTATATTCTTTTAACTTCTTATTTGCTTCTGATTGTTGTTCATTTAGCTTTAGGTATAGATTTAAGACAGCCACTTCTTCTATAGATTCTTTGTCTTTTTTGATATCTTTTAAACGCTTTGCAATAGCACCTTTGTTAACCTTATCTAATGAGGTAAAATAGCCCTCTTCTCCAGAATGTTCCTCTTCTAGAGATTCTAGCTCTGCTGAGCAAGTGTCTCGTTCAGCTTCAAGATTTTCAATAGCTAATTTTGATTCATTGAAATACCTAGATATCAAAATTGATTTGGGGATTAATTTCCCTTCAAACTCTTTCTTTTCATATTCAACTTCAGTTCCTACTTTCCAACCATCAGAAACAATTAAGTAGGAATCATCTTGCATGATCTCTAGCCAATAAGCCATCAGATGTTGGTATAGGTCATACTTATCAATCAATTTTAAGCCAGTAAACGATATCAATAAATTTTCACTCAACGTATGAATAAACTCTTTAGGTTTGGTGGTTGTGTCTATTGACTTACAAAAGTTAATATTATTGACCTTCCATGCATTGAATATATCTGAGGTTTGTTTTGAGTATGTATGAAATTCAGGGTGGCCAAATATTGTCTTTTTGATTTCACCCTTTGTTATTTTAAGATCACTAAACCCATCTCTATTGCTATTAATGAACAAATCAGCTTTCATTGAAGGATATACATCCCAATAGCTCTGAAGTGCCTCAATATCTTCATTTGGTATACCACCATTTAGGTGTGCATCGATATTTTGTAAATCTTCTGGTTCAGTATTGTCAATGTATCTTGGGATATTAAGATTATATCCTTTTTCTTCTACCTCAGCCATTGGAACCATTCGGCTGAATTTATTAATTTCGATATGATTGTTGAATACAGATACAATCTTATGGATATCCTGTTCACGTAAGCGGTTCTTATTACCGTCTTTTACAAACCCTTTTGAAGCATCAATAAAAAATATACCTTTTCGAGTTGTCGCATTTTCTTTATCTAGGAGAATAATACATGCAGGAATACCAGTACCAAAAAACAAGTTTGCTGGTAGACCTATGATACCCTTTATGAAACCACGCTTAATAATACTGCTTCTGATTTGCTCTTCAGAGTTTCCTCTAAATAAAACACCATGAGGTAAAATAACTGCTCCTTTACCATTTGATTTTAGTGATGCTAAAATGTGAAGCAAGAAAGCGTAATCACCGTTTTTATCTGGCGGCGTACCATAGCCCAGAAACCTTTCGTATACATCACTTGAAGGCGTAAAGCCATCTGACCAATTTTTTAAAGAAAATGGTGGATTACTAGAACTATAACTAAACTGTTCCAGTTGGCCATTTTTATTGAGAAATTGAGGATGTGATAATGTTGAATACCCTTTTTCAATTCTGGCTGTTGGGTTGTTATGAAGAATCATATTCATCTTAGCCAAACCAGCGGTAGCTACATCTTTTTCCTGACCGTAAATTGTAACAGGAACTTTTGCTTCATCTGCAATTTTCAAAAGTAGCGAACCTGAGCCACACGTTGGGTCATATATGGTGATATCATTTCTGTCGTCTTTATCAATCCCTAATATTTTAGCCATAATTCTACTTACCTCAGATGGTGTATAGAATTGACCCTTACTCTTTCCACTCTCGGTAGCAAAATGCTTCATTAGAAACTCATATGCATCACCAAGGATATCGTCTCCACCTGCTTTATTACTACCAAAATCAAGTTCGGGTTTATTGAAAATCTCAATAAGATCAGATAGCTTATCTACCATTTCTTTACCCTTACCTAGCTTATCGCTATCGTTGAAGTCGGCAACATCGATTATACCCTTTAAATCATTTTCTTCAGCAATTCGACCTACAATTTGTTTATTTATCTTATCGCCAATATCAGCCTTACCTTTTAACAATAACATATCATCAAAAGAAGAACCTTCTGGTACAAAAATTAAGGATCTTGGGTCTGCTTTTGCTTTATCAGAGACATATTTGATAAATAAGATCACCAATACATAATCTTTATATTGGGAGCTATCCATGCCTCCTCTTAACTTATTACACGACTCCCATATGCTCGCATAGAGCTGACTTTTCTTGACTGCCATTATTAGTTGTTTTCTTCTATTATTAAATCCGAAATCTTAATTCTTAACACTTTGGCAATCGATGCCAAAGTTTTCAAACTGGGCTCACTTTTGTTTTGACACCAATTATTAACACTGACTACAGTGACGCCAACTTGATCTGCAAGCCAAACTTGGGTCAAATGCCTCTTTTCGAGTATCTCTTTCAAACGAATCATTCCAGTATATTAGATATTACAAATTAAACTAATTTTTTAATACCCTAGAGATTTAAAATGAAATGTTTATGACAGAACTAATGGGGTGAATTCTACCATCTATAATGTTGAATAATTGAAGAAATCATCAAAAAAAATCCATTTATCACCCTGAAATTTCACTTTTTAAAAAAAAATATGTATTAATAGCTAAAAGAAAAAATATGATGGTAAAGATTCCAGCAACAATTGATGTAATAAAGTTGCTAAAAGATCAAAATTTAACGAAAACCAGAACGAAAAATCTAAAAGACAAAATACACTACTTTTTATCTATTTTGACTAGAACTAACGATAACGCAAAATACCTCTATGACAATGGAAACTATAAGAAAATTTGTTCTGAAATTCAAAAACAGATACATGGCAATGCTGACTATTACTTAATTCTTAAAGTACTTGAATCGTGTGAAATTCCAATAATAGAGAGAAATGGAAAATGGAAAAACTCGAGCGAATCGATTGGTTATTGTCAAGGTTTTAGAATAAACGCTAATTATGACACTGGAGAAACAAAAGCCGTTCGTATTAACAAATCACTATCCACTAGAATCATTGAAAATTCTAAAAGTGATATTCAAAAATCTTATAAATTTTTAACTGATCAATTTAAAAATCATAAAATATCAATAGATGATAGAGTTT
>JACCDZ010055470.1_pt1 | contig 14708 bp, 14 predicted proteins | sample 7449551 | NCBI WGS metagenome assembly JACCDZ01 (sample SAMN15323452, study PRJNA562643) | freshwater metagenome | isolation source: river surface water | place: USA:Blue River Watershed | collected 2017-08-18 | reverse complement strand
TGGTGGCTCACTCTTATCGCTCTAGGTGTTCTTGTTATCAGCATCATCGGAATGGTGACTGAGTACGAGAAGCCATCACTTTCTTCAGATCATTAAGTAGCAGCTAGCCATGAGCAAGGTTCGCGCTGAGATACTCAAAGTTGATTACCCGCTTACCGCTGCAGCTCGAATAACAATAGAGGCTCCGGCAGGAAAGATTTTTGAGTACTTAGCTGACCCATACGCCCATGCATACTTCGATGGTTCTGGAACAGTCAATAAGGCTCTTCGGGCCCCCGAGAGACTTTATCTTGGAGCTAAGTTCGGCATGGGAATGAAGATATATATTCCTTATCGCATCACAAACACGGTTGTGGCATTTGAAGAAGGCCGCTTAATTACATGGCGTCATTTAGGCGGCTGGACTTGGTCTTATCAACTCAGAACTGTGGGAGAAAATCTCACCGAAGTAACAGAAGTCTTTGATCTTAACCCAGCTCCGGCAATTGGTAAGTGGTGGGTTAAGAGGACGAAATCTCTTGAACGAAATCCTAAGTGGATGGCGAAATCCCTCGTTCTACTCAAGGCTCTCGCTGAGCAGTGAAGAAGGTTGGATCTGCAGCTCCCTGGATCTTCATCGTCATTTGGAGCTCTGGTTTTGTTGTAGCAAAGTATGGATTTGAATCTGCCGATTCACTCTACTTCTTAGCAATTCGACTAGTGCTAGCGACTCTTATTCTCTTTGCGCTCACTATTGCGATGAGACAACCCGTTCGTATTTCGCGATCAGATTTCTATGCATCAATCCTGATTGGTCTATCTCTGCATGGCCTCTATCTGGCAGGGGTTTGGTATGCGATTGAACTTCACGCCCCAGCAGGTCTCTCATCTGTTGTTACCAGTCTTCAGCCAGTTCTTGTCTCTCTTCTTGCCATAAATCTGCTGGGGGAGAGACTTACGAAGAGCCAGGGCATTGGTCTAATTCTTGGAATCATCGGTGTGGTCTTCGTTGTGCTTCCTAAACTCAGTGCAAGTGATGGATTTACAGTGGAGTCTCTAGCCTTCTTGATTATGGCTTTACTCGGTAGCACTGTAGCCACATTGCTGCAAAAGAGAATCGGTCATTCAATCCCGCTGATGATTGGAACAACAATTCAATTTGGTGCAGCAGCGATTGTTCTCTTGGCGGTCTCTTTTGCACTTGGTCGTACTCGCTTTGAGCTAACGACAACAGCCTTCTGGTCTATGGCTTGGGCAGTGCTGGTCACATCGATTGCTGCGGTTCTTTTACTTCTCTGGTTACTTAATCGAGGAACTGCAGCAAAAGTTTCAAGTCTTCTCTATCTCGTTCCACCGATGGCTGTCCTGCAGGCGCTTGTCCTATTTGGGGAAAAGGTAAACGCCCAGGCGATCATCGGTATTGTGATGACCTCGCTGGGCGTTGCCTTAGTTCTGCGAAGTTGAGCTGGGTTTAAACTGCACCTTTTAGTGATGACCTTCTAGCTCACGACGCTCTGTCTCGGTCGCCTTAGGCACCGCTACAGCTGCCGCCCGTGAGATTCGATTGCGTAACTTGTTCTTAAGAGCACCTGGACGTCGGACTCCTGCTTCATCGTGCTCGGGAAGCTCGAGCGGTGCCAGTTGCTCGTGTGAAGTAAGAAGCCAAGCCTTCTCAGCAGAGATTGGCTCGTGAACCTCGATGAATTCACCGTTAGGCATACGAACGAGTCGCCCAGTTTCGCGGCCATGCAATACGAGATCACGATCTGCGCGCTGCAATGAGAGACAGAGTCTCTTGGTGACAACAAATGCAATTGGAGGCAGAACGATGATGGCAATTCTTGAGAACCACATCATTTGGTTGATTGTGAGATCAAATGTCGTTGCAATGATGTCGTTTCCACCGTTGATAAGTGCGACCAAGGTGAATGTAAGAGCCATGGCGCCGATCGCTGTTCTGTTTGGTGCATTACGTGGACGATCTAGCAGATGGTGCTCGCGCCTATCTCCTGTAGCCCAGCTCTCGATAAATGGGTAGAGGGCAAGTCCTGTAAACATAATGCCCGGCAAGATGAGCCCAGGAATCAAAATGTTCCATGAAATTGTGTATCCGAAGATGTAACTTTCAAGTGGTGGCGCCATTCGAACTAGGCCATCGAGCCAACCCATATACCAATCGGGTTGCGAACCGGCTGACACTTGCCCCGGCGTATATGGACCGTAGAGCCAAACGGGGTTGATGGAGGCGACTGCACCTAAGAAAGCAGTGACGCCAAATACGATGAAGAAGAATCCTCCTGCTTTTGCCATGTAGACGGGCATTAATGGATAGCCAACAACATTCTGCTCTGTGCGACCTGGACCTGGGAACTGCGTGTGCTTCTGGTACCAGACGAGCATCAAGTGAACTGTAATAAGTGCAAGGAAGATTCCAGGCAAGAGAAGAATGTGAACTGTATAAATACGAGGGATAAATGCTTCACCTGGAAAAGCTCCACCGAAGGCGAAGTAGGCAAGATAGGAGCCCACAACTGGCAGAGCTTGAATAATCGCTTCTGCAATTCGAATTCCGGTACCTGAGAGAAGGTCATCAGGAAGTGAGTAACCCAAGAATCCTTCAACAATTCCTAGAGTAAGAAGTCCAACACCGATGATCCAGTTAAATTCACGAGGCTTACGGAATGCACCTGTGAAGTAGACGCGCATCAAGTGAACGACGATTCCGATCATGAATATAAGCGCTGCCCAGTGGTGAATCTGGCGCATCAAAAGTCCGCCACGTACTTCGAATGAAATATCAAGGGTTGAGGCATATGCCGCGGACATCTTTATACCTTGAAGTGGCTCGTAAGAACCGTTGTAAACAACTTCCTTCATAGATGGGTCGAACCAGAAAGTTAGAAATGTTCCAGAAAGAAGAAGGATCACAAATGAGTAGAGGCAGATTTCACCGAGAAGAAAGGACCAGTGATCTGGGAAGACCTTTGTCAGGTTCTTCTTCATCCACTTTGCAGCGCCTGTGCGGTCATCTACATACCCGGCAACGTTTCCGGCGACTCTTTCACGTGCTGTCATGATGAACGCTCCCAAAAACTAGGTCCGACTGGTTCATTAAATGGTGCTCCGGCTACTAGGTAACCTTCTTCATCCACTGTGATATTTAACTGCGGAAGTGGTCGAGCCGCAGGTCCAAAAATAACTTTGGCAGCTCTCGTCACATCAAATGTTGATTGGTGGCAAGGGCAGAGTAGGTGCTTAGTCTGCTGTTCGTAGAGGGCAACGGCGCAACCCATATGTGAGCAGATCTTTGAAAATGCGATGATTCCCTCATAGGTCCATGAAAGTCGCTCTGCATCCAAATTGAACTCTTCCGGGCGAAGACGAATGAGTAGAACTGCATCCTTGGCGATGTCATCGAGGTGGCGTTCTTTTCCAGGGGCAAGTTCGGGAAGAGTTTGGGCTACAGCACCTACCTCTAAATCTTCCGGCCTAATTGGTCGATCGCCAGGATCTGTAACTAGGCGAGTGCCCTTCTTCCAAGAAGTCTTTGTAAGTTCATTTCCTGGAAGTGGACCCAAATCGCGAAGAAGCAGAACGGGTGTGAGCGCAGAAAGACCAAGTGCTGCACCCAGTGTTCGTTTGATAAGTGGTCGACGACCTAGCCCAGCAGCGGATGCTCCAGCCTTTACTGTCTTAACAAATTCTTCGCGATCTTCATCATCAGATTTAAATTCATGTCGTTGTGCAATTACTTCTTCATCTGGCATCAAAGTCTTTGCCCAATGAATCAACCCTGCTCCAATGCAGAAGAGGGCGATCGCCATTCCCATTCCGAGGCCGAGTTGGTGGAGATTGGTCTCACCCATGATCGGAATAAAAATAAAGACATCATCCTTAATGAAGATGTACGAGTAGATGAGAATCAGAGTTCCGAGAGCCGATAGCCCAAAGAGAATTGCGACTTGGCGTTCAGCGCGAAGTGCTGCTTTTGGATCAGTATCTGCTCTGCGATGTACGTGGGCAGGTAGTCCTGGATCTTTGATTAATTCGATCTCATTAGACATATCTACTTATCTCGCTTTCATCGCTAACCAGACTGCACAACCAATGAGCAATCCTATTCCTAGTGTCCAAGCAAGTAATCCTTCAGTTACGGGACCAACTCGCCCAAGAGCTGCACCACCAAGCTGTGGTTCTGCCTCTACCGATTTAATCCACTTAATCATGGAGAGTTTCTCTTCTGGAGTAATTGTCTTATCGCTAAAAACTGGCATTGATTGCGGTCCAGTAATCATCGCTTCATAAATATGCTTTGGAGTGACACCCATTAGCGTCGGAGCGTACTTACCTTTTGTTAGCGCTCCACCTTGTGCTGCGAAGTTATGGCACATCGCGCAGTTTGTTCGGAATAGTTCTCCGCCTTCTGCAATAGATCCATCGCGCTCGTAATTAAGCATTTCATCTGAAGGAACCTCTGGTCCGGGAGCCAGCGATGCCACATACATAGCAAGAGCATTTACCTGCTCAGGCGTATAGACAGGCTCCTTGCGCATTGCTTGCTGGCTCATATCTGCCATCGGCATTCTGCCTGTACCAACCTGGAAATCTACAGAAGCTGCACCGACACCGATAAGTGATGGTGCAATCCCTGCGCCTTCAGCGTTTAAACCGTGACAAGAAGAGCAACCTTTAAGAAAGATTCGCTTGCCTTCCTCGATAGCTGTGGAGCGATCGGCAACTATTGTGCTGTCGGAATTAACCGCACTCGCCACTTGAAATGTTGTTCCAATGGTGAAGAGAGCAAAGATCAGAAGAACTGGTCCTGCTGCACGATGTCTGCGTAGACGCGAGAGACGCTTCACTGTATTCCTTTCAGTCGGGTGGGTAATTACTTGATCAGATAGATAGATGCGAAAAGGGCAATCCAAACTACGTCGACGAAGTGCCAGTAGTAAGAGACGACGATTGCCGTTGTTGCTTGGCCTTGGGTGAAGCGACGGGCCTTCGCAACGCGGACAAGAACTATGAGGAATGCAATGAGTCCACCAGTTACGTGCAGACCGTGGAAACCTGTGGTGATATAGAAGACGGAACTGTATGCAGTAGAAGAGAGAGATACACCTTCGGCTACAAGATGCGCATACTCGTAAACCTGGCCGGCGATAAAGAATGCACCCATAAGGAATGTGAGCGAGAACCACTCACGCATTCCCCAAGAAGATACCTTGAGAAGTGATCCGGTTCTACGCGCCTGATAACGCTCGGCAGCAAATACTCCGAACTGACATGTAACTGATGAGAGAACTAGAACGGTTGTGTTAAATGCTGCAAAAGGAATGTTGAGAATCGATGTAGTTTCAGCCCAAATTTCAGGACCTTGGACTGCGCGAGTGGTGAAGTACATCGCAAAGAGAGCAGCAAAGAACATCAACTCACTTGAGAGCCAAACAATCGTTCCAACTGCCACCAGGTTGGGACGAGTGATCTTGTGGTGTGAGTTCACGGCTGTACTTGTCATGGGTGGCATTATTCCCTAAAAGAGGGTTACTAACCTATTTAGGGGGCTCGAAAGGAGCCCATTTTTCCGCGTAATTGAGGTGAATAGGGTCACCCAAAAATAAGGTTAGACAGCGCCATCTTGCCGATTAGACTTACCCCCATGTCCACGAGTTCAGGCCTTCGAGAGCGCAAATATTCAATCGTTCTCTACTCAGATGACTCAACAGTTCGCCAGGCAGTTATTGCGGCGCTCGGATCACGACTTGCTCCAGATATGGCCGAACATCAGATCCATGAATTTGCCACGGGTCCTGCCCTTCGCCTCTTTGTTGATTCAAAGAAGCCCGGCACGGATAATCCCATTGATCTCTTTATTCTGGATGGAGAGACAGTCCCTGAAGGTGGTCTCGGAATAGCTCGTCAACTCAAAGATGAAGTTTTCAATTGCCCACCAGTGCTAGTTATTACTGGCCGCAAGGCAGATGCGTGGCTAGCTGCTTGGTCACGTGCGGAAGCAAATGTTCTCCACCCTGTTGACCCATTTACCTTGGCTCATACTGTGGCTGAACTTCTACGCGCACGAACAACTTCATTATCAACTCTTTAATAGAGACTCTTTTGGCGATGTCTGAAAATTCTCCGACATGGATCGCCTGCATCGAAAAAATGAAATCAGGGCTAGATCTCGAGCCTGCCGAAATCCAAAGCGTGATGCGCGAGATTTTATCTGGCTCTGCCAATACTGAAGGAATTAAAGAGTTTCTCCTGGTGCTCAAAGAAAAAGGCGAGACGACAGAAGAAGTTGCCGCACTGGTTGCTGAAATGTATGAGCACAGTGCGCCGATAAATATTCAAGAGAGAGCAGTTGATACCGTTGGTACTGGCGGGGATGGCGCCAACACGATAAATATTTCCACTACTGCCGCAATCATTACCGCTGCTGCAGGTGCGAGAGTTGTAAAGCATGGAAGTCGTGCTGTCTCCTCTAAATCAGGAGCATCAGATTTCTTGGAAGCTCTGGGTGTTGTTCCTGGGCTAGATGGAAAGGGAGTCGAGCGCACTGTTCGTGAACTCGGTATTGGTTTCTGTTTCGCACCAGTGTTTCATCCTTCGATGCGCTTTGCCGCCCCCGCACGCAAAGAACTGGGCGTTGCAACTATCTTCAATATTCTCGGTCCACTTTCTAACCCAGCTAAGCCGAAGGCGGCGGCGGTTGGAGTAGCAAATGATCGGATGCATCTGGTCATGGCTCAGGTTTTGGCGGAGAAGGGCTGTGATGGATTTGTCTTCAGAGGCGATGATGGACTTGATGAAATTACTTTGGCGACGACCACTTCAATTCTAACAATCGGAAAATCTGAGATCTCGAGCGACCGGATTGATGCAAAGGATTTCGGATTAGAAAACGCACCTATCGCAGCTATTGCTGGGGGAGATTCGGCTGAGAATGCGCGGATAAGTCTGGCGATTCTTTCGGGGGAACGCGGGGCTCCTCGCGATGCTGTGCTGCTCAATGCTGCTGTTGCTATCGCAGCTTTTGAAGGTGATCTTGAAAGTGATATTAAAGTGCGAATAAGTGAAGGTTTGAAGCGTGCAGTTGCTGCCGTAGATAGTGGGGCGGCATCTACTCTTTTGAAGAATTGGGCTGCTTTAACTCAGGAGATTTCGGCCTCTTAACTCGTTTTCCAAAGTTCATAAGTTCTTCAAGAGTATAGATATCGATAGAACCTAAACGCTCAAGCAATCCATGAAAGACATCAACGGTTGCTCGAGCATCATCGAGTGCGCGATGATTTGGAGTAGTAGAGGTTCCAAAGAATTCTGCCAATGTGCCCAGCCTGCAATTGGGAACCTCATCTCGGCTGAGTACTTTCCGGGCGATGATTGCAGTATCAAGCACTGGAAAATTCGGCCAGGGAAATTTACTTATCGATGCTGCATATTTGAGAAATGAGAGATCAAAGGGTGCGTTCTGCGCCACCAGAACAGTCGATTGATGATCGCCTAAGAACTCCATGAGTGAAGGGAAAACCTCGTAGGTAGTAGGAGCGCCCGCGAGCATCAGATCATTGATGCCAGTGAGTTCAGTGATGTAGAGCGGAACAGGATGTTCTGGATTGACGAAGGTGTTGAATTCCTGGATAACCTCACCGGCCTTGATTTTAACCGCACCGATTTCAGTAATCGCAGCTCCTAGGTGGGGAGCACCGCCAGTTGTCTCTAGATCAATCACAACAAAAGTTGTGTCAATTAATTTGCGACCCAAATCCTGAAAAGTTGATTGCCAGGTTGAGTCGTCCATGCCATGAACAGTAGATGATTGCTCCGACATTAATGAAGCGATAACCTCGGGCGTATGGGAATTGAAGGTGCACCGCTGGAATTGATTCGTGATTGGGATGCCCCAGGATCAGGGACAAGAAAAAAAGTTGGAGTTTTACTTGTTCATGGCTTCACGGGATCGCCAGCCAGTATGCGACCTTGGGCTGAGTATCTCAATAACCTGGGATACACAGTCCGAGTGCCCTTGCTTCCGGGGCATGGAAGAAATGTGGAAGATCTCAACCTCGTAAAGTGGCAAGAGTGGCCAGCGAAAGTTGAGTCAGAACTTACTATTTTGCTGCAGAACTGCGAGAAGGTATTTATCTGCGGACTTTCCATGGGTGGTGGAACAACTCTCAATGTTGCGGCGCGGTACTCACGGCAACTTGCCGGAATCATTCTGGTTAATCCAATGATTCACGTGAAGTTTATTCCTCATCAACTCGCTTGGGTGATTTCACGTTTTCAGAAATTTCGGGACTCAGTCGGTGATGACATCAAGAAACCTGGAGTCACCGAATATGGATATGACCATCTTCCCGCTGTTGGCGTCTATCAGCTCTTAAAGATGTTGAGTTACACCCGTAAGAGGCTGCATGATGTAACAGTTCCTGTGCAGTTATTTCACAGCGTAGAAGACCACACTTTGCCAGTAACAAATACCGAAATTATTCTGAAAGAAATCGGTTCACGGGAGAAGCAACGTATTGAGCTGATTAATAGTTACCACGTCGCCACTTTGGATTACGACGCAGAAATCATCTTTGAAAACTCGAGAGTATTTATCGAAGCGCATTCATAACTTTTCCGGTAGCTACAAACTCTCCTGCGGCAACGAGCTCTGGAGATAGATAGCGATCTGGACCTGGACCTGGAACGCTCTTGCGCAGGGCGCTAATCACCTTTGCGGTGGCAGGACTTGGGGTTAAAGGCGCTCTTAGTTCAATGGCACGAGAAGCCGTTACCAATTCAATGGCGATGATATTTGTTAGATTTGTAACCGCCTTACGTAACTTTCTAGCAGCAGACCAACCCATAGAGACATGATCTTCTTGCATTGCAGAAGATGGAATCGAATCAACGCTTGCCGGAGATGCCAGTCTCTTGTTTTCGCTTACTAGAGCAGCTTGCGTGTACTGCGCAATCATGAGCCCCGAATCAACGCCTGGGTCATCTGCAAGAAATGGTGGAAGTCCAGCGCTGCGATTCTTATCGAGAGCGCGGTCGGTTCTGCGCTCTGCAATACTGCCAAGATCTGCAACTGCAATGGCAAGAAAATCAAGAACGTATGCAACAGGGGCCCCATGGAAATTTCCATTAGAAGAGATGCGGCCATCTGCGAGAACAACAGGATTATCAATAACGGCGCCAAGTTCGCGCTGTGCAACGATTGCAGCGTAATCAACGGTATCTCTGACTGCGCCAGCAACTTGTGGCGCACAGCGAAGAGAGTATGCATCTTGAACTCGATCGTCATTGTGAAGATGTGAGGCCACAATGCCTGAACCTTTGAGCGTTTCGAGCATGATTGATGCTGACTTTGCCTGGCCGGGATGGGCTCTAAGAGGTTCATGCAGCTCTGGAATAAATACTTTATCCGTGCCGAGTAAACCTTCTACCGACATCGCTGCTACAACATCTGCAGAATCAAGGAGCATGCGTAAATCCTCGATTGCAAGAATAAGCATTCCAAGCATTCCATCTGTGCCATTAATAAGGGCGAGACCCTCTTTCTCGGCGAGAAGAACAGGATCAATACCCGCATCCTTTAACAATTGCGCAACTGGTTTTGCAGCGCCATGTGCATCAACTGCTTCGCCTTCTCCCATCAGAACAAGAGCGCAGTGTGCAAGAGGCGCGAGATCGCCACTGCAACCGAGAGATCCGAATTCTCGAACAAGGGGAGTGATACCTGCATTGAGAATTGCAGCCATCGTTGTTGCAACAACTGGACGAACGCCTGTCTTTCCTGAGCAGAGAGTTTTCAGACGCAACGCCATCAGGGCGCGTACAACTTCTCTTTCAATTGGTTCGCCAACACCGGCTGCATGAGAACGAATGAGTGAGCGCTGCAATTGAGTTCGCAACTCTTGAGAGACATGTCGGTTCGCAAGCGCACCAAAGCCAGTTGAAATTCCATAGACAGGTGTCTCGCTTGCTGCGAGTTCCTCTACATGGTCACGAGAGCTCTGCATGGCAGCGAGTGATTCCTGTGAAATCTTCACCTTTGCATCTTTGCGAGCGATTGCGACGAGATCTTCGAAGGTCATTCCATTTGTCGAAATTGTTACTTCTGCCATGTTGTGACTGCTCTTCCTGATTTGTAGGTATGTGAGACGAGATTTACTCCTGGGCGGTATGCCAGGTGAATATATGAATCGGTTTTTAGTAGCGCCATATCTGCCATGAATCCGGGCGCAATCTTGCCAATATCAGTGCGACGCAGAGCTTTTGCTCCGCCAAGTGTGGCGGCAAGAACAGCCTCTTCTACATTAAATCCCATGAGTGAGACAGCGGCTGCAATGCAGAATGGCATAGAGGTTGTGTAGCTAGAACCAGGATTGCAATCACTTGCGATTGCAACGCTTGCTCCAGCATCGAGAAACTTTCTACCGATCTTTCCTTCATGCTGAGTAGAGAATTCAGCGCCTGGAAGAAGAGTGGCAACAGTCTGGCTCGCAGCTAGGGCTTGGATATCTGCATCAGTTGAGTTACTGAGGTGGTCAGCCGATGCTGCACCTAACTCAATAGCTAATTGCACAGCGTTAGTTCTTTGTAATTGGTTGGCGTGAATGCGGGGGATTAACCCTTTAGCAATACCTGCCTCAAGAATTCTTCTACTTTGATCTTCGCTGAAGGCACCCGTATCGCAGAAAACATCGATCCATTTAGCCTTTGTAACCGGAATGATCTTTGTGACGATGAGATCTACATATCCGTCGACATCATCCTTAAACTCTGCTGGTACTACATGTGCAGCCAAGAGCGTTGTCTCTGAGGTGAATTCAGATGCAATCTCGATAGAACGCGCCTCATCAAGCTCGTTTAGCCCGTAGCCGGATTTGATTTCAACCGTAGTTGTTCCATAAGAGAGCGCCTCATTTAATAGACGTTGCGCATTATTCTGGAGATCCATGTTGCTAGCTTGTCGAGTTGCCGCGACAGTCGTTGTTATTCCGCCTGCTGTGTACTTCTCGCCCCTGGATCGGGCAGAGAATTCCTGCGAACGATCGCCAGCAAAGATTAGGTGTGTATGCGAATCGACAAAGCCTGGAAGGAGAGTCTTACCGGAGCAATCAATTTCGTTATCTACGCCCGTTTGCGAGCCCTTACCGACAAACTTGATTTGGCTATCCTCAATGACGACAGTGGCGTCATTCAAAATGCCTAATGAGCCTTCACCAATATTTGGATCGTTGGTTACGAGCGTTGCAATGTTGGTAAAAGCAGTAGAACTCACTTGCCTGTAACACCTTGCATCATCGGAACGTGTACGCCCTTTTCAATGGCAACTTCTTGAGCATGTGCATATCCAGCATCTGCATGGCGGATAACTCCCATACCAGGATCATTTGTCAACACTCGTTCTAATTTCTGTGCAGCAAGTGCAGTTCCATCAGCAACGCTGACTTGACCTGCGTGGATAGAACGCCCGATACCGACGCCACCACCATGATGAATCGACACCCATGACGCTCCTGATGAAATGTTGATCATCGCATTTAACAAAGGCCAATCGGCAATTGCATCCGAACCGTCGAACATAGCTTCAGATTCACGATAAGGAGATGCCACGCTTCCACAATCCAAATGATCGCGACCAATAACAATTGGGGCGCTTACCTCTCCGCGAGCAACGAGATCGTTAAATGCAAGCCCTGCTTTATCGCGTTCGCCATATCCAAGCCAACAGATTCGCGCTGGAAGTCCTTCAAACTCAACACGATCTTGTGCCATCTTGATCCAGCGATGAAGATGCTTATTCTCAGGGAAGAGATCAAGAACTGCTTGATCTGTTCTATGAATATCCTTTGCATCTCCGGAAAGCGCAACCCATCTAAATGGCCCTTTACCTTCGCAGAAAAGTGGTCTGATGTATGCAGGAATAAATCCTGGGAACTCAAAGGCTCGCTGATATCCACCTTGACGTGCTTCATCGCGGATGGAATTTCCGTAGTCAAAAACGACAGAGCCTTTATCCTGGAAATTAACCATCGCTTCAACGTGCTTTGCCATTGACTCTTTTGAGCGCTTTGCAAAATCGACAGGGTCTTTCGCCGCTAAATCGCGAGATCCCTCAACGTCGACACCTTCTGGAATATAGAAGAGTGGATCGTGAGCAGATGTTTGATCTGTGACGATATCTACAGGAACGCCCATTGCATAGAGCTTCGGAAGAATGGTGGCGCTATTGCCTACGAGCCCAATCGATACTGCGCGTCGTTCGGTGCGAGCTTTTGTCGCTCGCGCAACTGCATCTTCTAGATTATCTGCGATCTCATCGAGGTATCGCTTCTTCAATCTACGAGCTAAGCGAGAACCATCAACATCAATGATTAAACATGTACCTTCATTCATAGTTACGGCAAGTGGTTGGGCACCGCCCATGCCGCCGCAACCTCCGGTGACGGTAAGTGTGCCGGCGAGAGTTCCACCAAAGTGCTTCTCTGCAACGGCTGCAAAAGTTTCGTACGTTCCCTGCAGAATTCCTTGGGTGCCGATATAGATCCAAGAACCAGCTGTCATCTGACCATACATAGTCAGACCTAAATCCTCTAGCCGCCTAAATTCTGGCCAATTGGCCCAATCGCCAACGAGATTTGAATTCGCAAGCAGAACACGTGGAGCCCACTCATGAGTACGAAAAACTCCAACTGGCTTTCCGGATTGCACCAACATCGTTTCATCATCTTCGAGGTTGGTAAGTGTCTTCACTAGTGCATCAAATGAGGCCCAGTTGCGTGCGGCTTTTCCAGTGCCGCCGTAGACAACTAATTTATCTGGATGTTCTGCCACCTCTGGATCAAGATTGTTCTGCAGCATTCGTAGGGCCGCTTCTTGGCCCCAACCCTTTGCGCTTCTACTTGTTCCTCGTGGGGCTTTAACTGGGCGTGGTCCGGAAGTCATTTGGCGACTATATAGTGAAGGCGTTGAAAATAGAATGAGCGGATACTCTTAGAGAATGAATTTGCCCCACGATCCGCTCTGGCCTAGAGCTTCGTCGGTCATTGCAGCCCATGATGGTTCTGCAGTAGATGCACTCATTGTTGGAGTTCCGGCTTCTGCAACAAGTATTTCTGAGACCGGGGCAGAAGCAACCCCGGGTGCAATAAGAAACGCGCTTGCTAGGTATTCACTTGCACATTCAAATTCCGCAGTTGATATCGAAAAGTTGAAAATTGCCGATGCAGGAGATGTCATTTCTCCAGATATCGACGAAGAAGCAACGATTTCACTTCTTCGAAGTGCCCACTTGAAGAGCAGACTATTGATTGCACTTGGCGGCGATAACTCGATTACTTATTCCGTACATAGAGGGACTGAAGCAACTGGCCTCATCACATTTGATGCTCATTACGATCTTCGAGACGGCGTCAGTAATGGCTCTCCAGTTCGCAGATTGATTGAGGCGGGACTTTCAGGAAAGAAAGTTGTCCAGATCGGGATAGCGGATTTTTCGAATTCTCCGGAATATGCAGCCCGAGCTAAAGAGTATGGAATCACCGTAATCCCGAGAAGTGAACTCAGGGGAGCGAATCTTTCAGAGATTTGGAACCGAGCAATTGGCGTCGCTGGCGATCGAATTCATGTGGATTTTGATATGGATGTGTGCGACAGAAGTGTCGTTCCGGCCTGCCCGGCGGCAGCACCAGGTGGAATTAGTGCTGATGAGATTCGACAATTCGCTTTCTTGGCTGGTTCTACAAAGAGCGTTCAGTCGATGGATATCACAGAGATTGATGCCACAAGAGATTCAGAAGATGGAAGAACTGTACGCCTTGCAGCTCTATTAATTCTTGAAGCAATTGCTGGGCTTTCAACTCGAAATTGAAATTGCGGTAAACCCTCTCTTGCTAAAGAATTAACTCGTGCACAGGATCATCGGAGCCCTTGGGGGAAATAGAGCAGCCGATGCATTTCGCAAAACAGTTTCCGGGGACCCATCGGGCGCGCCGCTTTGGTCGCAACAGATGGCAATCGGTGATGATGTTGGCTTATTTGGCCCAGATAGCGCGGTATGGAAAGTGCATGGATGTATCTCAACCCTCGTTGGTGGGATTCGAGCACTTCTCATGCAAGCAGCACACCCTGCAGCGTTAACTGGTGTTGCTGAACATTCACAATATGACACTGATCCACTGGGTCGTTTAGAGCGCACAACTCGTTGGCTGACTATTACCTCATTTGGATCTACTGAAGCGATTGCCCGTGAAGCGCAACGCGTCAATGAGATTCACAGAAGAGTAAGTGGGGACTTCAAGAATAAGTCCGGTCATCAAGTTCAATATTCAGCTGCCGATCCGCGTTACTTACTCTGGGTGCATTGTGCATTTACTGATTCATTTCTGCGCACATATGAAGAACTTGGATATGACACGACTGATTTAGGTGATCAATACATCCGCGAATGGGCAAGAAGTGCAGAACCACTAGGCCTTTCTCAAGCGCCTCTTTCGCGAAAAGAAATGAGCGACGAGATGGCGCGCTTTGCATCTCAAGAGGTTGCAGCGATTGCAATGACTCCGCCGATAGTAAAGTTCATACTGAAGCCACCTTTCAGCAAGGGTGGCCTCTTCTTCTATGCGATTCTGCGAAACGCTGCAATTTCAACTATCGATCAACCATTTCTAGACATCCTCGGACTTAAACCTCGCTCAAAGAAGTGGCTTCGGTTAAGCCGCGTCCTT
>JACCDZ010766726.1_pt1 | contig 14711 bp, 12 predicted proteins | sample 7449551 | NCBI WGS metagenome assembly JACCDZ01 (sample SAMN15323452, study PRJNA562643) | freshwater metagenome | isolation source: river surface water | place: USA:Blue River Watershed | collected 2017-08-18 | reverse complement strand
TGGTGGAGGTGGCGGGGATCGAACCCGCGTCCGTCAGTCCGCTGCCTTGGGCTCTACATGCTTAGTCGTCTCTATTGATTTAGCCCGCTACGGCCCGAGCGACAGGGTGTAGAAGGCGAGCCTCTGAGGTTTAGCTGTCAGCCGCGAGACAAGGCTTCAAGCGATCCCATGTTTTTTGCGCCGATGTCCATCGCCCATGGGCAGGCAACTTCGATCGTAGGCAGGGTATTAGGCTGCCAGTGCGTAGTTTTCGTCGTTTGCGACTACTTTTTTGCGACTTTGATTTACGAGAGATGTCGCCCTCTCCGCATGCACCTTCCGGTTTTGTAACCGGCGTCGAAGCCATGTCACCCCCAAAAGCCAGCGCAGTGTACCGCAAGCGGTATTGCGCTGTCTGGTCATAAATGGGGCTGGTCTGGCAGGAATCAAGGTCATGCGGGGTGGTGACGCGTGCGCAAACCGGGGGTTTGCACACCCTACGGATAAACGCAAAGGCGCTGGGCCCCGGACTGAAGCCTTCCGGGGCGACAGAGCCAGGGGCAAGATTTTGTCAGGGGCGGTGCATGCCCGGCTGGCGGACGCTGGATACACTGCGCGCTCTCTTTATTGATCGCGGGCTGCGTCGCCTGCCTGCAGGGGGTGTGAAATGCCTGAGCCCAAGACCAAAAAAGCCGCCGCCAGCAAGGCGACTGAATCCAAAGCAGCTCCCAAGACCGACCCTAAGGCAGCCTCTAAGGCGGCTGCTAAGACAGCATCCGGGAAAGCCGCCAGGAGCCCGGCCAAGGCCGAGGCCAAGAGCGCCGCTAAATCTGCCGCCACGCCCAAAGCCACCAGCAGCGTCAGCGCCAAGCCGGCGGCGGCAACGCGTGAATTCGATGTGATCCTTTATGGCGCCAGCAGCTTTGTTGGCAAATACGTGGCCGAGCATCTGCACCGGCGCGCGCAGGAAACCGGTCTGCGCTGGGCCATGGCCGGGCGCAGTGCGGAAAAGCTGGCGGCGATAAAGCAGGAGCTGGGGGCGCCGGAGGTGCCGGTGCTGCTGGCCGATGCGCATGATCCGCAGGCCTTGCGCGCGCTGGCGGCGAGGACCAAGGCGATTGCATCCACGGTGGGGCCGTATGCGCTTTATGGTTCTGATCTGGTGGCGGCGTGTGCACAGCAGGGCACGGACTACGGCGATCTCACGGCGGAAATTCCCTGGATGCGGCGCATGCTCGCGCTGCATGGCGAGACGGCAGCGGCCAGTGGTGCGCGTCTTGTGCATGGCTGCGGTTTTGATTCCATTCCCTCCGATCTGGGCACCTGGTTTTTGCAGCAGGAGGCCATGGCCCGCTTTGGCCAGCCCTGCGTTTTCGTGAAGATGCGTTTGAAGGATGCCAGTGGCGGTTTCAGTGGCGGCACCATTGCCAGTCTTACCGATATGGTGATGCTGGCGCGTGCCAGTGCGGAAACGCGGCGTCTGCTGCTGAATCCCTATGCGCTGAGTACGCAGGCGCAGGGCTCGCAAAAAGACCAGTGGCTGCCGGCGTTTGATAGTGATGCCGGGGAGTGGCAGGCGCCTTTCCTGATGGCACCGATCAATTCGCGTGTGGTGCAGCGCACGCACTCCTTGCTGGGCCGCCCCTGGGGAGAGGATTTTGTTTACGACGAAGCCATGCTCACCGGGCGTGGTCCGCTGGGCATGGCCATGGCCGGTGGTGTGACGCTGGGCCTGGGCTCGCTGGTGGGTATGCTGGCGATGCAGCCGACGCGTCGGCTGTTGCAGAAAGTGTTGCCGGCGCCGGGCGAAGGGCCGAGCCCGGCCGCGGTGGAAAAAGGCTTTTTCGAAATGCATGCCTATGGGCGCACGGCGCAAGGCGATGTGCTCAAGGTGGTGATTCGCGGTGAGCGCGATCCGGGTTACGGCGCTACCTCGCGCATGCTGGCGGAGGCAGTCATGTCGCTGGCGCTGGATCGTGATGAAAAAAGCGTGGGCGGTGGTTTCTGGACGCCGGCAACGGCCATGGGCCAGAAGCTGGTGGACAGGTTGGAAAAGCATGCGGGGATGCGTTTTCGGGTGGAGTGAGTTTGCTGCTCCCGAAAAGGCAAAGTCGCTGGGCCCCGGACTAAAGTCTTCCGGGGCGACAGCTTTCTTGCAGGGTGGCTGGGTGCCGCTAGATTGGCTTGTCAGGTGGGCTTGCTGCGAAGCGCCGATAGGCATCTGTAAATACTGCGACCAGAAACCTGGTCCGACCACGCCCGGCAGTCAGCCATCAGGTTTGCCTGATTAACCGAAAAGGCGATACATCAGGCAAGCCGGGCCGCAAATGAGGATGTTCCCAACAAGCTCAGAAAGTATTTCCTCAGCGAAACGGGCAATGCCGCCAAGCAGCCTCAGCTGCGCTTTCGCCTAAAGGCAGGTTGCTTTCTTACCAACAAGAAAATCAGCGCACATAAAAATCCGCTTCATAATCTTCATCATTGCGCGCTTCCAGCCGGCCTTGCCGGCAGGCTTGCGTGAAGCTGTCGAAATCCATTTCCACCTGGTCGGCATAATTCTTGGCGTAAATCACCATGGCCTCGGTCATGGCATCGCCTTCTCCCAGATAGCCGCTGATTTCCGGTGCCATGCCGCTGGCGCGGGCATGGGCGCGCGCGAGTATGCGGCCGCAGAGGCCTGCGAACATGGTGAGCAGCGGCGCATCGAGATTGGCGAGATCGGGGGCGACTTTCATGTCGCGCAACTGGCGCAGGTAAAAGTGGCGGCCGGCGGGGCCGGTAGCCCAGCCGAGGAAGGGATCACTTGCGGCCTGCATGAGGCGTTGGCCTTCCACCACGCGCCGGCCATTGTGATGCCAGCCGCTACCACCTCGCACATGCAGGGCGAGCACGGAATGACGTGCTTCTTTTATCTGCAGGAAGAGTGGCGATTCCTGACTGTCGGTGAACAGGCTGATCAGGCAGCGTGTACCCACGCTGCCCACGCCGACTACCTTGAAGGCCATGTCCTGGGGACGAAAGCGTTGCAGCAGGGTGCGACGGTCGGCGGCCAGTGTTTTCAGGTAATCCTGATAGAGATGCTGCAGGATGTTTTCTCCGTTACCGGCTTTGAGCCATTCATCATCGGGGCTGAGTAGCGAGCTTTCGCCGCGCATATGAAAAACCGCGGGCGGATCGTCGCGGATGATCCAGCGCTTGCCGTCGTGCTCGGCCATTTTTGGCAGCAGCTCTTCATGCGTGCGTTTGTCGGCACGGCTGATGAAGCGTTTGATGATCTTGCGCGCCTCCATGTCTGTGGCTGTCTCCAGCAGCTCATCCAGCATGATCTTGTCGTACCAGATATCGAGCTCGTTCATCTGCGCGTATTGATTCATATGCTGCTGGTAGCGCGTCATCATGTGCGCTACGCATGCTTCGGCCACTACTTCGCTATGGCGCAAATGCCGCGCCGCTACGACGAGGCTGGCGGCCATACGCTTCACATCCCATTCCCAAGGGGCTGGATGAACTTCGTCAAAATCATTCAGGTCCAGCAGCAGATGGCGCTCGGGCGAAGCAAAGCCGCCGATATTGGCGATATGCGCATCGCCGCAGCAGAGCACGCGGAAGCCGGAGTCTGGTGTGCCGGCCAGATCATGAGCCTGCAAGGCGGCGCTGCCGCGGTAAAACGTGAATGGTGAGGCCAGCATGCGGCCGTAACGCAGGGGAACGAGTTTTTCCAGACGGCCCTCGCTGGCGCTTTCCAGAATGGCAACGGGGTCGCGGTTGGTGGCACCGGGATGCTTGTGATGGCGGCGCTTGGCCTGTTCGCGAGCGCGGCGGCCGTTACTGATACGGTCCTTGAGACTGGGGGAGCTGGGCATGAAAGGGGTCCGTCCGGGTGAGCGACTCCAGTATCGACGAGGTCGGCCGGAGTGCAAGGCGGGACGATGCAGCTCTGCAGGCGGGGCTTCAGCGCCGAGGCAGGGTGACGCTGACAGTGAGGCCGCCGCCTTCGCGGTTGGCCAGAAGCAGGCGCCCGCGATGCAGGCCGACGATATGCGCAACGATGGCCAGACCCAGCCCGGCACCCTGGGTGTCGCCATGGCTGCCGCGCACGAAGCGTCGGGTGAGATCGCCCAGCAGGGCGGCGTCGGCACCGGGGCCGGCATCGTTCACGGCCACCGTGAGTCCGTTTTCATCTGCAGCAAGGTGCAGGCTCACTTCACCGCCTTCCGGCGTGTGGCGCAGTGCGTTTTCCACCAGATTGCGCAGCATGGCGCCGAGCAGTACGGGATGGCCCTGTAATTGGAAATTGCTGCTCTCGTCGTTTTCCAGAATCAGTTCCTGCCCACGGGCAAAGGCGAGTGGCGCGAGGCTGGCCAGGGTGTCGCGCGCAATCTGGTCCAGCGCCACGGTTTCATGCTGCAGAGGAATGGCATCGGCGTCCAGTCGCGCCAGCAGCAGCATCTGCTCGACCACGCGCGTGCTGCGATCCACGCCGCTGATGAGCTTTTCCAGTTGCTGGTGCTTTTCTTCATTGCTCTTGGCTGCGATGGCGTTTTGCGCCTGCAGGCGCAGCACGGCCAGTGGCGTACGCAATTCGTGCGCGGCATCGGCGAGAAAACGGCGTTCGCGTTCCACGCCAGCCGTCACGCGCTCGAGCAGATCATTGAGGGCGGCGACGACCGGCTCCAGTTCTGCGCGGGGGCGGGTGAGCGTGATGGAGTTGCGCTGTTCGGCTTCGCGGGCGGCGATGGTGTCGCGCAGGTCCAGCAGCGGCTGCAGTTCGTGTTTCAGGCCGCGACGCATGAGGATGATGGCCAGCAGCAGGCCGAGCAGGCTGCCAATGCCGAGACTGGCGGCGATATTGCGCGTGAGTTCCTCGCGCACATCGGAGCGCTCGGCGACCAGCAGCCAATGGCCGTTCTCCGCAAGCGGCGTGGTGTAGACATACCAGCGATGGCGGCCACTCTGGCGCTGGTAGAAACCGTGGCGCAGCGGGGCCAGCGAATATTCCGGCGCACTCGGTGAACGCAGCACGAGATTGCCGTCGGCACTCCAGACCTGTATGGCCACTTTCTTTTCATAGGCATGGCCATCGGCCATGAGGTCATCGGCTGCCGGATTCTCGTCGCGCGTTTCTTCCAGTGAAGTCCGCATATGAGCCCAGTCGATCTTGTCGGCAGGATGATTCATCACGCCCTTGAGCACGCGTGCGTTTTCAATGAGCTGGGCATCGAAAAGCTCGTGCACCTCGTGCGCTGTGCTGAGATAGCTGAGCAGGCCGCCGACGGCAAAGCTGGCGCAGAGCGTGCTGAGCAGGATGATGAGCAGCTGGCGGCGTATGGAGCGCATCTTCATTTGCCTGCCGCCGGAATCATGTAACCGACACCGCGCACGGTGCGTATGAGTTCGGGATAAAGTTTTTTGCGCAGATGGTGGATATGCACTTCCAGCGTGTTGCTCTCCACTTCTTCCATCCAGCCGTAGAGCGCGGCCTCCAGCTTGTCGCGCGTGAGCACCTCGCCGGCATGATCCAGCAACTCTTTCAGCAGCATGTATTCACGGCGTGGCAGTATGATTTCTTCGTCGCGCAGGAAAACGCGTTGTGCGGCGGGATCAACACGCAATTCGCCTATCTGTATATCCGGGCGGGAGCGGCCGCTGCGACGACGCAGCAGGGCGCGCAGGCGCGCGGAAAGTTCGCCGATATCAAAGGGCTTGAGCAGGTAATCGTCGGCGCCGGCATCAAGGCCGGCAATGCGGTCGCCGGTGGCATCGCGCGCGGTGAGGATGAGCACGGGAAGATCGATGTCGCGGCGGCGTACTTCGGCGAGCACGCTCATGCCATCGCGACGCGGCAGACCGAGATCAAGAATGAGCAGATCGAAAGTTTCACAGCTCAAGGCTTGCAGGGCGGCTTCGCCGTCTTTCAGCCAGTCCACCACAAAGCCTTGTGCCATGAGCGCGTCTTGCAGCGCTTCGCCCAGCATGATGTCGTCTTCGGCAAGCAGTAGGCGCATGGGGATTACCAGATTAACCACGAGCGGATTTGTTCCTGCTCGCGTAAAAAAATTTCGGCGTCTTTGCCGGCCAGCAGGCTGAGGGTGGCATACATGCCGGCCTGCACGCAGTCGCTGGCGAGTATGGTGGCCGAGCGTGGCGCATCCGGCACCGGCCAGCCGGTTTGCGGATTCAGCACATGGCCGTAGCGCACGCCGTCTTTGAGCAAAAAGCGGCGGGCATCGCCGCTGGTGGCGAGGCCGCCGTTCACCAGGGCAATGGTTTCCACGGCTTCCTTTTCACGGTCCGGTTTTTCTATGCCCACTTGCCAGGCGCTGCCGTCACGTTTGGGGCCGCGTGCATGCAGGTCGCCGCCGAAGTTCACCAGCAGGGCCGCGTCCGTCATGCCGGCGAGCAGGCCGAACACGCGATCCACCGCGTATTCCTTGCCGATGCCGCCGAAATCCAGCTCCATGCCGGCGGGCAGGGTGAGCACCGGATTGTCCCAGCGCACTTTCTCCCAGCCCACCAGCGGCAGCAGTTTTTTCACCTGCAGGGGGTCGGGAATATTGTCGGAGCCGTCGAATTTCCAGGCCCGGCGCAGCACGCCGGAGGTGATGTCGAAAAGGCCGTCGGAAAGCTGGTGCAGGGTCACGGCGAAATCAATCAGCCGTGCCGTTTCTTCATCCACCGTGACCGGCTTGCCAGCGGCGTGGTTGATGGCGTGCACGATATTGTCGTTACGGTAGCGGCTGAACTTCTGTTCGATGCGCCAGGTCTCGTCGGCAGCGGCCTGTACTTGTCCGGCGGCGGCCGTGAAGTCGTCGTGGTCGAGCAGCAGCTCGCAGCGGCTGGCCATGGCGTTGAAGTGGCCGCTGCATAGTGGCTGATGGCGGGTGAGGGAGAGATCGCCGGGCATGGCTCGGATGATTTTCCTTGATGTGCGGGCCTGCAATGGAACAGGCGGGTTGCCCCGCCTGTTTAGCCGATCGGCCGGTTTTCCACCAGCGCCGCAGCGCTTACCAGCGGAAGGAGTAGCCGAACTGCAGCCACATGGCCTTGAGATCAGGCACGATGTCCTGGCCGGCGAGATCGCCGCTGGCCGGGGCATTCACATTATTGGCCGTCTGCGTGTACTGCTCGACGCGGAAGTTCACTTCGCTGTCCTTGCCGAGCGCGTAACCGAACTTCACGCCATAGGTCAGCGCATCAAAGGCACCCAGACGCGAGTCGGCGGAGGCTGCACTCAGCAGCGGGTCCAGCGTGCCGACACTCACGTCCACACCTTCGCGCAGATAGGGCTTGTAGAAATCCGCCTCGGTCTGGCTGTACCAGCGCAGATGCGGCTCCACATAGAATTTCTCGCCTGCGACCCAGTGATATTTCGCATCCAGGGTATTGCTCTGTATGCCCCAGTCGTCCGTGGTGAAGCGGTAGGAAAGATCCACCACGTCTTCCGTGAAGATGTATTTCCATCCCGCATAGAGACTGTGACGCAGACGCGTGTCCGGACGGCTTTCAAACAGGTACTGGTATTCGCCCGCGGTGGCCGAGGCGATCAGCTTGTCGCTGCTGTCGAGCACAGTGAGCATCTTGTAGGGATCGGTGTGGTAACCGCTGCTCGACGACAGGCCGTAATTCAGTTGCAGGAGCGAATGCCGGCCGAGAATCTGCGTCACCCCCAGCAAGAGATCGTACTGGTTGCGCGTGTCGTCGCCGTTTTTCTGTTGTGCGGACACGGTGCTCAAGGGTTCGGGAGCGCCACCCACAGGGCTGATGCTGTCGAATTCCAGGCTGAGACCGGCGCTGAGCGTGGTGTTCTTGTTGTTGATGTCTTTGGCGATGGCAGCGTTCACGCCCATGGAAAGGAAATCGTATTCCTTGGACATATTGCCGCCGACATTGACGCGCATATTCTCGCCAAAGGGCTGCTGCCAGCCGGCGGAAATCGCGGTGCGGGTATCCTTGAATTCGCTATCCAGCGGCAGCTCGCCGGGGGCTGCCGTGTACTTGGCATTGCCGGAGGGGCCGGTGAAGGTTTGCGAGGTGGCGGCGGGGGTGGCGCCGTTCGGGGAAGCCCCGGTGAGCGAATCCAGCACCAGTTTCAGATTCAGCACGCGCTCGTCGCCGAAATCCTTTTTCAAATTGAGCACAGGCTCGATGGCCTGCACACGGCCGTCGTTTTCCTTGTACATCAGGGCGGCGGTGTCGATCTGCCAGCCGTGATCGGCTGCCGCCGTTTCACTTGCTGCGGAGGTTTCAGCGAAGGCTGTTATCGGTGCGGTGCCACCGAGCAGCATGGCGCTGGCCTGGGTCAGGGCCTGGGCAAGAGCGAGGCCACGTTTCTTTTTCAGTTGCATCCGCAGCCACCTCCGCCAAAGCCGCGACCACCACTGGCCGCTTCCTTACTGAAATAAATATGCTCGTCGAGCCCGGTATCCACGGGATAGGGATCAAGTTGCATCTGCTTCTTGGCGAGCAGGTCGCGTTCCCAGGGCTTCACCCCGAGCGAGCTGCAGCCGCTGGCCAGGCTCGCCAGAACGGCAAGCACGATGATTTTTTTCATGAAGACCTCAGGGTTTCTCTGACAGCAGTTGGGCGATTTCCTTTTCATATTCCGCACGCTTGTTTTCATGAAAACCAAGGTGCTTGAAACGCGGTTTTCCCGTGCGGTCGAGCATGAAACTGGACGGCATGGTTTGAACCTTGAACTGGCTGGCGAGATCGCCGTCCGGATCAAAGAGCACGCTGAACGCGGGCTGGAATTCGGCGAGGAAGCTGTCGGCCTTGTTTTTTTCCTGGTCGACATTGATGGCGATGATGGCCAGGTCTTTGCCGTACTTGGCTTGCATGGCCTTCATCCACGGAAAGGACTGGCGGCAGGGTCCGCACCAGGACGCCCAGAAGTCGATATAGACGACGCGGCCCTTGAGGGCGGCGAGATCCAGTGCCGGTGCTGCCTCTGCGCTGCCGGCAAAAGGCAGGAGCGCAAACAGGACAAGCAACAGGCGTCGGGAAAGCAGGGGCATGAGGGACTCCGTTTGGCCGCAGGGGTGATGGGGCCTTGCCTTTGATGGGGAGAGACTAGAGGGCCAATGCTTAAGGCCGGCTTAAGATCGGCCGTTCTTAAGCCGGCCTTAATCTGGCAGGCCGGAGAATCAGCCCGTCTTCATGAGGGGGCTGTCATGCCACGCGTTCTTCGTTTTCTCTGCGCCTGTTTTTATGTTGCGGCGACGGCCGCCTTCGCCGAGGTGCCGGATTTCAGTCAGGTCGCGGCCAGCGAGGCCGACGAATTCCTGCCGGTGGCACAGGCTTTTGTATTTCGCAGCGAGGCGATCGGCCCGAATCATCTGCGTCTGCACTGGAAAGTGTTGCCGGGTTATGCGCTTTACCGGGACCGTATTCATGTCACGGCCTTGATGCCGGCACAGCTTGAGGCGGCGCCCCTGCGCTTCACCGGCTCGGCTGTATACAAGAATGATCCGAGCTTCGGCCGCGTGGCGGTATTGCACGACGATGTGGTGGCGGATCTCGAACTGGCCTCGGTGCCGGAGGCCCTGGCGGGTGGCAAGGCGGAGATCAGGCTCAGCTATCAGGGTTGCGCGGACGCCGGTGTCTGTTATCCGGTGCAGCGCGTCGTCTTGACGATGCCGCAACTGGAGGCCGTCAACACGCTTGTCCCCGAGTCGGCGCCTGCCATCCTGCCGGTGGCGCAGGCGGCCACACGCGCGCCCCGTGAGCCCTTGCCTGCAGCGGATCGCGGCCTGGATGACGCGGGCGGCATTGCCGGCTTTCTGGGCCAGTCCGGCTTGCCGCTCATCCTGCTCACGTTTTTTGTGCTGGGTCTGGGGCTGACCTTCACGCCCTGTGTGTTCCCGATGATGCCGATTCTCTCCGGCCTGATTGCCGGTGAAGACAGCGCTACGCTGAGCACGGCGCGTGCCTTCCGTCTTTCCCTGGCCTATGTGCTGGGTATGGCCAGCACCTATGCCCTGGTCGGCACGCTGGTGGGCTATTTCGGCGCGCGTGCCAATGTGCAGCTCTGGTTGCAGACACCGCTGGTGCTGGTGGGCTTTGCCATCGTGTTCGTGCTGCTGGCGATCAGCATGTTCGGTTTCTACGAGCTGCAATTGCCTTCCTTCCTGCGTGACAGACTGGATGCGCTGTCGCGCCGGCAAAAAGGTGGCCGCCTTTTCGGTGTTTTCCTGATGGGCATCCTGTCGGCCCTGGTGGTTTCACCCTGTGTCTCGGCGCCGCTGGCCGGCACGCTGGTCTACATCAGCTCCACCGGCAATGCCCTGCTCGGCGGGCTCGCGCTGCTGGCTTTGGGTCTGGGCATGGGCGCGCCGCTGGTGCTCATGGGCACCACGGGCGGTCGTCTGCTGCCACGTGCCGGCAACTGGATGCTGGCGGTGAAGGCGGTATTCGGCGTCGGTCTGCTGGCGGTGGCGATCTGGCTGGTCGCGCGCGTGCTGCCGGGTCCGGTCACGCTGGCCCTCTGGGCCGCCTTGTTTGCCATGTCCGGGGTCTATCTCGGGGCCTTGGAAATGGCGGCCATGGGATGGCCGCGTCTGTGGAAGGGCCTGGGTCTGCTCATGCTTTTTTATGCCGCCTTCCTCTTTGCCGGTGCCATGACCGGGCAGGATGACCCGCTGCATCCGCTGGGGGCTTTTGCCCACACCGCTGTAGCGCCTTCCGCCACCCGGCCGGAAACGGTTCCCTTCCAGCGCGTGCAGTCGGAAAAAGCCTTGCGCGCGGCCTTGGCTGAGGCCAGTGCAGCGGGAAAAGCGGTGGTAGTGGATTTCTATGCCGACTGGTGCGCGGCCTGCCAGGTGATGCAGCGCACCACCTTCCGTGATCCGGGAGTGATTGCTGCACTGGCGCCTCGCGTGCGCATACAGATGGATTTGTCGGCCAGCTCGGACGAGGACAGTCGTCTGCTGGATGTGTTCCATCTTTATGGCCCGCCCGCCATGCTTTTTTTCGACAGCAAGGGCAATGAGGAAAAGAGCTTGCGCGTGCAAAGCGAGATCACGGCGCAGAAATTATTGGCGCGGCTGGCGCAATAGCTTGGCGCAATAGGCTGGCGCGGCGTGTGAAATGGCGCGGCAGGGATGTCACGCTCCTTTAGCCTGACCTAACGGAAATATCAGGGTGATGAAAATGAAAATGGCGCCATCAAGGCGCCACTTTTTTAATGGTAATTACATACCTGACGCTCTAAGCCCTTCGTCATTCCCGCGGACGCGGGAATGCGGACCACACTCAGGCCTTGGGGCATCAGGTATGTACGGCTTTTTTGATCGCAGCGCCTGAATCAGGCGGCGATGGCGGCGCGGTTTTTCTCGCGAGCCAGCGCTTCCTGCACCGCCGGCGACTTTGCAAAATATTCCAGCGCCAGATGCAGCGGGGCTTCGCCATCCGGGTGGTATTCCGGATCGAAATAGCGCACGGCGGCGGCGAGCACGGACTCCACGGAAGGCAGCGTGCCCTGCTTGCCACTGCGCCACCAGCGGCGCACAAAAGCGTCCGGCTGCACGCCCGCGTCCTGTTTGCTCATGTGCTTGCTGCCCATGGCGAGCAGGCCCATGAGCAGTGGGAAGACGGCCAGCGCCCAGAGCTGGCGCTCACGCACGCTGCCGCCCATATACACATGCAGGTCGTGCGCGACATTGCGGTGTTCTACTTCCTCGGCACCGTGCCAGCGGAAAAGATCGAGCATGTCTTTGTCGATATTGGGCGCATCCAGGGCTTCCGATTCCAGCACCCATTTGCCGAACACGCAGGTGAAGTGTTCGATGGCGGCGATGATGCCCACGCGCTGCTTCAGCCACCACGGGTCTAAGCGGTGGGCAAGACGACGCGTGATGAAATTATCGGGAAGACCGAAAGGACGATCCGCCAGGGCGTTATCAAAAATGAAGCTGGCCAGCTTCACCATGCTTTCAAATTCCACGCCATTGCGCGTGAGGTAGTCTTCCAGCGCTGATTCATGCGCACGCGCATGCATGGCTTCCTGACGGATGAAACCCTGCACGTCATCGCGCAAGGTTTCATCCTGCACCAGCGGCAGCGCCTTGTTGTAAACGCGACAGAACCAGAATTCACCGGCCGGCAGCAGCAGATGAATCGAGTTGATGATGTAGGAGGCTTCCGGATCATGCGGAATCCAGTGCAGCGGGCTCTTGCTCAGGTCAAAACGGACACGGCGCGGCAGCAGCTTGTGGTGTTCGGTCGCAATGCCTGTGGACATGGTCGTGTTCTCTTTATGCGGGCCTTGGGCGCTTTTCCAGAAGCACCACCGGCTTTTCAATATCGGGCGCAATCCTGTCGCCGCTTTTTCTGTTTTTTGTGGAAGGGGCTTTAGCCGTGATGGAGATTCTTGAAAAGCATCGCGAGCGGTGGGTTACGCCGTAAACGGCTAACCCACCCTACGACCAACGGAAGTCCCGCGGGACAGCCCTTCCCACATTTTCTTACTTCAGGCGGGTGAGGCCGGGCGCTGCTTTGCCGCCCTCCACCTGGGTCACGAAATCGGCAATCCAGCCGGCCAGGCGTTCGCCTTCGGCCAGCAGGGTCCAGTGGCCGGCATCCACGTCGCGGCGCCAGGTGTTGCGCGCCCATACGGTGATGTCTTCAAAAAGCTGCTCGCCCACGTAATTGTCTTTTTTCAGCACGATGAGCTGCACCGGCTTGCCGGTATAACGCTCGCGCGGTTTGAAAAGCGATTTCATGAAATTGGCGCGATAGAGATTGATGCCGAAGATGCCGTCCTGCACGCCGTTTTCACGCGGCTCGAAGGGCACATTTTCCACTTTGGCGATTTGCTGGTGCAGGCGCTGTCCACCCAGACGCCAGATCGTGGGGGCGAGTAGCGGGAACTGGAACAGGGTGATGTACCAGGAGCTGGCCAGTTGCTGCACGGCTTTTTTCATTTTGGCGGGATTGGTGGAGAGCAGGCGGCCCTGCATCCAGAAGCCGACATGGTCCAGGCAGGGACCGGACAGCGTGGTGTAGGAAAGGATGCGGTATTGCAGATGCGCTGCCGTCACCGATTCCCAGGTCTGGATGGAGCCCCAGTCGTGGCCCACAAGATGTACGGCGCGGCCGGGCACCACGTGATCCAGCACGGCCACAAGATCCTCGGAGAGTTTGTCCAGCGTGTAGTCACTGACATGGCGCGGACGGTCGGAATTGCCGGCACCGCGCACATCATACGTGACGACGAAATACTGCTGGGCAAGGCGATCAGCCACGGCATCCCATGTCGTGCTGTCATCGGGATAGCCATGGATCAGCACCAGCGGTGTGCTGTCCGGATTGCCGCGCGCATAGGCAGCAAGCTTCACGCGGCCGGAATGTACCGTGTAAGGCGTGACGGGGAATTTTTTCAGGGGCGCGTTCATGCGGTCTCCGTCTTGCGGGTGATGGTTTTCTTGCTTGTTGTTTTAGTCGCCACTTTTTTGGGCGCTGCAACTTTGGCGGGGGTTTTTGCCTTTTCAGGTTTGGCCGCGACTTCGGCCTTTCCGGCTTTCTTGCCGGGTTTTTTTTCGGACGGTTTTTGAGTCGTCCTTGTTTTTGGGGTAGTCGCCTGCTTCGTGGTGACAGGTGTGGCGCCGGCATTCACCACTTCTTTGCGGGTCACGGTGACCGGGGCTGTGCTGTTGGTGGTCACGGCAAGCGCGGGCATTCCTGCTTTGCCGGCTTTCTGCACCGGCCAGCCAATCACGCCGCGCGCTATCCAGCGTTTTACATGCGGCACATCGTCATCCAGCCAGAAGGCATCGTCTTCGGTGATGACCAGCAGCTCCTCGAATTTGGCGCCGACATGACGGAAGCCCAGATGCGGCTCCACCGCCCAGAGACCGGGAACGGGCGCATGCGCGGAGCGCTGGTGGCTGGCCCACAGCGGCGACCAGCCTTCTTTCAAGCCCTGCGCGGCTTCGCGGCCCAGCGAGAGCACGCTGCGTATGCCGAAGCGGCCCAGCGAAATTTTCGGTGCAATCGGTGTGTCCGGCAGCTTTTCCACACGGTGGGCGAGCACGGAAAACGGATAGGCATGATGACGCGGCTCCACGCCCTGCCTGATGCAGAGTGCATCCACGGCCTGGCTCACTTCGGACATCAGGCGGCGTTCGCGGATCATGCGGATGATGAGTTCGCGGTGGGCGGCGAGATCGTCCATGAGCTGGTCGAGTATGGGATTGTGGCCCAGCACGCCGGCGTAACCGATATCGGCGGTGTAGCCGTTCAGCGTGGGCGCGCAATCGAGGATGAAGGGCATGTTTTCTTCCAGCTTTTTATGGCTGGGGAAGAAGGCGGGATTGAAGCCGCGCAGCTGGTTCACGCCGATGAGGCCGCGGAAGGCGGTGCGGTGGCCGAACCAGGCGAAGGGCTGGTGCAGGCAGTCAGTGGCGCCGTGCGCGGCCAGCCAGGCTTTCATCTTCGCGGCGACCTCACGCTCGGTGATGCCGGGGCGCAGCTCGGCATGGATGGCTTCGGCGCAGGCATAGGCCAAGGCTTGCGCGGCACGGAAACCGTCAAGGTCGGTGGCAGTCGGAGTGAGGGAGGGGGCGGACATCGGTGAATCCCGTCTTTTGAAGTGGCGACGAGGATTACATTGAGCAATGTCACTGTCCATGTGAGATGAGGCCATCCTGTAAGACAGGATGACTGCTCAGGGGGTTTTTATCGTCGGAAGCGGTACCTCAGGAGGCAAGGTATCGGCCGCTCGGGCAAATGAGGAC
>JACCDZ011238201.1_pt1 | contig 14722 bp, 10 predicted proteins | sample 7449551 | NCBI WGS metagenome assembly JACCDZ01 (sample SAMN15323452, study PRJNA562643) | freshwater metagenome | isolation source: river surface water | place: USA:Blue River Watershed | collected 2017-08-18 | reverse complement strand
GTTCGCGACTTCCTTGCTGCGCATGGAGCGGGTTTCGTCCTTGTCCGCATCGTACAGGCGCGTTTCCTGAATGATGCGACCGCCATCTTCAATGATGTCGATCTGGCGCTGGACTTCATGATTGATGGCTCTTTCCACGAAGCGGAAGGAGTTGATGTTCTTGATCTCGGTGCGGGTGCCGAACTCTTTCGCGCCAAGCTGGCGCACGGAGACGTTGGCGTCGCAGCGCATGGAGCCCTGCGCCATGTTGCCATCAGAGATGCCGAGGTAAAGGATGATGGAGTGCAGTTTCTTCAGATAGGCCACGGCCTCTTTGGCGCTGCGCAGTTCCGGCTCGGAGACGATCTCGAGCAGGGCAGTGCCGGCGCGGTTCAGATCGATACCGGTCAGCCCCTGGAAGTCCTCGTGCAGCGATTTGCCTGCATCTTCTTCGATGTGTGCACGGGTGATGCCGATGACTTTCTCGCTGCCGTCCTCGAGCGTTATCTGCAGGCTGCCCTTGCCCACGGTGGGGAAGGCGAGCTGAGTGACCTGATAGCCCTTCGGCAGGTCTGGATAGAAGTAGTTCTTCCTGTCGAAAACCGAGCGGCGACCGATCTCGGCGTCGATGGCCAGACCGAATTTCACCGCCATCCGCAGCACGGCTTCGTTGAAGACCGGCAGCGTGCCCGGCATGGCCAGATCATAGATCCCGGCCTGAGTGTTGGGCTCGGCACCGAACGTGGTGCTGCTGCCGGAGAAGAGCTTGCTCTTGGTGTCCAGTTGTACGTGTACTTCCAGACCGATGACTGTTTCCCAGACCATGACTTATACCTCCGGCCTTTGCAGATGCCAGTCCGTGTGTTGCTGATACTGATGAGCGACGTTGAGCAGGCGGGCTTCGTCGAAATCCTTGCCGACCAGCTGGATGCCGATGGGCAAGCCTTTGTGCAAGCCAGCCGGAATGGACATGCCAGGCAGCCCTGCCAGGTTGACCGCGATGGTGTAGATGTCTTCCAGATACATGGTCACCGGGTCGCTGTTCTTCTCGCCCAGCTTGAAGGCCGTGTGCGGCGTAGTGGGCCCGAGGATGACATCCACGTCCTTGAAGGCGTTGTCGAAATCCTGCTTGATCAGGCGGCGGATCTGCTGCGCCTTGATGTAATAGGCATCGTAGAATCCGGCGGACAGTGCATAGGTGCCGATCATGATGCGGCGCTTGACCTCGCTGCCGAAGCCTTCGCTGCGGCTGCGTTTATACATATCGTCCAGATTGACCGGATCGGCGCAGCGATAGCCGTAACGGACGCCGTCGAAGCGCGACAGGTTCGCAGAAGCTTCGGCCGGGGCGATGACGTAGTAGGCAGACACGGACAAGTGGCTGTTGGGCAGGTCGACTTCCTTGATGGTAGCGCCGAGGCTCTCGAAGACTTTCAAGGCTGCCTGCAACGCCGATTCCACCTCGGCACCAAGGCCTTCCGCCAGATGCTGACGTGGTACGCCGATGCGCAAGCCCTGCAGTGAATCATTCAGCGTCGCCATGTAGTCCGGAGCCGTCATCTCAATGCAGGTGGAGTCCTTAATGTCCGGGCCTGCGATTGCGTTCATCATCAGCGCGGCGTCTTCGGCACTCTTGCTGATGGGGCCCGCCTGATCGAGGCTCGACGCGAAAGCGATCATGCCCCAGCGGGAGATTCGGCCATAGCTGGGCTTGAAGCCAGTGACACCGCAGAATGCTGCCGGTTGACGGATCGAGCCACCCGTGTCGGTGCCGGTGGCAATTGCGCACAGATCGGCCGCTACCGCAGCAGCGGAGCCGCCGGATGAGCCGCCGGGAACGCGCTCGGGGTCCCAGGGGTTGCGGACCGCGCCGAAGAAACTGGTCTCGTTGGACGAGCCCATGGCGAACTCGTCCATGTTGGTCTTGCCCAGAGTCACCGTTCCGGCGGCATTGAGGCGCTCGACAACGGTGGCGTTATACGGAGAGATGAAATTCGCCAGCATCTTCGAGGCGCAGGTAGTGCGCACATCCTGCATGCAGAAGATGTCTTTGTGGGCGATGGGGATGCCGGTGAGCGGGCCGTGTTCGCCGCGCGCTCTGCGTTGATCTGCAGCGGCAGCTTGTGCCAGTGCCAGTTCTTCCGTCACGGTGATGTAAGCGTTGTAGACGCCATTGAACTGCTTGATGCGGCTCAGATAATCACGGGTCAATTCCGTGCTGGAAAATTCTCCCCGGGCCAGCGAGCGCGAGAGTTCGGCGACTGTTCTGCGAGACATGCTTGTGTGTCCTTGATCTGGATAAAGTGATTCTTGGTCACTGAATGTGTTGATTTAATGCCTGTGGATTTGCAAATGTGCTCAGGTCTTTATTCGCTGCGCTTTACTCAATGACTTTAGGCACCAGGTAGAGACCGTCCTGCACAGCAGGCGCAATTTTCTGCAGATATTCACGCTCATTTTTTTCGGTGACGATATCCGGGCGCAGTCGCTGCACGGCATCGAACGGGTGCGCAAGCGGGGCGACATCGCGAGTATTAACACTCTGCATCTGGTCGATCAGTTCGAGGATGGAGGAAATGCGGCTGGCCACTTCCTGCGCTTCGGTAGCGTCAATGTGCAGACGTGCCAGGTGGGCAATTTTTTCGACGTCTGATTTCTCTAAAGCCATTCACAATCTCCAAAATGCGCAGGTGCAATCACGAGTCTCTTCAGCAGGGGGCTCCGGCCCTGATTTGTGCGGTAATGCCCGTTTTCTGGCATTTCTCAAATTGACTATTGCCCTCTATCCTTGCCGTTGTTAGAGTGCGTGTCTATTCGCCGGAGAAGCCGTGATTATACGGGAAAGAGACCGGTCTAGGGCAACAGTTTCAGGAATTGCCGGCAAATAACCAGCCTGCCGCGCGCTTCCACCGATTTATCCAACCCCTTGCACGAAATCAAGCGCGTCAGCTGAATACTTGTTTCAAGTCTATGGTCAGCTGCTTGCCCAGAAGCGGGGGAGGATTCCTATTTTGAGGTTAACCAAACGTCGATGTTCAAAAAATTCCGGGGAATGTTCTCCAACGATCTCGCAATTGACCTGGGTACTGCAAACACACTGATCTATGTTCGTGGCCAGGGCATTGTATTAAATGAGCCATCAGTGGTGGCTATTCGTACTCACAATGGCCAGAAGGTGGTCACTGCGGTCGGGACCGACGCCAAGCGCATGCTTGGCAGAACGCCAGGCAATATCACCGCCATTCGTCCCATGAAAGACGGCGTGATTGCCGACTTCCAGGTGACTGAAAAAATGCTGCAGCACTTCATCAGCAAAGTGCACGAAAACAGTTTCTTTCCGCCGAGTCCTCGCGTGCTCGTCTGCGTGCCATGCAAGTCCACCCAGGTGGAACGTCGTGCCATTCGTGAGTCGGTAGTCAGCGCGGGGGCCCGTGAAGTGCGGCTGATGGAAGAGCCCATGGCCGCGGCCATTGGAGCAGGATTGCCTGTCGACAAGGCCAGCGGCTCCATGGTGGTGGACATCGGTGGCGGGACCACCGAGATCGCCATTATCTCCCTGAACGGCATCGTCTATGCGGAATCCGTGCGTGTCGGGGGCGACCGTTTCGACGAAGCCATCATTACCCACGTGCGTCGCAACTACGGCAGCCTGATCGGTGATGCCACCGCAGAGCGCATCAAGAAAGAGATCGGTTGTGCATTCCCGTCCTCCGGTGTGCTGCGCGAGATCGACGTGCGCGGGCGCAACCTGGCAGAGGGCGTGCCACGCAGTTTCACATTGAACAGTGATGAAATTCTGGAAGCGCTGCAGGAAACCTTGTCCGCCATCGTGCAGGCGGTGAAAAGTGCTCTGGAACAATCCCCTCCCGAACTGGCCTCCGACATTGCCGAGAGCGGCATGGTGCTGACCGGTGGTGGAGCGCTGCTGAAGGACTTGGATAAACTGCTGTCGGAAGAGACGGGTTTGCCCGTCATCGTGGCGGAAGATCCGTTGACCTGCGTGGCAAGGGGAGGTGGTAAAGCAATGGAGTTGATGGACCTGAGTGACATGGATTCGTTGACCATTGAATAACCCGTTAGAGGTTTCGACATCAAGACCTTATTCATCAAAGGCGTTTCGCTGGAATACCGCGTCGCCGCGTTCGTCGTCCTTTCGGTGGCTGTCATGTTCGTTGACAGCCGCTTCGACTATCTTGACAGAGTTCGTTACACCCTCGGCTTCCTGACCGCCCCGGTTTACTGGGTTGCCGATATCCCCACCCGTGTTTCTTACTGGATAGACGACGTGTTTGTCTCCCACGGTGATCTCATCGAGGAGAACGCACGCCTGCGCGAAGAGTTGTTGTTTGCGCAGCGTGAGCTGCAGCTGGTGGCCGGTCTGGCGACGGAAAACAGCCGTCTGCGTGCCCTGCAGGAAGCTTCCGCGGCAGTCAACGGAAATATTCTGACTGCTGAAATCATCAATATTTCCTCCGATCCCGGATCGCGACGTGTACTGATCAATCGTGGTGAACAGCATGGCGTGGAACTCGGGCAGGCGTTGCTGGATGCTCACGGGCTGATGGGGCAAGTGGTGGAAGTGCTGCCCTTCACCAGTTGGGTCATGCTGATCACCGATTCCCGGCATGGCACACCGGTGCAGGTGAATCGCAGTGGCGAGCGCGCGATTGCCCGTGGCAGCCGCAGCGAAATTCCCGAGCTGGAGCTGGAATATGTGCCCGATACCTCGGATATCGTGGTCGGTGATCTGCTGGTCAGTTCCGGGCTCGGACAGCGTTTCCCAAAGGATTACCCGGTCGCTCAGGTGACCAGCGTAGTGCATGATCGCGGCCAGCCTTTCGCCACCATCAAGGCCAGACCTCTCGCACAGATGGACCGTACCCGCCACGTGATGCTGCTCGATCTGGCGCAGAACGACCTGGACGCCCAATTGCAGAACAGTGCCGCACCCGCCTGGGTGGCAACAGAGCAGTTTGTGGGCCCTCCCCGCGCAGTGACTGGACAGGAGTAGAAATGGAACCGCGTGCCAATGGTTTCTGGGTAGTGATCCTGACATTCCTGGTGGCTTATCTGCTTGCTATCGTCCCTTTCCCTGAGTGGGCCATGAATTATCGGCCGCAGTGGGTAGTCATGGTGCTCATCTATTGGGGCATGGCGCTTCCCTACCGCGTGGGTATCGGCTTCGCCTGGGTTGCCGGCCTGCTGATGGATATCATGGAAGGCTCGATGCTGGGCCTCAACGCACTCGCTTTTGCCATCATTGCGTACATCACGCTGAGTCTGCACCAGCGTCTGAGGATGTTTTCATCGGTGCAGCAGAGCAGTGTGGTGCTGGCGTTGATCGGCCTGCATCTGATGATGACGCACTGGATGAAAATCGCCGCCGATCAGGCCGTCAACACCAATCTGCTGTTCCTGCTGGGCGCGTTGTCCAGCGCCTTCATCTGGCCCTGGCTCTTCCTGCTGTTGAGGCAGATGCGGCGCGGTTTCGGCGTCAAATAAGCCAGTGTGTCAGTAACGACAGTTTCCGCTAGCAAAAGGTATGTTATGTCAGACCGATTTTCAGGGGTTGTATTGGCCTCGGCATCGCCGCGCCGCAGGGAGTTGCTGGAACAGATCGGCGTGCGCTACGAAATCGCCGATCATACTGTCGATGAGGACGCCCTTGCCGGCGAAGCTCCGATAGCACTTGTGCAGCGTCTGGCGCTCGAAAAGGCGCTGTCTGTGCTCAGCTCCCATTCCCATCAGTCAACCGCGCGGCCCCAACCCTGGCCGGTCCTGGGTGCCGACACCATCGTGGTCTGCGATGACCATATCCTCGGTAAACCGCTCGACAAAGCCGATGCGCTCAGGATGTGGCACTTGCTCAGTGGCCGCGAACATCGCGTTTATTCGGCCGTGGCGCTTTGTGACTCGCAGCGTCGGGAAGTACGCATGTCCACGACCACAGTCACTTTTCGACAGCTGTCCGAGCAGGACTGCGAGCGCTATTGGGCAAGTGGCGAGCCGCAAGGCAAGGCCGGCGGCTACGCCATACAGGGGCTCGGAGCATTGTTCGTGAGCTCGATGACGGGGAGCTACACCGGGGTGGTGGGTTTGCCGCTCTATGAGACTGCCGAACTGCTGGCGATTTTTGGCGTGCGCACCGGCTTGTCCGTGGCTGCCGGCGGAGTGCACGTCAATGAGTGAAGAAATCCTCATCAACGTGACGCCCATGGAGACGCGGGTGGCGCTGATAGAAAACGGGCTGCTGCAGGAGATATTCATCGAACGCCCGCACAGCAAGGGGCATGTCGGGGATATCTATCTGGGTAAAATCGTCAGAGTGATGCCCGGCATGGAAGCGGCCTTCGTCGACATCGGCCTGGAGCGTGCAGCCTTCATTCACAGTGCCGATATCGCCCCGATCGATCCCAATGGTTTCGAGGTGCGCGCAGACCCGCCGCCGCCAATTCAGAATCTGGTTCGCGAAGGGCAAATGATTGTGGTGCAGGTGGCGAAAGATCCCATCAGCACCAAGGGTGCCAGATTGACTACTCACCTGACTCTGCCCTCCAGACACCTGGTGTATCTCCCGCGCAGTCCGCATATGGGCATCTCCCAGAGACTCGAAGATGAAGAAGAGCGAGCGCGTCTGCTGAAGGCGCTCGACGAATGCATTGCGCTGGAGGAAATGGAGGGGCGCGGCGGCTTCATCATTCGCACCGCCGCCGAGGGCTGCAGTGCTGAAGATTTCATTGAAGACATCCGCTTTCTGAAGAAACTCTGGAGTGCGGTTGAACGGCGCATCGGCGAAAATCGCGAGGTGCGTGTCGTGCACCGCGATGTGCCTCTGTACATGCGTGCCATGCGCGACCTGATCACGCCGCGTATCGAGAAAATCCGTGTCGATACGCAATCCGCGTATGAGGAAATCGCTCGTTTCATCGAGGATTTCATTCCCGATTTCAGCAATAAGCTGGAACTGTATACTGGCGAACGTCCTGTCTTCGATCTCTACGGCATTGACGACGAGATCAACAAGGCGCTGGGGCGCCAGGTCAAGCTCAAATCCGGTGGTGATCTGGTTATCGATCAGACTGAAGCAATGACCACGGTGGATGTCAACACAGGCGCTTATCTCGGCAGCAAGAATCACGCGGAGACGGTACTCAAAACCAATCTCGAGGCGGCCACGGCGATCGCCAGGCAATTGCGGGTGCGCAATCTTGGTGGAATCATAATTCTGGATTTCATCGATATGGTAGACCCGGAGCATCAGCGGCAGGTGCTGCGGACGCTCGCCAAGGCGCTGGAAAAAGATCATGCGCGCACCATGATCACCGGGATGTCTGAACTTGGGCTGGTGGAAATGACCCGCAAGCGTACGCGCGAGAGTCTGGAACAGTTGCTGTGCAGCGAGTGCGTGGTGTGCAAGGGGCGCGGTCGGCAGAAGACCGCGGAGACCATTTGTTACGAAATTTTCCGGGAAATCCTGCGAGTGGCGCGGGTCTACGAGAACGATGTCATTCTCGTCATGGCCTCGCAAGGTGTCGTCGACCGATTGCTGGATGAGGAGTCCAGCACGCTTGCCGATCTGGAAGAATTAATCGGCAAGACGGTCAGGTTTGAGGTGGAACCCATGTATACTCAAGAGCAGTTCGACGTGGTGTTGTTCTAGCGCCCGCCCGTGAATCGCTCGTGAAAATAGCACCTTAAGCCACAATGATCGCCACCCTGCTGAAAAAGACGCTTTCGTCGCTGTTGACCACCTGCGTGGTGCTGTTGTTGCTGCTGGCTGTCTATGTCAGTCTGGGGCGGCAATTGATGCCCTACGCGGTCAATTATCGCGCCGATGTCGAGTCCCGACTCGAAGCTGCCATGGGGCAACAGGTTCGCATCGGCGCATTGAGCGGTAGCTGGAGCGGCCTCAATCCGCTGCTCTCTCTGCAACAGGTTCTCCTCTCCCCCGCATCGCGCCCTGAGTCCGGCGAGACGCTTCCGATCGATACATTGTTGATAGACACACTCACTCTGGAAGTGGACATGCTGGCGAGTGTGCTTGCCCGGCAGGTTGTCTTGCATAACGTAGACCTGCAGGGCCCTGAGTTCACTGTCGTCGAAATGGAAGATGGGCGCTGGGGGCTGCAGGGTTTTGCGATGCCGACAGAGCCTGGGTTGACACCTGACCAGTTGCTGGAATTGGTGTCGCGCTTTCAGGAGCTGAGCCTCGGTAATGTGACCTTCACGGTCGAACGCCGGGATGGACGCCGCACGGTGTTCGAGCGCAGTCACCTGCAGATGCGCAATCGCGGCGATCAGCATTTTCTCTATCTGGATATTGTGCAGGGGGCGTCGGACTCCACGGTGAGTATTGCCGCCGAATTGTCGGGCAATACCGTCAGGGCATTGTCTGGTGACGTCTATGTCCGCATACCGCAAGGCGACTATTCTCAGCTGGCAGCCGGGCGTTACGCCGATGTGATCGATGTGCGGGCGCTCTCGGGCGGCGGCGAATTGTGGCTGCAATTCAGCGAAGGTGTGCTGAACACCGTGCAGGGGAATGCCAGTCTTGGGCGGGCGTTGCTCAGCCCTGCAGGTCAGCCAGCGGAGGTGGAACTCACAGACGTTCGGAACGAGTTCTTTCTGCGCCGAAACTCGGCAGCGCAGACCTCTGATCAATCAGCTCATTCCTGGGAGCTTTGGCTGAATGGCCTTGATTTTCAATGGGACGCGCTGCGGTGGCGGGAAAGTAACCTGTATGTCTCCTACTCTCCAGAAGACTCGGTGCAGCTACTGGCAGATTCCTTCAATCTTGGCGTTGCAGCGGCCCTTGTCAGCCAGCTCGACGTGCTGAATCCTGTAGCGGACACGCAGCTTGCCGAACACAACCCCCGTGGCGAACTTCATAATCTTGATTTGTTGTGGTCGCTTCCCAGTGCCGTTGACGGCGCCGGAGAGCTGGCGCCTGCGCAACCGCAGGTTCCAGAAAACAATACCCCTGCAAAGGGGGGCGCGCTGACGCTTTCCGCCAATCTCGATGATGTCAGCTTCAGCGCCCGGGGAGCCGCGCCTGCGCTGTGGGGTGTCGATGGCTATGCGCAATTTACCTTCGATGCGGGTGCTCGCAAGCTCGCAGGCATGGTCGAGGTGGATTCATCGCGATTCATGATCCAGCTTCCCCAGTTGTTCAATGATGCCTGGGCCTACGATTATGTGAACGGACGAGTGAATTTCGCACTGGACATGACCGACGGACAGCATTTGCGGCTTGCCAGCAGCCCCATCGTGGCGCGGTCTGAGGTGATAGACGGCCGGGCGCAGTTTGCCACTGAATTTCGCCGGACGGCCGACGATGAGCTGACCTCCAATCTTGAGTTGATGGTGGGTGCGCTGCAGGCGGATGTCAGCGGAAAGTCGATATACCTGCCCCGCGGGCCGGCTGTGCGTGACAACCTGCGCAACGTCATGGATTGGCTTGATGGCGCAATTGTGGGGGGGATCGCCACGCACAGCGGTGCGATCTACAGGGGCTCAGTCCTGCCGGGGTCGGCACCCGAGGAGAAGACCCTGCAGATGTATTACAACGTGGATGGTGGCACGTTGCTTTTCGATTCACAGTGGCCCGCGCTTGAAAGTCTGCTTGGACATGTCGTGATCAGCGATCGTAATGTCGATATCCAGATGCAGTCCGGGGAATCCCTGGGTATCGGTTTCGACGCGACCACGGCCTCCATCCGGCCCGGTACCGATGCAATCAGCAGTCTGCTTAGTGTGAGCGGGCGCGGCAGAGGGTTGGCGCAGCAGGGGCTTCGCTACCTGCAGGAGACGCCAGTGACACGTGGTTTTGGTAGTTATCTCGCCAGTTGGCAGGCCACGGGAGAGGTCGGACTGAATCTGGAGCTGCAGATCCCACTGGGGCAGACCGACAGCATTCCTCAGGTTGACGTCGCTCTGGAGCTGCTCGACAACTCCCTCTTCATGCCGGAGTTCGATCTGAATTTTTCAGAGCTGGGTGGGCAACTGCGCTTCAACACCCAGACCGGGCTGCAGGGTGACGCGATGAGCGCGACGCTCTTCGAGCACCCCGTATCTGTCGCGCTGCGGAGTGAGACCGATGCCGCACGGGGAACAGCCACCGTGGTTGAACTTGCTGGCAGGACTGGCATGCAGGCACTGCGCGATTGGCCGAGACAGAGTGAGTTTGTCAAAGGGCTGCTGCGTCGCGCCGATGGCGAGGTTGACTATCTGGCCAGGCTGGACATCATCCAACCGCCCGTGGAGGACGGCAGCGCAGCTCCGTCGCCGCAGCAACGCCTGGCGATTTCCTCGGATCTGCGGGGCGTGACGCTGGACTACCCCGAGCCGCTTGGCAAGGCGGCGAATTCCGCATTGCCGCTCAGCCTGAGCCTTGAATTCCATGAAGACAGTCAGGACCTGAGCCTCTCTCTCGGAGGGCTGGGGTCGATGAATATCGGCCTCGCTCAGGGGCAGGTGCGCAATGGGCTGGTGTTTCTGGGGCAGCGTGACGAGGGCGTCACGATTCGTCGACTGGACGCCAATGCCCCGGGTGTCGATGTAGTTGGCCAGCTTTCCCGATTCAACTATGACGAATGGATCGCTGCCCTGCGCCCGCCGAATGTCATGGGAGTCAGTCTGCCCTCTGATGCGGCGGCGAATTTCTCCAGCCTGCGCGATGCCGTTAACGCGGTTGATGTGACGCTCGGGAAGGCGGTCGTGTTCGGTCAGAATGTCGATAACGTGAATGTGCAGATTGCAAGCGAGGAGCGCGACTGGCTGTTGTCTCTGGCGAGCGAGACTGTCGCTGGCGAGATTCGCGTGCCTTACCGTTTTGGCGTGCCGCTGGATGTGCATCTGACGCACCTGCGACTGCCCCCGGCAGATTCCCTGCGTAAAGCGATTGACCTCAAAGCCGTGCTGGAGGAGGTCGCCCGCGCGGCAGTACAACGGCCTGATAGACCGGCGCTCCTCAGGTCCAGACCGTTGTTCCTCGCCTTGGATTTGCCGGAGCGTACAGATTCCCTGCGCGCTTTTGATCCTCGGCGTCTGCCGCGGTTGCGTTTCGTGGCAGATGAAGTGCTGCGCGGAGAGGCCGACTTCGGAAGCTGGCAATTTACGCTGGAGCCCACTGAGACCGGTGCCGAATTCACAGACCTCATCGCCAATGCGCGGGGCTTGCAGGCAGGCAGAGAAGGGGAGGAGGCCCGTTTCCTGTGGAGCTATGATGGCGTTGAGCATCACAGTTATTTGAACACCGTGCTCCAGGCCGGCGATATCGCAGAGGTGCTGAGTGCCTTTGGCTATGCTCCAAGCCTTGAAAGTACGAGCGCCGAGTTTCATGCCAATCTCGATTGGCCCGGCAGCCCGGCGTTCTTCGCCGTCACTGGTTTGAGCGGCGACATGGATATCAGGATTCGTGACGGACGCTTTCAGCAAGGAGGCGCAGGGGCCGCCAACAGCGCGCTCAAGCTGATCAGTATCATCAATTTCGACGCCCTGGTCCGGCGCCTGCGCTTCAGCGACGATTTGTTCAGCAGCGGTCTTTCCTACGACGAAATCAACGGGTTCATGACGCTGAGCAACGGGATCGTCCAGATCCAGGATCGTCTGCAGATTATCGGTCCTGCCAGTCTGTTCCAGGTCAGCGGTCAGCTCGATCTGGCCCGGCAGACCATTGATGGCAGCCTCTATATCACGTTGCCGGTCAGCGACAATATTCCCTGGATGAGCGGGATCGCAGTGCTCAATAATCTGATTAACTGGCAGGTTGCGGTGGGCGTGTTCTTGTTTGATCAGATCTTTGGCGATCAGGTTGACAGTCTGACCAGCGCCCAGTACACCTTGCAGGGTCCATGGGAGGGCCTGGAGCCGCGCCTGAATCAGGTGTTCGGGACGCCTCCGGAGGCCGCGCCGGATGCGGCCGCTCAGTCGGCGCCGGGGGGCACGTCAATCACTCCGCAGAATCCACCCGTGACACAATAGGAGCAGTGCGAGGCAATGAACAACAAAGCAGCAGTGATACAAATGGTCAGCACCGCCAGTGTGGATACCAACCTACGGGCTGCTGGACGCCTGATCGATCAGGCAGCGGACGCGGGGGCCAACCTGGTGCTGCTGCCGGAAAATTTCGCTGTGCTGGATGGCGGGCCGCTCGGCCAGTTTGCCGAAATTGAAGGAGACACCGGGGGCTTGCTGCAGACGTTTCTCGCTGGCAAGGCTCGCGAGCACGGTATTCATCTGATCGCGGGCACGATGCCGATGAAGTCGCGGCCATTGCCTTTGGCGAGCACCGTGTCCGGACTGAGGGTTCCCGCCCCGGAGCTGATTGCCGATGGGCGTGTGCGCCCTGCCAGCCTGGTCTATAACCCGCAGGGCGAACTGGTGGCACGCTACGACAAGATGCATCTGTTCGACGTCGAGGTCGATGATCCACAGGCGCGTTATATGGAGTCGCGTAGTTTTGAACCTGGCGATACCGTGGTTTGTGTCCCGACGCCGCTGGGGAAAGTGGGGCTGAGCATCTGCTATGACCTGCGGTTCCCGGAGTTGTACCGTCGTCTGCTGGAGAGTGGTGCAGAGCTTTTGACCGTGCCTTCCGCCTTTACCCGTGTCACTGGCGAAGCGCATTGGGAAGTCCTGCTGCGTGCGCGTGCTATCGAGAATCAGTGTTACGTACTGGCCGCCAATCAGGGCGGGGTGCACAACGCCACCCGCGAGACCTGGGGGCACTCCATGATTGTCGATCCCTGGGGGCGTGTGCTGGCGCGTGTCGAGAAGGGCGAGGGCGTTGCCGTCGCGGCTATCGACACTACCGCGTTGCAAGAGCTGCGGCGCAAGATGCCAGTGCAGGCGCATCGCAGACTTTAGTGTTGCCTTCTGCCTTCCTCTGTTATTCCCGGTTGGTTGAACCTTTGACTGCGTTTCCCGTATTATTCGCGGCCTTTCAGTGCGCGGCCACATGATGGAGTTATTGAACTGTGAAAATTGACATGAGTCTGTTGACGAATCTCGTGGCCCTGGGCTTGTTGGTACTGGGGCTGGTGCTACCCGAACCCATCGCCCCCTGGGTCACCAGTGTCGGTGCCTTTGCGCTCTCAGGCAGTATCACCAACTGGCTGGCCATTCACATGCTGTTCGAACGAGTGCCCGGCTTCTATGGCTCGGGTGTCGTGCCCCTTCACTTCGAGGAGTTCAAGCGCGGTATCCGCAAGTTGATCATGCAACAGTTCTTCAGCGAGGAGAACATTGCCAAATTCATGCACGAGACTGGCAGCATGGCGAGCAGCCTGGATGCGGAGATTCTCAAGTTGATCGACAAGCTCGATTTGAACAAGGCGTTCGAGTCTCTTCTGGACGTCATCATGGGATCGTCGTTCGGCACCATGCTGGGCATGTTTGGCGGACGGGACGCGCTCAACCCTCTGCGCGAGCCCTTTGTGCGCAAGATGCGTGACTATTTTCGGGATGTTGTCGATACAGACGCATTTCGTGAAAGCGTAGCCGAGGGTATAGCCAAGGCAGGAGCCGGCAAAGAGTCGCTGTACAGCCGTGTCGAGCACATTGTAGATCGACGTCTCGATGAGCTGACACCGCAGCTGGTGAAGGAAATCGTACAGGCCATGATCAAGAAGCACTTGGGGTGGCTGGTTGTCTGGGGCGGCGTACTTGGGGGGCTGATTGGCATTGTCGCCAAGGCTGTGGGTTGGTAGTGTCTGTGCGCCAGGTCACAAAAATAGAACGCGTGTTCTATCTTTTCCGCTGTTAGTGACTGTATTTTCTTCTATGCGCTGGATTAGACGGGGTCAGTGTCTTTTTATTCATTAATTATAATAATTATCTTTTATTTTCAGTGGGTTGATTAATTTTAAGTGGCCCAGGGCTGACGTCCCAGAATGATGTATCCGATAATGGCAGTGCAATGACACAATTGTGTTATTTTGTATCAATAGATGTAAAAACCATTTTCCTGTAATACAATCATCGCCGTTGAAAACGACCCCGCAGATCAGCGCACAAGACAGCTGATCGTTTTTGAAACCAATTTCGAGATAGGACTGAGTAATCTACTATGGCAAGACCAGTTGAGTTTGAGTACAACGATGTATTGACCAATGCAATGGAGCAATTCTGGCGTGAAGGTTTCGAGGCCAGCTCTGTGCAGAAGTTGTTGGATGTTACCGGCATCAACCGTGGCACTTTGTACAATTCCTTCGGCGACAAGGACACTTTCTTCAAGGCCTGTCTGGATCACTACAACAAGTTGATCGCAAAAGACCTGGATGCGTCACTCAATAATGCAGACCTGTCTCCCTGGGCCGCGATCGAGAAATATTTTGATCTGGCCGTACTGTCCGTCAGCAACAAGCAGCGCAGCATGGGCTGTCTGCTGGTCAACTCCCTGTGTGAAAGCATCAATTACGACAAAGAGATTCAGAAGATCGTGCGCAATTCCTTTGCGGTGGTCCGCAAGGCGCTGGTCAAGCGTCTGAAGGATGCGGAAAAAGACGGCAAACTGAAGAGCGGTGCTTCTGTTGAATTCGCAGCAGATTTGCTTCTGAACACCTTGTATGGTCTGCGTGTGAATTCACGTGACGCCAAGACGGCCAAGCAACTTGCTGAAATTGTTAAATTTACTGTCGATTCCCTGAAGTAGATTCTCCTATTCCCGGTCCTGGTGGCCGGGTCTGGGCGGCAATAAGGAAAAGGGATGGTGGCAGTTGTCACCATCCCTTTCGTCTTTCAG
>JACCDZ011328475.1_pt1 | contig 14723 bp, 23 predicted proteins | sample 7449551 | NCBI WGS metagenome assembly JACCDZ01 (sample SAMN15323452, study PRJNA562643) | freshwater metagenome | isolation source: river surface water | place: USA:Blue River Watershed | collected 2017-08-18 | reverse complement strand
TTCTCGTTCCGCGACAGCGCGGTGTTGTACGTGCGGACGATGTACGGGGTGCCGTCATCGTTCTGGTAGCCTTGGCCGGTCAGGGCGAAGCCGAGTGTGAACTCCAGCGCTGGGGCTTTGGCTTGGCCTTGGAACTCCTGCGGCTGGTTCCCGAACTCGATGTATTCGACCAGACGACCGAAGGCGTAGCCCGCGGGCAGCAGGCGACCGCCGCCTCCGCCTTTTACGGCTTCGTTCAGGTCAATGCCGGATTCGGCAACGTCTTGTGCTGCGAGGGCTTGCAGGGCTTCGAGTTTTGCGCTCATGTGATGATTTCCTTTCGATTAGTGGTAGGTTTGCTTGGCTTCAGTGTATGCCGCCTGCGCGGCGGCTTCCGAGGTGAACACCCCGAGGTGGATTCCCACCCCGTTCACGGTGATACGTGCTCGAAACTTGTTGCGGAACTTAGTCACCCCGAGTGTCCCGGTGCTATTGTGAGCACGGGCGCGGTGTAGGTTCCGGTTGTTGGTTCTGGTGTCCACGCTGCGGAGGTTGGACCAGACGTTGTTCTTCGGGTTTCCGTCGATGTGGTCTATGGTGTCAGGCCAATCCCCTGTCATAAGGTAGTACGCAACACGGTGCGCACGCATGTTCTTACCGTCGAACCACACGGAGTAGCTACGGGCGTGCTCAGACGAGCCTGGGTGCCAGTCCCGCCGTGCGTTGTTACTGCACGGCGGGACATGTCTGAACATGCCAGTGTTCGGGTTGTACTCCAGCATGGTCAGACTACCTTTGCCTTCTCGAACATAGATGGCCCAGCCTCGACCTCGCACGGAAAAGGCACACCGAGGTCATACCCGTACTGCTTGAAGAATTCGGGCAACGACTCCATGATGTGTTTGACGGCGACGGCGACCTCGTGCAGCACCGAGCGGGTGCAGTCGAGATACAGCGCATCGTGAACTTGGTTGATGACGAAGCAGCGGCCACCGAAGAAGTCGCGGCTGATGAGCCAGCGGGCAACTTGACCGGCGATGCCTTGCACGAAGAAGCCGGACTCGCCCTGAATCGGGTAGTTCCGCATCTGCGTCGGCTTGAACTCCATGAGTTCGATGCGTTGCCCATCGACCCACTTGGCCTTCGGGTACTGCCGGAACTCGAACGTGGTACCGGCCGGTGAAGTCCAAGTGCCGCGACCGTACACGCGGAAGCCGCCTGTGTCGGTCTGTTCGCGATGGATCGTCTTCGTGGCCTCGACCTCCTTGAAGATCGTGTTCTCATAGAACGATTCGACATCGGGGAACAGCGCCTTCTCGGCGTCGATGAACGCCTGCGCTTCTTCCACGGTACAGCCAGTCGCGAACGCAATGCCCATCGCAGTCGCACCGTACTGGTACGCAAACGCCTTGGGCTTGATGTTTGTCCGCATCGTCTTGTACCGCTTGTGATCCGGGTGCGAGTCGTCCTTGCACTTCAGCAGCACGTCTTCGTAAGGCTCGCCGAGTTGCTGCGACAGCCGCATACAGTGCATGTCGATGTTCTCCAGCAGCGCCTTCACCAAGTTCTGATCCTTGGAGAACGCGGCCAGCGTCACCACTTCCAGCGCGGAGTAGTCGGCCTCGATCACAGCACCGGCAGGCTCGCCCTTCTCGATCAGGGCCATGCACTCGTCGTACACGTCCTGCGGGATGATGCGGCAAGCCAAGGCGTACGCCAACCAGCGCGTGTTCTCGAAGCGCGAGGTAAACATCTTCTTCACATCGGACGTGTCGCCACGCGGGATGTTCTGCATGTTCGGGCGGTTGCTAGACAGGCGGGTGGTCACAGTGCTCGTCGTGTTCAGAATGTGGTACACCACGTCCTGCTCGGTCAGGTACTGCAACATGCCGGACTGCTTCAGGACGTTGCCTAATTCGTCGCACTGTTCACGCAGGTAGTACGTGCCCAAGTCCTTGTCGATCTTGGCGAACTTCAGCAGTGAGGTCAGCAGCGTGCGGGTGCCCTCATCGAACTCCTGCCGCTTCGACAGCATTTCGATTGCGTCGGCCCCGGTGCTGTACACGGGTGAGCCATCGGCGAGCTTGCGCTTCCCGGCGTACTCATCCTTGAACGTCTTTTGCACATCGTTCGGCAGCTTCGACAGGTCGATCACACCTTGCAGCACCGCCTGACGGTCGTACCACTTCTGCTTCTGGGTCGTGCCCGGAACCGAGTGCACCTTGATCTGGCCCCTCTGCTTACCGGCCTTGTACTTGTCGGCTGCACCGTACGCTGCAACGCAACGCTCGAACGAGTCGCCGTCCATGTTCTCGCCGTTCTCCATTGCAACGGGTACGAACGTGTCGCCGAACTTGTAGCAGTCGATCTTCTCGTACTTCGGCGTGACGCCATCATCCTCGAACCAAGTGTCGCGGATGCGGTACTTCACCGGGCCACCGAACAGCCATGCGCTCATGTGGAAGTCGCTGGTGTCCTTGAACTCGACGTACTCTGGGATGTGCTGGCGGAACGCCTTGAAGCTGTCCGTGAGTTCCAGCAGCTTCGCTTCCTGCTCGGCCTTCTGACCGAACGCAACGTCGCGGTGCACATGCAGGCCGGAGTCCATTGCGAGCACGTTGAAGATCAGACCTTCCATGCGCAGCAGGGCCATGTCCCACATGCCGCGCTGCTGTAGCAGACCGGCTTGACCGTAGAACGTGCGGCGGGTGTTGTCGATGTCACCGCCCTCGCCGATGAGGTACTGATCGAACAGCAAGTCCTTGTCGATCTGCGAAGTCAGGTGGCCCTGCTCCCACAGAATCTTCACGCCGTCAACCTTCTGCGTGCCGCCGTACTTCGGCGCGGTTGCGTCGAGGCTCGGGTAGGTTTCCTGCTGGTTCGTGAGCAGGTACTCGGCGTACGCCGTGCAGAAGATGCGGCCACCACGCTTCAGGAACTTCAGGATTTCCTCGCGTTGCTTCACGAGGAACCAGTCCACTTCAAACGCGGCGTTGTGCGCCACGAGCAGCCACACATCGTCGGGGATGGCGAGCCACTGCGCGTTGTCGGCTTCTTCCTTCGAGGTGAAGTACGTGCCGGTGATCGGGCCGTCGAACGGCACCGTGTCGATGGCGCGGCCCTCGGCGACGATGTAGTTCTGCGGATGACGTGGCGAGGCCAGCGCACCGAAGTACGAATGGTTCTCGGTTTCCAAGTCAATGAACATGATACGACTCATGCGTACTTCTCCTTCACTTTGAGTTGCCATGCCTTGTTGCCTGTCTCGGGCTGCACGATCCGGTCGTGTTCTTCGATGATGCCAGCCTTGATGAGATTCAGCACGGGCGAGGTGATGCAGTTGATCGGCTTGCCCAGCCGGTTTGACAGGTCGAGGCGGGTGGCAGGGCCATCCACGTACAGGCTGTCGAGCACTCGGGTTTCGAGTGTGCTGATGTCGCGCTGCGTCTTCTCCTTGAAGAACGCCTGCAACGAGGTACTATCGTTTGCCATGCTTGATCCTTTCACGCATACGCTTGTGCAGCCACATGCTGAACCAGCACCCGAGCACACCGCCGAACGTCAGCGGGATCGCTGCGTACAGGCTGGATGCCTTGATGATGGCCGTCACTGTGAGCACCTCGCACACAGCCATCATGGCCGTGACGGGAGGCACCCACAGGTATCGGTCGTGCTGCACGTTCAGTTGCTGGAACGCCCGCATTCCGATGAACACGAGCGATGATGCGAACAGTGCGAGGTAGATCATGCCTTGGCCTCGCGCAGTCGGTGGAACACGGGGTGGCGGTAGCCGCCTTGGCGGTCGCGCTCCATGTACTTGAACTCGGCCCACTGGTTCAGGTACTTCGCTTGGTTCTCCCACATGTCGCGGCCCAAGTCGTGCGCGATACCGTGCGGGCTGGCCTCGCTGCCGTCCTCGACCTTGATGGTGATGCTGCCAGCGCGGCCCAGCGGCGTGCCGTCCTCGCTGATGGCCTCATGGATCGCGATGATGATACCGTCCGCGTCGTCCTCGGGCTTCACCTTGAGCCAACCATCCGTGCGCTTGCCGCGCTCGTACGTGTGGTCGAGGCTCTTGACCATCAGGCCCTCGAAGCCACGTTCGCGGGCAACTTGGAACATCGCGTCCACGCTGTCGTGCTCGTGTGCCCAAGACCCGGCAGGCTGGAACAGGTTGTCGAAGTCGATGCTGAGTGCGAGTACAGCCACGTTGTGCCGGATGCCCATGCGTTCCTCAAAGCGACCGTTCAGGGTCGGCAGGTCGAACAGCAGGAACTTCGTGGGCTTGCCGATCAGGTCGTCAGGCAGGCCCTTGCTGCTACGCACCCAGCGGTACGAGTCGTTGTAGTTCTCGTTCGCCTCGAAGCCCGTGTCGAATTCGTACAGGCCGGTGATCTGCGCAAGCTCGACCCACTTCGCGTCGAACTCGGACAGGTTGTGCAGTGGCTTGCCTGCGAAGCTGATGTAATCGACGGCCCAATTCTGCGGGTTCACGATCACATGGCAGCGAATCTCGTCGTGCTTGATTTCGACCCATGCCGGGTACGTCATCTTGTGCTTGCGGTCACGCCACTTGTGACCCTTCATCAATTCAGCCATGTCAACCTCCAAAGTGTTTGCGAAGATACAGAACGTCCGGCTTGCCGTACTCGGGCAACCACAGACTCGGGGCGTACGCGGTGTCGAAGCGGTCACGCCGGTACATCAGCAGGCCAGCGGCGAACCATGCCGGGGCCACAGGCTCGAAGCAGTCAAGCTCGACAGTCGAGAAGCCCAGCGTGCGGCACAGGTCGATCACGCCCTGCGCTGCGCCCCGCTTCCCGTCCGCCCCGAGGCGGAAGCAGCCAGTCACCTCGACGGTGCTGTGCCGCAGTGCCTTCAGGCACACGTACACACCGTGCTCAGGGAACAGGTACTTGTCGCCATCGGGGCGGAACGTCAGGCCCCACGCTGCGGCGGGGTTGTCACGGCGCAGCAGGTGCAGTGCCCTGCCGTACTCGTGCTCGGCGATGCCTTCACAAAGAATCATGTTCATGCTCCTGTCCCATCGTTGAACACACAGCGGGCACCGTCGAAGTACACTTCGGATTGGAAGCACGAGGGCTTGCCCGGTGTCGCGAACTTGTTTTTCGGGGACGACAGGCCACGGATGGTCTGTGCGTCCGGGTTGTCGAGCGACCCCATCATAATGATGACATCGGTTGCACCCTGAATGCCGGTCTTCGAGTCCTTCAGCGCGGAGTACGGCGGGTACAGCATGTTCCCACCCTCGACGCTGATCTGCACGGTAGCCATGCCGATGCAGTCGTGCCGCACCATAAGCTCGCGCCACTCCTGCCAGATTTGCTCGACCGCATCCGCCTTGTTCGCACCGTTCACGGCGCTGCTCAGGCGGAAGTTCGCCAGCATGTCGGCCACCACCACAGCGGGGCGCTGGGCTTCGATGACTTGCTCGATCTGCGCGAGGCTGGCCCCGTGCATGTCCTTCACCCGGATGAGGTCAGCTACCCCGCCGATGGCCTCGGTGTACGCGGGCACAAGCTGGTTCGCATTCGACATCAGGATGATTTCGTTCAAGTCCTTGCCCAGCGCGGCTTGGTAGATGCGCGGGATGATGCGCTTGCCTGAGCCTTCGTTGTTCAGCCACAGGATCGGGCGCTCGCCGCCGTACATTTGCACAATCTGCGGGGCGAAGTCCGTCAGCACCGAGGCGATGAAGGAAGTCTTGCCCTTGTCAGGCCGTGCAGCGATGGCGATGCTCGCGCCGCCCTGCAGCCCGAGGATGTGCTCACGCAGCGCAGCGATGCGGCGGAACTTCAGCCCCTTGTCGTCGGACACCTCGGCCAGCAGTTCGTCAATGCCGGTCTTGATGTAGTCGTCAGGGGTGGCACTCGCCTTGCTGCGCACTGCCTGCTGCGAGAGCCGGGACAGTTCGTACGCAAGGTCAACCTCGTCGCCGCGCTGGTACTTCTCGATCAGCGCAGCGGCTCGGCCCGACAGGTCGAGTTCGTACAATTGCCCGAGGATGCCGTTGATCGCGGTGTCGTCGGGTTTCTGGCGGAGTTGTTCGATCAGGTGCAGGGTGATCTGCACCGACTCGGGGGCGGCATGGGCTGATCGCAGACGCACGAGCGATTGCAACTCGTCCACGTCCACATGATCGCGCTCAGGGAATGCGCCGAAGTACGCGCCGTACCATTGCATCAGGGCCAGCGTGTCTGGTGCGACCATCCCCTGCGGCACCACATGCTTCAGCGAGTTGTAACGCTGTTTGTTCGACAGCGCGTGTAGCAGCAGGGAATCCAAGGTTACACCTCCTGAAGTTGGATCGCGAGGTACTCGCTGTGGTCGATCAGGCCACGGCTACGCGCCGCATGTGCCTCATCGCGGACGAGTTGCCAGAGCTTGCTCGGGCTGGTGACGATGCCGTTCAGGGCCTCGCGCTGGCCGCCGTGGTGCAGCTTGTTCAGCCGCAGGGCCACGGCCAGGGCCACGGACAGGGGCACCGGGTGCGGGTACACCTTCGACAGTGTGGGGATGTTCGCGACGAACGTGTTGTCGCCGATGCGCAGGTCGCCGTACGGATACCGGGCCTCGTCAATTTCAAAGTCACGCATGGGTAGCTCCTTTCAAAAGTTCACGGATGTCTTCGCAGTCCATGTCCTTGGGGTCAAGCCCCTCGGGTGGCCTTGCTCGAAGTTGTCGCGGCACGAGGGCACGCATCCGCTTGCTGCCGGATTTGTACCCATCGTCCCCAGCACTGTCACCATCGTATGCCCACACGAGGGTCGTGCAATTTTTGAGTGCGAGTGCAGCGGTCGTGCTGCACCCGGCCCCGAGTGTTGTGGCTGTGCCAATCTCGGGCGTGTTGCGTAGGGCGAACCGCACCTTGTACATGCTGAAGATGTCCTCGGTCAGCACAGTGCAGTGGCACACGTTCCCCACGAGGTGCGGCTTCGCGTAGTGCAGCCACTTCGCATTGCTCTTGCTCGTGAGGTCGCGACCATGCCACCCGCCCTGATCGTCTTGTAGGCACAGGCGGCGTGCGTGCTGGCTGTACCACAGCTTCGGCAAGTACGGGAACATCATGCCCTTGCTTGCGAGGAAGCGGCCCACGGTGTCCTCGAACTCTGACCCGATGACGGGGCGCAGGTCGGCGGGCACAGTGAGGTCGTGCTCCCGCACCTCAATCGGTGCAGTCAGCAGCACATGATCCTTCGTCACGACGCCGCCCTCCTTGCATCGCTGGCAGTAGCACCACCAGCGGTCACGGTCGTTCCCGATTGTCATGTTTGCTCGGGACTCCCGGCGATGCCGCACACGCACACGCATACCAACTGCGAGGCGCTGGGCTTGGGGTAGCCATTCGTGTTCAGGGATCATGTGTACAGTTTCCAGCGGGCTTTGCGGGCCTTGTCGCCGACCTCATGCGGGGTCGCATCCGCGTCTTGCTTGTACGCAAACACAGGGCCAGCGGCCAGCACCTTCCACCAGAACTCATCGAGTCCGAGCTTCACGGCGACAGGCATCCATTCCTTGTTGATGCGCTCGGTCATCTGCACGTCCGTCACGCCCTGCTGGCGCTGGTCTTGCCCGTACGATGCCGACAGGTAGAACAACTCGCACGGGTCATGCCCGGTGAGTACGTGAGCCTGCGCAGTGCAGGCAGTGGTTGTGCCGATAGCCACGGCGCAGGCGAGCACGAGGTTACGCATGTCACTCTCCTTTCAGTTGAATGCACAAGGGCACGGATGCCCATGCCCTCGTACGTCAACCGATTACTCGGCGGATGCTTCGGCAGCGACAGCCACCGGCAGCTTCAGCTTGTTGCCCTTGACCACGGCGATGTCGGCGTCGAAGCCGGAACCGTACGTGACCTTGTAGGTCTTGCTGCCGTCTTCTTCTTCACGGACGCCGATCACGCTGGCCTCGACTTCCTTGGCGTCGTCACCACGGCCCACGGTCACGATGACCACGGAGCCAACGTCCACGGCGGCCAGAGCGTCGATGCTGTTGATTTCGGATGCGAGTTCAGACAGCTTCGCGGCCAGTTCGGCGTGCTTGGCGAACGCGGCGTTGTACTGTGCCAGCAGCTTCTCGCGGCGGGTCAGCTTGACAGCCTCGGGAGCGGCGGTGGTTTCGGCGGCGGTGTTGGTGTTCAGTTCGGACATGGATGTTTCCTTTCAAAGAGAATGATGGTGGTGGTTCCCGCTTACAGTGTACGGGGCAGTCTTCGCCTGTGTGCGGTGCCTGCTGCATTCTTCATGCGCTGGTGTCAGTGCACGTTGCGGTCGCCGACATGCACGACTAGCGGGGTTGCATCGCTCGGAGGATCGAGCTTCTCAGGGGTTTCCTGATAGGCGACCTTCGAGATACGGGCCTTGAAGCCCACGTCCTCGGGCGGGTAGAACGCCGGGACTTCATCCGTGATGATGAGGCCCGTGACCTCACCCACGATGGTGCGCAGGATCAGATCGTCGTCGGCATCGGCGGGCAGCTTGTCGATGGCGTTCAGGAAGCCATCGGGTGCAGCCTCACGGGGCACGATGCCGTCGCGGATCAGACGGTAGTTCTTCAGCAGGAACGCAGCGCCGTCTTCACTGATCTGGATGACGGATTCGACAGCGTACGAAATCTTCAGGGTCTTGATGCTCATGCTTGGTGTTCCTTTCCGGGTGATTGTCACGGGCGCACAGGGTACTGTGCGAGTTCTTCGTCGGCCTTGCGCCATGCTTCGTTCGCCTGCTGCTCGGTGCGCAGGGCGTCCAGTCGCATGTCTTCGAGGCGGCGCTGCTCGGCGGCGACAACCTGCTTCTGCTGGTCGGCGTTGTCGAACGCACGCTAGGTGGCGCGGTCGAGTGCTTCGCACTCTTTGAACACGGCGCTGCGGTGCAGGCCGATGACGAAGTTCAGGATGCTCATTGAGGTGTCCTCCAGTTGGTTGAACTCAGACGCCAGCACGGGCCAGCAGGGATTGCAGCAGGCCGTTCGCGAGGAACTGCGCCGACTTGTTGTGCACGAAGCCGTGCGCCATGTGCTGCGGGAAGTTCGAGCGGTCGCCCTTGTCACGGCCCCAGCGTTGTGCGAATCGTTTGTTATGCTTGCGCATGTGCTTCTCCTTCAGGGTAGTATTGAGCTTTGACTTCGGCCATCACGATGTCCTTGTCCTTGAGTGCGTCGAGGTGCTGCGCCTGTACGGTCTTGTCGGTGCAGCGTACCTTCTCGCGGCGAATGGTCTTCATGTAGTCCTGAAACATCACGAAGGTGCGGCACAGGCCGTCGCGCTTACTCACGCTGGCGGTGGTGCAGAGCGAGCCATCGTGGCGCTTGCTGGTGCTGAAGCTGAGTTCACGGCCATCGGGCAGTGGGAAGCAGGTTTCCACCTGCCACCCGCTGCGGCCCTTGACGAGCACGCCGTCCATCAGTTCAGCACCAGCACTGCGGCAGACTTGTCACCCACGAGCACGATCTTCACATCGTACGATGCGGCGAGCGCGGCGAGTTCCTTGCGGTACACGGCGAACTCTTTGCGGCGGTGCGTCTGGTTGTTCGTCAGGCGCAGGATGCGGATGTCAGCCAGCAGCGTGCGGGTGGCCTCGGCCAGCGCAATCTCGGCGTCGATCTTGGCCGCGAGCGCGTCACGCTCGTTTTTGGCTGCGAGTGCAGCCTCGGCCTCGGCGAGTTCCTGCTGGATCAGGGCAACACGCTCGGCAGGGTCGGCTGCACGATTGCACGGGGCAGGGCACGGCGGCGTCGGTGCCTTCGGTGCGACGGCGGGTTCGAGCCAAGGGGCAGATGCGCGGTGGGTGTTCATTTCGTCGGACTCCTTCAACATGGTTTCGATCTGGCGCTCGGAAGCGCCGTAGGATTGCATCATTTCAGCGCGGCGGTACTTGTCGTACTCGTGCTGAAGGTCATGCTCGGTTGTGTCCGTGCGGCGCAGGTCACGCAGCAGGACGGCGTACAGTTCCTTCTTGCCTTGCCAAGTGATCCCTCGGATCATTCGCTCGGCATGTTGGTATCGCCTCACGGCAATTCCTTCAGGTACATGAACTCGCCCGGATTGAATCGGACGATGCGGCGATCCCCGTACGGGGAGTTGTATTGCAGTTTAATCGGGAAGTCGAGCGAATGATCGACTTCAAGCACGAGGCCCGTGCCTTCGATGTTCCGGGTGCTGAAGCGGTACGTCTTGCCCGCTTGCAGGTCGACGGGCTTACCGCCCAGCAGTTGAGAACCCGGCACCTTGATGGGCTGGCCTGCTGCGGCCCGCGCCTCGGTGAACGAGAGTGGCTTCCACCAGTTCATCGCTTCACCCCACGCAGTACAGCCCGCTGTTCCAGCGTGAACGTCGTGCCGTGCCGCTTGTGCGGCCCCGGTACTTCGCGCAGTTCAGCCAGCGCAGCCTCGCGCTTGGCTTTGCCCTTGGGCAGTTTGTCCGGGTCGATGATCCGGCCTTTCTTGTCGATAAGCATGGTGCTCTCCTTTCAGTTGCAAACGTACCCACGGCGGCGGTGCAGGTGGCCCGATGAACGTGCACGCCCGCTGGCCTCGTGGGAATCTCGGTGTCGGGTCGCGCTGCGGCGGCCACGTTGGGCAGTAGATGCCCATTTCAGTTCAACAGGTGCTGATACGCAAGCTCACGCATCTGCGGGATTTGGCGGCGATTGAACGTGCTGTTCCAACCTTGCGGCACGCTGCTGATGTGCACGCACTCGGCCACAGTCATGCCCTCGCCGAGCGGGTAGTCGGCCACATGCGACGGCTCGCCACAGTCCCGACGCCCGAAGTATTTGTCGGACTTGATGAGGCCGTCGCTGTCCCATGTGTACAGGTCGCCGCCCAGCATGAAGCGCACGGCCAGATGCGACCGGCTCACGCCCCCGCTATCCCATGCGGAGTTGTCCCAGCGGCCATCGTTCTCGGCCTCGATGTTCCAGTACAGGCGCTGGCGTGCCTCGGCAGGCGAGCACCCGTAGTCGCTGGATGTGACAACCTCGACGGGCACGCCCAGCAACTCCAGAATCTCGCCCACGATCCCCGCCATCACGCCACAGCCACCCCAATTGATGTCGTACATGCCGTGCGCCTTCAAGGCGGCAGAGAGTTTGCGCAGCTTACGGCGCATGGTGATCGGATTGGTTTGCATACGTGCCCTTTCGCATGGTGTGGTTGATTTGGGCCGCGAGTGCAGCGGCCACGGGTTGCACGGTCTTGCCATGATGTTTGCGCCCTCGGATCAGTCCGACCGCTTTCCCTTCGCGGGTCTGCACCTGATCGAATGCAGTCAGGCGGGCGGCGAGGGCGCAAACATCATGGAGGGCTTGCGCCCTCGCCCGGTATTAGCCGGGATACCCGCCATGCGTCGGCTTGTACAGCTTCGCAGGCGGCGCGGCCTTGGTGTACCGCGTGTTCTTCGTTTCGATCACGCCAGTCTCGGGATCGTACGAGCGCACGGGCGTGGTCACGACTTGCGGCCCGACGCCCGGGGGATGCTCGACGCCGTTCAGCAGGGCGCACGCCCCGACTTTGACGAACTCGGCGGCGGTGTACGTGGCTTGTTGCATGGTTGAATCTCCATTGAGAAAGTGCGAGATTGCACTGCAAGGGCCACGCCTCACGGCATGGCCTATGCGCTACAATCGGGCGCCCACCTTACATCAGGGCGGGTTCGGCTGCGGGCGCAGGCGCTGCGGACAGCAGGGCCACGAGGGCTTGGGCTTCGGCCAGAGCTTGCGCCTTGTTCTCGACGGTCAGGCCCTTCTCGTTCGCTTGCTTCAGGCGAGCGAGCACGGACTTCACGGCGGCTTGCGCATCGAACGCGGTATGCACGGCGGCTTCCTTCTTGAACTCGACCCACGAATCACGGATCGCGCCTTCGAGGTCGAGGGCTCGGCTGCGGTCGAGCTTGAAGATGCGGCCCGCTGCGATGGCTTCCTTGTCGGCCTTCGGGTCGAGCTTGGCGATCTGGCCGTGCGCCAGCATCCACTCCACGAGGGCGAGCTTGCGGCCCCCCTTGGGCATGGCATTCACGAGCTTGTCGGCGAGTGTCGAGTCGCCATGCTCCGATGCATGGGCGAGGACGGACACGCCTGCCCGGTGAATGTCGCCATCGAGTTTCGCACCACGATTCGCGATGCTGGCGATGGCCTTGTTGATTTCGGCGGCAGTCTTGATGATTTGCATGATGTGCTCCATTCAGGGTAAACGGGCGACACTGCCCGACTATGCGCCCACGATGGACGCATAAGCTGATAGTGTCAGGTTGCGAGGACGGCGTACCACGTCGCCAGCACGAGGCCAGCGATCAGGTAGTCGTACGGTCGGGCGCGGCGGCTCATACCATCGCCCGCTTTGCGGCACGCGCTGCGGCTTGGTTGAAAAAGCCCTTGGTGTTCGTGCTCACGCGCTTCGTCCATGAGTCGGACATGCGGCGCTTTTCCTTGCGGCTTTCTTGCGTGCCCACCGCATCGAGTGCGGCGATCTTGTCGAACTTGCGCTCGACGTGATTCAACTGCGCCCGCATGTTGTCCTTCACTTGGCGTGCAGTCAGCGGCTTGTGTTTCACTTCGGGCAGGTTGTTGTTGCATTGCCCGCCAGTCATCTTTTCCCATGCGCTTTGCATGATGTTCTCCATTAAGCGATGCCAAAGGCAGCATCTTTCAGCGCCCTAAGCGCCCGCCATCATACGTGGGCAGCATTCTTCGGATTAAGGAGCTGAAAGATGCGCCCGTTATCCGGGCGCTTTGTTTCGCCTAATGCTGGGTTCCTTTCCCGCGCCATTACGCGCAGCCGTCATTTCCAGCGTGTTCGGTAGGGCGTTATTCCGCGCCCGTCCCGGCAGCTTGCGCCGCTTTTACAAGGCCACACCTTGCTCCCCTGCCCGTGCCTTGAGGCCCGTACTAAACGCGCTGGGTTAAACGCGCAGTTCTCCGTTTTATAGCGGGCGGCTTGAGGCCGGAACTGTCCCGCATACACTTCGCTTTGTTCGCCACCTTGCGGCTTTGAACTCTACACGGCGCATTCACCGTTTCATGCTTCGCAGTGTATCACACCGCTTTGCACTTGTCAACCTTGCTTTTCTCGCTTGCTTTCGCTTGCGAGTGCAGCGCATTAACTTTGCTGCGATGTTTGAACTTTACCGCGTTTCGTTCGCCTTGTCAAGTTCTTTTATCGCTTGCTTACTTTGCCCGACTGCAACATGCAGTATTTAGCGTTTCAACCTAAGCACCTAGGGACAACTAGGGTTTACCTACCTAACTCGCATCCGTTTCGTTTCGTGTAGGCTTAGTGCGATGTGGTGAACTATAACCGAACTTTCCCGGCTTGTCAACATCTTTTTTTTGCATTGTCATGCGCTGCATTGTAAAAGAACGTGCAGCCCTTGCGGCTTGCTTCGCTGCGGTGATTCGCTGCGATGGGTTGAACTATAGCAGAAAGAATCCAGACAATGCAAGGATTATTTGTAATACCCTAGCAGAGTGTAGGGTTATGCTCTGTAAGTTGTTGATTCTAAAGGATAAATTAAGAATCACCCTAGAATGGATACATTCGAGAGCAGCAGCGAGCCGAAAGAATCCAGCACTAGGGAACCAATCCCGCTATAATGCGGGCAACCAGCAGCAGCAGAGCAGAAACCAGCAGAGCCGCACAAGGTGCGAGAGAATCAGCAGCAAGGCGCACGGGTTGCGCGAGGATGCAGACAGGCTAGGGAACCAATCCGGGTATAATCCCGGCAACCCAGCGAGGCAACCCGCGCAGGATGCGAAAGAATCCGCGAGGGCTTGCGAGGTGCGAGGCAAAAGAGACAGATGCCGCGCGCACCTGCGCAGACTCCCAAGGCAACCCGCACCGCCGCGAGGCACGGCGCAAGCCGCACGGATGCCGCACGATCCGCGAGGGCGCGAAAGGCCGTGATAAGCCGCGAGGGGCACCCACGGGGGAAGCGGGCAGCGCGTCGGGTCGGAGGGTGTCTCGCATGAGCGCACCAAATTTAGGTGCACATAGAACTCCCACCCGGCCCTCACGCCAGCACGCAAGCCTCGCACGAATCCGCACGGACTCGCACGAGGACTTCACGCCAGTGCTGAATTACTCCCGACTCTTTTCAATCAGCGCAGCGCGGCACTGCTCACGCAGAACTGCACTGTCGCTGTACAGAACGATCAAGTCTTCGATGTACTCGATCAGGTCGGGCTTCGGGTTTGGGATTTCCGCCGCGTGCTCAAGACAACTCGCGGGAGGTACGAATACCGGCGTTCGCTGCGTCTGTAAGCCTGCGCAGCCGGTCAAGCTGAGACTCAGAAGCAACGGGGCGAGGCTCTTGCGCATCAGCTTCCTCCTTCTTCAATTCGTCACGGGTGGCCCGGACAGCCTGCGCCCGCTTGGCGCGGTCGGTGCTTTGCTTGGCGTCGGTCTTGGCCCGCTGCCGTGCGTCAGCCTCGAAGGCTTGCACAGTCTTCGACAGGGCCACCAGATCAGCCGCCAAGCGATTATTTTCGGTCTGGAGTACCTTGGCCTCACCTCGGTGCCAGAAGCCCCATACGAGGCTCCCAGCAAGGGATAGCGCCAAAGCCACCAGAACGGCCCACAGGGCCTTCGAGGTCACTGCCATAGCTAACACCCTTCCTCCCACTGTTTGCGCTCGTCTGCGCGCCGGGAAACCAGCCCCTTGAGGCGCTTACCCTTGGCGTACACCCAGCGGTCGAACTCAGCGCCAGCGCCCCGGCAGTCCCCTGCGTTGA
>JACCDZ011110679.1_pt1 | contig 14725 bp, 14 predicted proteins | sample 7449551 | NCBI WGS metagenome assembly JACCDZ01 (sample SAMN15323452, study PRJNA562643) | freshwater metagenome | isolation source: river surface water | place: USA:Blue River Watershed | collected 2017-08-18 | reverse complement strand
TCAGGTTGACGTAGTCCCGGGTATTGAGGCCCGTCACCGGGTTGTCGTAACGGCTGACCTTGATGATCTTGTCCATGCGCTCGTGGTACAGCCGTGCATCCAGGGTCAAACTCTGATTGGGAAAGCGCCCCACGTAACCAATCTCGGTGCTGCGCAACTCCTCGGGCTTCACGCGCCCGGTGGCCCCGAACTCCTGCGCCAGCAACACCCCCGTGGGGCTGTAAATGCGCACATCCCCATCCAGCTCCGACAGGTTGGGGGCGCGAATGGATTCTGTGACACCCACCCGAACCGTGTGCTCGGCGCTCGGCATCCAGTTGACCATGAACCGTGGCACGGTGTAGGTGCCGACGCGACTGTGCTGGCCCACGAACACCCCCGTGTTGATCAACCACTGCGGTGTGGCCCGCCACTCCACCGTTCCGAACACCCGGCTTTCACGGAAAGAGCGCCAGTCATGCGTGGCATACAGGGGATAAGACCTTGCTTTCTCCTCCTTGTGCCCCGCACCGACCACTGCACGCACCTGCGAAGACAGCGTCGCCTTGTGCTGCACCTCCAGGTTGGTCCGGCGCCCCATGCCGCTGTAGTCCATGATCACCCCAGGCAGACCGGGCACCTCCGCCACGTCCACCAGCCGGTCTTCCATGTGATTGACCGACACTTTCAGTTCGTCGCGCTCGTTCAACTGCCGGCGCCACTCGCCCTGCCAATGGGTGTCCCGTGTGTGCACCGTGTGAAAGGGGTTGCCCTGATCCGTTGCGGAGTACCCCTCCCCGCCGTCCAGATAAGACACCCCCATCGCCACCATCACGTCATCAGACAGCGTGGGTTTGAAGTCCGCCCTCAGGTTCACCTGCCCCAGCCGTCTGTCGTCGTAGGCGTTGAGGTAACCCGAGTCACGCTGCTCGTCGATCGACAAGCGGAAGCTGGCCGTCTCGTCGCCCACCCCGATCCGGGCACGCCGATCTCGGATGCCGTTGTCACCGGTGCTCACGGACAACTCACCACCCACCGTATCGGCACTGTGGCGCGTGATGATGTTGATGACGCCGAACATGGCATTGGCACCATAGCCGCCGAGTTCGCACCGCGCAGCACCTCGATGCGCTCGATGTCTTCCAGCATCACGTCCATCATGCCGCGGTGCGTGTCGCCCAGATAGCTGGTGGAGTACACCGATCGGCCGTCGATCAGGACCAGGTTGCGGGTGCCATAGTCGTCGATCGGAATGTGGTACGACGCCAGCGGGTTGGCCCCGTTCCAGCCCCCTGCCAGGTAACCCGGAACCAGGCGCATCACCTCGACCAGCGTGCGTGCGCCCGACAGGCGAATCGTGTGCCGATCGATCACGGTGATGGCACCTGGCGCCTCGTTGAGCGGCTGATCCAGCCGACTGGCCGTCAACACCACGGGCACATTGGCAAAGTAGTCCTCTTCGGTGGGCGCGCGCTCGGCCGCCTGGGCGCTCACCCCCGTGAACCCGCCCAAGGCCAAGCTCAGCACGAGGCGGTGACACGCCTTCCGAACACACAACGCAGACAACGACGCCATCTCACACCCATCCACCAAACGTCCGCAATTATGAGCCGCGCCCCCTCCAGCCAACAGCAGGGAGGGTGAGAACAATTGCTCACATTTCCAGCTGCAGGGTCAGGAAACCGTGACGCCCGCGCCGGTAGTCCCGCCGGGGATCAAAGAACAGCTGATCCCCTTCCACAGACTGTACGGTGAAGGCGGCCTCGGCTTTGTACCCCTCCCAGCGGAAAGTGCGCGCCAAACGAATGTCGGTGCGGTGTGTCGCCGCCATCCAGTTGGACTTCGCGCGCAAGGTCATCGACCCCACGCGTTCGTGCAGCACGCTGATCTGCCAGTTGTGAGGCAGTTGCTGGAACAACGCCACGGTGGTGGCGTGCCGAGGGGGACGACGCTCTTCCCTGTCTTCATACCCGGGGTCGTCCCACTTCATGCGCGAGAAGTTTTGATTCAGCCACAACTCCGTGCGGGGCGCAACCTTCCAGCGCAACTGATACTCCAGCCCCACCAGCGTCAGCGCATGGCGGTTGACGAAGTCTCGGGTCTTGCCCAACTGGTTCGGCAGCAAGGCAGTCCCGTCACCATCGTCGTCCACCACCACGTCGCGCATGCGCTCCCGATACAGGCGCGCATCCAAGGTCACCTGTGCGTCCGGCCAGCGTCCCCAATACCCGATTTCCTGACTGATCAGGGTCTCGGGCTGCACCGACCCGCTGGCCGCATAAGGTCGCGTGAAATACGGCATCCCGGGCAGATACACACGGACATCGCTCTTGTACTCAGACAGACTGGGGGCGCGCATCGACTCCGTCAGACCCACGCGCCAAGTCTGATGAGGGGTTGCCAGCCAGTTGACCATCAAGCGGGGCGCGGTATACGTTCCAGCCAGTGTGTGGTCCCCCACAAACAGTCCGGCATTGAGCAGCCACGCCGGGTTCACGCGCCACTCAGCGGTCCCGAACAGACGGGTCTCACCCATCGAAACCCAGCCCTGGCCGTAATACATCGTGTCCGAGCGCGCCCGCTCGTCCTTGTAACCCACTCCCACCAAGGTGCGCCAGGCCGGGCTCCAGACGGTCCGCTGTTGCACCTCGACATTGTTGCGTTGTCCCCATGTGCCGTAATCCACATCCAGCAAGATCGGTGGATAGGGAGGCACGCTGACCGTCAGGGCCAGGGGCTCCCACCGGCGGTCTTCCATGTGATTGACGGACACCTGCAATTCATTGCGGTCATCGAGCTGGCGTCGCCACTCCACCTGGGCGTGGCTCGTGCGGGAACGCAGTTGATGGAAGGGATTGTCCTTGTCCGTGGCCGAATAGCCGTCTCCGGACAGCAACTCGGACACCCCCAGCGAGACCATCACGTCATCGGCCAGTGAGGGCTGAAGGTCTGCACGCACATGCACCTGACCCAGGCGCTTGTCATCGAAGGCGTTCAAGTAACCCCGGTCGCGCTGCTCGCCCACCGACACCCGTACGTTGCTCGCTTCATTGCCCACACCCAGGCGGGCATAGGTGTCGCGGATGCCGTTGTCGCCCACCGAGAGCGCGGCCGAGCCGCCCACGGTGTCGGCACTGTGCCGGGTGATGATGTTGACGACCCCGAACATGGCATTGGCACCATAGGCTGCGGAGTTGGCCCCACGCAGCACCTCGATGCGCTCGATGTCCGGCAAGAGCACGCCCATCATGCCGTAGTGGGTGTCACCCAGGTAGCTGCTGGCGTACACCGACCGGCCATCGATCAGTACCAGATTGCGCCCACCAAAATCATCAAGCGCCACGTGGTACGACGCCGAGGGATTGGCCCCGTTCCACCCGCCCAGCACGTAGCCGGGCACCAGTCGGAGCACTTCGGCCACGGTGCGCGCCCCCGACTGACGGATGGTGTCACGGTCGATCACCGTCATGGCACCAGGCGCCTCGTTGAGCGGCTGATCCAGACGGCTGGCGGTCAACACCACCGGCACCTGGGCGAAGTAGTCGGCTTCCGTCGGCAAGCGCTCCGCCGCGTGGGCACCACCCCCCATGCACCCCGCCAGAGCCCAAGCCCATCCCAGGCTTGGCACCACCTTCTGAACACGACACACCGACAACGACACCATCACACACCCATTGACTGCAGGTTTGCGATTATGCGCATGCTCACACCACCAGCCTGTGTCAGAGGCCGAGAGGGGGCTGGTGCTGGTCATCCTGATCGTCGTCGCGACCCTCAAGACGCTGGCCGGCTCTACGCAGCATCGGCCACCCCGCTGAAGCCCCTGGTCGCCAACGCCGAGGACAAGGCCGAATTGAACCGGCTGTACGGCGCCATCAAGGACATCGAGTCACAGGCCGTGGCCACTACACAGACCATCGTGAAGATGTTGGACGGCGGAGACGCCACGGGCGGCCAGCATCCATCGTGTCCCAGGTCCGCCAAGCCTCTGACTCGATCGACACCGGATCGGCCGAAATCGCCACCGGCAACGCCGACCTGTCCCTGCGCACCAAACAGCAGGCCTTCCAGCCTGCAACAGACTGGCCTCATCCATGATGCAGTCAGGTGGTCGGTCAGGTCGTGGCGACCATGGACGACATCGTCGCCCGGGTGAGCCACGCGGTCTCCGAACTGGACCGCACCACGCAGCAAAACGCGGCGCTGGTGGAAGAAAGCGCGGCGGCGGCCGCGAGTCTGCAACAGCAAGCCAGGCGACTGGCCGCCCAGGGCCAGCGTCACCAGCCCCACAAAAGGCTGCGCGCCACCCAGCCCTGCACACCGGCATCCGTGCGCACCTTGACCCACCGGTCACGCTGATCCAGGGCACGCAACACCTCGCCGTAGCCCGCCTTGCCGACGAGCTTGTAGCGGGTGGCCGGCCCACTGCGCAGGTTGGCCGTCGAGGCCTTCACGATGTGGTGACGCACCTGGTTCGTCATGGGCTTGTAGACCCATCCGGTGTCATTTTCGAAGTCACGCACCTTGACCCATTTGCCTGAACGGGCGGTGACCTTGAGCGGATAGCCTTTGCTCAAGGTCCATTGGGCCGTGTGCTTCGTACCGGGGCCCGAGCGCATGGTCACGGACTCACGGGCGATGCTGACATAGTTGGCGTGCGCCAGGGAACTGGCGGCCACCATGGTGAGGGCTGCCACAGCGGCAACCAGAGGGCGATGAAGCTTCATGGTTCTGCAAAAGGTGAGCACCCACCCATCATATTATATTTGCACAAATACAAATACACGGCCTTTCAACAGGGAACTTTTGCACGCGTTAGCACTCTGAACAGGCGAGTGCTAACATTGCCTGAGAAGGATCCACGAAAGGACCAGCCATGACCCTGACGACCGCCCTTGCCCCCCGTGACCCTTGGAGTGTGGTGCCCTCGCTGGGCAACCTGGACGCGTACATCCGCTCGGTCCAGGCCATTCCCATGCTGGCGCCCGAAGAGGAGCAGTCTCTGGCGCGTCGTCTGCGTGACCAGCAGGACCTGCAGGCCGCCTCCCGTCTGGTGCTCTCGCACCTGCGTCTGGTCGTGTCCATCTCTCGCCAGTACATGGGCTACGGCCTGCCGCAAGGCGACCTGATCCAGGAAGGCAACGTCGGCCTGATGAAGGCCGTCAAGCGCTTCGACCCCGATCAGGGCGTGCGTCTGGTGAGCTATGCCATGCACTGGATCAAAGCCGAGATCCACGAGTACATCCTGAAAAACTGGCGCATGGTCAAGGTGGCCACCACCAAGGCCCAGCGCAAGCTGTTTTTCAACCTGCGCTCGCTCAAGCACCAGTTCAAGGGTGAAGCCGACGCCGTCAACGTGGGCCGCGCCTGCCTGTCCGAGCACGACATCCAGCGCATGGCCACCGAGCTCAATGTCCGTCCAGAAGACGTCATCGAGATGGAAACCCGCATGGCGGGTGGCGACGTGGCCCTGGAGGCTCCCGCCGATGACGACGGTGACGGCCCCGTGGCCCCGCTGGCCTACCTGGCCGACGAGGTGCACGAACCCACCCGCGTGATCGAAGCCCACCGCCGCGACTGGCTGGCCAGCGATGGCATCGCGCTGGCGCTCGACCAGCTCGACGCGCGCAGCCGCCGCATCGTCGAAGAACGCTGGCTACAGGTCAACGACGACGGCTCCGGTGGCATGACGCTGCACGAGCTGGCCGCCGAATACGGCGTCAGCGCCGAACGCATCCGTCAGATCGAGGTGGCCGCCATGAAGAAAATGCGCAAGGCCCTCACCGAGGTCGTCGAAGCCTGATCAGGCTCCGCGCAGCCGCGCGATCATCGCTGCGGTCGCGGGGTCCAGCCCGCTGACATCGCCGCTGTCCAGGCGCGGCAGCAGGTCGTTGCTCATGGCCTTGCCCAGCTCCACGCCCCATTGGTCGAAGGAGTTGATGCCCCACAGCGCACCGCTGACCAGCACCCGGTGCTCGTACAGCGCAATCAACGCACCCAGCGATCGTGGCGTCAGCGCATCAATCACCATCGTCAAGCTGGGCCGGTTACCCGGGAAGGTGCGGTGGCGTGCAATGACCTGCGGCGCCAGCTGTTTGGACGCGGTCGGCGCGACCTCCTGGGCCGCCTGCTCGGTGGTCTTGCCCCACATCAGCGCCTGCGCCTGCGCCAGCCCGTTGGCCAGCAACATCTGGTGCTGGCGGTGCAACAAGTCCTGCACCGCCGGCGACAGTTGCCCGGCGTCACGCACCGGCAAGCCCTTGAACAAGATGAACTCCACCGGGATCACATCGGTGCCCTGGTGCAGCATCTGGAAAAACGCGTGCTGGCCGTTGACGCCCGGCTCGCCCCACACCACCTCACTGGTGGCGTAGGTCAGCGGCTGACCATGACGGTCCACGCTCTTGCCATTGCTCTCCATCACCAGTTGCTGCAAGTACGCCGGCAGGCGGCGCAGGCCGTGGTGATACGGGGCCACACAGCGGCTGGTGTAGCCCTTGAAGTTGCGATACCAGACGTCCATCAGGCCCAGCCACAGCGGCAGGTTTGCCTCGGACGGGGCCGATGCAAAGTGCTGGTCCATCGCATGCGCACCGGCCAGCAAGGCCCGGAAATGCGTGCGCCCCAGCGCCAGCGCAATCGGCAAGCCAATGGCCGACCACAGCGAAAACCGTCCGCCCACCCAGTCCCAGAACCCGAAGGTGGTGGTGATGCCAAAGGCCGCTGCGGCCTCGACATTCGAGGTGGTGGCCACAAAGTGGCGGGCGATGTCGGTGCCGCCCTGGTCCAGGAACCACTGGCGCGCCGTGCGCGCGTTCACCATCGTTTCCTGCGTCGTGAAGGTCTTGGACGCCACGATGAACAAGGTGTGCTTCGGGTCCACCTGCCGCAGCACGCCCGCCAGGTCCTGCCCGTCGATGTTCGACACAAAATGGCAGCGCAGGCGGGGGTGGGCAAAGGCTTCCAGCGCCATCACCACCATCTGCGGCCCCAGGTCAGAGCCGCCAATGCCAATGTTGACCACATCGTGGATGTCGCCCGGGTTCGGCCCGCCGGCCGTCGCCCACACGCCATCGACAAAGGTCAGCATCGCGTCGAGCACGGCATGCACCTCGTCGCTGAACGGGCCCTGTCCACGCGGCGAGCGCAGCGCCGTGTGCAGCACCGCCCGCCCTTCGGAGCCATTGACCAGCTCGCCGCGCAGCATCGCATCGCGCCGCTCGGTCAACCGGCACTCGCGCGCCAGGTCCAGCAGGTGATGGCGCGTGGCCACATCCCAGTGCACCCGCGACATGTCCACCACCACCTCGGGCGCCTCGAAGGTCAGGGCCTCCACGCGGCGGGGGTCATCAGCGAACAAGGTGCGCAAATCCAGGTCAGCACCATGGGCTTGGTAATGCCCGCCCAGGGCCGCCCAGGCCACGGTCTGATCACAACGGGGAGACGTCATGCTCTCACCCTCCCCGCTCAGCGCTGCGCCTCGATCAGGGCGTCCAGCTTGCCCGCATCGACAGCAAACGCGCGGATGCCCTCGGCCAGCTTCTCGGTGGCCATGGCGTCGTCGTTGAGCGCGTAGCGGAAGGCCGCTTCGCTCAAGGGGGCCTCGGGGGACTTCACATCGGTGGCGGGCACCAACTGGCGCACCACCGGGGCCTCGCTGGCCTGCAGTTGCGCCAGCAGGTCCGGGCTGATGGTCAGCAGATCGCAGCCCGCCAGGGCCAGAATCTGCCCCACATTGCGGAAGCTCGCGCCCATCACCTCGGTGCGCACCCCGTGGGCCTTGTAGTAGCTGTAAATGCGGCTGACCGACTGCACGCCCGGGTCGTTGACACCGGCCTGCGCAGCCTCGTCCCAGGCCGCACCGGCCGACTTCTTGTACCAGTCGTAGATGCGCCCGACAAAAGGCGAGATCAGCTGCACACCGGCATCGCCACAGGCGCGCGCCTGGGCAAAGGCGAACAGCAGGGTCAGGTTGCAGTGAATGCCTTCTTGTTCCAGCACGCGGGCGGCCTGAATGCCTTCCCAGGTGGCCGCGATCTTGATCAGCACACGATGGCGAGAAATGCCCGCAGCTTCGTACAGCGAGATCAGGCGTCGCGCCCGCACCAGGGTGGCCTCGGAGTCAAAGCTCAGGCGGGCGTCCACCTCGGTCGACACGCGGCCGGGCACCACCTTGAGGATTTCCAGACCAAAGCGCACCAGCACCTGGTCCACGATCGCATCCAGCGGCTCGCTGCGGTGCGCGGCCACCACCTCGGCCAGCAAGGGCGCGTACTCGGGCTTTTGCACCGCCTTGAGGATCAGGGACGGGTTGGTCGTGGCGTCTTGCGGGGTGAACTGGGCCAGTTGCTTGAAGTCACCGGTGTCGGCAACGACGGTGGTGCAGGCCTTGAGCTGATCGAGTTGCGAGGTCATGGGGAACAAGGTGAAATGGGCTGGCTCCGACCCCACATCGAAACGAGATCGACCAGCATCCTGAATTTGGCTTATCGTGAAGCCACATTCTGTCTCCAAAATCATGACAGGCGTGCCCTGCGGCCCCTGGAATGCACGCACTCCCCCTTTATCGGGCCCCTTTCATGTCCTTTGATCTGGTTTTTTTCGGCGGCACGGGCGATCTGACCTGGCGCAAGCTGATGCCGGCGCTGTTCCAGGCCTGGCGTCACGGCAAGCTGCCCGCTCAAGGTCGCATCCTCGCTGTCGCCCGCGACGAGCGCACCGACGCCGGCTACCGCCAGTGGCTCCAGGACAAGCTTGCCACCGTGGACGACCGCGCCAAGCGACCCACCGAAGACGAGTTCGAGCGCTTTGCCACCCAGGTGCACTACCTGCGCATGGACCTGTCCCAGCCCGACGACTACCAGTTGCTGCGCCAGTGGCTGGGCGGCCGCTGCGCCGACACCGTGGTGATGTACCTCGCCACCAGTCCGCACCTCTTTCCCGTCATCTGCGAGCAACTGGGCGCGGCCAGCCTCAACCATCCGGGCGTGCGCGTGGTGCTGGAGAAACCCCTGGGGCATGACCTGGCGTCGGCCCAGGCCATCAACGAGGCGGTGCGCTCCGTGTTCAGCGAGCAGCAGGCCCTGCGCATCGACCACTACCTGGGCAAGCCCTCGGTGCAGAACCTGATGGCCCTGCGCTTTGGCAATGTGCTGTTCGAGCCCCTGTGGCGCCGCGAAAGCATTGCCAACATCCAGATCACGCTGGCCGAAAGCCTGGGCGTGGGCACCCGGGGTGATTTTTACGACCGCACCGGTGCGCTGCGCGACATGATCCAGAACCACGCGCTGCAGTTGCTGACGATGGTCGCGATGGAGCCCCCGTCCAGTGCCGATGCCGACGCCATCCGCGACGAAAAGCTCAAGGTGCTGCGCTCACTCAAACCCTTTGACGCAGCCTCGGTGGCGCGCGATGTGGTGCGCGGCCAGTACCGGGCGGGCACGGTCGGGGGTGTGGCCGTCCCAGGCTATCTGGACGAAGCGAAGGTGCCGGCAGGCAGCAGCACCGAAACCTTTGTGGCCCTGCGCTGCGAGATCCAGAACTGGCGCTGGGCCGGCGTGCCCTTCTACCTGCGCACCGGCAAACGCCTGGCCCACCGCCATGCCGAGATCGTGGTGAACTTCCGCCCCACCCCGCACTCGATTTTCCCGGGCACGCAAACCCCCAACAAGCTGGTGATCAAGCTGCAGCCGGAAGACGGCCTGCAATTGCACCTGCTGGCGGCCAAAGGCGCCGTGGGCACCGGGCAGATGGCCACGCATGCCGAGCACCTGTCGCCGGTATCGCTGAACCTGGATTTCGACCAGGCCTTCCCCACCGACCGCGTGGGCGCCTACGAGCGCATGCTGCTCGACGCCTTGGCGGGACGGTTGAATCTGTTTGTGCGCTCGGACGAGCAGGAACAAGCCTGGCGCTGGGTGGAGCCCATTCTGGAGGCCTGGCGGCACGATCCGAGCGGCCTGCGCCCCTACAGCGCCGGAACCTGGGGCCCAGCCGCCGCCAGCGCGCTGGTGGCGCGGGACGGCTTCAGCTGGACGGAAGAAAGCTGAGCTCAGGCCGACTGCAAGAGGCCGTCCACGCCATACAGGCGGGCCAGCTCGGTCAGCTTCGGGGGCAGGTGCTGCACCGCAAAGGCACGCCCGTTGGCCCGCGCCATGCGTTGGCACTCCAGCAACACCGCCAGCGCACTGGAGTCGAACTGCTGCAAGGCCGCGCCGTCCACCGTCAGCATGGCTGCTTCCGTGCCACCTTGGGCCGCAGCCTGGTCCAGCGTCTGGCGAAACAGACGCAACACGTGCGGCACCTCAGCGTGCGTGATGACGGCGGGCAACAGCAACATGACTCAGTTCGCCGCGTTCTTGGCCACCAACTGGCGGTTGCGCTCGGCCAGCTTCGAGATCAGGCCGTCAATGCCCGAAGCATTGATTTCCTGAGCAAAGCTGCTCTGATGGGTCTGCACCAGCCACGCGCCCAGCACATTCACGTCATAGACCTTCCACGCATTGCCAGCCTTCTCCAGGCGATAGTTCAGCTGGATGGGGTCACCCTTGCCCTTGACCACGGTGCGCACGACCACATCCGTGTCGGTCGCACGGGCACGGGACGGCAGGTACTCGATGACCTGGTCCTTGACCTGGGAAGCGGCACCCGCATAGGTGTGCACCAGCAGGGTCTTGAACTCGTTTTGCAGACGCAGACGCTGATCCGGCGTGGCGCGACGCCAGGCAGGGCCGACGGCGGCTGCCGTCATGCGCACGAAGTTCACGTTCGGCATGATCTTGGCATCGACCACGGCCGTGATCTTGCGCAGGTCACCCGACTGGATGGCCTTGTCGGACTTGACTGTGGCCATCACCTCGTTGGTGATCGACTGAATGAACGCCTCGGGCGTCTGGGCCGGTACAGGTGCGGTCGCCTGGGCCGGTGCCGTTTGCGCACCCGCCTGGGTCGCCCCCACGGCCGACACGGCCACGAGTGCCGAACTCACAACACGAACAAAAAACCGACGGGAGTGCGACACAAAGGGTCCTTTCTGAGATCTTGACCTGTTCTTTAACGCCTCAAGAGGCCGACAGGATGACCGACTCATCTGATGTTGAAGTGGGGACAGCCCGAATCAACGTGCCGCCTCAGGGGCGCTCGCCGCCGAAGCTGCCTCGGCAGCCGCCGCGGCTTCTTCCGTCTCTGGCAGGTCATACCGAGGTTCAGGCGCTTCCTCTTCCTCCTCAACTTCCGCAGGCGTCCGGCCTTGGTCGATCAGACTCTGACGGCGCTGCAGGTAGGCGTCCCGGGTGAAGGCATATTTGTCCAGCGCCACGCTGTCGAGCAGATCGGTGGCCGACAGATAGGCCGCGCGGGTGCTGACCACGTTGAGCAAGCGCGCCAGGTTGTCCTCGCGCGCCCCATCGATCAAGGTGGTGGCCGAGAAGGTCATGCTGGTGACGAAGTTGGCCGAGTCACGCACCGATGAAGGCCCCATGAGCGGCCAGACAATGTAAGCGCCCGACGGTGCACCCCACACGCCCAGCGTCTGACCCAGGTCTTCGTTGAAACGGTCCAGGCGCATCGGGGTGGCCAGGTCGATCAGACCGCCCAGGCCCAAGGTCGAGTTCACGGCCACCCGCATGGTGCTGGCGGCCCCCTCTTTGAGGCGCCCCTGCAGGAACAGGTTCACCGACGACCAGACGTCACCGATGTTGCCGAAAAAGTTGCGCACGCCAGTGCGCACCGGCTGGGGCGTGACCTTGACATAGCCTTCGGCCACGGGCTTGAGCACATGGACGTCCACCGTTTCGTTGAACGAGAACACCCCGCGGTTCCACGACTCCAGCGGGTCGGGCGAATGCGCGGTGGCACAGCCCGACAAGGCCAGCACGACCGGCAGGCTCACCGCACACGCCAGCGCACGGGCGCGACGCCCCAGACAGGCTTGCATCAGACTCATTTTCCACCATCCTTGCCGCCTTCAGCGGCCTTGCTGTAGAGGAACTGACTGATCAGATTCTCCAGCACGATGGCCGATTGCGTGGCCTTGATTGCATCACCCTCGACCAGATTGGTCTCACCGTAGCCCGGCTCCAGGCCGATGTACTGCTCGCCCAGCAGCCCGGCCGTCAGAATCTTGGCCGAGGTGTCCTTGGGGAAGGCCACGCCCTTGTTCATCTCGATCACGACCTTGGCCTGGAAGGTCTCGTTGTCGAAGGTGATCGCCGTGACGCGGCCCACGACCACACCTGCGCTTTTCACGGCCGCCTTGGGCTTGAGCCCGCCGATGTTGTCGAACAGGGCTGCCACCTTGTAGCCCGAGTCGAACGACAAGGTCAACAGGTTGCCCGCCTTCAGGGCCAGGAAGACGATCGCCGCCGCCCCCAGCATCACGAAGATGCCGACCCACACGTCATGTTTTGATTTCTGCATATCGTTCGTCCTTGCGACCGGCCTGGGTCAGATCGAGAACATCATGGCCGTCAACACAAAATCCAGCCCCAGCACGGCCAGGGAAGCCATCACCACGGTACGGGTGGTCGCCAGTGACACACCCTCGGGGGTCGGATCACATTCATGCCCTTGCAACAGCGCCACAAAGGTCACCGTGAAACCGAAGACCAGGCTCTTGAGCATGCCGTTGCCCACGTCGGCCCACACGTCGACGCCGTTTTGCATCTGCGACCAGAAGGCCCCACCGTCCACGCCGATCATGGCCACACCCACGACCCAGCCGCCCAGCACGCCCACCGCCGAGAACACGGCCGCCAGCAGCGGCATGGCAATCACCCCGCCCCAAAAGCGTGGCGCCAGCACCCGTTGGATGGGGTCCACCCCCATCATTTCCATGGCGGCCAACTGCTCACCCGCTTTCATCAGCCCGATGCCCGCCGTCAGCGAGGTGCCGGCGCGCCCGGCAAACAAAAGCGCGGCCACCACCGGCCCCAACTCTCGCACCAATGAGAGCGCCACCATCAGCCCCAGCGCCTCGCTGGAGCCATAGGTTTGCAGAATGTAGTAGCCCTGCAGCCCCAGCACAAAGCCCACAAAGGCCCCGGACACCGTGATGATGGCCAGGGAGTAGTTGCCCAGGAAAAAGATCTGCTCGGTGAGCAGGCGCGGGCGCTTGAGGGTGGCGCCCAGCGACAGCAAGAGCCGCAAGAACAGGCGCGCGGCATAGCCGAGGTCGCTCAGCTTGAGTCGAACGGCCCGCCCCACACGGGACGGATTGAGCCAGGACATCATCCGCGCACTCCGAAATCATGGCCTGCGTCGATCGCAGGGTGGTGGAAACGCACCGGGCCATCGGGGGCGGCGTCCACAAACTGGCGCACCAGGGGATCCGTGCTGGCGCGCATCTCGGCCGGGGTGCCCTGGGCCACGATGCGGCCATTGGCCAGCAAGACCACGTGGTCGGCAATCAGGAAGGTTTCTTCCACGTCGTGAGACACCAGCACGCTGGTGAGCCCCATCGTGTCATTGAGCTCTCGAATCAGGCGCGCCGACACCCCCATCGAGATCGGGTCCAGGCCCGCGAAGGGTTCGTCGTACAGCATGAGTTCCGGATCGAGCGCCATCGCGCGCGCCAAGGCCACGCGCCGGGCCATGCCGCCCGAGATCTCGCTGGGCATCAGGTCGCGCGCGCCCCGCAGGCCCACCGCATTGAGCTTCATCAGCACCAGGTCGCGCAGGATGGACTCGGGCAACTTCGTGTGCTCGCGCAGCGGAAAGGCGACGTTCTCGAACACCGACAGGTCGGTGAACAAGGCACCGAACTGGAACAGCATGCCCATGCGTCGACGGGCCGCCATCAGCCCGGCCGCGTCCAGTTGCGCCATGTCCTGGCCACCCACCAGCACCTGGCCGGACATGGGGGTCAATTGCTGACCGATCAGGCGCAGCACTGTGGTTTTCCCGCCACCCGAGGTCCCCATCAGCGCCACCACCTGCCCGCGTGGCACCACCAGGTTGAGGTCCGACAGGATCACCCGGTCACCATAACCACAAGTGACCGCGCGCAACGCCACCAGCGGCTCCGGGGCCGCAGCAGCAACAGACGGGGAAGACGTGGTTTCAGCTTGTGACATGGGCATGAAAAAAAGGGCCAGTGAATCTCACTGGCCAGGCGATCATAGGGGATCTACGGATCCCGAATGCGCTCGCCTCGCGAAAGGCGCAATGCGTTGTGGGGTCAACGCGGCAGCGTGGTCGCCCCCATCAGGAAGGCGTCGACCTCGCGGGCAGCCTGACGGCCTTCGCGGATCGCCCACACCACCAGCGACTGGCCACGGCGCACGTCACCGGCGGCGAAGACCTTGGCGGCGCTGGTCTGGTAGCCACCGACGTCGGTCGAGGCCTTGGCGTTGCCACGGGCATCCTTCTCGACGCCAAAACCACTCAGCAGCGTGTCCACCGGGTTCACGAAGCCCATGGCCAGCAGCACGAGGTCGGCCTTGAGGATCTGCTCGGAACCGGCAACTTCTTCGAACTTGCCGTTCTTGAACTCAACGCGCACGGTCTTGACCGCGGTGACCTTGCCGCCTTCGCCGATGAATTCCTTCGTGGCGATGGCGAACTCACGGTCGCAGCCCTCTTCGTGGCTCGACGAGGTGCGCAGCTTGATCGGCCAGTAGGGCCAGGTCAGATCCTTGTTTTCCTGCTCGGGCGGCTGAGGCATCAGCTCGAACTGGATCACGCTCTTCGCGCCATGACGGTTGGAGGTGCCCACGCAGTCGGAGCCGGTGTCGCCGCCGCCGATCAC
>JACCDZ011193512.1_pt1 | contig 14726 bp, 14 predicted proteins | sample 7449551 | NCBI WGS metagenome assembly JACCDZ01 (sample SAMN15323452, study PRJNA562643) | freshwater metagenome | isolation source: river surface water | place: USA:Blue River Watershed | collected 2017-08-18 | reverse complement strand
TACATACTTGAAAGTATATTCACTGAAATGGTTGCCCAAGCTATACCCGCAATACCAAATGCTGGAATACCAAATCCTCCATACATAAACCAAGGATCGAGAATAAGATTCAAAACAAACCCTATGATAAGTGAGTTACGTAATGGTTTTGTATCTCCTATAGCATTGAGATATGTATTGAAGGCAAATGGTAATACAAAGAAGGTTGATGTACTCAAGATAGGCAAAATGTACTCATAGGCAAGAGGTATGATATCTGCCGGAATACGCGTAAGTGCAAACATATACCCTGTAAGCCATTTTCCACATAGAGAAATCAATAGCGTGATTGCGACCGAAATAACTATTCCATGAAAATAATATGCACGTGCTCGCGATTCTTGTTTAGCACCAATTGCATTGCTGATAAGAGCAGTGGTACCAATCGAAAATCCATTTCCGAAAGCAATGATGAGGAAAAATACTGGAAATGTAGCCGACAAAGCAGCAAGTGCCAGAGGTCCGATTTTACCTGCCCAAAATGTATCAACTACATTGAACATGGTATTAAAGAAAAAGCCAATTGAAACAGGAATTGCGATAGTAAGTATTTGTTTGCGCATTTGAGGATGTATTATGTGTTGCGAATTATTATCGCACTTCCCAACCTTCTTTTTGTCGCATGAGATGTAAGATATTGTCCATCTTTTCTTGAACTATCGACTCAGTGAGAGTCTCAACCCTAGACTGAAATACCAATCTAAATGCATAAGAAGTTTTTTCAACTGGACCCACAGTACCATCTTCCAATTTAGTGCTTTTTTCAAATTGATCAAATTGTCGGACCGAAACTATAAGAGGGTCATTGAGTGAAGCAATAACACCTCTTACTTCTTCCGCTTTCCCTTTTGGACCAGGAATAAAAACTGCGACATCACGGACAATATACGGATAATCACTTGCCGGCGCATATGTAAATTGACCCATCTGACAGAGATCTAAGCCTGCATCTGAAAGTGGATATGCACTTGGTTTTGCTTGAGGAGCCAAATCTATAAGCAATGCTTGAAAATCAAATGAAATAATTTGCATAACACATGGTACCAATCCACCTGTTGGCGGAATTTGTTTTTCATGTTTTACCACTATGTATTTTGATATATCGCACCCTAAGACTTTTTCGATATGTGCAAGCGCGGCGCCGAGTACACTACTTATCTCTGCAGCTGACTTTTTAGCCTCTTTCATGGCTACACCAAAAGCAAAAGACCAAGTCTCTTTTCCTTGTGCAAACACATGCCCAATCTCAAAGACTCGTACATCTTGTGGCACTTCACTTATGAAGGACGTGAAAGACTTGGTGTCTATTGGAGTGGATTCTGAAGCTGATTCTGTCGGGACCACTTGCCCCCCTGTTGGTTTCAATAGATCGAGGTATTGAATATTTTTCACAAGCACCCTTTCCATCTCGCCCAATAGATTATTTCGCATATGACTTCGATCTGCAGAAAGCGGATTTGCCAGAGGAATATCTCCAGACTCTATAAGTGAATGTGTGTAAATTTCACTAAACCCTATATCCACAAGAGCGGCACGAATGACATTTGCAAAATAGAATGATGGCAATACTTCAACAGCGCCAACATGTGCAATCTCTGAACATTTAAGCGTATGATATCCATGTAGGCGACCTATTTCTTCAACTATATCTTCTTTGAGGTGCAAATCCTGTCGATAGATCGGTGGATGAATGTGCAACATATCACCAGATACCACTTCAGACGGTATGTTCACTTTATTTAAAATAGATTGGATATCTGAAACTGAAAATGCTACGCCGATTTTTTGACTGATATATTCACTTGAAACCTCAATAGTGCGAGCGGATTCTTTTTGTGCGATTTCTTCAATGCTCTGACCGATGACTGCAAGTGGTCCATAAGTAATTGAGCCTGTCTGCAACATATTTCTTGCCTGTTCTTGTGCAATAAATACTCGCTCAAGTGTCACTGCATTTTCATATCTCTTTGTCGAATCGTTTTTGATACCAACTTTCTGCGTTGTTTTTCGAATATAGGCAGGATTAAAATTTCCTGCAGTCAATATAATATTTTTTGTAACAGCGGTGACTTCAGCTTTTTTTCCACCTTTGATTCCTGCGATATCAAGCGGACCAGTTGCATCGGCAATTACCAAAATCGTTGGGTCGAGAGTCACCTCTTTTCCATCGAGCAATGTCACTGTCTCACCTTCTTTGGCAAAACGAATGTGAATATCACCTTGCACTTTATCTGCATCAAAAGCATGCATAGGTTGACCAATATCCATCATAATGTAATTGGTAAGGTCAACAATAAAACTAATACTCCTTTGCCCTACTACTTCTAGAGCCCACTTCATCCAAGACGGCACACTAGTATTGTCGATATTTCGATACAGACGTGCCGTAAATACCGGGACCAACATCGGGTTTTCGATGGTGATATTTGGGACAATATCTAGATTTGAGCTACTTTCTTGTGAATCAGCTTCACCAGCTTTACTGCCCCCTGGTTGGATATCCCGATAATCAATAGTGGATTCTACAAACTCACAATCTGTAAAAGCGTTTATTTCTCTTGCGAGATACTGATGTCCATATCCATAGCACCCTCTATCAGGTAAAATTTTGACATCGATTGCATAATCTTTTTTTGTCGGAATGTGTATATCCAACTCAATTGGTGTATTTCCTGCCTGAAACACTGAAGATTGTTTTAATTCTTGCACAACTTTTTCTTCAATCCCTTCTACCTCTGCGATATGCATAGTCAAAAGCTCTGACAACTTCTCTGGTGCCGGAAGTGGTTTTGTGAAATATGTTTGAAGCCAGTTATAGGAAAAAATCATAGATGTAACCAATTTTTACAATTTCATACTGCGGTATATGCATTTTATGTGCATTGTAGTGTAACACATTGATTGAGGTATTTTAAGTCTTCTTACAAGACTTAAAATGTGCCTTGACATGTGTATATACATGTATATACTATTATACATGATTCAAAATACTACAATAAAAAAGTGGGGTAATAGCTATGGTATACGACTACCTAAACAGTATCTTGATAAGATGTTTATCCATGAAGGAGACTCGATTTCTCTCACGCTCACAAAAAACTCAATCATCGTAACCAAAAACACATCGAGTATCCTTGATTCCCTTTGTAATAAAATAAATAATAAAAATCGCCACTCACCTGTTTTAGACACCTCTACACCAAAAGGTAAAGAAGTGTGGTAATTCAAATAACACATACCGATGCAAAACTCCTCCCGTATATATATTCCAGATGTAGGTGACATTGTATACATCGACCTTAATCCTACAAAAGGCCATGAACAAAGAGGTGGAAGACCTATTCTTGTACTTTCGCCAAAAACATATAATGAAAAATCAGAACTTATAATTGCAGTACCAATCACTACATCTAAAAAAGGTTATCCGTTCGAAGTTGAAATACAAACAAAAAAAATAAAAGGTATTATTCTCGCAGATCAAATTCGTTCTCTATCCTGGATAGAACGAAATGTTTCTTTTATCGATACCGCTTCTTTCGGTACAATATCTAAAGTCAAAGAATTATTAGACCTATTGATAATCAAAAATTAAAATTGTTGGACCAATCTCAAATCTCCCGAGTACAAATCTCGAATATCGTTTACTCCGAAGATAAGCATAGCTAGGCGATCAATACCGCCACCAAAAGCAAATCCTTGCCACTGATCTGGGTCTAATCCAACGGCTCGAATAATATCTGGATGAATCAATCCCCCACCCATAACTTCGAGCCAGCGCTCGCCCCACTTTACATCAATCTCCACACTCGGCTCTGTAAATGGAAAATAACTTGGTCGAAACCGTACCTCGGCAGCAGCACCAAATAACTCTGAATAGAATCGTTCGAGTGTACCCTTCAAGTCCGCCATAGAAACTTTTGGTGCCAACATCATACCTTCCACTTGAAAAAATTCAGCTTCATGTGTCGCATCTGTTGCCTCATTTCGAAATACTTTACCAGGAACCACAATCTTAAATCCATGTGGAGGATTGCCACCATGTTTTTTTACAAATGATTCCAAAAAACGAATTTGTACACTCGAAGTATGTGTACGTGGAAGCATCGGTTCACCAGCAGGCCCTCGATGTGCGTCGGTGAGCCAAAACGTATCTTGCATATCCCGTGATGGATGGTCTTTTGCCACACGAAGTGCATCGAAGTTATAGTACTCAGTCTCTAGCTCAGGACCTTCTGCAACCTGAAATCCCATATCTGCAAAAATGCGCTCAATACGCGCCATGACCTTAGTAAGAGGGTGAATATGTCCTGCCATAATGCTATCGAGTATATCATGTAAAAACATTGATAAAAAGGGCTTTTTAGGCTATATTTGGGCCTAAGAAAGCTAGTACAGTCCTGCCCTGTATTCCCCACATCTATCTCAAAAATATGAGTATATTAGCCACATTTGCCACATATTCTTTTCTCTTTGTTATCGTCTATTTTCAGGTGTTTTTATTGATTACTTTATTTGAAGATAGCGAAAAAAAGCAGCTCACCAAAAAAGGTCATGGTCATGGTAACCAGAGTAATCAAAATAGTCATACAAGACTTAATACCGATCCATATACCGACCCAACAACAGGAGAAATCACTATCAATCCACAATACACCTACCCTACCGTTACTATACTTGTTCCTATATTCAATGAAGAAAAGACGGTTGAAAACACAATCCATTCCCTACTCGCATTAGAATATCCAAAAGACAAACTTAATATCACAGTCGTTGATGATGGTTCAAAAGATAATACATGGAACCTTGTCCAAAAATTCAAAGATCACCCTCAAATTATTTTGCATAAAAAAGAAAATGGCGGAAAGTACACTGCACTCAACTATGGCATCACTCATAGCACAAGTGAATTTATCGGTTGTCTCGACGCCGATTCATTTGTAGATTCAAAGGCTCTTTTGCATATCATTCCACATTTTAATAATCCTGATATCACTGCGGTTACCCCATCGATGAAGATTCAAAACCCAGATACTATTTTAGGACTTGTACAAAATGCTGAATACAATATGGGTATCTTTGTGCGAAAACTATTTGCCATTCTTGATGCACAATACGTTACACCTGGCCCTTTTTCAATTTTTCGTAAATCGGTTTTTGAGAAAGTTGGTTTATATAAACATGCACACAATACAGAAGATTTAGAAATGGCACTCAGACTCCAAGAACATCACTATCGTATCGAAAATGCTCACAAAGCTATTGTTTATACCGTAGGACCAAGGACTCTCTATAAGCTTTATAAGCAACGAGTACGTTGGACAGGGGGGTTTATTCAAAATGCTTTAGACTACAAAAAAATGATCTTAAACCCACAATATGGCAATCTCGGTTTGCTTGTCCTACCGATTGCCATGTATTCAATAGTTACCACTATGATTATGCTCTTCTATACTGTATTCAATACAGCCAAAAATATGTTTGAATCTTATCAACATGCCAAGCTCGTCAACTGGGAATTTACATGGAGCGGTATTAACTGGGAATGGCTCGTATACAACCTAAAAACACCTTTTTTTGTCGGAGTTGCCATGACCCTTGCGGTAATATTTACTATTTGGTACGGTAAACGTCTTGCCGGAGTGAAAGATAAGAAGATGATAGATATTGTATACTTCTTATTATTATATTCACTCATTTCACCGCTTTGGCTCATTACTTCGGTATATAATACCCTCAGAAGTAAAGATGCTGCTTGGCGCTAAAATGGCACTAAAGGCAGCATGCGATACGAAATACTAAATAATACATTAGACTACTAACCACTTATATATGAATCACAGAACACCTATCGATACGAAAAAATACATCCTTGCTTTTGTTATCACTGGCCTTATCTTTGGATCCGCTTTGTATATCAATAAGATTATTGAAGAAAAACGTGGTGTGGCCGTGGAAAGTATTCGTGACCAAATTGCCCTTGATCTTCTTTCAAGCGAAACTCAATTCAATCTCTTGCGAGAGACTTCATGTTCAAACCTTTCGACCAATGCCCTCTCAGAAGAATTGAATTCACTTTCTCGAAAATTGGGGTATATGGAAGAAAACGACCCAACTGGCACTGATCCAGAACTTGTATATCTTAAGAAATATTATTCTCTTCTTGAGATCAAGGATTACCTTCTCATGGGACAACTTCGATCACGCTGTGGACTTAAACCACTCTCTATCCTCTATTTCTATGGTAAAAAAGATGATTGCCCAGAGTGCGAACGCCTACAAGTAGTGCTTACATACCTTCGCCAACAATATCCTGAACTTCGTGTATATTCATTTGACACCTCCCTTCCACTTTCTGCCCTTGATACTCTTAAGTCTATGTTTAAGGTAGATAATGGGACATTGCCTTCGCTTGTAATAAACAATAAACAATATATTGGATTCAAGACAATTGAAGAGATCAAAGAGCTTATCCCAGAGCTCAAAGTTATTGATAAGAGAGCTGAAGAGAAAAAAGTTTTAGATGCAAAAGCAGATAAGCTCAAGCAAACTGGCACAACACAAAAAACAAGTACTTCGACAGAAGGGGTAAAAACAAGGTAAAATAGAGGGTATCATTATGATACCAGCACATACATCACCTATACTAAAATATTTAACAGTTATATTACTTTTTAGCCTTACAGTCTTATCTATTTCAGTTCGTCCAGCACATGCACAAAGTTCATCTCTAGGACAAAATACATCTCAAGGAAACTTAATTCCTGCTACATTTACATTTCAAAAAAACCTCTCTAAAGGTATGACCCTGTACCCTGATGTGGTATATCTTAAAAAGTTTTTAGGACAAGATCCTCGGACAGCTTTATTGACTGACCCTTGTATCTCCACTTATGCTGATGGGTACTTTGATCAAGCCACGAAAGATGCTGTGATCAAATTTCAAGAACTCTATAGAAATGAAGTCCTTACGCCCGCAGGACTACGCACAGCAAGTGGTGTCGTAGGGCAATACTCTCGAACAAAGATCAATGCTTTATTGAGAACTCCTGCATATGCAACAATTGTGGCATCGCCCAATACCACTACGACTACAGCCACACAAGTGAATCTACAAGCACTACAAGGCATTATCGATCAATACTTTGGGCAAGTGAATCAAACGATATCAAACCCCACAGTAACTAACACAGGTACAACATCGACGACCAGCACGGTACAAATTGCGTCAACAACCAACCCTATCGTCAATACATACTTGAAACTCATTCAAGAAAGATTAAGTACGAACGCTAGTACAACCACTGCAACTTCGTCTCTAAACTCATACTCTCCGATTGCGACTACGACTGATCCTATTATTGCTACATATTTTCAAGGTATTAATAATACACTCAATAACCAACTCGCAACGACCTCAATAAGTACCACTAGTACCCATACTCTACAGATACCAAGTAATAACACGACGGTCACGGCAAATAATCCAGTTATAACAGCTTATCTAAATAGTATCAATGCAACACTTAAAAACCTGGCCACTACTTCAAGCTCAACAGCGGTAGGTACAACAACTTCTCAGATTTCAGCCACATCAACTAACCAAGGAACGAGTACAGTACCGTCGACGACACGACTTCCCCGAATACTGTCAGCATCTCCTACTGTACTATCCAACTGCCAACAAACGATCACTATTATTGGTGAGAATTTTTCTCCTGATAAAACACTTCTTGTTGGTACTATTGGTACATTATTAACTAGCGCCACTACAATTGCCACTACAAGTTCTTCCACAGTACAAGCTATTACATTCAAATTAAAAGACTTTAGTGATTATGCGTATAATCAAGCCATTCACTCTGGCTATACCAAGGAAATCCGTATAGTAATTATGGCCGATGGAAATACATCAGATGACATGATCATATTGCAATTTACTTTCCCGGGTGAAAAACGATCTGCTGCCGCCATAGCACAAACTATTGCAAATATTTCAGCAAATAGATTATATTCTGCAAATTCAAGTGCAAATAGCTCAAGTGGATCTTCTGCTACAAATAGTACAAATTCCTCAAATCAGTCTGGACAAAACCAAAGCCCTCAAGCTATATTGAAGACAATTGAGACTACTGATCTAAAGATCATGAGCAAGACACCTCAAGGCATGCTCATTACAGCAATTGGTGGAGAAGAAGCACTTAAAACCGTCTATGAATTCACACCAAATGGTCGATTGAACCAAAAATTACAAGGCAATACCTTTGGCATAGTGAGTATTATGAATCAAATATCTGGACAAGGATCTTCTAATAGCTCCTCTGGGTCAAGTGGTATCTCATCTGGATTAGCAGCTGGCGGTGGTGGAGGTGGTGGCTCTGGAGCCATTTCAAATTTTGGAGGACCTATTACCATGACATATACTTGTACATGTAGCTCAAATACACTACTCACCATACAAGATGTACGTGGGCAATCATTGCAACTCATGTATCAACCTGGAGTAAGTATCCTCTACCTGTACGGATCCCTTACAACAGGTGCACAAACTCTCGGAAATTATACCAGCGGAGGACAATGTCTTATATACTCTGGTTACACTTGTACCACATACGGCTCTCCAATTGGTACTATCACACAAATTGGTACCTCTAAATAATTACCAGATATTTAGTAATATACAGAAAAACCATGCAAACATCTGCATGGTTTTTCTGCATTACTAGTAACACTAACTTAACCTAGAGTATTTTTTTGGAGCCGCCTCCCAGGATCGAACTGGGGACCCACAGTTTACAAAACTGTTGCTCTACCGACTGAGCTAAGGCGGCATCTGTTTAAGACTTAAAGTAAGCCATAAACAAGACGTGAAAAGATTTTAGCATATCTCTGCGACACTAGTCAATCTAGTCGATAAGTCGCTTAAGTATCCCTTTAAATGCAATGTGGCCTTTATTTTTCTGGATATCTTTTCCAATGGCAATATCGCGTACGTGGCTAAATCTTAGTACAATTTTCTCAGCCATATATAAACCAAACTTCTCCAATTGCTCTGCTACACCATGAAGGTACATAACCACTTTATGTCGATTATGTGCCTGCAGAGATGTTCTACATATATTCACATATCTAATAATTTTTTGATCCAGTCCAAGAGATCCAATACGCATGTAAGGATCCCGACCTAGCATTTCCCTTTTTTTTCCTGAAAATAAAAGTATAAGGAATGCAAAGGAAATGAACCAAATTGTTAATGAAATAATCATAGTGGTAAGACCACGGTAAGACTTATCGTCCTACAGAGAATCTTGTGAAGTTTGACACAACAATCTTTTCTCCGAATTTCTGAATTGCATTTTCAATCAACTGTTTGATTGTAAGATCAGGATTCTTGATAAATGGTTGTTCTAGAAGGACTTGTTCTTTGAAGAATGCATCTAGCTTTCCTTGCAAAATCTTCTCTTGCATATCTGCAGGTTTATCCTTTACTTCTTCTTTGAAGAATTCAGTCGCCTTTGCCTTTGCTTCGTCAGTAATATCATCCGTAGAGATAAACTGTGGCTTTGAGGCTGAGATATGCATAGCAATATCGTATGCAAGCGCTTTGAACTCTGCATTGTTTGATACGAAATCGGTTTCAGAAGAAAGCTGTACAAGTGTACCAATCGCACCATTTCCATGCACATAAGCCGCTACTGTCCCAGCTCCAAGTTCTCGGTCAGACTTTTTTGCAGCCACATCTGCACCTTTCTTTCGAAGGAACATGAGAGCTTTTTCTTCATCCCCACCCGCATCTTCGAGAGCTTTTTTACACTGCATAACCGAGATACCAGTTTTATCTCTGAGTGCTTTTACTTGATCCATTGAAATTGCTGATGACATATTATGTATTGAGTTAGGTTTTAATTGTAACACAAAATGCTCATGTTTTGACATGAACACCTTACTGTAAATCTACGAAGTTTTCTTAGTTTCAGTTTTTGCATCAAGATACGCTTTTGCAATCTTTGAGGCAAAGTATTCGATACTATCGATGGAAGTATCATTTGCAATAATAGGCTTAGTAATGATGCTCACATCACAGTCAGAACCACAAAGCGCAATAACAGGGATCTTTCTATCTCGTGCTTCAGCAACTGCAATGGCCTCTTTTTTAGAATCAATCACAAAGAGTGCCGCTGGTAGAGAGTTCATAGAGATAATACCACTAAAGAGTGAACTGAGACGATCGATTTCTTTATCGATGAGCATACGTTCTCGTTTTGTGTATTTATTGAGTTCACCTTTTTCTTTTTGTGTAGTAAGGTCAACAAGCTTTTCTACGCGCTTTCGAATGATTTCGAAGTTTGTAAATGTGCCTCCAACCCAACGACCTGCAACATAAGGTAGATTTGCTGAATCAGCCGTTTTTTTTACAATCTCTCGAGCTTCGCTTTTGCTTCCCAAGAAAAGAATCTGACGACCAGTAGCTGCAATCTTTTGAACGAATTCAATCGCTGCATCTAGCTGAGCTTTTGTCTTTTCAAGATCAAAGATTTCAACTCGATTTTTTGTACCGTAAATAAAAGGTTTAATAGTTGGATGACGTCGTGATTTTACGAAGCCATAGTGTGCCCCAACGCTAAACATCGCATCGATAGATGCGTCCTTAGCCGCTGTTTTAGGACTTGTTTTTGATTCTGTATGCGCTCTCATAGGTACTGACTAGGTTATCATATGAAATGCCTTTGGACAAGGGGTAATTAGTAAGCTCGTATATCTATAGTTTGCCTATCAAAGGTCATGATGTGGGATCAATATAAAACCACCCCCTCATCAACCTGACAAGGAGGTGGTACAGGTTATATCTACTTTCACGGAATCCTGTAGTAAAGACCATGGGCAAATGAATCAAATCTCTCGATCTAGAAACACTCTCGTTCTTGCAATTGAATACGGACTACTTGTAACCGTACGAACATTGGGCGGCATCAGAGAATACCCTATACGATTATGCCTTACATTCAACACCTGGCCTGGCATAGGTCCAAAAAATAAATTATGGTCACGCAGTAGACGTCCCTCATCTTCGTTTACAGTCCCCCTGGGTTTGTTTTCACAAAAATCTAGAAGCAGACTTCGGTAACATACCGCCCAATCCTGCCATGGGGCCCTATCGAGGATACCTTGTACATCATCCTCTTCTTCTAGGGTATATACATACAATCTTTGCTCTGGGAGCATAGGTATCCATATGCCCGCTTCTTGCAGCCAAGCTTCAACTTCAGGCCTCACGAGCACAATAGCCGGTTGTTTAGGTACTACGTCACGGTTGCCTCCCGGGTCATAGTTTTTTTGGAATAACCGACTTGGATTTATACCAAGCTCACCTTTAGTGTTTCTCTCTATCCCTGGAGTAGATTCATCTACGGTAGAGATGATGGATGTTACTAATTTCATAAATGTAAAGATCTTGCAAGTTTTTCTTTATTACTGAAACAGGTTGGGTCTGTATAGACTACCAGAAAAATCACTCGAGTTTTCTAAATAAATAGTAACATAGATGTATCCAAAGTCACCTGTATCAGAAATGGTGTCAAGGGGATGTCTGTATTTCGATTAGGTACAACACTTGACATAATCATACTTAGTTATATAATTATGTTAATTGCGTTCACCAGCTTCGCAATTGATCGGTCCTTTGCGGATCGATGGGCAATCCGCCCAATCAAGCTGGTTTGTTCCTCAGAAGACCATGGATACGTCTGTCGAAAATGGGTTCGAAAGCGAACCCCTCATACCTCGCTCGGCTGAGACCGAGCAAGGACTGGATGTCCAGCGCCTTAGCGCTGATGAATCCGGGTGCTAAACCTGAAAAGGTACGCACCTCTACACGACCCCGCCCCGCAGTCCTAGACTGCGCGGCGGGTGTTTTTATTTACCTAACTGGCTTTATAAGTTCATGGCTAAATTGCCCTGAAACCATATCGAGCTACCTCTTCTTATTCATCATCCTCACTTCCCTCACCCATAGTACCGGTCTCTGCCGCCTGATTGAGTGCAGTGATAATCGGGTCTATATTCCCCAACATAATATTTGGTAATCCATGCCAGCTTTGCTTAATTCGATGATCTGTAATTCGATCTTGGAGCACATTGTATGTACGAATCTTTTCAGAGCGACTTCCTGTGCCCACTTGTGCTTTTCGGTCAGATGAAAACTTGCTCGCCTCCTCTTCCTCTTTCTTTTGTTGTAGTTTTGCTATCAAAATAGACATGGCTTTTTCTCGGTTTTTGAGCTGACTACGCTCTGATGTACAACGCACATCTATACCAGTTGGCTTGTGAATAAGTCTCACAGCTGTTTCTACTTTGTTTACATTTTGCCCGCCCGCTCCACCTGATCGGGAAAGTTCCATTTCGATATCCCCCGGATTGACTTCTACGGTCACTTTCTTTCGAATTGGCAATATCGCCACTGTTACAGTAGAAGTATGCACACGGCCTGATTTTTCGGTTGCAGGAACACGCTGGACACGGTGTACCCCTATCTCGAACCTGAAATATTTATAAATTTCTTGACCTCGAAACTCATATGTTGCTTCTTTAAATCCACCAAGGTCACTTTCTGAAACATCCACTTCTTTATATCCAAATCCTTTTTGGGCAGCATAACCCTTATACATATTTGCCAATTCTTCAGCAAAAAGTGCAGCTTCTTCTCCCCCAGCCCCAGCTCGGACTTCTAGGACAATTTCATTTGGAAACTCATCGGCCTTTTCTTCTTCTTTGATGATTTCATTTATCTTATCTTCAATTGACTTAAGCTGTTCATCAATAGTTTTTGATTCATCCGCCACCAGTTCTGCCATAGACGGGTCAGCGGCCATGAGCTCGAGATCTTGTTTTTGCGCCAATACACGCTCATATTCTGTTGCAAGATAAGTGGTTTTATAATTTTCTTTATGTTTTTTTAATGTTTCGCTGTCCATATATATTATTTAGATTATAGCACCTTAGATGTTTACCTTATACGCAATACGCAAGGTAAGGTAAAAGATGAGACAAAAAGAAAAAGCGGTACATTGAGAAGATTTTCTCAATACATCCGCTTTTCTTTAGTCAGCTATTTCTTTGCGTCTTTAGCTGCCTTCTTTTCTTTACTTGCAGCACTTGCTGCTCGAGCCTTATTGAACTTTTCTACTCGTCCAGCTGTATCAAGTACCTTTTCTTGCCCTGTATAAAATGGGTGGCATTTTGAACAAATTTCAATACTTATATTTTCCTTTGTAGATCCAATAGTAAATACAGCGCCACAAGCACAAGTGAATGTCGTATTATTTGTATATTTTGGATGAATATCTGCTTTCATAAATCTTTGTTTTAGGCTTTTTTACTGTTTTACTACCTTTTTTGAGGCGAAAAACATGGCCTTTTGGTTCATAGTTTATAGCATAGGCTTAGGTTTTTTGCAATTAAAATCAAGAAAGGTTGTACCTGCCCTCATGCCAAAGTTATACTTTACTTAGTCAACACCCTCAGCATTTAATCCCTCAACCTCTCCATATACACAGATACCGTCCTGCGCTTGAATGCCTTACCATCTTTGACATGCTTATATGACTTTTTCATCTTATAAATCTTAAAATAAGGCACGAAGAGGTCTATAATCTCTTGTTCAGTATAGACATGTTCAAACCCTCTTGTATGCGGGTGGATATATGAATTTCGTTCGGCGCGTCCATCAGCATCAAAATATTCTGGATATTTTTCCTGATAATCTTTCGTAATACCATTTTCCTCAATCATACGTCTTGCATGTGCATCTCCTTCTAATACAAATGTTTTGAAAAATACCCAACCATATGGTTTTGTGATACGTGCAATTTCTGCAGCAAGTGCTTCCCTGTCCTTTTTGACTAGTTGATGCGAAACCATCATATCGAGCACCACATCGACAGATTGGTCTTCGAGCAGGATTTTTTCTTCTGCACCTTGTTTGATAAATTCAATTTTCAACCCTGGGCTGACTTTTAAACCCTCCTCTTTTGCCTCATTTGCCGCTTGAGGTATACGTTTTCGAGCTTGTTCTAGGGCAACTTCCGCGATATCAAATCCGGTACCATTCATATTAAATTCAAAACAAAGTGGTATAAGGTTTCGTCCGTTTCCGCAGCCAATATCAAGAATATGCCCATGCTTTGGAAATGCCGGCCATTCGGCATTGCGCTCTGCCCATTTTACAAATTCAAGTAAATCTGAAGACGGATCTGTACTTAATGTCAGATGTTTTGCATCTTTATATTCTTTATTCCAAAATTCTCTAGTCTTATGATTCATATAGGAATTGCACTGTATCAAATTGACTGCAATATATCAATATTGTCTTGTAAAGTCTTCACTTTTGCCATCACCTGATCACCATAAAATGCATTTGAGCCACTACAAGATCGACCAGAGTAGTATCGACATGCCGCATTTCGCTCTGCAGTATATGACTGACTCGCGGCCCCTAAATCTGCAAGATAAAAGGCAGATGCCATAAATGCATCCTCTGCAACCCATGGATCTGCTATACCACGCCCATTTGCTGCTGCAATTCGATCAGAGAATATTTGCCATGTAGACGGGATAAACTGTGCAGGGCCCATTGCTCCTCCGTATCCAACTGTAAAAGGGCAAGAAACAGGGGTCTGATATGGATCACGTCC
>JACCDZ011261294.1_pt1 | contig 14736 bp, 17 predicted proteins | sample 7449551 | NCBI WGS metagenome assembly JACCDZ01 (sample SAMN15323452, study PRJNA562643) | freshwater metagenome | isolation source: river surface water | place: USA:Blue River Watershed | collected 2017-08-18 | reverse complement strand
GCAGATGCCGGCAGCCATCGTGATGATGTGTTTACCGGCCGCAAGGTGCTGTTGGTTGATGACGACATGCGCAATATCTATGCGCTATCGGCCAGTCTGGAAGAGTGGGGCTGTGAAATCGTGGTCGCCAATAACGGACTGGAAAGCCTTGACGCTCTGGATGCCAATCCGGACGCTGACATCGTGCTGATGGACATCATGATGCCGGAAATGGATGGCTATGAGGCCATGCAGCGCATACGCGCCCAAGAGCGCTTCAAAAAGCTGCCTATCCTGGCGCTGACGGCCAAGGCCATGCGTGATGACAGGGCCAAATGCATAGAGGCGGGCGCCAACGATTACATCACCAAGCCGGTGGATATCGAGAAGCTGCAGTCTCTCATGCGTGTGTGGTTGCATCGCTGATGTCTACGCAGGCCGCACAGCCCCTTGATCCGGGCCCGGACGAAATCGAGTTGCAGCTTCTTCTGGAGGCCATTTACCAGCGCTATGGCTACGATTTTCGCTCCTATAGCCGCGCTTCCTTGCGTCGGCGTGTCGATCAGCATCTGCTGATCGCCCGTTATGCGCATGTTGGTGAGTTGATTCATCGTATCCTGCACGATGGCGAGGCATTCTCGGCATTGCTCTCCGGGCTCACCATCAATGTCACCGAAATGTTCCGTGATCCGGAGTTCTATCTGGCTTTTCGCGAGAAAGTGGTGCCTGTGCTGCGCACCCATCCTTTTCTCAAGATATGGCATGCGGGCTGCGCCACGGGCGAAGAGATTTACTCCATGGCCATCCTGCTGGAGGAGGAAGGGCTGTACGAGCGCAGCCAAATCTATGCCACGGATATCGACAAGGACGTGCTGGAAAAGGCCCGCAAAGGCATCTATTCAGTCGGCGAACTGCGCAAATATACCGACAATTACCTGCGTTCTGGCGGCAAAGGGTCCTTGTCTGACTACTACACCGCCAAATATGACAATGTGATCCTCGATCCGCGGCTTAAGAAAAACATCATCTTTGCCGATCATGATCTGGCCACGGATCAGGTTTTCGGCGAAATGCAGGTGGTTTTTTGTCGCAATGTCATCATTTATTTCAACCGGGAGCTGCAGAACAGGGTGTTCAAACTGTTCCATGACAGCCTCGACATTGGTGGAACGCTTTGCCTTGGCAACAAGGAGAGCTTGCGCTTTGCCAATTGTGCTGACCAGTTCGATGTCGTGGACAAGGCGCAGCGCATTTATCGTAAACGGGTTTAGTGACGCATTCCGCCAACACAGGGCGGATGAGGTGTGAAGGTGAGTAAAGAACAAAATATTCTCCTGGTGGATGATCACCCGGAAAACCTGATTGCTCTTGAGGCCATTCTCGACGACGTCGATTGCAGTCTTTTGAAGGCCAACTCCGGCAATGAGGCGCTCGCATTACTGCTCAAGCATGATGTGGCTTTGGTGCTGCTGGACGTGCAAATGCCGGGCATGGACGGATTTGAAGTAGCCGAACTCATGCGCAAGAGCAGCCGCACCAAGAACGTACCCATCATTTTCGTTACGGCGATCAGCAAAGAAGCCAAATATGTTGCGCGTGGCTATGGCGTGGGTGCCATCGACTATATGTTCAAGCCGTTGAATCCGGAGATCCTGCAGCATAAGGCACGCTTCTTCCTCGATCTTGATATGCAGAAGCGTCGTCTTGAGGAAAAGTTGCGCAAGAGTCAGGAATCCAAAGAGGCCTTCATGCGTGCCATGGGCGACGAACCTCCCGCCGATAGTTGAGTAAGCCATCATGTCGCGCAAACGCTCAGCTTCGCGCGAGCCTGTTCTGGCCTTTGATGTACTGGCACTTGGTGCGTCCTGGGGCGGTGTCGAGGTATTAAGCAGTCTGGTGGCGGATCTACCGGAAAACTGGCGCGTTCCTGTGGTGATTGTGCAGCATCAACACCCTTATGCCGGAAATGCACTGCAGCGAATACTGTCGCGACTCACAACATTGCCAGTAATTGATGTCGAAGATAAAGACAAACTGATGCCGGCTCATGTATATATTGCGCCCGCAAATTATCACCTGCTGATCGAGCAGGACGGTAGTTTCAGTCTCAGCCTGGAAGCGGCGGTGAATTTTTCCCGTCCTTCTATTGATGTGACCTTTTCATCGCTGGCACGGGTTTACCAGCAGCGTTGTATCGGCGTGCTGCTTACCGGGGCCAATGATGACGGCGCCCAAGGAATAAAGGACATAAAGGCCGGTGGCGGCTACACCATTGCGCAGCAACCGGATTCGGCAGAAGCGCCGGTCATGCCGGCGGCCGCCATCGCAACTGGTGCAGTTGACGCCATATTGACGCCACAGGAGATCATTCCTGCTCTCCTGCAGTTGCTTGATGGAAACAGATGATGCAGAGCATTCTCATCGTTGATGACAAGAATGAAAATCTGGTAGCGCTGGAATCGCTACTGGAGCAGCCCGACTTGCAGTTGCTCAAAGCCGATAACGGCAACGATGCGCTCAAACTGCTGTTGCGCAATGACGTTGCCTTGGTGCTGCTGGATGTGCAGATGCCCGGCATGAACGGCTTTGAAGTGGCCGAGCTCATGCGTCGCAACAAGAAAACCCAGTCCATCCCCATCATTTTTGTCACGGCCAATGGCGACAAGCGTCAGCTTTTCCGCGGCTATGAAGTCGGGGCGGTCGACTACCTCGCCAAACCCATAGACCGCGAAGTGCTGACCTCCAAGGTCAAGGTCTTTCTTGAGATGGACCGGCAAAAGCGAGAGCTGGAGGCCCAGTTACTGCAGATACAGCAGCTCAAGCAGCAAAATGAGCAGCTTCTGCATGCCTTGGGGGATGGCGTGATGGCCGTGGATGCCGTGGGAAATATCAGCTTTGTTAACCCGGCCATGCAGATGCTGTTCGCGCTGAATCCACAGGAAACCATAGGGCAGCATCTTGTGGATGTGCTGTTCCAGAACCCCGAGGGCATGAAAACACCCTGGGCCAGTTCGGAAATATACGGCGCAACCAGCCGCAACGAGCGTTTCCAGCGCGATGTCGGCTTCTTTGTGAAAACCCGCAATGGCATGCTGCCGGCACGTGTGTCGGCGGCTGCCATTCCCTCGCAGACAACATATGCCGGCGCCGTCATTACATTGCGCAGCGCTGATGAGGACCGCCAGGACCTGAGCGAGGAAATTGCCCGCAAGAACCGCAAGCAGACGCGCAAACGCATCGGCACGGTGCTGCGCCTGTTTGACCGCAATACCGGTCATAATCTGGGGCGTCTTTCCAATATTTCCCTGGATGGTTTCAAGCTGGCATCACGCGACGAGGTAGCGGTGGGCTGCCGCTATCCCATCAGCATGGTGTTGCCGGAAACCTTGGGCGGTTCCAATACCCTGAGCTTTGACGCACAGGCTGTCTGGTGCCGCCCGGCAGAAGATGCACCGGGGGAGTTCCGGGTCGGCTTCCGCATCGTGCGCATGAGTGAAAATGACCTGCGCATCCTGGTGCAGCTGATAGAAAAATATTGATGCCGTCATGCTGCAATGAAAAAGGCCCTTGCGGGCCTTTTTCATTGCAGCTTCAGGGGGCTGCTGGTGAATCCGGTTTGGCAGAGGGCGCTGCCTCTTTGACGTTCTCGGCATCGGCCAGCATGCGCAAAGGCAGGGGCGTGCTGTCGCTACTGGCATTGATGGAAACCTGGGGAAAGGGGATTTCAATACCGGCCTCATCAAAAGCATCTTTTATGCGCTCTTGCAGTTGGTCGCGCATGCTGATGAAGTTTTCTCGCCTGACCCAGACATAGAACATGAGATTGATGGCTGAATCGCCGAAGTTCTGCATGATGACCATGGGCGCCGGCTCGTCCAGGCATAGCGGATGCTCCTCGGCCACCTGCAGCAAAAGCAGGCGCACGCGGTTGATGTCTTCCTTGTAGGCAATGCCCACCGGCAGGTTGATGCGGCGTATGGCAAAGCGCGTCAGGTTGATGAGTTCGGTCTTGATGAGCTGTTCGTTGGGCAGGCGCACATAGAGATTGTCGGCCGTACGCAGTTTGACCGATAGCAGGTCGATAGAAAGCACCTCGCCTTCGGTTTGGCCCACGCGTATGAAGTCTCCGATGGCAAAAGCACGTTCGCCAATGAGGAAAATGCCGCTGATGAGATTGGATGCCGAGGTTTGCGAGGCAAAGCCGATGGCGACGGAGAGAATGCCGGCCGCGCCCAGCAGAACACTCAGGTTGAGCCCCATGGTCTGCAGGGCAGCAATCGTGAACAGCAAAAGAATGCCGTGATAGATCATGCGTCGCCGCACCAGCAACTGGTGCGGACTGAGACGGTGATGCATGGAGCGCTCGAACAGTCCGGCCAAAGTGCGCGCCAGAAACCAGCCCAGCAGGATGAGGATGGCGCCGGCAATCAGGTCGCCGATACGGTCAGGCCGGAGCAAGTGCTCGAGGCTGAAAGCAGAGGAAGTAGCAGAGGCCATGATCAGGCTCAGTCAAAAAAGTTGTCGAATACGTGAATCAGCGCGTGCTCATCTTCACCACGCCGCGCCGGGGTAAGCTGGACGACATGTCCGGCTTCGGTACTGATGCCCTTGCCGATATGCACATGCAGCCGGCTAGAGTGCGCATCCCGCGTAACCGTGAGGGCGGGTGTCCAGAGCCGGCCGGATTCGGCGGCGTAGACCGGCAGGAAAGGAGCCGGGATATTGATGCGTTCAATCGGCAGGCTGCTCGTGCCATGGTTGCGCACATGCACGGGCGTTACTGCCCGGAAAGGGCGCGGGGCGACTTGTGACAAGGTCGTGCGGGCGCTGACCTTGGTGGCATAACAAAGCTCGCCGCGCGCCGGGCTCGGTCCGAACCAGGTCTCACGGGACTCGATAACGGGAATGTCAAAGAGGGGAGCAATCACGTCTTCGGCATACCCGGCAATCCAGAGTGGCGTGCTGACATAGAAAACGGTTTCCTGGCCGCCGGGCACAAAAAGGGGATTTATGGGGCGCACGACGACGGAGCGATCCGCCATGTGCGGTAGCAGACTCAGATGGCTGGCGGTTTGCCGGAAGACAAAGCGCGTGAAGGCTGACTGGCTTTCCGCAAGGGCAGTGGCTTCGCGCAGCAGCCACACATGGTTGTCTTCGGACTGTTGCGGCGTGCGTTGCGTCCAGACGTGCCATTCCTCCGGGTGACGGGTAATGGCCAGCTCCAGTCCCGCCAACTTCCATTGCCGGCAATGGCCGGATTCGAAGTCAAATTCCCCCCACCAGACTGGCTGACGGTATTGCATGGCGCTCATGCCCTGCGCGCTCCCCTGATTGAAGACGGGCCGATTATGCCGCAATTGGTGCATCGTCTATACAGACCTGTCGTTGAGGGGGCTGGGGCCATCAAGTAGACTCGGTCGCTCGCCGGGGAAATGCCATGACAGACACGCTAGAACAAGAAGAAATGCTGCCAGCGGATGTAATTGGCAGCCTTGCGCCGTCCCGCCGCTTTTCCTATGCCTTTGCCAAACGTCATGGGCTCATTTTCGATCGCGTCGAAGCCGGACAAGCGCATGTCTATCATCGCGCCGGCATACGCCTGTCCAGCCTGACCGAAACCCGTCGTCTGCTGGCCATGCCGCTCGTGTGTGAAGAGGTAAGCACCGAAGTATTCAGCAATCTGCTGGCGCGTGCCTACCAGACCGGCTCCAGCGAATCCATGCAGATGGTGGAGGGCCTGGGCGGTGACATGGATCTGGCCAGCCTCGCCGATCTCGTGCCCGAGGCCGAAGACCTCATGGAGCAGGAGGATGATGCGCCCATCATCCGCCTCATCAATGCACTGCTCACGGAAGCCATTCGCGAAAACGCCTCTGACATTCATATCGAAACCTATGAAAAGCGTTTGTCCGTGCGCCTGCGTGTGGATGGTGTGCTGCGTGAAATCGTGCAACCGCGACGTGAATTGGCGCCGCTGCTGGTGTCACGCATCAAGGTGATGGCACGTCTCGATATTGCTGAAAAGCGCATACCGCAGGACGGCCGCATTTCCCTGCGTCTGGCCGGCCGCGAAGTGGATGTGCGCGTGTCCACCATGCCGTCCAGCAATGGCGAGCGCGTGGTGCTACGTCTGCTCGACAAGCAGGCAGGACGCCTGGATTTGTCACACCTCGGTATGGCGCCACGAGATCATGCGGCATTGCGCGAACTCATCAGCAAGCCGCATGGCATCATTCTGGTCACCGGCCCCACGGGCTCCGGGAAAACCACCACGCTGTATGCGGCGCTGACCGAGCTCAACGACAAGACGCGCAACATCCTCACCGTGGAAGACCCCATCGAATACCAGCTTGAAGGCATCGGACAGATGCAGGTCAACACCAAGGTCGAGATGACCTTTGCGCGCGGTCTGCGTGCCATCTTGCGTCAGGACCCGGACGTGGTGATGGTGGGTGAAATCCGTGACATGGAAACGGCTGAAATTGCGGTGCAGGCCTCGCTCACCGGTCATCTTGTGCTCTCCACCCTGCATACCAATTCCGCGGTGGGAGCGGTGACACGTCTGCACGACATGGGCGTGGAACCTTTCCTCTTGTCGTCATCACTGCTCGGGGTGCTGGCCCAGCGTCTGGTGCGCGTGCTCTGCCGTGAATGCCGCGAACCCTATGTGGCCGATGCCGCCACCTGCGCCGTGCTCGGCGTAGACCCGGCCATGCCTCCCACGCTCTACAAAGCGCGCGGCTGCGTGCATTGCAACCAGCTCGGCTACCGTGGCCGTACCGGCATTTACGAAGTGATTGCGCTGGATGAAGAAATGCGCCGTCTGATTCATAACAATGCCAGCGAGCAAGAGCTTGAAAATCATGCGCGCCTGGCCGGCCCCAGCATACGTCAGGATGGTGCGCGCAATATTCTGGCGGGCATCACCACGCTGGAAGAAGTGCTGCGCGTCACGCGTGAAGGCTGAGTGAGCATTCATGCCCGCATTTGAATATGTCTCCGTCGATGCCCAAGGCCGCAAACATAAAGGCGTACTGGAGGCAGACAGCGCCCGCCAGGTCCGTCAGCAACTGCGCGAGAAGGGCTGGCTGCCCGTTTCTGTAGAGCCGGCGGCCAGCGAGCACAAGCAGGGCAAGAACCGGTTTTCCCTGTTCAGTGGCGGAGGCATGAGTGCTTACGAGCTGGCCCTGATTACACGCCAGCTCGCTACCCTGATACAGGCCGGCATTCCACTGGAAGAGTGCCTGCGTGCCGTTTCCCGGCAGACCGAGCGCCCCGGTTTGCAAAGCCTCCTCATGGCGGTACGCGCGCGCGTCGTCGAAGGCTATACGATGGCGCAGTCCATGAGCGAGTTTCCGCAGGCCTTCCCCGAGCTGTACCGCGCCACCGTCGCGGCCGGCGAAAAATCCGGGCATCTGGACTTGGTACTCAACCAGCTCGCCGACTACACCGAGTCGCGCTACGACACCCAGAAAAAAATCCAGGGCGCGATGATTTATCCCGTCATCCTCACGGTGCTGGCCATGGCCATCGTCATCGGCCTGCTCACCTATGTGGTGCCGGACATCGTGCGGGTGTTTGACAGCAGCAAGCAGGAATTGCCATTGCTCACGCGCGGACTCATCGCCACCAGCCATTTGGTGAAAACTGCCGGGCCCTGGGTGCTGCTCTTGCTGATCGCGGCCGGCTTTGTCGTGCGTCCCATGCTGAAGCAGGAAAAGACACGCTATCGCATTCATGGCTGGCAACTGCGCATGCCCTTGATAGGCAAGCTGGTGCGCGGTGCCAATGCTTCCCGTTTTGCCAGTACGCTGAGCATCCTCACCCGCAGTGGCGTACCGCTCGTGGAAGCGCTGCGCATTGCTGCAGAGGTCAGCTCCAATCTGCTGATTCGGGATGCCATCAGGCAGGCGGCCGTGAAAGTGACCGAAGGCGGCAGCCTGGCGCGCGCACTGGAAGAAAGCGGTTATTTCCCGCCCATGATGATGCAGATGATTTCCAGTGGCGAGCAAAGCGGCGAGCTGGACGAAATGCTGTCGCGTGCTGCCACCATGCAGGAAAAAGAACTGTCCAGCCTTATCACCACCCTGGTGGGGCTGTTCGAACCCATGATGCTGTTGATCATGGCGGGCGTGGTACTGATGATCGTATTGGCCATCATGCTGCCCATACTTTCGATGAATAATCTGGTGAATTGATGTGGCGATCTTTCGCCATCTGTAGAGAGGTCTGATCAAGATGCAAAAAATCGGCAAGCAGCAGGGCGGTTTTACCCTGATTGAAGTGATGGTGGTGGTCGCCATTCTCGGCATTCTGGCCACCATCGTCATGACCAATGTGGTGGGCAAGGATGAGCAGGCGCGCATCACGGCAGCAAAAACCGGCGTCGCCCAGATTTCCAATGCCCTGGAAATGTACAAGCTGGACAATCACAAATACCCGAACACGGATGAGGGCCTGGAGGCGCTGATTACCAGGTCCGCTTCAGCCAAGACATTTCCGCAGGGCGGTTATCTCAAGGGCGGCCTGCCGCAGGACCCCTGGGGCAATCCTTTCCAGTACATCGCGCCGGGCAGCAATGGCCGCCCTTATGATGTGTATTCCTTCGGTGCTGATGGCGCCGAAGGTGGCGAAGAAAACAACGCCGACATTTACCAGGAATAAACCCTGATGCCTGTGCTCTCGCCAGTACCGTCACGCGGCTTCACGCTGCTGGAGGTGCTGGTGGTTGTGGTGCTGGTCGGCATCATCACCAGCATTGCCATGCTGGGCATGAATGCAGGTGGTGATGAGCGCCGTCTGCGCGATGAGTCGGACAGACTGGTGACCCTGTTGCAGCAGGTCGGCAGTGAGGCGGTGATCCAGAATCAGGAATACGGCCTGAAAATCACGGACAGAGGCTATCGCTTTCTCTGTCTGGATGAGGTCAAACAGCGTTGGCAAGCTTGCGCGGCCGAAAACGGCCTGCAAGAACACCTCTTGCCAGAGGGGCTGGAAATTCATGTGCTGCGTGACAGTCGTCTGAAGCTGCCACTTGATGGCGATGAGGACAAGGATGGACAAGCAAATGATGCCAAGGAAGGAGAGGGCGCACGGATATATCCGGACTTTCTGTTGCTCTCCAGTGGCGAAGCCAGCCCGGGAAGTCTGGAAATCCTGTTGAGCACCAACCCCGAAATACGCAGTGAAATCCGTATTGACGAGTTGGGTCGCATCAGTCGCGAAGGTGATGAGGCACTGGCCGAGAAGGATGATGGTAATGCCTCCTGAGCAGTCACGCGGTTTCACGCTGCTGGAGGTCATGGTGGCGCTGGTGATTTTTGCGATTGCCGCGCTGGCCTTATTGCGCGCACAAAACTCCCAGATCGCAACTGACCAGCATCTTGAAGAAAAAACACTGGCGCACTGGGTGGCGCTTAATCATCTGGCAGATATGCGCCTGCAGAAAGTTTTTCCTGAAGTAGGGCAGGCCGAGTCCGCGGTCAGGATGGCCGACCGTAGCTGGCTGATAAGCACCAAGGTACAGGCAACACCCACACAGAATGTCCGCCTGCTGATTGTCTCGGTGGCCCTACAGACTGATGGCAATACCGAACTTAGCGAGAAGCCTGATCCTGTCACCGTTATCACCGGCTTTTTGCCACGCGCGCAGAATAGTGAAAATGCCAGCCCTCAAGCAAACTGATACTCGCCGCAATCGCGGCTTTACCCTGCTCGAAGTACTGGTGGCAATTGCCATTCTTGCGCTGGTGGCAGTGGGCGCATATCAATTGCTGGCAGGCACCGTCAGCACGCGTGACCGCGGCTTGACGCATGAGAGAAATCTGCAGGCTTTGCAAAAAGCAGAAATGTTGATACAGCGGGATCTTTTGCAAGCTGTGGCGCGACCAGTGCGTGACGAATTTGGCGATGTACAGCCCGGCTTTTATTTGCCGCAGGAAAATGTCATGGAGTTCACGCGGCGCGGCTGGCGCAATCCCTTGCAGGAAACACGCAGCGACATGGTGCGTCTGCGCTATAGCGTGGTAGGCGGCCAGCTCATACGTGAACGCTGGTCAGCCCTGGACAGGGCACGCGCCAGCCTGCCTGAAAAAACCGTACTGCTTGATGATATCGAAAGCTTTAATCTGCAGGTCTTTGCCAACGGCACATGGGGCAAGGACTGGCCCTTGCTGGCGCAAATGCAAAAAGACAAAAAAAGCCTTCCCTTGCCGGAGGCCGTGGAAATCCGCTTTACCCGTAAACCCTGGGGCGAAATACGCCGCGTGATTCCCTTGCCGGAAAATGATGACGATGTCACTCAGACTGCACAAGCACCCGCCAGCTGAGCGTGGTGTTGCCCTGCTGACCGTATTATTGGTGGTGGCACTCGCCACCACCTTGGCCGTGGGCATGATACGGGCACAATATCTGGCACTGCAGCATGCTGGCGGCCTCTTCAATCAGGATCAAGCCTGGCTTTATACGCAAGGTGCCGAGGACTTCGTGCGTGATTTGCTGGCCGAGGATTACAAGGAGGATCGCCGACGCGGCGCAAAAACGGATTATCCGGGAGAGTTCTGGTCGCGTCCCTTCCCGCCGTTTCCGGTAGACGGCGGCATGATTCAGGCGCGTGTGGCGGATATGCAGGGACGCTTCAACCTCAACCGGCTCTGGCACGATAACGCCGCTGACAGCGTCGCCAGTGATATTTTCGGGCGTCTTCTGAAAAATCTCGGCCTGCCTGAAAATCTGGCGCCCGCCCTGGTGGACTGGCTGGACAGTGACAGCGACCCCACCGGCAGCGATGGCGCGGAAGATGATTTCTATTCGAGGCTGGAGCGCCCGTATCGAACCGCCAATCTGCCTTTAAGCGACATTTCCGAGTTGCGTCTCATCAAGGGATTTACGCCTGAGGTCATTGCCAAGCTGCGCCCCTATGTCTGCACCTTGCCAGCCTCGGCCCTGCTCAATGTGAATACGGCAGATCCGGTGATATTGGCGGCCTTGAGTCCGACCCTGAGTTCGCGCAGCGCTGCTGATCTCTCTCGGCAGCGCCCGGCCAAAGGCTGGCCGAGCATAGACGAATTCTTGCGGCAGCCGGTTTTCAACGGACTGGAGGGCACGCAAAAAACGGCACTGATGACGCAGATATCCCTTAACTCCCGTTATTTCCAGTTGCTGGCCGATGCGGATATCGGCGGTCGCCATAGCGTATTGCTTGCGGTGATTGCGCGTAGTGATTCCGGTACACTGCGGGTCATTGCACGTGACTTCAGTCAGAAAGTCATGCCAGCCGTCACCTCCACAGAAAGCGCGGAAAAAGACGCGAAGGATGCGGAGATGGACAGCATGACCGAGGCGGCGCGGAAACTTCTATGAATACCTTGTATGTGCAGCTGTCGGCAGACGGCATGAAAGCCAAAGCCTGGCTGGCCAATGCCAGCGGCTTTGCTACTTTGGGTGAGTCTGATCTGGCCGCGCTCGCACAGCGTTATCCAGGACACGCCACGGTACTTTTTCTGCCCTCCAGTCTCTGCCTGTTCACCACGGTTACCGCCAGCAGCCGTCAGTTGCGTCAGGCCGGGCAATCCCTGGCCTGGCTGATTGAGGAGCAGTGTGGCGAGGATGCAGAAAATCTGCAGGTCATTGCCGCAGCAGTGATGGCGGATGATCAGGCGCACTTGCTGGCTATCAACCGGGATGTATTGCAAAACCTGCTGACGCATTTGCGTGGTTTGGGCCTGCGTGTGGTGGCGGCCCTGCCTGATCTTTTCCTGATCACGAGTTCAGGTCTGTCCGCCTGGCAACTGGTTGAGGATGAAGACGGGTGTCTGTTTTTGCGTACATCGGCGTTCAGTGGCGCCGTCCTTGAACCCAGTCTGCTGACACTCATGCTGGACGCGGCCCTGCTTGAACAGGGTGGAGCTACGGGTCTGGTTGCACATGTCCGGGGGGATGCACTACGCCTGCAGTTGCAGCAGTGGCTAGCAGACCATGAACTGCCGGCAGAGCTGCATGATTCAGCTCCTGATATTGCCATCCATCTTGCCACCACCGCTGACTGGACCAAACACCCGGCCAACCTCCTGCAGGGCAGTCTTGCTGCCGGCCAACAGTTCTCATTGCCATCAGGTCTGCGTATTGCTGCTGCTTTTCTGGCGGCGGCGTTTGCCTTGCAGTTGTTCAGCGAGTGGGCGCATCTGGCTTATTACCGCTATCAGGCCGGGAAGAGCGCCGATGCAGCCGTGGCTCTTTACAAAAAAAGCCATCCAGATACACGTTTCCGAACGACCAGCCCGGTCGATGAGGTGAGAAAGCGCCTCAATGCAGAGCGTAATCAGGCGACTGGCGATGTGACGACGCTGGCAACGCTCACGCGCGTGGCCGAGTCCCTGCATGGCTCCGGCCTCAATACACAGCGTGTTGATTTCAATAATGGTGTGCTGACGCTGGATGTGGATGCCCGTGCGCTGACGGAAATCGACAGCTTGCGCCAACGCCTGGACGGACAAGGCCTGCGCACCGAAATTGTGTCGGCCAATGCCCAGGGGGGCTTGGTGCGTGGCCGCTTGCGTGTGGAGGGCTGATGATGAGTGAGTTCATGTCGTCCTTGCGACAAAGCTGGCAAGAAGCCGTGGCCCCCTTGCGCCAGCGCTGGTTGATGTTGTCGCCGCGCGATCAACAGTTCCTGCGTGTACTGGGCGTGGTGATTGTTCTGGTGATACTGGTTTATGGCATCTACTTGCCTTCTCACCGTGCGACGCAAAAAGCCCTGATGAAGTACGAACAGAATCGTGAGTTGCTGGCGCTGATACAAGCCAGCCAAGGGCAGAGCGCCGGCAATCAGGCCGTGGCTGGCTCGCTGTTGGTATTGGCCAGTGATGCGGCGGCCGCCAATGCCCTTGTCTTCAGTCGCATCGAGCCGGAAGGCGATGACCAGGTACGAGTCTGGGTGGAGCGGGCAGACTTCAATGTCGTCGCAGCCTGGCTAGCCAGGCTCTCGACACAGGGCGTGAAGCTGCAGGAAGTCCAGGCAGAAAAACAGGGTGATGGGCGTGGTGTATCTGCACGCTTTGTGCTGACGCGCTAAACGCTGCGCTGACTCAAGCGAGTGCCCATGAAGCGCTCATCATACAGAGCTTCAGGCTGTGGCAACGCCTAGCGTCATGAAGGCGCCAACCGCGGGCAAACCCTCTGCCTGAAACTGGCGTTTTTCCACAACGTTCAAACCCGCGGCAGCAATCAGCGCAAGATGGTCGCGATTGAGATGACAGCCATCGGCAATGATCTTTTGTACCGGCGTAAGCCGATGCTGCCATTTCGCTATTTTCGGATCCGGGCTCAAGCCGTGCTCTACAAAATAGAATTTCCCGCCGGGCTTGAGCACACGCCGCACTTCTTGCAGGGCACTTTCCACATCGGGAATGCTGCACAGCGTCCAGGTTGAAACCACAGCATCAAAACTGGCATCTGCCATGGGCAGGTTTTCACCACTTATCAGCGCAAAGCGCACGGGCATTGCGGCGCTCTTGAGGCGTCTTTCAGCAAGACGATGTACGCCAGGATTCACATCCACCGTTGTGAGCTCGCTTACCGCCGAGGGGTAATGCGAGAGATTGAGGCCGGTGCCAAAGCCGATTTCCAGGACATTACCCGCAATGTCGGTTAGCAATTCTTCCCTTGCCTGTGTGAAGGCGGGCTGGGACATCAGCCAGTCCAACAGATAAGGAAATACATGGCGAGAATAAATCGACACTGGCTGCCCCCATTTCATATCCGGATCATGCAAAGCATGGTGCTTTAGTGCTTGCTGCAGAGTATATGCAGACGTCTATTTGCAATTACCCAAGCGCTTGCCACTGAAGGTGGTGCTCATTTGCATGAGCGTTCCTTGCATGCTGGCGCGCATGTCGAATGTACCCTGATAGCTGTCCGCTGTGAACGTGGAGTGACCACTGCCCTGACCGTTGAAGGATGGGCTGTCGCAGGTCATGGTCCAGTCGGCGCGGCCATCACCCACATTCATGTCAGTGATATGGCAATCCCGATTACGCCCGCCGGAAAGCTGGTTAAGACCGCAGGCATTCTGGGCATCACGTTCTGTGATGCAGCGTTTCACTTTGGCGGTAATCGGTTGGGGCATCAGTGAGTTGCTGCTGACGGAAGTGATTTCCCATAGCCCGGAGCGATACGGCGCTTTCATGCGCATGCAGGCTGCATCAGCAGAAGGCGCTGTTGGCAGTGCTTTTTTTTGTGCCGGGGCGATAGTGGTGCTGTAGCCCGGTTGACCGGGAACGCTGATCTGGATTTCTGTAGGGGTGCGCGAATTATTGGTGCCGCTGACCGGAGGCAGTCGCAGTGGCTTTTCAGCTGCTGCAGCATTGCTGCCCGCCGGTTCCGTGGCAAAAGCCACTGAGGGCAAGACCACCGCATAAAAAAAGGCAGCAGCAAAAAGCTTACGGCGCACGAATATCTCCTTCAGCCCGGCTTTTATCAGAGATCGGTATGGGCGCAGCTGCCGATAATCCGGATAACATGCCGGCAGATGCCGCCCTGGTTTCTGAATGGCGCCGAGTGTGCATGAGTTGCCATCATGATGCCAGCGCGTTTGTGCGGCGAAATATCCAGTCTATCCATACATTCATCAGCAAGTCATGTCTGATCCTGAAGACGCCATTATGCATGGCTTTATGCACATGCCTGATGAAGTACGGATCAAGACTTTTCGAAGTCCGTGACTATTACCAAGCCGGCCTCAGTCTGATGTGATTGTGC
>JACCDZ011527867.1_pt1 | contig 14741 bp, 18 predicted proteins | sample 7449551 | NCBI WGS metagenome assembly JACCDZ01 (sample SAMN15323452, study PRJNA562643) | freshwater metagenome | isolation source: river surface water | place: USA:Blue River Watershed | collected 2017-08-18 | reverse complement strand
GGTAAGACCTTTACCTTGCCATCCCGTGGTCTGTTCTACCACAATGGCGAACTGGCACCATCCGTCATCAATGGTGAAGTCCACATTCACCCCCTTAGTGGTTTTACTGAACTCAGCCTGAAGAACCCTGACCTACTGTTCAACGGTAAAGCTATTATTCGGGTGTTCAATGAATGCATTCCGGAAATCAAAAAGCCTCTGGAGTTGGCGGCTAAAGATGTTGATGCCTTATTGTTTTTCTTACGAATGGTCACATACGGTTCTGAATTCAGAATTGAAGTTAAGCATACCTGTGAAAACGCAAAAGCCCACGGGTATTCAGTGAATCTGGAACATGTTATGGCGTCAATGAAAACCATTGATCCCACTATGGCAGAAGAATATCAGGCGCCTGTGGAGGTTCGAGGACTGAAGGTATTCACAAGGCCGATTCGATTTACTGATGTTGTAAACCTGTTTCATGAGACTGGAACCAAGAAAGAGTTCAGTGATCAGGATTTAGAGCGAATTGCGAAGCTTAACATCCTCAGCATGATTGATCGTGTGGAGAACATTGCCGATCAAAAAATGATTATGGAGTGGCTTGAAACTCTGTCAACTCCAGAATTGAGTCAGATTTCTGATGCGGCAACTGATAAAAATTCATGGGGCATCGACAGCATTGTGAAGCTGAAGTGTCGAGATTGCGGCGAACCAATGGATGTTGAATTGCCACTCAATCCCATAAATTTTTTTACAAGCTGATTTTGTCTGGTGATGGAGCTGCGATTCGGAAAACGATGCAAAGATTACTATCCGAATCAAAAGATATCATCAGCTCCGCATTAGAACTGTCGTACTTCTCTCGTGGTGCTTGGAGTTATGAAACAGTTATGATGATGTCAGCAGTAGAAAAAGAAATCGCATTTGAGTTCTTGAAGTCAAGACAGGAAGCACTAAGTAAAAACCCATTCTCACAGATTTAATAGGAGAAACAAATGGACATGAAGAAAATTATTGATATGATGGTTGCTGATGATGCTAATGTTCGTGCAGAACTCGCACGGCAACTATCGAACGAAGTTGGTAAGACCGTGTACGGTCCAGATTTTGAAATTGCGCCCGAACCAACTCAATCTACAGAAGTCCAAAAGGACGAACAAAAGTGAAAAAGCCGGCTTTTTCGTTAAATACAATAAAATGCTATTACATGAAAATTTTTGAACTGGAATTTACTCGCTTATTTGAAGCAGATGCGCTTAATACTGAAGTGTCCCAAGATCAAGGAAATGAACTCCAAGAGTTATGGGATCAAAACGCAGACAGCTCCACCACATATCGACCAATTTCCTCATTTGAAGTCAAGCAAGTTGGCGATGAATATGAAGTTCATAAAGTTATTGGCGATGATCGCAAGCTTTCTGAAAAATTATCAAAGGAAGAGCTTGAAGCAAAGTATGTTCCGGCGTCAACCACTACACCGGATGCAGAAGGATTTGTTGCATATGTGTTGAAGGACAACGTTGAAGCATTTCAGTATGATGGGGATGCTACAATTATTCATAATGGAACGGAACACGCATCCTTGATGAAAAGTGACTTTATTGTAAAACGCCAAAAGGGTGATGGCTTTGAATTTATGGTTGTAAAGCAGTCAGAGTTTGAATCCAAATACGAAGAGATTGTCTAAACGAATTTTTTCTGATAGTATTGAGTTTTTAATTTGGAGAACCAGATGACTACCGAAAAGACTAAGAAACCAAGGAAAAACTCCAAGGCAAAAGGAAACTCGTTTGAACTAAAAGTGAGCAAGCAACTCGGCGATGCACTCTCCCCACTAAAATTTATTAGAGTTCCAGGTTCTGGGGCCAGAGTTGGTGGGATGAACTTTGATAAGTTTGGATCCCTCTTCTCGTCAGAGTCACTGAACATCTTCGTTGGTGACGTTGTTGCGTCGAATGAATCTGAAGTTGGCATCAAGTGCAAAGTTAGTATTGAGTGTAAAAGCTATGCTACGGCAGAAAATTTCTCACTGTTGATGCTCGGATCTTCAAAGATTTTTGGCTGGATGCTAGAAAGTGAAATTGACGCCGCCAAAACCGGTAAGACCCCAATCCTGATTTTTAAGTGGAATCGTACCGATACATATGTGGCATCACCATTTTTACCAGATGAAGTTTGTAGAGTGGTGTTAAATCGCGACGGTCAACCTCCAATAAAAATTGGGACATTAGAAGAATGTCTAAAAATTAAACAATTCTGGATGGAATGAAAAAGCCGGCGTGAGCCGGCTTTTTTACGTCACTGTGGAAAAACCATTTTGTTTAACCACGGTAATTTGATTGTTGATCTTTTGAGACACCACTTCATTGTGGGAAATCACCATTACGCAGTTCCCTGAACCAATCTCATTCAGCGACTTCACGATACTATGGCACGCCTGTGTATCTAAAGAGCCACCATCAATTTCGTCGAGCAGCAACACATTCATACCACCATACTTGATTGTAACCAAGTCGCGGAACGCATATGATAATGCCAAGTTTGCTCGGCGCTTTTCCCCTGCGGAAAGATTTCCATAACTGGTTTCTCTCCCAAATTCCATAACCGAACACTTCATATTGGAATCAAAGTGCAGAACTTGTGGGAGATCCAGCATTTTGGAGTACATGGTGATTCGTGAATTCAATAACGCAGTTTGTGAACTAATGATTGAGGTTCGCACAATCGAATCTCGATTAGTCAGAAGCTGAATTAGCAGCTTTACGTGCTCAAGTTCATCAGTGATACGGTTTATTTCACTCATGTCGAACTTGGAATTGTCTACTGCCATCTCTTTCAGCGCGTGTAACGATTCGACATGTGGGTTAATTTCACTGACAAGTGCTTCCAAATTCATCTTTGCTTTATCTTGCTTTGATTTGAATGAATTTAGTTCATCCTTGGTTTTGAATTTTGCCTTATTCACCAGATGCTGTCGTTCCTCCGTCAACTCTGCTTTCAGAATGTTTAGTTCCTCTAATTCATTTTGAAGGGTGGCAAACTCTGATTGGAGTTGTTCAATCTTATTCTTTAACTCATTAAATTTTTCCGGAGAGGTGAATGATTGCTGACAAAATGGACAGTTCCCCTCTTTAAGATGGTTCAGTTGACTAACAGTTCGAGTTAGTTCCGTTTTTAGAACTGAACTCTTGTTATTGATTTCTGAGATTGGTGGGTTCACCGACGAGTTGATAAGCGATGATAGTTCTTCAATTGAATTCAGTATTTCTAATTGTTCATGAAAATCGTACTCTTCAGAAATAATAGATTTCGCAGTCTGAATCTTGGTTTTTTGTGCTTGGTCCCAAGACTCCATTTTGTTAGTCGCCTCCAGGATTTTCATCTTGGAACTTTGTGCAAGCTGATCGGCTGACGCCTTGAGCGCATTTTGGATTTTTAACTCGGTTTCCAGCTTACTCTTCAGTTCTTTCGCTTTATCTGCATATTCAGTAAGCTCCGACGTGTTGAACAACACGTCAATAATTTTTCGTTGGTCGGCGACAGACCTCTTTAAAAATGGAACCACGTTACCAGAAAAAATGTGTGATAGGCAGAACATGTCAAAATTCATACCAACCAGTTCAACAATTCGCTCATTGGTTGCAGTTACACCTTTGCCCAGCGTTGTGTTGATCCAATCCCCATCTTTGCACTCCCACAATTCGACAGAGCTGGACGACCCTGCTTTATTTCTAACAATTTTATAGTCCGTATTGAATTTACTTGCGTAAATTGTCACAGATGCCGGAGTCTTTTTGGAATTGTTTGTGTAATTTTGGACATCTTCAATATCATCCTCAAATGGTTTGCCATAAATTCCATAAGAGATAATGTTCATAATTGACGTTTTTCCTGCGCCATTACTTCCACCCTTATCTCTATTGTCCCCAACAATCTTGAAAATACCGTTCTGGAAATTCACACGCTGGGGTATATTTCCGAATGGGAGAATATTTGAAAACTCACATGACTTAATAATAAACTTCACGGAAAAACCTCCGGGTTATCAGTTCCAATGTATGACACATCTGACCAAAAGTTAGTTGAACGTTCGGCGGCGTGTTTCGTTATAGCGTTGAAAATCTTACCATGTCTGACGATGTTACATGGCGCACCGAATAGGCGATAAACAGAACCTGTCTTGGTTCTGATTTCACATCCATTATTTTCACCAACACGATTGAGTATTGATGAAATTTGAGATGAAATCCTAAACCTACCGGTATTCATGTCCACACCGGCAACCTTCATAATGTCATCATATTGAAAAATCACCCATAATGCCACCGGGAACTCTACAGGAGTTTGCATAATCATCTCATCTAAAAGTTTAGCCAATCCAAAATAATCTACTTTTTCGTTCATATTACAGCGCGTTAAAAATTTCAATCAATTTGCGTTTATCGATGGTGGAGTTCACAACTTCCAATTTTTCAACAATAATTTTTTCAACTATGTCTTTCGTCGTGCCTTCATACACCTCACCTTGTACACCATCTTGTCTGGCCATTTCTGCTGCGGAAAAATTATCTTCAATAATAAACTCGCGCAACTTGAATTCTCTCATGTACGCATCACGCAGGTCTTGAATTTCGGAATACGATAGTGCCACATCGACATAACACTTGACATTGGAATTCGGCGGGAATTGAACATCATGTTCCACCAGATCCAACAGACTACTATAGTAGAACGACGGACCGTTGAAATTCAGAAACTTCAGCTTGTCAGTTTTTGTGTCCAAGATACACATACCACGATCGACATCCATAACGTCTCCGTAGTTTGTCGGAAAAGGGTTTCCAACATACACGATGTTTTCCGATTGTTGTCGCTTATGGAAGTGCCCACTGAAAACAAATTTTGGCTTTTGTATAAGCGCATGATCCGGTCCATGATCCAGCGTCACAGTTTTACCTGTAACAACGAACCCCTTGAATTCAAAATGGCCAAATACATACTTTTTGTTGTTGAGGAATGCGGAATTTATTCCATACTCATCCGGAAAGAAGAATGGACAGAACACCCCTGGATGTCCATCTAAATCAACTTCAACCATTTCGTCTTGAACAACGACGAAGTTGTCAAACTCTGAAAAAATTACAGTGGATGAAATTTCACGAGACGCCTTATAACGCAGATCATGGTTACCAGTAATAAAATAAATCGGGATCCCCATTTTATTAAGCTTGGATGCGTTTTCGTGGGATGACTGTAGTGTATGCAGCATGATTGATTCTCTACTCTCGAACCAATCCCCAAGAAACGCCACTGCGTCAACTTCGTAGGTTTCACAATTTTTGATAAACCAATCAATGAAATTTGAGCAGTCATCAAGATGCTGTTGGCTGTTACCGCGAGCACCAAAATGGATATCAGTGAACATTGCAATACGCATTAAAACTCTCCGTCTGCATCACCATCTTCATTCCAAGATGGGTTCATGTTGTTCATCATCATTAGCTTGTCCTTGCCCGCAATGTCTTTCTTCATCTTTCCCTTATGGGTATTGAATGATCGATAGCACGCCTGCGTGTAATAAGCAAATGGGTTCGGGTATTGACTTCGCGTGTCATCAAATAAGTGCCATTTGGCACAAAGATTGACGATCGCGTCGTTCATCATTTCTTCCTTGACTGACTGCGGATAACGACAAAACCATGGATGACGAGTGTAATTCTTCGCAATAATTAGGATGCACGCACCAAGTTCCTCAGTCATCCTTCCGGCAGCTTTGGACTCCCGGAATGCCTTGAGAATTCGTGCGTTGGTAATAAAGTGCCCCTTGTCATCTGTGGCACGCTCGCGCTTTTCGATCTTCAAACCTTTGCGCTTCGTCTTTTCGGTAGTCATTTTGATGGCTCCTGTCCGTTAAATACTGCTTTGACCCTTCAGAAATATGAAAAAAGCAGCGGTAGTGATTGGGCGTTTCAACCCCCCAACCATTGGGCATTACAATTTATTTCAACGTGTAAAATCGTTCATTTTGGGCGATGGGAAGGTCCATTCAATCAGCCCGCAGGTCTTCATTGTAGTCGTTGACGGCGAAAAGTCAAGCCAAGACCTCTCAGTGAACCCACTTTCCGCAGAAGAACGCATCTCCATTTTAGAAAAACACAACTCTACTAAGGATTGCAAAATCATAGTTGCTAAAACCGCAATTGATGGGTTCAATCAGGTTAGAAAAGAGGGTTTTGAACCAACACTGATTGCTGGTGGTGATGATAGAACTAAGGACTACATAAACATTTTACAAAAATTCAACCCTGAAGTTGAACTCATTGAGTTTTCAATGAAGCGCACCAAGATTGACCCAGAAAAATCAGAAAAAATTTTATCAGTTATGAAAGATCAGGACACTAATCTTGTCTCTGCAACCCTGGCCCGCCACTCTGCAAAAACGGATAATTTGGAAGCGTTCAAAATGTTGACCGGACTAACCGGGTCATTGGCGTTGGCAACCTTCAATAAAATTAAACAGCGAGTGTCCAAATGAGAAATCTTACGTCGTTAGTCCAACAAAGCTCACCATCATCAGATCAACTACTGTCCGATGGTGCCAAGTTCATCAAAGAAAACTTTGGTGCCGGAACATTTGAAAAAGTTTCACAAAACATCGGAATCAATCCAATAAACAACACAGAAAGTATGTCTGCGTCAGACATGAACCGTTCTGGACTGTCTGCGAATTCTGGTCAACAAGTTGATACCGAACATAAAGTCAAACTGACATGTTCACAGTTTGATGCACCAGAGTATTCCGGACCCGAAGCATCAGTTGGCTTCGTGTCGTCACCGATTTCATATCGAATTGTAGAATTTGATAATACCCCCTCGGTATCGGAATCAAACACTGTGCAATATGAAGCGATTGCGGCGCCACACATGCCGATGGCTTTCCAGAAGTACAAAGGCACAGACAGTATCACTTATACCATCGATGCAGTATTAACTGCTAGAAATTCTGCTGAAGCATTTAGAAATTACATTTTCTGTTTGAATCTAAAAGCTTGGACGAAACCATTTTTCGGCAAAAAACAAATGAACGCAGACGGTTCACGCGGAAAGCTTGGCGCCCCACCCCCAGTTTTGAAATTTAGTGGATATCGAGGTCTTATTGATGTTCCCGTAGTCATAACTAAATTAGACATACCGAAGCCGAACGATTGTGATTGGATTAATACCGGATACAATAATATTCCATTTCCGACAGTTTTGAAAATCAACATCGGTTTGATTGAAATTTATTCCGCAGACCAAATCAATGAATTCGATCTATCTATTTTCCGGCTGACTGGTGGTTCTTCAGATTCAAGTCAATCCCCAACACCAATGCCTTCAACGAGCGGTATTGCAGATCCCACTTCAGTTGGTCGAGCACCGCTTGAAACCCCCAACGAACGATGGGATTATTTATATGGTGCGGAATTGAAGCCATGGGAATTTGGTAAACCGGAATTTAAGTGAGGATAGAATGAATAAGAATTCAATGTTGGATAAAAAATCACGATATGTTATAGGTGGGACATCGGAAAAAGAACAACTAGGTATTGGTTGGTGGGAAAGAAAAGAGTTCCGACCGTCCCCAGATGATCAATTGATCGTGATTACTGGTAGGCATGTTGGTAGAATTGATCTAATAGCAACAGACTTTCTTGGTGATTCAAAGTATTGGTGGATTATTGCCCAATATAATGCTATAATTGATCCATTCGATGAGATTCAGGAAGGTAAATACCTTCGGATTCCATCGCAATCCACCATAAATTTGCTTATTGGCAAATTAGGCGGAAGTCCCTCACAAAGAGAACTTAAAACTAACCTTATACAACCTATATTATGAGACTACCAAATCCCCTTGATAAATTTGTTTCACATAGTATTCACTATATTATGTTGGCCGGCGCGTCAACCACAGACCTGCTACCATTCAATGAGAATGTCACCGAAGTGGCAGGATCCAGCCTGGATGCTATTGATAAAGCAAATTTTCTTGGGGACACTGTTTCCTATCAAGGTTCAAATGTGTTTTTGATGCTGGATACCAGAAGATTTTCCCAGTTCACCGTGGAGGGCCTGAAAACATCGCTCCGTCCAACGGGAATTACTGCAGATAAAAACTTATCACCAAATTCGGTCACTAGCGAGTTTTCGTTCACGGTCATTGACCCAATGGGGGTGTTATTTTCCAATTTTCTACAGCACTTGATGGAGCGGAAGTTGGAGGTCTCGTTCGAGGGAATGTCTTGTTTATTTCGTATTGTATTTGTTGGTCATTTAGTCGATGGTACTTCCGAAACGGTAAGCTCAGTTTCTATCCCATGCATGTTTTCTAAAATTCAACTAGACTTGCAGGATGTGAAGGGAATTTACAATTGTGAAATGATACCTTTGATTGGTGCCAACACCACCGCAACCAATTTAAAGTGGACAAATATTGGAGTAGCATCAAAATTTTTTACTGGCCAAAACACCAACACCCTCGGAAAGCTCGTAGAATCGTTTGAGGGCGCTTTAAATGAGCAGTCGAAGAAGATATACGAGAACATCAATAAGAACGCCCAGGATGGTGATAAAATCGGCCGTAAGGTCGAATACATGATTACAATCCCAGATAGTTGGCAAAATTTCCAAATGACTGGCCCCAATCAAGGCAGAATTGAGGAAACTGACTTCGTGAAGCTGTTGAAAACTAAGGAGCAACCAAAAGAAGCAGAAAAGAAAGATGGCTCTGAAGCGCCAGCAAAAGAATCCAACTTGGCGGTTGAACCCTCAATGTCGATCATGCAGACATTAGATGTTATTTTTAGTCAATGTGTCGAACTTGCGAAGTTGGGCAATTTTGCCAAAACAAAAGAAGAGGCAGATAAGCTAACCTTCTACCGACACATGGTAAATGTTACAAGCGACAACGAAACGTTTATGGTTCATGTTGATGTTGCCGAACATATTGCCCCTAATACAGTGAAGGCACAAACCTCCGGTGGTGATCCAGAAATCTTTTATACTTCCGTAGAAAATGGAGTTTCTAAAACTGTTCCCAAAAATGCAGTCGAATACGATTATACCTTTAGTGGAACAAACACCGATGTTCTTGAACTTGTTTTAAATTTTGAAAACTTAAATTACATGTTGATGTCGCCAACAAAAATTGGACAAAAAGAGGTTAATAAAAAAGCAACATCGTCTGGGCAAAATCAACAAGATGAAAAGGGCAATGAAGACACCAGCAACAAATTGGCAAATGGTATTAGGAAAAACGATCCAGTCTTGTTGAGTGATCGCACATGGGCCGATGATAAAAATTTCAATAACATCGCAAAAAACGTAAAATCGGGAGATACTGACCCAAGAGAAGTTCACCAGCAATACATCAAAAATCTCGCTGCGTACTATTCTAATGGACAAGCTCCTGAAGCATCGGCGGTGTTTCGCGGTAACCCTTATCTGCTAACCAGCACGTCTGTTACGGCCCTACTGCCACATGTTAAGTTTTCTCCAGCGGCTAAGGCAGAACATCGCAAAAACTTCGAAGCCAAACAAACCAATATCGTTGGTTTAGAAAATATGTCAAGAACAGATACCAACTCTGGGCAATTTACTGGAAAAAATTTGATCTCTGGGCCTCTATTCTTCAAAATTAACATTTATGGTCCCAACTTCGATGTTGAAAACAAGGGATTATTGACGCATGAAGTTGATCCTGCAGTTGACTACACAAGATTGTACTTTGATAATAATTACTATTTTGTTTCAATGATCGAAAGTGAAATTTCCGGCGGCAGTATTTTCAAACATACCGTCCATTTGAATCCATTTGGTATTTTTGGTATAAAGCGGAGCGATGATGAGAAAAAATAATAAAGGAAATTTGCTTGAAGGGCTGGTCGTTGATAATAACGACCCACAACAAATGGGTCGCCTGAAGGTATGGGTTCCCTCTCTGGACGGCGATTCATACGAAATACAAAACTTGCCATGGGTGTATTACATGAGCCCATTGGCGGGACAAACCTTGGACTTTGTTCAAGGTGAGACAGCATCTAAAACCGAGGGATACAAGTCTTTCGGGTTTTGGGCAATACCAAAAATTGGAAATATTGTCATTGTGGGACTGTTACATAATGATTCCAATTTACGATTTTACATGGGGTCTCTTTTTGGGGAGCACGGGAATCGTTCATTACCAAATGGTAGAAACCGGCCTGACATCACCTCTGGGCCACTATCAGATACATATGAGCCAATTCAGCCCCACTTTGAAAACCTGAAAATGCAGTTCAACGGTAAATTGGATTCATCTGAGGCGAAAACCCGAGGTGCGTATGAGCGCGCAGTTGCTCAAGACAAAACTGTCAAAGATGGCAAGGAAGGATATCAAAATTCCACGATAACAAAAGATAAGTTGGAACCACAAACCTACTGTTTTGTTTCTCCTGGCGGAAATTCAGTTATTTTTCAAGATAACCCCGAAAACTCACGAGTTAGAATCAAAAGTTCTTCCGGGCACCAAATAATTATGGATGATGCCAATGAGCGCATCTATATTTCTACTTCCCGTGGGAATAATTACATCGAGCTTGACACTGATGGTAGAATACACATCTTCTCCAACAATGATATTGCCTTGACAACTGAAGGTAATTTAGACTTCACGGTTGGAAAATCATTTAGTGTAAACGCAAAAGAGATAAATTTATCAGCTCGGGAAAAATTTAACATTCTGGCATGTGATGATTTCAACCTAAAAAGTGATAAAAACATAAAGGTGTTGAGTGGTATTGATTGTGACATGAAGTCTAAGGCAGAGTTCACCATTTCTTCATCGAAGCTGTACCTTAATAGTAAAAGCAAACCCGCGAAAGAAGCCGACTGTCCAAATAAACCAACAGTTGTCCCCGAGCATGAGCCGTGGACGAGAGCGGCGTCAAAAGTCAAACGTAACAAAAATTGGAAAGCTTAAAAAATGATCAACGGTTTTACCACAAGCAAGTTTCGAGTTTCTAAAACCTTCAGAATCTTCGACATCGATGTGATTTCAAGAAGTCTACTGAATTACATTATGACGATTAAGGGGGAACGCCCCCATATGCCAAATTATGGAACCAGAATTCCACTGCTGGCATTTAAGCCAATTGACCAAATGACCCTATCAATTATCAAGGAAGATTTGACTGAGGCAGTTCGCTCTGACCCTCGTGTTGAACTTATTGATTACGCGGTGATGAATCAGGATCATACCATCAAAGTCTTTGTGGACCTGAAGGTAAAATCAACAAATCAAAACTTCAAATTGGAGTTCCCACTGAACTAAAAAGCCGGCTCATGCCGGCTTTTTCACATGGACATAAAAGGCATGGGTCCATCATCGTTAGCTGTGGACTGCATAGCGACTTCTGGATCGATGTACTCATTCACCATGTTGAAAGCATCTTGATCGGAACCAGCAATATATGAAATAAGTCGCATAATACCGACCGATGCCATCACGCAGTCATCAGTCATTCCTGGTTTTGCCGCATAGCTGGCACCACTACTGGCGAAGTGCTTCAGTTCACTCAATAAACTCTTAGACTTGATGTCTAACCCGTTAACCTTTTCGACCATTCGCTTTAACATCAGACAGAACTGGATTTTAGTGGTGCCTGAGGTATAGACTCCATACTTGGTGGCATGATCACTTACCAATTCTGCTGGTTCGATAGGGTTTTCATCCGCCCAATACAAAGCAGAGATAGCTTCACCGATACTATTTCGCTCAAATGACCAATACACTGTAGCGGAATGGCCGTTAACCTTTCTTGTGAGGAAGGTCAGAATCCACTTTAGTCTTCCATAAATTATTGCCGGAACTAAGTCATTCATTCTAAGTTCAGCGACCTGCTTCAATGATGGGAACTCAAATACCTCAATAGATGAAAAATCTGCACCCCCACCAGTTGACGGATCCAAGAATACCATGTAGGTCTTACCCCTACCACCAATTTCATTTTCAGGAACCCAAAATTTACACGCATTCATCGACCATAATGGTTCTTGCGTGATTATCTTTGACATCTTGATACTATCAATCAGTAAAGATTCTGAAGATAAGAACTCGCAATGCACCTCTTGACGAACAATCAGCTCACCTAAGTTTTGTGTCATTTCTCTAAGATAGTCAGGCCCACGTTCCGGGTGCTCATTCCAGTAAACTTGATATGGCGTAAAGTTGTTTTGTTCGGAAATAGAACTACGCCATAAGTTGGCAAACAAATCGTCGTCACCATTTGGTGTTGACGTAATGATGAATTTACCACCTGTTGATAATGCTGGCTGTAATGAAGCCCACATTGCCTCTTGAATTCTTCTGGGTAAGAACGCGCACTCATCGACCAATAAGATTGAAGGGGAATCGCCTCGACCAGTGTTTTCTGAAGTGGCTTCACACTTGATTACTGAGCCATTCATAAATTCAATTGAGGTTCTATTGTAGAACTTACATGCCGACTTTAGCCATCCAGGTAGCTCTTCGTAAGCATACTTAATACGGCTCATGATTTCGGTTGCGTGCTTCAAGTTTTTAGACGCAATAACACATTTTTTGGTTTTGTAGAAAATCGCCAACCATAAAATGTACATAGCGGCACACGTAGTTTTCCCCATCTGTCTTGGAAACAGAGCAATAGTATTTTTATTGTTATGGATAATGTCAATAAATTTTTCTTGATACTTGAACAGCTTGAATGGAACAGGCCCCTTAGTTGGGTGCTGAATCACCACATAGGTCTTCAGAAAATAAATTGGATCTTCCTTACACCGCTTCAACTCCTGCATTCTTTCTGGAGTGTATTCATCGGTATCTTTCCATCTTTTGATTTGTTTGGTCGCCATGTGTATGTTTTTCATTATTTACAACCCGATTTCGGGGGTTGACGAGCCCAACGCGACGGGATAACATGTATTCACCTTCACCACGGCACCAGGAGCCAACCCATGAACAAGTTGATCGTCGCAGCAGTTATTTCGGCAACATGCTCTATCAGTCAAGCAATGCCAATTTTTAAAGCAGAAGCCCCAGAATCCAAAAATGATATTTCATTTTTGACTGGGTATGCTATTCAGGTATTTCAACACAACATTGAACTAATCTGTTCGCCACAAAATGTTGCAGCGTTGATCAACCAAGCAATGGTCAACACTTTTAACGATCCAAAGAACAGAATGCTGAATCTATACATCGCTTTAGAAAAGCATATGAAGATTGAGGCAGCTAAAAGGCGCCTTGACAATACCTGCCAATCTGGTAAAATCCCAGTCGATCAACTGTTCACAGTGGAAAGCGTTATGGCCCTGATGCAGTCAACAAATCCAGATGAAAGGTTTGTTGCTCAAGGTATAATTTTCGCAACTCACGATAGAGTCCACTTGGCCAAATGTAACGATGTGTCCAGGTTTGAAAATGTTGCTGCTGTGGTAGAATATGGTTCCGCCGTCCTCCATCGGGCATCAACAACCGGATACAGCAATGCTTTAGCAAGTACCGTTCTGGGACAGTTATTTTCACTCCCAAAAATCGACAATAAATGTATTTGAAAGGAAATTATGTCATTTTCATTATCCCAATCTGCTGAATGTCTTAAAAAGTGCGTCGAAGACGTAAAGACTAAGAATGACAATGTTGGTCTCGCAGTGATGTTCCCTCAACTTTGGGATACCCCGGCACTTGGATTTCTGGGTGTTGCTGCCGCGAGAGATACAATTGCATTCACTACAATTTTTACCTCTCTAGACCCGGATTCCAAGACCTCATACGTGTATTTCGATGGTCGATTCGCGTATGTCGTCCATAATCCCAATGAAAAGTTTTTGGCTGATGTTTCGGCACATCAAGTGGGCTCAGTTCTGTTCCAATCAGATTATGAAACCCCACTGGAGGAACCAACAACAGTTGAACAGGTAGAACAACCAGAGTAAAAAAGCCGGCTTACGCCGGCTTTTTTATTTTTTAAACACATCCGCGACAATTTGTATAAACCGCCCTATGACTGATATTACTTGCGGCCCCAGTTTAATTAGGCCAAGAACAAATTCTTTGGTTTCAGCATGTTCAGCTAAGTCGTCGGCCGTAGTGAAAATATGATCGAGGTCATCCATCAACTGGTCAAATGCGACTTCATTAACCTGAGAATACAAAATCAAAGTTTCTAATAAAAAATTCATGCAATACAACTTAAAATAATTTTTGTAGTTGTTATTCCAGAACATACGCTCTACTACCTCATCACTAAACTGATCAATCGGCTCACCTGAAATAAGCTCAACCATGCGCTTCAGTTTTTTTTGGTAGTAATTTGGTAAATTAGAAATGTGGGACCGTGCTTCGGTGGCCAAATCATTGATACTGTTGCCAACAGACCACACTTTACCTTTACCATTGTTTTGATTGTGAATATTTTGTGCTTCAGTGGCTTTCGACTTTTCGCGGATTGTATATAAAGTCCGCATAAAATACGTCGCCATTGACAAATATTTCCCTTCGGTGAGCAAAATGGCTTCCTCTTCCACTAAGCTCTCTATCATATAGTATTCTTTGAACTTCATTTTTTACCTGGTTGGGTTATGTCCCCAAATCTTTAATGCCAAAAGTTTTCTAGTTGGTTGGCCCTTGTCATCATATAGTGGACCGGCAGCACCCTTCATTCTTGAAATGAAGCTGATTTGCTTACCACACCAACGCC
>JACCDZ011507325.1_pt1 | contig 14744 bp, 11 predicted proteins | sample 7449551 | NCBI WGS metagenome assembly JACCDZ01 (sample SAMN15323452, study PRJNA562643) | freshwater metagenome | isolation source: river surface water | place: USA:Blue River Watershed | collected 2017-08-18 | reverse complement strand
TTGAAAATTTAAAAAAAGACGGAACATCAGTAGATGTAATCCAAATGGTCAAAGATGCCTTTGGTGATAAACCTGCAGAATTACAAAGATTCAAAGAAGCAGTGTTTTCAAAATTCAACTTACAATACGATGAAAATCTTATAGCTATTTTTAAACAAAGAGTGAATGCTAATACAATTCCAAACATTGCTAAGCTTTTCAAGCAAAATCAAGAACAAAATGCTGATAATACAGCAATTATACTTACTGCATCTCAAGTAAAACAAGACTACATTTTTGCAGCAGCTGACATGCTCGCCCCCTTTATTGATGAATGTAAGAGCATTGGACTGATTGAAGTTCAAATTAACTGGATTTTATCGCATGGAAGAGATGCTGATATCAATACTATGCCTTTTGCTGATAAAGATAAGGTTAATTTTGATGCAATTAGAAAGTTAATGTATGATTTCAATACTATCAATACTAGGATAGGCCAACTTTTGAATGAAAATCCTACAGCTTTATTCTCTGAGAATGAAGCTAACATGAAAAAGGCAGGATTATCAGACGAAGAAATAAGCATCATGAAGCAAATAGCCTCTCATCCAGCTGTAGGTGGTGCTATTATTAGAGAAGATTACTTTGACAAATTGAATTTAAGTAAATTAGAAATTCCTATCGACTCAAATGATTTATTCAATTCTCAATATGATCCAAATTTGCAAGCCAGCAGAGAAGAACAAATTAGACTTAACCCACAAAATTTGAATTTAATTAAATCTCTTCTTGAAAAAGGTGGTTATGTAGTTGGAGGCAAGGCCTCAAAAAGGTTGCCAAATTATCTTGCCAAAAGAAAAACTGATTACGAATTAACACCTGAACAATGGGAACAAGTTCAAATTTTAATTGGACAAGGTAAAAATTTAAATTTTGATTCTCAAGAATTTCCATCTGGAAGCTATGTAGATAGGGCGCTATGGTATGCAGCTAATAATCTTTGCGGAAATCAAGAAACATTCCAAAAGCTTATCGTATCATCAGGTGCTGTTTATGAAAATGAACAAGATGGCCAAGAATTAGTTGACGATGATGGCAATCCTATTGAATCTGCATTAGATGTAAAATCCCAAATGGAAGTGCTTTTTGGCGAAGCTCCATTAACAGACGACAAGTATGGCGACTTCAACATGGAGCATGATTCTGTTGATCAAAAAAGAGCAATAGATACATTGAGAAATTCATTCGCTCTTGAAACAGTTCCTTCTTCTATGGGCATACCTGCACTTGATGATTGTAACGTTAATGCAGAGGGCTTTCAAGTTGACTTTATTGTTATTTGTTCTGCTTTAAGAAACTGGTCTGAAAGCAATGGTCAGTTCCACCCTGTGATTGATGAACAAGTTAATTTTGTTGGTGAATACTATGGATTCAATTTTGATTTCAAAAAATCTTTAAAACTTTTCAATGACGATGGCAGCATCGCAGATGTTGTTATTGATACAACTACAGGAAAGCCAAAGAAAATTAAAAGAATTCAGTCTACTGAAGGATTAACAATGCCTGATGGTTCAATGGCAAAAGTTAAACTAAGAAGAAATCCTGGCGATTCTAATAAAAATAAAATAGAAGTTGATGCTAGTTTTGGTACTCCATTAGATGCTGGTAGCGAATACAAAATCAGAGAAGAATGGAAGAAAATGACAGAAGACTTTGCTGCAACTATTCTAGGAAATGCTTCTATCCATTTGCAACCTGATTTTAACGACACAGATGTTATTCAAGAATTGAACAGATGTAATATTATCTATAAATACAAGGGGTCAATAGTTGATAGATCTCCTTACATGTTTATCAATAATCACATGTCTCAATGCCAAGATGATAATTGTTCAAGCAAAAAAACATTAGATTCTGGAGATTTTCACTACTTCAGAAACTATAGTGCTAAAGAAGGTATAGTTTTAGCAAAGATCACCGAATTCAAAATGACAAATGGTTTAGTTCCAAAACTAAGAGAAGAAAAAAATAAAACAGCTCAAGCCAAAATGCAATTTATGAGAAAATTGGCTGAAGAAGCCAACACTCCAGTTGCTGAATTATGGTCAAAAATACCTTACAAAGAGTTTTTAGACAAATTTCATAGCGAACATGATCTATCGATAAAGGGGTTTGGCAGACATGAAATTTATCAATACTATCAAGAAAAAGTAATTTTAGAAAAGCAACTTGTAGATTTAATTAAATCCCCATCGCATGACTATAGAACAGAAATAGAACTTAGAACAAAAATAATTGAATTAAAAAATAAGCATCTCAATCATTTCCAAGAAATTTATGATATGCAAACAAACGTAGATTCAACAGAAAATTCTGCTTATGCACAAACTTTACAAAAATTAGAAGAGATAAGATCTTTAGTTGCTAGCGGCAAAGACAACATGACAAATCAACAGTTAGAAGTATTGCTAGATTCGATGTTTGTGTCTTATGTCCCTCAAATTGTTGCACAAAGAAGACAAGCAATAAATTATGTAGAATTATTCAAAATAGCAATACAATCTTAAGGAAATAAAAATGCCAGTTTTACCATCAATCTATTTGGGTAGTTTACAGAAAATTAACTTTGGAACGCAATCTTACATTTTAGAGAAATTCAGCCAAAGACAATTAAATCAATTATCTGATAAGCAGATGATTCAAGGCTCTCTCGGTGTAAGAGTCATGGATGTTGGTGAAATTTATTGGACAACCCAAATTGATTCAACTGCATTGGTCTATGAAAACGGTGTAAACGGTGACATTTTCAGTCTAATCTCTCTTTTATGGGACAATATTAGAAGTGCTAATAATGCAACAACTACTCCCTATCAACCACTTCTTGAAAAAGCTACAATCAGCATTAATAAAGATGCCGTAAGATGTAACACTACTTTGAAAAGTGATGGTCCTAGTTATTTTTCTGTAACTACTGGCAACGCTACAGAGCCAATTGCACGAACTGCAAGGTGGTTTGATTGCTCTTTATTAATTAGCAATGGACCGATTGGCTTTGGAGGTACTTCAGAAGTAGTTGCTTTAGAAAGCGCTGAAATAGAACTCGATGCAAAAATAAGCCAAAGATATTTTGTGGGCCAAGGACAAACTCCATTTTTTTCTATAGATAGTTATAAAGTTTCTGGAAGAATGACAATATTAGCATCGCCAGCACAAATGTTCAACATTGGAAATTATATTAAATTTCAAAACAGAGGCCAATTAGTGCAAACTGGTTCTAGTGGATTAACATTATATATAGGAAACATACCTTTATATATTGGGTTAGCAGCAATGAACTCTGAATACACCAGAACAGTACAAGCTGGAGATGTTAATAAGATAAGTATTACATTTACATCATATACTTCGTAATTGTTTTATAATAACAGTAAATACCTATTATTTTCGGTATGCATAAATAAATTATGACTGTTAAAAGAACAAGTAAAGATAAAAATACAGAAGTTATTGAAAAAAATCTTTATCATGCTGTCCATCCTGAAGAGTTACTCGATGATGGAGAATTGATTTTAGAATTTTCCATTCCTGGCCAGCCTGCGACCAAAAAAACATCACAAAGGATTTTTCGCAGAAGAATCTTGCCTTCTAAAGCATACTGTGCTTATGAAATTTATTGTGAACCATTTTGCAAATCTGCATGGATAGACACTGGTAAAGCTCCAATGGATTTTGGCGTTAGCATTAACATGAAAGTTTATCTTAAAAACTGGATTGTAGGAGACTGTACAGGTTATCAACAATCAATTGCTGACATAATGCAAAAATTTGGCATTTTAGCTAATGACAGTTGGATTCACTGGGATTGGGAAGGTCAACATTGGCTAGGTGGAATAGATAAAGAAAATCCTAGAATTGAGATCGTCATAAAAAGATTTAGGCATCCAAAAGAAACTTATAGGGAAAGTCAAGAATCTGCTAATAGAGAAAAAGAGGAAAGGAAGCGAGCTAAAGAATTAAAATTGCTTGCTAAGACCAACAATGGAAAATGAGTTACCCGAAGTTACAGGTGTCAATGTTATTAATGTTTCACAAGATTTAACATCTGAGGAAATTAAAGATTTTATGGACAGCTGGATCGATGAACACCCACACATTACATCTGACCCTGGACAAATTGTTATTTTTTCACCATACGAAATGATTTATGACTTGTCGAAAAAAGATGACATGACTTATTTAGATTTACAGGGCTTTATGAGCAGAACTAAATGGGCTACCCTATCAGATGCTGACGATTTGAGATCATTTGCATTTCAGTTAGAGAAAAATCATGCAAATTTAAAAGTTAAAGTAACTCTTTCACTAAGTGTAAAAGAAGATTATGAAACAGATGAATCTTATAATTTTGTAGACGCTTACTTTGCAAAAAATAAAGATGTCCATGAGATGATTGCTCAAATGCATTTAGAAGAAATGCAAGCAAATGAAGAACTTGATGAAGATTTAGATTCTGAATTATTTGGAGAAAAATAATGTCCAGTGCATATTATTTGCATAAAATAAAACATGAACTATGCTTTGTAAATAACATTACAAACCTTAAAGAACAAGTTTATTCTGTAGACATGCCAGTTATTGTACCAGTTAATAAACTAAATGCTACAGATGGCAGATCACTTTTACAAAGAATAATCTTTCAACATTTCAATTCAAATGCATCAAAGCAAATAGGATTTTTGAGAGGACTTATAACTTTAAGCTCAGAGCCTGATCATTTTCAAACACATTTGATGCTTAATTGCACTACCGATCAAATTTCAGAGCCAACTGAAACTGAATGGATTGCAGCTATTGAAAATGGGCTAGACACAGGCATGCAAATTTTACCTTTGGCAACTATGAGCAATGATGTAAAATTGAATGCGTGGGGAGTTAAAGATTACATTTATGAATGTAATATTGAATTCTGGCCAGATACTGAAAATCAAAAATCATTTATTTGTGAATGCTTAGTTAAATACATTAACCCGGGCGGCAATGAAGAAATAAATCAATTTGATTTTGAATCAGGTTTTAATTTTTTAATTTATAGCAGAAAATCAAATAGCTTCATCCCTTTCCTTATCCCATCAGAAGACAGACCCTATTTCTTTTTAAATGATGCAGAACTGTTGCACCATGAAATAATGGTAAATGAAGATAAAATTGGACACGAGCTTTTTGTAAGATGTAGAGTGACAAAATAAAACCCCCAAAAAGGGGGTTTTATTTTTTTAGAAGCAATTAAATAATTATACTTCTTCGGTTGGAATGTAATCGTTGTCAGGCACCTGAGCAACTGGAGCTTGAAGCTCAGAAATGTAATGAGGCTCAGACTCCTCAATGTTTACAGCAGTTACACCATCAAATCCATACTGGGCGATGATTTCCTTGAATCTATCTTGGAATGTTGTATTTGCTGACTGAAGCTCTGCCTCAACCTTGTCTAGTTGCTCTTGCGCTTGAGCCTTTTGAGCCTGATAATTTCGAGTGATCTCTTCATACTGACCATCGATCTGCTTCAAGAAATTATAAGCCTGATAGCCCTGCGACTGCAAAAATGTCTGCTGAGCTTGCATGTTGCGCAATTCTGCGTACTCTTCAGGACTGACTACAGGACGATTATCTGTGGTACCAACTTGTTCTTCCATAAATTTTTCCTTTTTTTAAAGAATGATATAAAGTAATTACTTGTGTCTTTCGACACTATTTTTATACATAAATATTATCTGACTATTTTAAGTTTAATGGAACTAAATTAGGCAAATTTTCTGATAATTTATTTTGTATTTTACTAGCCAAGCCAAACTTTGTGGATTTGTTTAACTTTGCATCTTGATCTGTAATTGTCAAAAAGACTTCATTATTGATCAAAATAACTGCCTGCCCATTTATCTTTGAAACTTCTATGTCAGATGCTTCAAGTGAAGGCACAAGTACATATCTCAATCTGTCGTAAATTATTTCTGAACGCTTTGTTGCATCAATGCCTCTTACAGAAAAAAGATGAACGCCCCCTAAATTAATTGGTTCGACTAAATTAACTTTCTTTGTATCCACGCTATTTGCTGAAAAAATACTAAAAGCTAACAAAATAAAAAATTTATTCATAATAACCCCTTTTCGCACTGACTAAAGGAAACTCAAGTGCGTGAAAAAATAAAAATAATGATGAAATCATTACAAAGCTTATAATTGTTATTATGAAAATTATACAAGTTATAATCAAATTGGCAATTTGATGAGTTAAAGCATAAAACAAAATGAAAAGAGGAATAAACATGTTTGGAACCAAAAGAATTGCCGACAATGTTGCAAAAACTGCTTTCATAATGCCTCCTAAAGTCAATTTAGCCCCCTAAAATAAATAGGGGGCTAAATCTTGCTTCGTTGCAAAGAGTATTAGGGCCACAGCATCGGGGCCTTTATGATAGCTGCTCAACCTTCGCTCGTGTTCCCAACGAAAGCAAGCCTGATAGTGTTTGCCTTAAGCGGAAACATTATTACACTATGCAATGCTTTTGACAAATGTATTTATGTATTATGTAAAATAATCAAAAATTCCTGTTTATCCAGAGCACATTATGCAGTCAGGGTCTGTTAACGAACATACCTTTGATGCAAAATCTTCTTCACTGAATTCCTTGATTTCTTCAACATCTTTAGGCTTCTCAACAGTTGCAATACTAGATGATGACAAATCAATTCCAAGACCCTTCAAAGCTTGTGCCTTTGGCTTAGTTCTTAAGTAATACATACCTGTTTTCAAGCCAAGTTTCCAGCCATACATGTGTGCAGATGATAATCTGGATGCTGTAGGCTCAGACATAAACATGTTCAAGGATTGTGATTGGTCGATGAAGCATCCTCGATCTCTTGCCATTTCAAGAATTGACTTACCCTTCATTTCCCAAACAGTCTTGTAGATTTCTTTGATGTCTTGTGGAACTTCTTCAATGTCTTGAACAGAACCATCACCAATAATCAACTTGCGACGAATGTTGTCACTCCACAAGCCTAAGTTTACTAAATCTTCAACAAGATGCTTATTGATAATAGCGTACTCGCCACTCAATGTGTTTCTCTTGTATAGATTGGCTGTGAAAGGCTCAAAACACTCATTATTGCCCAAGATTTGTGCAGTAGATGCAGTAGGCATTGGTGCAACTAATAAAGAGTTTCTAAGACCGTGATTTTTGATTTCTTCCTTTAGTGATGTGAAATCCCACATACCTGAAAGATCTGATTCTTTCAAATCCCAAAGATCGTATTGAAGTAAACCTTGGGAAGCTGGAGAACCTTCAAAAGAACTGTAAGATCCATGAATTTTTGCCAAATCATTTGAAGCTGTCAAAGCTGCAAAATAAATTGTTTCAAAGATATCTTTATTAAGTTTTCTGGCTTCATCTGATTCAAAAGGCAAGCCCATTAAAGCAAAAGTATCTGCAAGACCCTGAACTCCCAATCCAATTGGTCTATGCTTCATGTTTGAATTTCTTGTTTCAGGTGTTGGATAATAATTGATTTCAATAACCTGATTCAAATTAATTGTTGCTTGATAAGTTACTTCATACAATTTCTGAAAATCATATTTTCTAAGCTTCTTATCTTTGCTACGAACATTGCCAGTTGGAACTACTACAAACTTTGGTAATGCAACAGAAGCAAGATTACATACAGCAATCTCATTTTTGTCTGTGTATTCCAAAATTTCTGTACAGAGGTTTGAAGACTTAATTGTACCCAAATTCTTCTGATTACTCTTGTAATTACAAGCGTCTTTGTAAAGCATGTATGGAGTACCTGTTTCAACTTGAGAATCTAATACCTTTTCCCAAAGTTCTCGAGCCTTAACAGTTTTAATAGCCTTGCCTTCAGATTCATACTTTTCATACAATTCTGTAAATGCTTTATGTTCAGGAGTATCATAAGCATCAATTAAACCTGGTACTTGATCAGGTGAGAATAATGACCAATTGCCATTTTCTTCAACTCTCTTCATGAACAAATCAGGAATCCACAAAGCTAAGAAAAGATCTCTTGCGCGAAGCTCTTCTTTTCCTTGATTCTTTCTGAGGTCAAGAAAATCAAATACATCACCGTGCCATGGCTCTAAATAGACAGCGATAGAACCCTTGCGCTTGCCACCACCTTGGTCAACGTATCTAGCTGTTTCATTAAAAACACGAAGCATAGGTATGATACCATTCGAATGACCATTGGTGCCCTTAATGTAGCTACCCTTGGCGCGAATCTTATGAATGTTAATACCAATACCACCCGCGCTTTGAGAAATTAAAGCACAGTCAGATAGAGTTTTGTAAATGCCAGGAATCGAATCATCGTCAATGTCTAACAAAAAACAGGATGATAATTGGGGGCGATTTGTTGAAGCATTAAATAACGTTGGTGTAGCATGGGTAAATAAACCCTGTGACAACATGTCGTAAGTCTTCTGGACCATCTCAAGATTTTCACGCCAAATACCAACAGCAACTCTCATGTAAAGATGTTGAGGTGTTTCTGCTGGCTTGCTATCGATCTTAAGAAGATAAGACTTCTTGAGTGTCATAAAACCAAAATAGTCAAAATTGAAATCACGATCATGGACAATCATGGCATCAAGCTGCGAGGCATGCTTTTGAATAATTTCATAAACTTCATCAGAAATCATTCCAGCTTTTTCACCTGTCTTTGGATTTACATAATCATAAAGCTTTTTAGCTATGTTTGAAAAATTCTTTTCAACATCCTTATAGAGAGATGTGATTCCAATTCTAGCAGCAAGCTTACCAAAATCAGGATGGACAGTAACCATAGATGCAGCTGTTTCAGCACTAAGCTGATCGAGTTCTGTACTACTAACTCCATCGTACAGGCCTGAAACTACCTTTGTGCTTACTACATCTGGATCTACCAGTTCGTGTAGACCATAAGTCAACTTTTTGATTCTAGAAGAGATCTTCTCTAATTTGAGAGCCTCTCTAGAACCATCACGCTTTACAATATCCATCCTTAAAAATCCTCATCAAATGAAATAGTTTTATTATCAGTTTCTCCAACACCACTCTTGACATAGTCAGCAACACGCTTTTCGAAGAAGTTTGTCTTGTTAGCCAAAGCAATATTCTGCATGAAGTCAAATGGGTTCTCAGAATTATAAACCTTACCAACCCCAAGATCCATCAATAGACGATCTGATACATACTCAAGGTATTGCTTCATCAAATCTGAGTTCATGCCAATCAAACTTACAGGCAAAGCCTCAGTAATGAATTCCTTTTCGATGACCAAAGCTGAATCAATAATCTCGATAATTCGCTCACGAGAAAGTTTATTCTCAATGTGATGATTGTATAGGTGAACTGCAAAATCGGTATGCAAGCCTTCGTCGCGAGAAATAAGCTCATTGGAGAATGAAAGACCAGGCATCTTGCCTTGCTTCTTTAACCAGAAAATAGAACAGAATGATCCAGAGAAGAAAATACCTTCGACAGCGGCGAATGCAATCAATCGCTCTGTGAATGATTCAGAACCAATCCACTTGAGGGCCCATTCAGCTTTCTTTTGAACTGCAGGTACAGTGTCAATTGCGTTAAAAAGGTAGTTCTGCTCTTCCTTATCCTTGATGTATGTGTCGATAAGAAGAGAATAAGTTTCAGAATGTATGTTTTCCATCATGATCTGAAATCCGTAGAAAAATTTAGCTTCTGTATATTGAACTTCAGAAACAAAATTTTCTGCAAGATTTTCATTCACAATTCCATCACTAGCTGCAAAGAAAGCCAAAACATGCTTGATAAAATGCTGTTCATTAGGCTTCAATCGCTCCCAGTCAGAAAGATCTTGTGATAAATCAATTTCTTCAGCAGTCCAGAAAACTTGCTCTGCCTTCTTGTAATATTCCCAAATGTCATGGTGTTGCAGTGGGAACAACACAAACCTGTTTTTATTTTCTTGTAAAATCTTTTCCATTCTTATATCCTTACTCTCTTTATTTTAACTTTTGATTATCTTATAATACAATCAAGTTGACACAATAACATAACTTAAAAACAAATTTGCCAAGGGTTTTGCATTGGTCCACTTTACAGTTAATTATGGTGCTATATTTGCACATTGCCACATTTTAGACAACAAAAAAAGCCACCATCTAAAATGATTTAGATGTGACTAAGTAAACACCAAAAATGGTGCTAATTTGAAACAATTTTTAAACCAGACAACATTACATATTGTACTTGATTTTGAGAACAAACCCTGCTGCAAAAAGTGCCAATTATTTCAAATTTTTAGGTTTCAAGGCTAAGTCAGCATAAAAATTTTTTTGCTTACCCCAATCTGTAGATTCAACCAAAATTTCACCACTTTGCCCAACGATTTGAGTGTGACCTTGGAAATACAAAGCTGGGAATAACCACCCACAGCAATAGGGTCTAACTATACTTATTTTATTCTCAATGCTTCTATTTATTTGAGGTTGCTCTTTCTCTTTATCAAAAGGATAATCTGGATAAGGACGCCAGCCCCCTGATGGAGCAACAATAAATTGTGCTCCATTATCAGTCATTTCTTTAATAAAAAGGGGGTCATCTAAATCGTAGCAAATAACAACACCTATGTCTGCCAAACTTGTTTTTATAGGTGTATTTTGGTTACCTGATTTTACACCCCAGGCTATTTCAATTGGAACAAGTTTCTTTTTAGAATAAGTACCTGCCAAGCTACCATCTGAATCATAAACATAGCACAAATTATAAATTCCAGAAAGCTTTCTCTCATAAACACTTCCAGAAACAATAATCACTTTGTTTTGAATTGCTAATTTTTTGAATGTTCTTTTTATTATGTCAGAAATTCTTTTTTGAGAAAGCCATTCGCCCATTTTATTTAATTTTATTTTTGAAAGAATTATGTCAATTAAATTTTCAAGCCAGTTTTTAGCCCCCATTAATTTAATTTCTGGATTTAAATTTTGCCTAATACATTCAATTCTATAACTTTCTTTAGCCCAGGCTAAGCAAAACCCCAAATCCTCAGGGAAACACACTATTTTGGCCCCATTTTTCACTGCTTCTTTTACTGGCCTATCAAGTAATAAATAAAAATCATGCTCAGATGTACATTGAACAAGATTTAATTGTATCGCAGCAACTTTTATTTTATCCATTAGTATAAACTCACAGTAGGATTGCGCCTTGGTTCTGGCTGATTTCCAAATGATTGAACTGCTCCAATGTCGAGAATTTGCAAAGAATTTGTGCCATAAAACACACTAGGATATGCTTTGCCAATAAGATTTTCACCACTGCCAGTTGCAGAATTCAAAGTAAAGTCTAAATAATCATTTCCTATGTGAACATATGGAGATTCCGTAAGGGTTATAGCTCCAGTCTGAATTAAATAAGGTGGATTCACTTCTAGTTGATTTCCAGCATTATTGTAGAATGCATTATTGTAAATTTTACTCAGGTTAAATGCTAAAGGATAGTCCATGTCTATCAAGATTCCATGGTCTCCCCCGTTGGTGAATAAACAGTTGCTTATGATCGTACTTCCAGTTTTTCTTAAATGTGCTCCAGATTTTGTGCAATTATTTACTGTAAGATAAGTCAATTTAACGTCAGTACATTCATCAGCAATAATTGCATGCCCATTATTTGTTAAAGATCCAAAGATGTCATGAAAAATACAAAATTCTACTTTGAGAGACATGTCGTTGGCATAAACACCACAGCCAGCAATGTTTTCAAAGAAACATGTGTCTAATTTCAAATGGTTAGCTGAGTTTACATAAATGCCAGCTGATAATGCAGATTCAGTAAGAATGTTTCCAATTCTTGTTGATTCAATCCAAATTACCTGACTACTACCTGAACCAAAATAAAGTGCTGTATGAGTGCAATTATGAAACCAGCAATTGTAAATGTATAGACTCTTATTTGTCGCAGTTATTAACTTATCTGCAAAATCACTTCCATCAATTTCAATATTTCCAATTTGTATTGCATTACCAGTGATGTTTATAGCACCTAAGCCAGTAGTGTAATCATATAAAAGGGGGTCAACTCCATCATCAACTATAAATACAGCTTTGTCTCCTAGATCATAATGAGATACTTCATAACCTGACAAAGACATGTGAGAGAGTGTTAAAGGTTCAAGTAATGTGTAATTTCCTGATTGTAAATGAGCTAAAGAATGAAAATCTAATTCTGAAGCATGCTCATTTACTTGAAACAAATTATTACTTGCGCCCCCTAAATAACATTTTCCATTAGTTGATCCAATGTCTGCCAAATAATAATCTGAACAAATTAATGCTTGACCCGATGAAACATTCAAAACTTCAAACCTAACACTTCCTTTATTTAATAAAAAAGGTGAATAATCTCCATCGCCCCAAACGTCTGTAGTGTTCCATAGTACACCTATTGCAACTGCAGTTCCTGTATCGACATTTGACCACGAGAGTGTTGAAGTATTGTATTCGAACAAATGATGGTCATTCAAATCTTGAAAACCTGTCGAAGTTTTTCTGCCTAATTTTACATAGTTTGTAGCACTAGGAGTAGTATCAAAATTAACAACTATCCAATATCTTCCAGCTGATAAATTTGAATTAACTGAAACATCTAACCATTGAGCGGTGCTAGATAAACTACTTGCATTTACGCCACTGTAATCCAAAATTGTACTTGAAGGAGCGCCAGCATTATCCGTTCTGAGTTCTAAAAACAAATCTCCAGAGGGGGAACCTTGGGCCCATAAAACAGCGGAAATTTGTTTTACAACATGTGATTCAGATAAATCAAACCATGCAGCGTATAAATAATTATTTGTTTTGCCAATTTCGACAAAATTCAAAGCATCAACTTCTGTTGCCGCACGACTTCTAAAGCCTATGTTATTAGTTTCTAAGTAGATAAAATTACCGATGTCATTGGCAACAAAATTTCTAGTTGTACTTGCAAGCTGAAAAACATTTCCTTTGTCTGGGAGATTAGCAACTAGAATGTTTGTGTAAGTAGTGTTAAAACTATTCAAAGATAAATTCGTGCCAACTGATGAAGCTACTTGACCGCCGCCGTAATTTTGTAATTGTGCATAAGTTCTAGAGCCTGCCAATTCTCTTATAAATACTTGATAATGATCAAATGGATAACCAGGGTTTGCAGGAGAATTTATAACAACTGTTTTTCCATTTGCAATAAAGTCAGCATACTCTACAAGTTCTGATGTTGCAACTATTTCTCCACCACCACCTAAAGCAACATATCTTATACCTATGTAATAAGTACCTCCTGGAAATGTGCCCCCATTAGATAAAGTCCAAGAAGGAATTCCAGGCTTAAAAAGATCAGCATGATCAATTTCAAGATCGCTGATTGTAACCAATTGATAATTATTTCCATAGGAATAATTTAAACCAGCATTTGAATTTGAACTGTTAAATCCTGCGCCTGACTTTACCGTGCCAGCACTTTTTATTTCCCAGTCGATGTTATGATTAATTGCCATAATGATTAAACCTTAAACTAGAATTCAGTATCACAACTTACCTGCCATTGACCAAAAGCATCACCTGTAGTTGTGACTTGAACGAGAAATCTAAAACTATCTCCTCTGAAATTACTATTGTCTACATTTAAGGTTCCAAGATTACTACTTTCATCAGTGCTTAATACTGTCAAAATTGGTGAGGTAATAGGTCTTGCAGCAGTATTTAAGTAGGCGCTACCTCTGAGATAACTACCAGTAGTATGATATCCACCTGTTCTGACTTCGGTAATTTGATAGTATCTTTGACAAAGTGCAAACTCATGACCATAATTTCTTCTTTCATAAGGGGTAGCTACTGAGCCTATTTCTGCTTGAATACCCGTTAGATATAAAGTGGCATTAAGAGTTCCAATGAGATTTACTAATGAAACATTTGGTCCCGTTCGGTTTGCAGCAACCCATGCAAAAGGTGTTGCTTGCCATGTAGTGCCGTTAGAAACTACAAAAATAATTTCTATAGCATTTAGGTGATCTGTTGGCCATGTTCCACTTGTGTCTCCGGCAATAACTATTGTCTTTTTTTCCCATGTATTTGAGGAGCTTATTGTATATGTAAATGGATAACTTCTATTAAAGCCGCCAGAACCATGATTACGAACGGAGCCGCCAAATGTACCAGTCAAACTACTGTATGCCCAAAAAGATAATGTAATAGGTTTAGCATTGGCTGTTCCCCACTGTAAATCTATAGTGTTTACACCTTCAATGGCTTGGGATAAGAAATTATAATCGTTGGCTGTAGGAGTAGATATAGTAGTAGTTTTCATTCCTATGTAAGAAACAAATCCATCAGGAGATGTAACTCCCCCGTAATTTTTACCAATAGTTAATCTTCCTGAGCCAAATACATTCATTTTCCATCTATCAATGAAATTCGCAGCACCAACTCCAGGAATTGTAGTAGAACCATTATTTCTTTGGTCTATATTGCCATCACCATTAATAATTCTATTTCTAAAACCAGTATCATAAGCAGTAATTGCATTTGAATTTTGGTATAAATTCTCACCTACATATAAAGATTGGCCGATTCCTGCCCCACCAGATACTATCAAGGCGCCTGTTGTTGATGAGGTCGAAGCTGTTGTAGCAGCTATGGTAGTGTTTCCACTTCTGTCAATTTTAAAAATGGTCGAACCAGCAACTTGAAAATCAACTTGATT
>JACCDZ010810540.1_pt1 | contig 14748 bp, 15 predicted proteins | sample 7449551 | NCBI WGS metagenome assembly JACCDZ01 (sample SAMN15323452, study PRJNA562643) | freshwater metagenome | isolation source: river surface water | place: USA:Blue River Watershed | collected 2017-08-18 | reverse complement strand
GTGACCGCAGTGACCTTGTGCTGCCAGCGGATGTCAGCGCCCAGCTCCAAGGCCCGCGCAATCAGCATTTCCTCAATGTGGTACTGCTGCAGGTTGATCATGCCGGGGCGCTTGTGGCCGGCATCGGGCACCAGGTTGAACTGGTACACCTCGTCTTCTTCCAAAAAGGTACGGCCGATGTTCCAGCTCACGCCCAAGCCACAGGCCTCATTGGCAATGCCCAGACGGTCGAGGATTTCGAGCGAGCGCTTGGCGTAGCACACCGCCCGCGAGCCGATCGACACCGTCTTGTCGTCGTCCAGCACCAGCACGTCCAAGCCCTGCAAACGCGCATCGATGGCCGCAGCCAGTCCGACAGGCCCGGCGCCAATCACGATCAAAGGCTTGCGCTGCGGTGGCGTCGTCATCCATTCGGTGGACGATTTGTACGGATAAATCGGGTTGACGTAAGCACCCATGCGTGGTCTCCGGCAGTGTGAAAAAGCACCCCTGGGTGCAAAACCCGTAATTTACCATTGATAAATCAATTTACCTATCCGTAATTTTAAAAACCGGAAATCGATCCCAACTTCAGCGCTGTCGCCTGACGCTCAGCAAAGAAAAACCACTGCGGCTATGCTTTGACTTGTTTCTTTGTATGACAACCCCATGAGTCAACACTTCACCCCCGTCTCCAGCGGTGCGCGTCTGTCCGATCAGGTGGCCGAGCAATTGGCCGCCGAAATCAAGCAAGGCCGCCTGCAGCCCGGCGACAAGCTGCCCACCGAAGCGCGCTTGGTCGAGCAGTTTCAGGTCAGCCGCACGGTGGTGCGCGAAGCGGTCTCGCGCCTCAAATCGCTGGGGCTGGTGGACTCGCGCCAGGGCAGCGGGGTGTTTGTCAACCAGCACTTGCCGTTTGCGCCTTTGAACTTTGAGGCCCAGCTGGCCGCCTCACAAGAGGCCGTCATCCAGATGGTCGAAGTGCGGCGTGCGCTGGAAGCCGAAGTGGCCGCCTTGGCCGCACAAAGGCGCACCAAGGCCGATCTGCGCGCCATTCACCAAGCCGTCAAAGCGCTGGACGATGCGGTGCAAGCCGGTCGCAACGGGGTGGCCGAAGATGTGAAATTCCACCGCGCCATCGCGGATGCCGCCCGCAATCCTTTTTTGCTGCAAACGCTGGAGTACTTGGGGCAGTTTTTGCATGGCGTGACCGAAGTCACCCGCGCCAACGAAGCACGCCGCGTGGACTTTGCCAACGACGTGCAAACCGAACACCTGGCCATCGTGACAGCGGTGGAAGCGGGCGATGCCGACCAAGCGCGCCAAGCCGCCGCTGCGCACATGGGCAATGCCATTGTGCGCATTCGCCGAGCAGACCCGGCCTTCTGGCAACAAGAAGGCGAGCGTTTGGCGCAGCCCCTGATCAAAGGTTTGCGCAGCACCTCTTGACCCCATTCACTGCAAAAGGTACCCCATGGATCTTCAGCTCCACAACCAACACATCCTGATCACCGGCGGCAGCAAAGGCATTGGCTTGGCCTGCGCGCAAGCCTTCTTGCAAGAAGGCGCCAAGGTGTCGCTTGTCTCGCGTGACACCGCCAACCTGGACAAGGCCCGGCAAAGCTTGCAAACCCAATTTGCATCGGACCGCATCCACACCGTGGCCGCAGACCTGCGCGACGCCCAGGCGGCCCTGATGGCGCTCGACTCGGCCGAAGCCGCCTTGGGTCCGGTGGATGTGCTGGTCAACTCGGCAGGCGCTGCCAAACGCACGCCCGCACCCGAGCTGACCCCCGAGGCCTGGCAAGACGCCATGCAGGCCAAGTACTTCACCTACATCCACATGATGAACCCCGCCATCCAGCGCATGGCCGCACGGGGCACCGGCAATGTGGTCAACGTGGTGGGCAACGGCGGCAAAGTGGCCAGCCCGATCCACCTGCCCGGGGGCGCAGCCAATGCGGCCTTGATGCTGGCCAGCGTGGGGCTGGCTGCGGCTTATGGCCCGCAGGGCATCCGCGTCAACGCCATCAACCCCGGCCTGACCCGCACTGACCGCCTGCAAGAAGGCATGGTGGCCGATGCCCGCAACCAAGGCATCAGCACCGAGCAAGCGATGACCCAAGCCGTCTCGCGCATCCCCCTGGGCCGCATGGCCGAGCCCGAAGAGATCGCCAACGCGGTCGTTTTTCTGGCTTCAGCCAAGGCCAGCTACATCACCGGCACTTGCATGAGCATGGACGGGGCACTCAACCCGATCGTGGTGTGATGCGCCCCCACACATGGCTGGCCGCGCTGTGTCTGGGCCTGAGTGCACTGACGGCTTCGGCCCAGACCCCTGCCCCCCTGAGCACAGTGGCGTCCGTGGACGTGCCGCGTTACATGGGCACCTGGTACGAGATCGCCAAGTACCCCAACTGGTTCCAGAAAAAATGCGCCAGCAGCACCAGCGCCACCTACAGCCTGCAAGCCGATGGCCAGGTGCAGGTGCTCAACCGCTGCAAAACCGCCAATGGCGAATGGAGCGAAGCCTTGGGCCAGGCGCGCCAGATCGGCCGCGCCAACTCGCCTCGCCTGCAAGTGCGCTTTGCGCCCGCGTGGCTGTCCTTCATCCCCATGGTGTGGGGCAATTACTGGATCATCGACCTGGACCCGCAATACCAGTGGGTGGTGGTCAGCGAGCCCAGCCGCGAGTATTTGTGGATCCTCTCGCGCACGCCCGAGTTGCCCGCAGCGACCTACCAAAGCTTGCAGGGCAAACTGGCCGCCAACGGCTTTGACCTTCAGCGCATCCAGGTCAGCACGCCGTAGAGCCCGCCCATCTCACTTGCCCTGAATGTCTTCCAGGTACTTGAGCAAAGAGATGATGCGGTCCTGCGCTGACCACTCTGCGGTGCGCGCAGAGTCACCCGGCTGGGTCATGGCGCGTCTTTTGAACACCTGACCCCACACCGGCATTTCACGCGAGCCGTGCGGGCCGGCATCGCCCAGCACACGCCCATCGATGACTTCACCGATCTGCTCTCGCGGAAACTCGCCGCCATTGCGCTGCGCGATCGTCGTCAAATCGGCGGGCGGCTTGACCAGGGAAGAGCGCATAGGGCCATCGCCCTTGCCTGTCATGCCGTGGCAACTGGCGCAGTTGTCGCGGAAGTCGGCTCGCCCCAAAGCGATCGAGGTCTGGGCCCATGACGGGCAAGCGATGAACCATAAGTTGGCCGACAAAGCCAACAAGGAAAGTGTTTTTTTCATGCGTTCTGCTCGTCTAAGTCCATGCAGCCATGCTACCGAGACCCTGCGACCGTTTCCTTGATCTGACGCACACGAAGCTGTCAAGCACCTGGCTTTCACACCTGTGTCATCGCAGCGGGTTATCTTTCGTGACATGGCTGAATCCTCCGGCCGCTGACCTGAACCTGTGGAGATCACACATGCCCAAAGATTTTTCGACGATGGAAGACAGCAACCGTTCTGGCAACGCCTCCATCCACGACCAGATCGCGGCCTTGCCGCTGAACCGCCGCACCGTGATCCAAGGTGCAGGCTTGGCCAGTTTGCTGGGCTTGTTGCAGCCTTTGGCGGGCTGCGCCAACTTAGGCGCAGGCCAGCCGCGTTTGGGCTTCACCGCCATACCGCCAGGCCAAACCGATGCACTGGTGGTGCCGCCCGGCTACGTGGCGCAGGTGATTGCCCGCTGGGGCGAGCCCGTGGGCATCGCAGACAACATGCCCGCCTTTCGCACCGACGGCAGCAACAGCGCGGCCGACCAGGCGGTGCAACTGGGCATGCACCACGACGGCTTGGCATTTTTCCCGCTGAACGGCTCATCCACCCACGGCCTGATCGCGCTCAACCACGAGTACACCGATGACGGCTTGCTGCACCCCGATGGTTTTTTGCCGATGAACGCGGCCAAGGTCAAAAAGTCGCAAAACGCGCACGGCCTGTCGGTCTACGAAGTCAAATTCAACGGCCAAGCTTGGGAGATGGTGCGCCCCTCGGCCTATGCGCGCCGCTTCACCATGGACACCCCGTTTGACATGTCCGGCCCCGCAGCAGGTCACCCCCTGCTGCGCACCGCCGCCGACCCGCAAGGCCGCACCACGCTGGGCACGCTCAACAACTGCGCCAGCAGCGCCACGCCTTGGGGCACGTATTTGTCGGGCGAAGAAAACTGGATGTTCTATTTCGGCGGCGGCAAAGACATCAGCGCCCACCACAAGCGCTGGGGCATGAACGAAAAAGGCCTGTACGGCTGGGAACATTTCGACCCGCGCTTTGATGCCACCCAAAACCCCAACGAAGCCAACCGTTTTGGCTGGGTGGTCGAGGTGGACCCGATGGACCCGACCAGCACACCCGTCAAGCGCACGGCTCTCGGCCGCGCCGCGCACGAGGGCGCCTGGGTGGCCCTGACGCAAGACCAACGTGCCGTGGTCTATTCGGGCGAAGACGCCCGATTTGAATACATCTACAAATTCGTGAGCTCTGGCCGCATGCAGCCCGGCGGCGCCAAAGCCAACCGCCATCTGCTGGAGGAAGGCACGCTGCATGTGGCCCGTTTTGATGCCAACGGCCAGGGCCAGTGGCTGCCGCTGGTGCATGGCCAAGGCCCCTTGACGGCGGCCAACGGTTTTGCCGATCAGGGCGAGGTGCTCATCAAAGCCCGCCAAGCCAGTGACTTGCTGGGCGCCACCAAGATGGACCGTCCCGAATGGCTGGCCATCGACAAGGCTTCACGCTGGGTCTATTGCACGCTGACGAACAACAGCCAACGCGGCGCACCGGGCAAGCCCGGTGTGGACGCGGCCAACCCCAGGGCCAACAACAGCATGGGCCAGATCATCCGCTGGCGTGAAGCCGGGGACTTTGACGGCATGAACTTTGAATGGAACCACCTGCTGCTGGCCGGTGACCCGGCCAACGAACGGGCCGAGGCCAAGGGCAATGTGAAGGGCGACATCTTGGGCTGCCCGGATGGACTGGGTTTTAGCCCCAACGGCCTGCTGTGGATCCAAACCGACGCCCACGCCACGCAGATGTACAAGGGCGAATTCGCACGCATCGGCAACAACCAGATGCTGGCCTGCGACACGGCCACCGGAGAAGTTCGCCGCTTTTTGACCGGCCCGACCAACTGCGAGATCACGGGTGTGAGCTTCACACCCGACGGCCGCAACCTGTTCATCAGCGTGCAGCACCCGGGCGAAACGCCCACCGACCGCAGCGACCCCAATCAGCCGCAAAAGTATTCGGGCTGGCCCGACTACCAGCCCGATGGCCGCCCCCGCTCTGCGAACGTGGTGATCCGCAAGATCGACGGCGGCGTGATTGGCACTTAAAGCCCCACCCGCAGGTCGGAGCTTCAGCTCCGACATTGATCGAACAGGCACCTCATGTCGGGGCTAAAGCCCCGACCTACAAATCGGCACATCTGAGCATTGAAGAATCAGAACTTAAAGCGCTCATCCGTAGGTCGGAGCTTCAGCTCCGACATTGATCGAGCAGGCGCATCATGTTCGGCCTGGCTCAAGCGTTGAAGATCGAGACCGTTTTGGTGTTGAGGTAGGCGTCCAGCGCTTCGGGGCCGCCTTCAGAGCCATAGCCCGAATCTTTGATGCCGCCAAAAGGCAGCTCGGGCCAAGGGGCGGCGGGCTGGTTGACCCAGAGCATGCCCACTTCGAGGCGCTGGCTCAGCAGGTGCGAGGTCTTGAGCGAGTTGGTGAAGGCATAACCCGACAGGCCGAAAGGCAGGCGGTTGGCTTCGGCGATGGCGTCTTCGATGTTCTCGAAGGTGCGGATCGCGGCAATCGGGCCAAAGGGCTCGTTGTTCACCACATCGGCGTCCAGCGGCACGTGCGACAAGACGGTGGGCGCAAAGAACAGACCTTCGGTGCCAATGCGTTCGCCACCGGCCAGCACCTTGGCGCCTTTGGCGCGGGCATCTTGCACGATCGCTTGCATGGCCACCAAACGGCGCTCGTTGGCCAAGGGGCCCATTTGCGTGCCGGCCACCAAGCCATCGCCCACCTTGAGCGACTGGGCATGCGCCGCCAACAATTGCGAGAACTCTTCAGCGATTTTGTGGTGCACCAAAAAGCGGGTGGGCGAGATGCACACCTGACCGGCATTGCGGAACTTGGCCGCACCCGCCGTCTTGACCGCCAAAGCGATGTCGCCGTCTTCGGCCACGATCACCGGGGCATGACCGCCCAGCTCCATGGTGGCGCGCTTCATGTGCTGACCGGCCAAGGCCGCCAGCTGCTTGCCCACGGGCGTGGAGCCGGTGAAGGTGATCTTGCGGATCACGGGGTGCGCGATCAGGTAGTTCGAGATCTCAGACGGTGTGCCGTAGACCAGGCCAATCACGCCCTCGGGCACGCCTGCGTCTTGGAAGGCGCGGATCAGCTCGGCGGGTGATGCAGGGGTTTCTTCAGGCGCTTTGACGATGATCGAACAACCGGTGGCCAGCGCGGCGGACATCTTGCGCACCACCTGGTTGACCGGGAAGTTCCAAGGTGTGAATGCGGCCACAGGGCCCACGGGCTGCTTGAGCACGTTTTGCTGCACGTTGATGTTGCGCGGCGACACGATGCGGCCATACACACGGCGGCCTTCTTCGGCAAACCACTCGATGATGTCGGCCGCCGACATCACTTCGACTTTGGCTTCGCCCACGGGTTTGCCTTGCTCTTGTGTGAGCAGCTCGGCAATCTGCGGTGCGCGTTCGCGCATCAGGGCGGCGGCTTTGCGCATGATCGCGCTGCGCTCGTTGGCGGGCGTGTCGCGCCAGATTTCAAAACCCTTTTGCGCGGCCTGGGCGGCACGCTCCAGATCGGCCACACCGGCGTGGGCCAAGCGGCCGATTTCGGCGCCGTTGGCGGGGTTGAAGACGGGCAGGGTGCGGCCGCTTTCGGCATCGCACCATTGGCCGTTGATGAAAAGCTGGGTGTTGGGGTAGGTCATGGGCTGGTCCTGTGAACGCCTGAATCGGCAGTGGGCGCATTGTGTCCGAAATGGCTCTGGCGTGCGTCAAGCACGGGACACGCTCAAACCGGGCGCAGGGATTTGGCCAGGTGTTCGATCAGCACATTCACCCGGTGCGGGATGTAGCGGTTGCTGGGCAAGACCGCGTAAATGCCCAAAGGCGGTGGCGCAAAGTCTTGCAAGAGCTCGACCACCTCGCCCCGCGCCAAAAAGGGCTCGGCAATGAAGTCTGGCTGGCGCGTGATGCCCAGGCCCTCTGCAGCCGCCTGCGTGAGCGCCACACCGTTGTTGGACCGGATGCGGCCGCGCACCGCAAAGGCGCTGACCTGCCCCGCCACGGCATAGGACCAGGTGGCCGCGTTCATGGTCATGGAATAAATCAGGCATTCGTGGTGCCGCAATTGCTCGGGATGCAGAGGCTGGCCATGCGCCGACAGGTAGGCGGGCGATGCCAGTGTGAGCAAGCGGCAATCGCCCAGGTGCCGAACAATGTCGCCCGGTTGCAAATCGGCGGTGATGCGGATCGACAGGTCGATGCCTTCTTCGATCAGGTTGGAGCGCTGGTCCGAGAAATCCATCATCAGCTCGATGTGCGGCTGCAACTTGGCGAACTGAAGCAGCGCGGGCATGAGCCGCTGCAAGCCAAAGCTCAGCGGCAAGCCCAGCCGGATGCGCCCACGCGGCACGGCCTTTTCTTCGTCCAGAGTGGCCTCGGCCGCGTCCACCATGTTGAGGATGACACGGCACTTTTCGAGGTAGGCCGCCCCGGCAGCGGTCAGCGTCAGACTGCGGGTGCTGCGGGTGATGAGCTTGACGCGCAGGTGCTTTTCCAGCGCGGCGATCTGGCGCGTGATGACCGAACGGGCCACCTGCAGTTGGTCGGCCACGGCGGTGAAGCTGCCCGCTTCGGCCACCCGCACAAAGGTTTGCATCGCATCGAGTTTGTCCATTGTTGCTCATTGTGCAACAAGTATTTGCGCATTGGCTACTTTTTCTGTTCTACACAACCCTCTACAGTCCGGCACATGCCTTTCCCCAAATCCGTTTTGTTTGTGCCGCACGGCTCGCCCATGTTTGCCCTGAACCCCGGCGCTGCGGGTGCCGCCATGCGCCAGTTGGTGCCTCAGCTGGGCACGCCCCGCGCCATTGTGGTGGTCAGCCCGCACTGGGAAACCGCCGAGCCCACCGTGGGCTTTGCCACCCGGCCCGAGACCCTCCACGACTTTGGTGGCTTTGACCCTCGCCTTTACCAAATGCAATACCCCGCCACCGGCTGCCCCGAAGCCGCTGAGCAGGTGGTCGCCACCTTGCAGGCCGCAGGCTTGCCTGCCCTGAAAGACGCCCACCGCGGTCTGGACCACGGAGCCTGGACACCTTTGCGCCAAATGTTTCCGGATGCCGACATCCCGATCGTCCCGCTGTCGATTCAAAGCCATCTGGGCCCGGCACACGCCTTGCGCGTGGGCCAGGCGCTGGCACCGCTGACCGAGCAGAACATCCTGATCGTGGCCTCGGGCAATGTGACGCACAACCTGCGCGACTTCATGACGGTGAGCATGCAAGGCGGCGCCACGCCCGCTTATGTGCCAGCATTTGCCGACTGGGTCCACACCCACATGGTGCAGCGCGATGTGACGGGTTTGCTCAACTACCGGCAGCAAGCCGCCGGCCAACGCGCACACCCGACCGACGAACATTTGCTGCCCTTGTTCACCGCAGTGGGCGCTGCGGGCGCTGACGCACAGCCAGAAGCTTTTTTCCGAGGTATCAGTGACCATGTGATCGCCATGGATGGCTACACTTTCCACTGAACAGGACACACGATGAGCACCCACTACACCCCCCTTGCCAAAAGCCTGCACTGGCTGATGGCCCTCATGGTCTTTGGCCTGTTGGCTCTGGGTTTTTACATGAGCGATTTGCCCCTGTCGCCCGACAAACTGCAGCTGTACTCCTGGCACAAGTGGGCTGGCGTGACGGTCTTCGTGCTGGTCTGGCTGCGCCTGGCCTGGCGCATCACGCACCGCCCACCGGCAATGTCAGCGAACATGTACAGCGCCGTGAAACTGGCGGCTCATGCCGGGCACTGGATGCTGTACGTCTTCATGGTCATCATCCCCTTGAGCGGCTGGCTGATGAGCTCGGCCAAGGGCTTTCAAACCGTCTGGTTCGGCGTGCTGCCGATCCCGGACCTGATTGGCAAAGACAAGGCCTTGGGCCGCTCGCTGGCCGAGCTGCACAGCGCGCTGAACATCGGCTTTCTCCTGCTGATCGTGGTGCATGCGCTGGCGGCCTTCATGCACCACTTTGTGCACAAAGACGACACGCTGCGCCGCATGTTGCCCGGCAAACCCCAACCCTGAGAACACCATGACCTTTGTGAAAACACTGGCGCTCGTCGCCACCGCCTTGTCCCTGCAGGCACAAGCCGCCCCTTACCTGGCCATCGTGCCCGCCAAAAGCAGCGTGACCTTCAGCTACAAGCAAATGGGCGTGGCCGTGGACGGTCGCTTCAAGAAATTTGCAGCGCAGGTCAACTTTGACCCCGCCAAAGCCGAGGCTGGCAAAGCCAGCTTTGACGTGGAGCTGGCCAGCGTGGACGCTGGATCGAGCGAGGCCGACGACGAGGTCGTGACCAAGTCCTGGTTCAACGCGGCGGCCTTTCCCAAGGCCAGCTTTGTGGCCAAGCAGTTCAAGCCCACCGCACCCAACCAATACGAAGTCACCGGCAGCCTGACCATCAAGGGCCAGACCCGCGAGGTGAAGTTCCCGATGAAGCACACGGCGCAAGGCAAAGACGGCGTGCTCAGTGGCAGCTTCATCCTCAAGCGGGGCGACTTCAACATCGGCGAAGGCATGTGGGCCAAGTTCGATGTGGTGGCCAACGACATCCAAGTCAATTTTTCCCTCACCGCCCAACCGGGCAAATGAATTTCAACCCCACGGAGTACAACCCATGACATCTTTGAAAAAACTCAGCGCCGCTTTGGCCTTCGCATCCCTGGCCGCTGGCTCGGCCCTGGCCGCACCGGTGACCTACAACGTGGACGCCAACCACACCTTCCCCCGTTTTTCGTACAACCACTTTGGCTTCTCGACCCAGCTGAGCAGCTTCAGCAAAACCAGCGGCAAAGTGGTGTTCGATGCCGAAGCCAAAACAGGCTCGGTGGACATCGAGATCGACATGACCTCGGTCAACACCGGCTCGGTGGACTTCAACGGCCACATCCAGGGCGAAGACTTTCTGGACACCGCCAAGTTCCCCAAGGCCACCTTCAAGTCCACCAAAGTGGTGTTTGGAGGCGACAAGCCCAAAGCCATCGAAGGCAACCTGACCATCAAGGGCGTGACCAAGGCCGTGACCTTGACCGTGACCGGCTTTGAAGCCAAGCCCCACCCCATGGCCAAAAAGCCCGCTTTGGGCGCCAACGCCTTCACCAACATCAAGCGCTCCGAATTCAATGCGGCCAAGTACGTGCCTTATGTGGCCGACGAGGTGCGCATCGACATTTCGATCGAAGCCATGGCCGCCCAGTGATCCACTGAGGCACTGAGGCACTGACCCGGCACACCCGGTCATGAAACGCCAAAGCCCCTCAGGATGCGCGATCGTCCTCAGGGGCTTTGTCTTGGGCAGCGACCAAATCGGCACGCACCGCCCGCACACGGTCATCGACGTAGTAGCCACCGTATTCGGTGTACTTGAGCAGCAGCCGATCGCACTGCCCGCATGAAAAAACATCGCAGCGGTTGTACGGGAAAAAGGCCGGCGCAATCGGCGCATCGGGCGAGTCGTAGCGTGTTTTGTTGGGATGAAACTCTTCGTACGTGGGCTCAGGACCCAAGCTGTCTGGCGCACGCAAACTGCCCACGCGCGTGACCTGCGCCGCAGGCCAGCGCTCACCGGGCACGCTCTCCCAGCCCATGCAATCGCCCATGCCGCAGGTGCATGCACGTGTCGGGTGTTGGTCAGCCAAAGCCTTCAGTGCTTGGGGCTGGATAGGCGGCGTTTCAGAAGAAGACATGGTGAGCACAACAGATCATGGCCACCATTGTGATCATGTTCTTCGAGCGCTCACTCAAGGTTGCACTTTTTTGATCCAGGGCTTGTTGTTTGCCAAATCAGACCAGCGGCTTTCGGCCTCGTAGGTCACGCGATCGCCCGCTTTGAAAAAGCCATTCTTGCGCGCATCGTTGGTGAGCTCGGACACTTGTCCACTGCTGTCGCGCACCGTGAGGATCTGACCTGGGCGCTTGGAAACTTCGCAGCCCACTTTCATGCCCACGTAATAGCCCAGCAAGCTGCCCACAATGCTGCCGGTGTCTTTGTCGATCGCCTTGCCTGCCGCTTGCCCCACAGCACCGCCAAGGAAGCCCGCCGTGCCATCGCTTTCATCGCAAATCACCGTCTCTTTCACATCTTGAATTTCAACACCGGCCAAATTGCTGGGACGAGAGGCGCAAGCGCCCAAGGTCAAGACCAAGACGATGCAGGCGATGAGACGAGGTGAACGCATGGTTTTTCTTTCTGAATGAACTTCGACAAAGGCCGCGAATCTTAATCAAAAGTTATCTTGTGTATTCAAAAAATCATGCTTGCAGTCCGGCAGTTTTGTTAAAAGTTGTAGGCGCGTATCAACCGGCTGGCGCAAGCCCGCTCAAAACGCGTGATTGCACGGGCGAAGATCGCGCCGAAAGGGGTCTGAAAGGGTTTGTCCCAAGCCGCACATCATGAAAACTTGTCTACAACCATGGGCTTTGATCCACCCTTGTAGAAAGCCTCTATGGCCATTTATGAACTGCGCACTTACTCGGCCATCGTTGGCAAGATGGGCGAGCTGACCGCCCTCTACACCAACGAAGGCTGGCCTGCCCTGTCCAAGCACCCGCAAAAACTGGTGGGCTATTTCACGGGCGACATCGGCGCCCTCAACGAGCTGATCCACATCTGGAAGTTTGACGACGACGCCGACCGCCGCGCCTTTTGGGCCGGCGTGTTCAGCGACCCCGAGTTCATGGCCTTTGCCGCCAAGATCCGCCCGCTGATCCGCGAACAAAACAACAAGCTGATGCTGTCTGCACCTTGGGGGCCTAAGCCCTGATGCGCAGCTGAAGGTGCCGAGCCATGGTCTGGGTCCGACGCATACCGTCGGACCTGTTGAGAGACTGCTTTCTGTTCAACACAGGAGGCTCTCATGGCACAACGCGTCAACACCAGCGCTCAAGAAATCAGCACCGCCAACACCACAGAACAGGATCTGCCGAACATCGTTCGTTACTGGATCTTGCGCCTGCTGGTGGAGCTGAAAGTTGACCAGCACTTCGTCAAACGCCATGGTTTTCGTGACGATGACATTGCCAGCCAAATCGGGCTCGGCGAGTATGTCAACGACGACTTCGACGGCGATAACGATCCCACAAAAATGCGCAAGATTTTGCGCAAGATGTATCGGGACGCCCAACGCCATCCGGGCACCGTTCCGGAGGTGTTGACCGCCAATGTCGAGCGCATTGCCGACTTGGTCAACCTCAACCCTGTCGAGTCGCGCCTGTTTGAATTTGCCATCCTGATGCGGGCCTACCCCGCGCTCAAAGAGATGTGCGAGAAGCCCTCCAACCTGCGCCGCAAACAATTGGCGGAACGGATGGCCACCTTGCTTGATTTGCCCCGTGAAGCCACTTGGGATGCGTTCCAGCCCGATGCCACCCTGGCCCGCACTGGACTGCTCACGCTCAGTGCATCTCATCACTACACCGGCAGCATAGAAGCCCAACTGGAACTGCTGTCCGAATCGCTGCCCGACCGTTTGACAGATGCCATCGTCGACCCCACCGATTGGCTGCGCGACATGGTCCGCGCCAGTGAACCGGGTCATCTGCAATGGTCTGACTATCAACACCTGGCAAAACCTCTGTCTGTGTTGCGTCCTTACCTGAATCACGCACTCCAAACAGGACGCAAGGGCGTGAACATCCTCATGTATGGCCCACCCGGCACAGGCAAAACCCAACTGAGCAAACTGCTCGCACAAGACATGGGTTGCGAGCTGTTTGAAGTCACCACCGAAGACGAAAGCAAAGACCCCATCGCAGGCCGCAAGCGGGTCAAGGCGCACTGCGCGGCCAACAGCTTTTTTGCCAAACACCGCGCCCTCATTTTGTTTGACGAGGTGGAAGAAGTCTTCAACGACAACGAAGGCTCGGGAGGTTTTCTCAAACTGCTGCGCGGAGAGACTCAGCAACACAGCCGTAAAGGCTGGATGAACCAAGTGCTCGAATCCAACGCACTGCCCACCATCTGGGTGGCCAACAGTCTGCGCGGTTTGGACCCTGCATTTGCACGCCGCTTTGACATGGTGATGGACATGCCCGTGCCGCCCAAATCGCACCGCGAACGCATCATCAAGGGCAGTGCGGGCGACTTGCTCAACCGCGATGCCATCACACGCATGGCCGAGTCCGAAGACCTGGCCCCCGCCGTGGTGTCCAAAGCCGTCAGCGTGGTGCAGTGCATTGCCGACCAAATGCAGCCCCACCGCGCCACCGAAGCCGTTGAAATGCTGGTCAACAACACCTTGACGGCCCAGCACCATCGCCCCATTGCGCGGCACAACCCCAACAGACTGCCCGAAATTTATGACCCAGCCTTCATCCATGCCGACATCGACCTGAACGAAGTTGCCAAGCAACTGGTCCAGGTGCGCACTGGCCGCTTGTGCCTGTATGGCCCACCCGGCACTGGCAAAACCGCATTTGGCCGATGGCTGGCTGACCAAATGGGTGCGCCATTGCTCGTCAAACGGGCTTCGGACTTGCTGGGCATGTATGTGGGCGAGAGCGAGAAAAACATCGCCCGCGCGTTTGAGCAAGCCGAGGCCGAAAACGCCGTGCTGCTCGTGGACGAAGTGGACAGCTTTTTGCAAGACCGCCAAGGTGCCCAACGCAGCTGGGAGGTCAGCATGGTCAACGAAATGTTGACCCAAATGGAAAGCTTTGGCGGCGTGTTCATCGCATCCACCAACCTGATGGGCCAACTCGACGCGGCCGTGCTGCGCCGCTTTGATTTGAAAGTGAAGCTCAAGGCCCTGCGCCCGGAGCAAGCCGCGCAACTGCTGCAGCGCCACTGCCAGCAACAAGGCTTGGACGAACCCAACCCATCAGACCTGACGCTGCTGCAAAGCCTGAGTAACCTGACCCCAGGCGACTTTGCCGCTGTGTTACGCCAAAGCCGGCTGCGCCCGCTGCGCAGCGCCAGCGACTGGGTCAAGGCCCTGCAAGGCGAGAGCACCATCAAACCCGGCGCCCAAATCAAAACCATTGGTTTTGTGCAATGACCCGTGAATCATGGGAAAGTGTTACAAATAAATGCATTCCAAAGGCGTCATTTAGTGTCGGCTTACATACCATTTGGGCATTCCAGCGAACGCACCAGATGCCCAAAAAACCCGACACCTTTGAAACCCTGAGCTTGGCCATTGAAGTGCTGCGCCGCATACCGCGCCACCGAAAGATCAGCACGGGCGAATTGCACCGCGAACTTCAGGCGGCCGGGTTTCAACGGGACGAACGCAGCATCCAACGCTTGCTCAAGGCACTGAGCGAGCAGTTTGACATTGAGCGCGACGACAGCAGCCTGCCCTATGGCTATCGGTGGAAAGACCAAGGCCAAGGGCTCATGGTGCCCACTTTGAACCGCCAAGAATCCCTGCTGTTGCTGCTGGCCGAGCAACAGCTCAAACCCTTGCTGCCACCCAGCGTGCTCAAAGCCATGAATGGCTTCTT
>JACCDZ010089962.1_pt1 | contig 14750 bp, 19 predicted proteins | sample 7449551 | NCBI WGS metagenome assembly JACCDZ01 (sample SAMN15323452, study PRJNA562643) | freshwater metagenome | isolation source: river surface water | place: USA:Blue River Watershed | collected 2017-08-18 | reverse complement strand
CAGGTGATTCACAACCTCATTCAAAATGGTCTTGATGCAAGTGTTGAAGCCAACAAAGGCGAATTTTCAATATTAGTGAAAACAGAATTCTTGCCATATCCAGACTCAAATGAAAATGATAAGGTTGGCAAAGGCATAGTTAAGTTGAGTATTTTGGATGCGGGTACAGGTTTTGCCCCAAGAATTTTAAGTCGTGCCTTTGAGCCTTATGTGACCACCAAGACCAAGGGCACGGGGCTGGGGCTTGCCACTGTAAAGAAAATTGTGGATGAGCATGGCGCAAGAATTGAATTACGCAATCGCATGGAAGACGATCAGCTCGTAGGAGCTGAGGTGTCTATTTATTTCAATCAACTGGTAAAGCAAAGTTAGTTATGGCAAGTATCTTAGTTGTTGACGACGAGATGGGTATCAGAGAGCTCCTCAATGAGATCCTAACGGATGAGGGGCACTCCGTGGTTTCTGCACAGAATGCAGATGAGGCGAGAAAAGCCCGAGAAAATCTTGAGCCTGATTTAGTTCTATTAGACATTTGGATGCCAGATGTTGATGGCGTGACCCTTTTAAAAGAGTGGTCGAACAATGGTCAGCTGACAATGCCGGTAGTGATGATGTCAGGACATGCCACGATTGATACCGCCGTTGAGGCTACAAGAATTGGCGCAGTTAACTTTTTAGAAAAACCTATCGCGCTGCAAAAGTTATTAAAAACAGTTGAGCAAGCTTTGGAGAAGGCGCCACCCAAAGAGTTGTTTGCGGTTGAAACTAAAGCTGAGATCAAGGCCGATGGATCTGTACAAGTATCGAGCAAGATCGAAGAGTTCATTGTTGAAGAGGCTGGAAGCAATCAAGCCGAATTTAATTTGAGTTATATCGATCTGCCTTTAAGAGAAGCCAGAGATTTATTCGAAAAAGCTTATTTTGAATACCATCTCAATCAAGCTTCAGGCAGCATGACACGCGTTGCTGAAAAGACTGGTCTAGAGAGAACGCACCTTTATAGAAAGCTCAAAGCTTTAGGCATTGATGTTAGTAATTACAAGGGTGAGTAGTTGTGATCTACTAAGTCGTATATGACTGTGATGAATAAAAGATTGTTTTTGTCAAAAACCCTCTTATCGGTAGCAACAGTTTTGTTTGCTTCTTTGGCAAATGCTCAGCAAGCCACAGTGGTTGTTGCTGCCAATATGAAGCTAGCCATGGATGAGATTTATCAACAATACAAAATGGCTGGAGGGCAAGACCTCAGAATTATTTATGGGGCGTCTGGCAATTTTGCTCGTCAAATACAACAGGGCGCTCCGTTTAACTTATTTGTGTCTGCTGACGAGAGTTTTCCGATGACTTTGCATCGTGAAGGTTTAACAGTTGATGAAGGAAAGGTTTATGCGATTGGCCGCCTGGCATTAATCGCACATAAATCAAAAAACTTAAAGCTAAGCTTAAGCCCGGAAGACTTAAAAAAACTAATCATACAAACCAATAAGATTGCCATAGCGAAGCCTGATACAGCACCCTACGGAAAAGCTGCAATACAGTTCTTGAACAATATGAAGCTTGATGAGTTATCAAAGAATAAGATTGTTTTTGCAGAGAGTGTTTCTTCGGTCGCCATGTTTGTTAACAGTGGAGCTGCTGGAGTGGGGCTGACGGCCTATTCTTTGGCCAAATCCAAAGAGGTGATGCAGTTCACCAATCACCTCTTAATTCCTGAGAATTTACACGAGTCAATCAAGCAAAGGATGGTTTTATTAAAGACCCCCCCTAAGGCAATCGTTGATTTTTATGCTCACTTGCAAAGCCCGAAGGCAAAGGATGTTCTCAGGGCTCATGGGTACTCAACGCCTTAATCCTGACCTTGAGTTTGGGGTAAAAAGCCTTTTATAGTACAATTCTCGATTCTTGGCCTGGTAGCTCAGTCGGTAGAGCAGAGGATTGAAAATCCTTGTGTCGGTGGTTCGATTCCGCCCCGGGCCACCAAGATTCTATAAACCACCTTCGGGTGGTTTTTATTTGCTAATAAATCTCAAGAAAAACATTCAAAGAAATGGTTGGTACTTGGCGCCAAATGTAATGACAAATTACTTGCAGTCTTTATCTACCAACTTTGGATCATGGATAACTACCATTGTTCCGTTATCTTCAATCACTTTGTTCCCCGACTTTTGAAATCCACAACGCTGATGTTTTTCAAACATTGATTCTGAATGGATGGGGTGATTAGCTGTAGAGCAACCGGCAAGGAATATCAGCGTTATGAAACTGCATAAAATTTTTTCTTTCATGCAGAGTATCTTATTTGTCATTAAACGGTAAAACACTATTAGATCGATAAAAATTATCAATCAAAAATATCGTTATTAATTGTTGCTATAAATTAGCAATAATCTCTATAGTCATCTTGACTGATGACAAACAAATATCAACAACTTGTACATTTCGCAGAGCAATTACAAGCGATTAATACATTTTTAGATAGTGTATTTATAGGAAGACATACAAGTCTTCCTCAAGCAGTTCTATTGTGGCTTGCAATAAATTATCTTAGCCATCATCGCGCACCTCTAAAGACGGCGCACTTATCGTTACGATACTCCGAGCCCGCAATTAGACGTTATTTGCGACAGTTGGAATGTGATGGGTGGGTTGAATTCAATAAAAATTCAGCAGATAAACGCTATAAGGAAATAATCCTGACAAAAAAATTTATAAACTCTTTTTCAGACTTTCACTTACATTTCAATAGAACTATTCATAGAAAACGTTAGTTACATGAGGTAAGTCTTGCTTATTAACCTTTAGTGCACAACTATGACTCTATAAACCACCTTCGGGTGGTTTTTTCTTATGCTAATGATTTGGTTGCTTATCTATCTAGCTGGTGATTAAGGTGACCAGTTTTGACATAGATGAGCGCACCTTCTGACTTGGTGAATGGTTTGTGGGTGCTGTACCTTGGGCTTCTGATCCATGTACCCTTTGGGTATGAGCCATGCTCATCATGAAACACACCTTCAAGAACTAGAATTTCTTCTCCACCTGGATGAACGTGTGGGTTGAATACAGTGTTGGGAGCCCATCTGACAAGTGCTGTGCCCACGCCATCGAATTCATGTAAGGGCATGACAGAAAGTCCGGAAACCAGCCCTGGATACCATGCGGTGTTGTTGGTATCGATTCTGATGGTCGCAGAATCATCTGGATGAAATTGTCTTAATTTGACAAAAATCGTGCAACCTTCTTTTGAGTAAGGTGTGTGTGAACTGTTCGGTGGATTGCGCAGATACATGCCCGCTGAATAATCACCTGTTTCATCAGAGAAAGTTCCCTCAAGCACCAATATTTCTTCTCCAGCAGCGTGTGAATGTTTTGGAAAAGAAGAATTAGGTGCATAGCTCACAATGGTTGTTGCAATTGCAACTTCATCACCAATCCGATCAAGAGGTATTCTGTTTACACCAGCCATTGGTGATGGTAACCAAGGCGCTTCCTGAGTATTGATCACTGCCTTTTGGCTAAAGTCTGCATTGATGTTCATGGTTAAGCTCTGAATGTGGGTAGGTGCCAATTTTTATACAAGGCAATTGCTCGAGTGATGAAAATGAACATGAAAGAAATCACTGCGGCCATGGATTCATCTAATAAATAAGTGCTCAGCAGGATATACAAGCCACTACCAGCAAAGGCAATGACTGCATACGGACGATTGTCAGAGAACAGCTGAGGGATTTCTCCGCACACAATGTCGCGAAGAGCACCACCAAATGTTGCAGAAATAACACCTAACAAAATCGCCACAACCAAGGGCATGTCAAATTGAAGTGCAATCTGAGTGCCTAGAATCGTTGCCAAGGCAAGCCCCATGGCGTCAGGCAACTGAATCATTTTTTCTGTGTAGGCAATGTGTTTGTTCTTAATGAACCAAATGCTGACAATCGTCAGTGCAATGATGACCCAAAGCCAATAAGAGTGTTCAACCCAAAAGAAGGGTCTGCGATCTAAGAGAATGTCCCTTAATGTACCGCCACCAAAAGCAGTCAAACCAGCCACAATGCTGACACCCACCAAGTCTAATTTTTTCCGAAGACCAGCAATGAGTCCTGAAGCGGCAAACGAGAATATCCCAATCAACTCAATGATTTCTTGAAAAAAGCTGAGGGTTGGTGTGCTGAACATGACTTGATGGCTTATGGGTTGTTTATAAGAACTTGGAAGATATCCTTATTATGCAGTGCGCCTGAAAATAATTCAGATAGTGATTAATATTGATGGATATCAGCAGCCATATTTATAAAGAAGGTGATTGACCATGAAGCGTCTTATTGGAGTTCAGGGAAATGATCAGGGCCATTGGGTCGGTAACGGCTTTCCGGTGCGCACTTTATTTTTTTATCAGCAGCTCGGCAAAGAGATGAGTCCATTTTTGATGTTGGATTTAGCAGGTCCTGCCGAGTTTCCTGCAACGACTGAGCGCAAGGGGGTTGGCACTCACCCTCACCGTGGCTTTGAAACCGTCACCATTGTTTATGACGGAGAAGTCTCGCACAAAGATTCAACGGGTCAAGGTGGAACGATTGGCCCAGGAGATGTGCAGTGGATGACTGCTGGCTCTGGCATTCTTCATCAAGAATTTCATTCTGATGATTTTGCTAAACGAGGCGGAGTTTTGCAAATGGTTCAGCTGTGGGTCAATTTGCCAGCAAAACATAAAATGACTGCACCAGCTTATCAGGCAATCTCAAGTCAGAGCATTCCTGAGATTGAATTATCAAATTCAAGCGGATTGATTCGAGTGATTGCTGGAGAGCATGAGGGACATGTGGGCCCTGCAAAAACATTTACCCCTATGAATGTTTTTGACATTCGCCTCAAAAAAGGCGAAGAGCTTGTTTTGCCAGTAGCAGACGGTTGGAATACTTCCGTGGTTGTGTTGCGCGGCGCTTTAGAAAGTGCAGGTGAGTCTGGTTCGGTGGCAAAGGACGCAAAAATGTTGATGTTCAGTCAAGATGGAGCAGACATCAAAATCAAAGCCCTTGAAGACTCAGTGGCCCTGCTACTGAGTGGCGAACCCATTGATGAACCCATCGTTGGGCACGGACCTTTTGTGATGAACACCCGACAGGAAATTGATCAAGCGATCAATGATTTCAATCGTGGAGCTTTTGGCAGTATTTGAACTTAGGGGATTTGACCGACTCCAAGACCTTTAAAAAACTGAGACCCCAAAGGTGAAACAGGTTCATGAATTTTACCAATTTTGCCCGTGATCTTTTTTACTTCATCGATCAAGATCCTGCCATAGCCTTGGCGACGATAGGCCAAATTGACATAAATGTATTCAATGTCGCCAGAATCTAAAAATCGACAGTAGCCAATGGTTGTGTTTTGATTCTTGATCAACACAATCCCATCAGAAATATCGATCTGATAGCTGTCTTTATCAATCGCCATACAAATTATAAAAAGGTCACACGCTTGGTCAGATCTGCCAGCGTGACATGAGGGCTAGAAATGGTTTTGCCATTATCTGAACTGTTGGCAATCACTCCTTTGCCGGCAATGGGTGCCAAGTTATCGACTTTGAAGCGACCAACTTGATCTTGTTGGCGAATAAAGCACTCTTCATCAAAAAACAACTGATCAAAATTAGAATCAATTTCGTCTGAATCGACTGTTTTAAAACCAATTAAATTTTGGATCGCTTCAATCGAAGATTCAATTTCAACTTCTGTGACTTCTTTGAGGTTTGGATTGATGAGAAATGCTTTCATGTCTTACCTTTAGGGCGTTTATATCTTGAACACTGTAAAGGATTTTCGATAAATTTGCTGATGCTGTGATTGCTTCAGAAGCGTAAAATTAAAATATGGAAAATAAAATATCAAAAGTAGCAGTTGTTGGCGCAGGAGCTGTCGGAAGTTACTTTGGCGGGCTTTTGGCGAGGGCTGGCCATGATGTTACGTTGATAGCTCGCAATGAGCACGTAAAGGCTATTCAAGAAAATGGCTTGTACATGGAGTGTCAGTCTTTTCAAGAGCATGTTTCAGTTAAGGCCAGCACTGAATATGAGGTAATTGCTGAGGCCGATCTTATTTTGTTTTGCGTTAAGTCGCCTGACACAGAATCTGTCGCTAAAGAGATCAAACCTTTCTTGGCGGATGGGGCAATCATATTGAGCCTTCAAAACGGGGTTGATAATTGTGAGCGAATTAAAACGGTACTTTTAAATCCTGTTTACCCAGCCGTTGTATATGTTGCAACAGGAATGGCAGGCCCTGGTCACGTAAAGCACTTTGGTCGAGGTGAATTAGTGATTGGTGACTTAGCGAATGGCAAAGATTGCGCTAATCAATTAAACAACATTCAAGATTTCTTGGGCAAGGGAAACGTTCCCTGCAGCATTTCCAAAAACATCAAACAGGATATGTGGTTAAAGTTTTTAGTGAATTGCAGCTATAACGCAATTTCCGGAATCGGCCAAATTGAATACGGACAAATGGTTCAATCACAGCACATCAATGATCTGATAGAGCAGATTACCAAAGAGTTTTTAACGGTTGCAGAAAAAGAAGGCATCAACATCAGTCATGAGCAAGCAATCTTGGCAAATCAACAAATTGCTAAGACTATGACAAAACAAAAATCTTCTACTGCTCAAGATTTGATGAAGTGTAAAAAAACAGAAATTGATTATTTAAATGGTTACATTGTTAGACGTGGTTTGGCTCATCAGGTGCCTACTCCAGCCAACCAAAGTGTTTATGCCTTGGTGAAAATGTTAGAAATGGCTTACTTAAAAAATTGATTAGCTCAAACATTCTTTATTCGTATAGAAGATGCCCTTATGCCATGCGGGCAAGAATGGCTTTGGCTTATTCAGGCATTACTGTTGAAATACGAGAAATTTCTTTAAGAGAAAAGCCGGCTTCCATGTTGGCCATCTCACCCAAAGGAACCGTTCCAGTTTTGCATAGTGAAGGACTCGTGCTTGAACAAAGTTATGACATCATGAAATGGTCCTTGAGACAATCCGACCCAGATCAGTGGCTCTCCACAGAAACGGAAAGTCTGATTGATGAGTGGGTGGCAAAAAATGACGGCCCTTTTAAAAAGCTCTTAGATCAATACAAATACCCTGATAGATACCCAACCATTGCGCTTGAAGAAACCTTGAGTCAAGCAGTAGTATTTTTTTTGGGCCCGATTAATGAGCAGTTAAAGACAAACCGCTATTTATTAGGGTCTAAAATCAGTTTGGCTGACATGGCCCTATTTCCTTTTGTGCGTCAGTTTGCAATGGTTGATCCTGACTGGATTGATCAATCTGGACTGAATTTTTTAAAACAGTGGTTAAATGAACATATTGAGTCACCTTTGTTTCTAAGTGTGATGCAAAAATATCCAACTTGGCACGACCCAACACCGGAGTAAGCATGAAAAAATTTATAGGATTCTTATTTTTATTGGTTTTGCTTTTCTGCCTTTACACCTGGTTGGCACTGACTTGGAGCTATTCAGCTGGTGAGCGCGCTGGGTATGTGCAAAAGTTTTCTAAAAAAGGCTGGGTGTGCAAAACCTGGGAGGGTGAATTGGCAATGATCAATATGCCCGGCACTTTGACTGAAAAATTTAATTTCACTGTTCATGACGAAGCAGTGGTCAAGAAAATCAATGAAAGTATGGGTAAGCGTGTTTCATTGGTTTATGAAGAGCACGTGGGTATCCCAACGACCTGTTTTGGGGATACAGGCCATTTCGTCAAAGACATACTGATTGTTGATTAACTACTTGGTCAGAATCAATTTTCTGTATTTGGTGATTCTCAGTCGATAGACTTCACCCTCATGCGAAATGTCCAAGTAATTGGACTTGCCCATCAATTCTTTGCTATCAATTAATTTAACTTCTGCTTTTTCGCCTTCTCTTGTGGAGAAGTGATTATTTTCTTTAGTCATAAGACACTCTTCTTTTGAAAGAAGAGACCATTCTAAAGCATCAAATCATTACTCAAAATAGGGCTTAAGCTTTAAGTATTAGACGCTCTTTTTTTTGTAAAGAAAGATGCCTGCTTTGGCTAAGTAGATAACAATCAAGGTGCCAATTAAATCTCCAATGATCATCACGCCCAACTCTTCAAAGAACAGACCTTCTTTGTTATGCAATGAGTACCAGGCTTGATGCATGATGGGGCTCACAACTGAAAAAACAAACACACAGTTAAGTAATTGCTTGGCATCTAATTGTGAGAGGTCGCGATTTGAGTCACTGTCTGGAAAAACCAATAGCTTTGCAATATAGGGCGCAAGACCACTGATGACTCCAGCGCCAATGCCCAAAATTGGATCTTCAAAATAGAAGCCAAGGCTGATTGCAATAGAAGCTATTGCAATGCCTAGAGCCCCATTTTTGTCCAATAGCAGGGTCAGTAACAGCCTAAATCCTGCAGGCAAGAAAACCCAAGATACTCCCAATGAAAAAGAAAACGAGCCCATGACGTAAGAGTTAATTAAAAAGCTAGCCGCATAAAGAATGGCGGCAATGCTGATCAAAGTTGGGCTTAAAAAAACAGAGGGAAACATTGCTGTCAATATAACAAATTGTTAGCTAATTTGTTACTTTAAACATTTAACTCAAATTTAATATTCTTTCCAAAAATTATGGTTACAATTTGAAGCACGTAGTGTTCTACGTGCAACCATCCAACAATGATTGATAAGGAGCGTCACTTGAATAAAGCAGAACTAATTTCCGCAATTGCAGAAGAATCTGAATTGTCAAAAGCCAAAGCTGAATTTGCATTGAATTCAATTATGGACAACATCAAGAAGGCTGTTACTAAGGGTGATAGCGTTCAGTTAATTGGTTTTGGTACTTTCGGTTCTGGTAAGCGCGCTGCTCGCGTAGGCCGTAACCCAAAAACTGGCGAAGCGATCAAAATTGCTGCTGCTAAGACAGTTAAGTTCTCAGCTGGTAAAGCATTTAAAGATGCTGTGAATAAGCGTAAGAAGTAATTCGCTGATTTGCATGATCAAAAAGCCCAGCTTGAAGCTGGGCTTTTTTTATCTTGGTTGATCACAAAAAAGAATTTAACTTTGTACCAACCTGCGATAGCGATGAATGCTCATCAGAATACCTACACCAATGCCCAGCGTCACAAGAGCTGTTCCGCCATAGCTGATGAAGGGCAGGGGCACGCCAACCACTGGTAAGAGGCCGCTGACCATGCCCATGTTAACGAAGGCATAGGTGAAGAAGATCATGGTCACAGCACCGCCCAATAGTCGTGTAAAGAGTGTTGGCGCGTTGGATGAGATGGAAAGACCTCTTTGAATCAAGGCAACAAACAAACCTAGCAAAATGATATTGCCCAGCAAGCCGAACTCCTCTGCAAAAACAGCAAAAATAAAATCAGTGTGTTTTTCAGGAATGAACTCAAGGTGTGCTTGAGTTCCGTTTAACCAACCCTTACCAAACAACCCGCCAGAGCCAATCGCAATGATGGATTGAATTGTGTGAAAGCCTTTGCCGAGAGGGTCAGAGCTTGGGTTTAAAAGCGTGCACACACGATTTTTTTGATACTCATGAAGAATCGGCCAATTGACCTCCGGTTCGCAAATGTATCCACCAAAGATAATGATCAATAAAATTCCAAAGGTGCCAGCTCCCACCACTGGAATGATGTACTTCCACGGGAAACCTGCAAGAATGATGACGTAAAGGCCAGATGCCAAGACCAGTAAAGCTGTACCAAGGTCTGGCTGTCTGCCAATCAAAGCCACCGGCAAAATGAGCAATAAAGCTGCCACACCATAATCCCAGGTCTTTAAGACGCCTTCACGACGTTGAAAGTACCAAGCCAACATCATGGGCATCGCAATTTTCATGATTTCAGATGGCTGTATCACAATACCAACATTCACCCAGCGTCGCGCCCCCTTTTTGATCAGACCAAAAGCCGCGACCGCAAGAAGTAATGCAATGCCTACTGTGTAAATCCAAACCGCAGATTTTTCAAGCCACTTCGGGGGAATTCTGGAAACAATCAACATCACGCCAATCGACACAGAAAGATTGCGCGCTTGATCAAGGAATGTGACTGGGGTCCCGCTGGTTGCTGAAATAAACGTGATGATGCTTATGGCCACAAGAGCCAAAACAATCAGACCTAAAGTTCTATCTAGGCCGCGCCAAAGAAAATCAATTTTATGAATTAAGGAGCGTTTTTCCATTCTGGAACCTCCTTAGGCCAACGACCCTCAAGATAATAGTCAAGCGCACGTCGCGCAATAGGAGCTGCGTGTGCTGCGCCGAAGCCGGCATTTTCAACAATCATGGCAATGGCGATCTTTGGATTTTCTGCTGGAGCGAATACAACGTATAAAGCATGATCTCTTAAAAATTCTGGGGTTGCACCATGGTTATAGTTTTTTGCATTCAAGCTATACACCTGTGCCGTACCAGTTTTGCCGGCTGCGTTGTAGCTGGCCCCTTTGAACGCTCCTGCTGATGTGCCAAATCTATTCACGTCCACCATTGCATTCGTGATCACATCAATATTTTCTTTTTTAAGATCTATTTTGTAACTTTCTTGCGGCGTGGTTAAAACGCGATCTTTGGTGACGGGGTTTTCTACTGATTTAACCAAGTGCGGTTTCATCACAACACCTTGATTAGCAATATTGGCGGTGGCATGTGCTAATTGCAAAATAGTGAAGCTGTTGTAGCCTTGCCCGATGCCCAAAGAAATGGTTTCACCTTCAAACCATTTTTGCTGCTCTACCTTTTTGAATGCTTTTTCTTTCCAAGCAGTTGAAGGCAAAATTCCTCGTGCCTCACCATCTAAATCGATTCCGGTGATTTGACCAAAGCCAAGCGGCTTCATAAAGTCATGCATCGGGTTGACGCCCATGTCACGAGCCAAATGGTAGTAATAAGTATTGCAAGAATCAACGATTGATTTGGCCATGTCGACTGTGCCGTGACCGCCTACCTTATCGTCTCTGAATGTGTTGTTGCCGAGAATAAAGTAACCAGGGTCAGCAATCGATTGATTGGGTGTGCGTTTACCGGTCTCCAGAGCTGCCAGCGCCATGAATGGTTTGTAGGTTGAGCCCGGAGAATAGGTGCCTTTGAGTGGGCGATTGTAAAGAGGCTTCTCAGGAGACTCATTCAAGTCTTTCCAAGTGCTGGCATCAATGCCCTCCACAAAATCATTGGGATTGAAATTGGGCTTTGATACAAATGCGAGGATGTCGCCGGTTTGCGGCTCGATCGCCACAAATGCACCACGTCTTTTTCCGTATAGTTGCTCAACCAAGGATTGGAGTTTTATATCAACGGCTAGCACCAAGTTCTTTCCAGGTGTGGACGAGGATGTGGAGAGTGTTCTGACAGCTCTTCCGCCAGCGGTGATCTCAACTTGTTCAAATCCAGGAGACCCTCTGAGTGCACGCTCATAACTTTGTTCAATACCAACTTTACCAATGTAGGGCATGCCCAATAGATTGATATTTTTTCTCTGCGCCCAATCCTCATCCATGCTTTTGCTGGAATCTAATTCAGCAATTAATTTTTCACGATCTTTTTGTGAGACTCTTCCGATGTAGCCGATCAGGTGAGAGCCAAGCTCACCATAAGGATATTGTCTAAATAAGCGTGCTCGAATCTCAACACCAGGAAATCTGAAGCGTTGAGCCGTGAATTTTGCAACCTCTACATCGCTGAGCAAAGTTCTGATTGGAAATGAATCAAAAGTTTTTGACTCTGCTGCTAGTTTCAAAAAGTTACGACGATCTTTTGGTTGAATATCGATGACTGATGAGAGTTGATCAAGCAATTCATTCAAGTTGGTTTCAACTTGTGATGGATTGATCTCTAATGTGTAAGCAGAGTAATTGCGTGCAATCACAATGCCATTGCGATCATAAATAAGACCACGATTGGCGGGCACCGGAATTAAAGCAATGCGATTATTTTCAGCCGCTACAGAGTGACGATGGTGGGTGAAAACTTGTAACCAGACGAATCTCAACAAAAGTATTGAAAAGCAAATCAATACAAAAATCATGGCAACAGAAAGTCGATCTTGAAATGACTTAACCGTTGGTTGAGAGTTATTAAACCGATTCATGAGCCGTCAATTAAATTGGACGGTTGAGGTCAACGTCGGTTGGCCTACGTTGTGGTGCCAACAAGAGGAAAACTGCCATTGGCCACAAGAGTGCTTCAATAAAACCAGAAAAGAGACTTGAGCAGGCCCAGAATGGAATTTCACCCGTGGCGACCCAACGAATGATGAGTGGCCAAATTGAGGCTGATACAAAAAGTGGCAAGAGATGCAAAGCTTGTTGGATGCGCGTAAAGCCCATCACGCGTCTTTGCCAAAAAATACCAAAGTAGGCAACCAGTGGGTACATGAATGCGTATTGGCCCAGTAAGTTGCCATTGTGAACATCCATGATCAAGCCCAAACAAAATGCCCAAATCACACCTACTTTTCTTGGTTGGTGAATGGTCCAGAAGACCAAACAAATCAATAACCAATCAGGTACCCAAGGGGCGTTGCCCAGCGGTAAAAAATTCAGCAGGGTAGCTGCTAGTAAGCTAAAGGCAATGAACAGAGGGTTCGCGGGACGGAGTATGTAGCCGCTTTCAATCATGGCTTACCTCTGTATAAACGATTGGATTTGTTATTAGACTCTTTTAGATTTTTGCTGGCTTCTGGCTTAGGGCCAAAACCAGAGTCATAGAAAAGAATCATGACATGGCGAAAGCGGTTCACACCGCCTACTGGTGAGCAGTAAACGTAGGCAAAGTTTTTGTCGACGTTGCGCTCAATTTTATCGATGGTGGCAACCGCAAAACCTGGTGGATAGACGCCATCAATCCCAGATGTCATCAAGACGTCGCCAACTTGTAAATCGCTCACTGCGGCCATGTGTCGCAACTCTAGTGGCTGACCCCTGCCATTGCCATAAAGAGCGCCACGAAGACCATTTCTGGCCACTTGAATTGGAATTACCATGTCTCTGTCATCCAACAAAGTCACTTCGGACTTGTTTTCCATGACGCGCACCACTTGACCGACGATGCCTTGATGATCAGAAACAGCTTGGCCAATAGAGATGTTGTCGGATGCGCCTCGATCAATCACAACGCGTTGCGACATTGGATTGGAGGGGCTGTATAGAATTTGCGCAAGCAAAATCTTGAAGCGAGATTGTTCTTGAATGCCAATCAGTTTTCTCAATTGTGCATTTTCAGACATGAACAACTCTGACTGATTAGCTAAAAGTGTTAATTCAGCCACACGCTTGTTTAAGAGCTCATTTTCAACTTCTAGAGAGCCTTTGCTGGTGAGGTAGTCGTAACTACCCACCAAAGCATTTCTAGGCATTTGCATGGCATATTGAAACGGTGTGAGTAAATAGCTTGCAACTGAGCGAACCTCATTCAGCGCCTTGAATTGATGATCCATGACCATCAACAAAACGCTGACCAAAAGACAACCCGCCAGCTTGATGAGAGCTGGCGTGCCTTGTTTGAAGAGAGGAGGAGGGCTAAGCTGCAATTAAATTTCTCTAGCTGCTTAGCAAACTTATTCTTGAGAGAATACGCCGCCTAGTTTGTCCATGCGCTCAAGCGCAATGCCTGAACCTCTGACCACGCAGGTCAATGGATCTTCGGCAATATGAACAGGAAGGCCAGTTTCCTCAAGCAATAAGCGATCTAGGTCGCGAAGCAATGCGCCACCACCAGTCAACATCATGCCGCGATCAGCAATGTCAGAGGCCAACTCTGGAGGTGTTTGCTCTAGGGCTACCTTTACAGCTGTCACGATTTGATTCAATGGATCGGTTAAAGCTTCTAAAATTTCATTGCTTGTTACTGTGAAGCTGCGTGGGATACCTTCAGACAGGTTGCGACCACGAATTTCCATATCTCTAACTTCTGAGCCTGGGAAAGCTGAACCGATCGTTTTCTTGATGGCTTCAGAGGTTTGTTCGCCAATCAACATACCGTAGTTACGGCGAATGTAATTGATGATGGCTTCGTCAAATTTATCGCCACCCACACGGATGGAGCCTTTATAAACCATGCCACCCAATGACATGACGCCTACTTCCGTTGTACCGCCACCGATGTCCACAACCATTGAGCCAGAAGCTTCTGACACTGGCAAACCGGCGCCGATGGCCGCAGCCATTGGCTCTTCGATCAAATAAACCTGTGAAGCGCCTGCACCCAAGGCAGATTCGCGAATCGCACGTCTTTCAACCTGTGTTGAGCCGCAAGGCACGCAAATGATGATTCTTGGGCTTGGTTTGAGCAATTTGGTCTCGTGAACCATTTTGATGAATTGCTTGAGCATTTGCTCAGTGATCGTGAAATCAGCAATAACACCATCTTTCATGGGGCGAATTGCTTCAATATTGCCAGGAACACGACCAAGCATCTGCTTGGCTTCCTTGCCTACGGCTAAAATAGTCTTTTTGCCGTTCGGGCCGCCTTCTTGACGAATCGCCACAACCGATGGCTCATCAAGGACAATACCCTTGTCACGCATGTAGATAAGGGTATTTGCGGTACCCAAGTCAATGGCTAAATCATTAGAAAAGTAGTTACGAAAGAGACCAAACATAATATAAGTAGGAAAATAGATTAATTAATACGTTAATGAACCCTTTAATGATACCGTAGCAGGACAAATGAATCTCGAAGATGTTAAGCGCATAGCGCATTTATCCCAT
>JACCDZ010488232.1_pt1 | contig 14754 bp, 12 predicted proteins | sample 7449551 | NCBI WGS metagenome assembly JACCDZ01 (sample SAMN15323452, study PRJNA562643) | freshwater metagenome | isolation source: river surface water | place: USA:Blue River Watershed | collected 2017-08-18 | reverse complement strand
CTACAACTATCTAAATGATAGGGAACTTGTTGAAATGGACAAGACGGAATCAAAATTATTTAAACATGTTATTTTACCTGTATTAAATTTTAATAATGAAAGATACCAGAATAAGGTTAAGCATAACAGAAGGATAGCAACGAAGGGTGGGAGGAAACCCAAGACCGAAGAAACCCAGACAAACCCAATGGGAATAGTTGAAACCCAGAATATCCCGAGTGGTTCTTTTATAAACCCGAAAAACCCTAAAGATAAAGATAGAGATAGAGATAAAGATAAAGTAAAAGTTAGAGTTAATGAAAGAGATATAGAAATAGATAAAACTAGAATAAGACTAGAAATAGATAAAATGAAAAAACTAGTTGATATAGATTTAAAAACAATTAAGGTTGAAGAGGAAATTGATTTTTCTATTAATGTAAAGGAGTTAGTAAGGATATTAAACTGGACTAGATTTGAATTACTGATATTTTACACTAGCGTAAAGGATGTTGAAGGTTTATTAATTGAATATGGTAAACTGGGATGTTTGCAGGGGATACTAGATATTAAGGAACATTACACTTATTTTCTAGATGCTATTATAAAATAAACCCCTCAACGAAGACGTGAGTGCAACGAACGGGATAGACGAAGTCTCATGACTTCCAACCCAACCCCCAAATTCCGCTCACCCCCTTCCCATAAATAAGAAACCTCTTCCTGTTTCGGAAAAGGACGAAATGGGGACTAGTGATTTTTTTTGATAAAATGACCCTCAAAATATTTTTACCTCCTCAGGTACTACCTCAAAATGGGTAATTTGACCACCTTTTCCTGTTTTGGAAGAGGTGTTTTACTTTTTCTTTCTCCTGTATTTCCCTCTGGTCTTGTAGTAATACCTCGACTTAGACTGGTTTCTAATTGCGTGAGGGTTGGTACTGACAGATTTTCTTACATATCCTTTTCTGAACTGCCCTTTATAATTAATCGATGGAGGTATATAGGTCGATTTTAAAGGACGTTTAGCCTCTTGTGTATCAGAACATCCAAGTAGGAAAATAAATCCAAATATGATGTTAATTGCGACCCTCATTGTCAAACAAATTATAAATAAAGTTAATGAATGAAATCAAATATTGCTTAACTTGAGACTCAATTCTAAAAAATAGAATTTAAATGAAGAAAGTACTCAGATTAGATGAGATTCTAAAAGAAAAACACATTCAACAAAAAGACTTAGCTATTATGTTAGGTGTAAGTAAAGTGAGTGTGTCATATTGGTGTAATAATCAAACAAATCCAAGTATTGATACTTTATTGAACATTGCTAAAGTATTAGAGGTAAAGGTATCAGAATTAATTAATGAATAAGATAGAAAAATGAGTGAAGGAAAATTAACATACATAGATTTATTTGCTGGTGCTGGTGGATTATCCGAGGGTTTCATTAGACAAGGATTTACACCAATTGCACATGTTGAAATGAATAAGTTTGCATGTGATACAATTAAAACAAGAGTAGCATATCATTATTTAAAAAATAACGGATCAGTATCAAAATATATAAGTTACTTAAAAAAAGAGTTAAGTAGAGATATGCTCTGGAAACAAGTTCCTCAGAGTGAACTTGATTCTGTAATTCAAAGCGAAATTTCTTCAAAAACTATTAATGATATATTTGATTCAATTGACAAAAGAGTAAAAGGGAAAAAAGTTGATGTAATTATTGGCGGCCCTCCATGTCAAGCCTATTCTGTTGTTGGTAGAGCAAGAGATCCTCAAGGTATGAAAGATGACCCTAGGAACCATTTATACAAATATTATGTAAAGTTCTTGGAAAAATATAAACCCAAAATGTTTGTCTTTGAAAATGTACCGGGTATTTTATCGGCAAAAAATGGAGAATATTTTTCAAAGATTATTAAATCAATCGAATCTGCTGGTTACAAATGTAAATTTAAACTTCTAAATGCTAGAGACTTCAATGTACTTCAAGACAGAAAGCGTGTAATCATTATAGGATGGAAAGAAAATATTGATTTTGAATATCCAGAATTCAACAAAGTTGATTCTGAATTTGAAATTAAAAAAGATTTATTTTTTGATTTACCAAGTTTAAAACCTGGAACAGGAGAAGATGTAACATTTTACAATAAACAATGTAATGAGTATCTAAAAAAATCAAAAATTAGAGGAAGTTTAAATTTTACAACTCAGCACAAAGCTAGGCCAAACAACGAAAATGATCTTGAAATATATAGTATTGCAATTCATAAAATGATTGATGAGTCAAAAAGATTAAACTACGTTGACTTACCTAAACGACTCAAAAGACACAAAAATGATTCAGTTTTCACTAATCGTTTTCAAGTTGTAAATCCTAAATCGTATTCACACACAGTAGTTGCACATATATCATGTGATGGACATTATTATATATATCCAGATAAAAAACAAATCCGATCTATTTCAATAAGAGAAGCTGCAAGAATTCAGTCTTTTCCTGATGATTTTTACTTTGAAGGTGGTCAAACTGCTGCATTCAAACAAATAGGGAATGCCGTTCCTCCATTAATGGCTGAAGGTATAGCAAAAAAAATAAAAAATCGACTAACAAAATAAATGAACGAATTAGATCAATATAAGGCAGAATCAGCCATTCCAAATCCAAAATCTACAATAAATTCTTATCGAAGTTTTGGGTATAACTTATCGACTTCAATTGCTGATATCGTAGACAATAGTATTTCTGCAAATGCAAAACGTATTTATATAGATTTTATATGGAAAGGCTCAAGCTCTTCAATTTCTATTATTGATGACGGGAATGGCATGTCGCTTGATGAACTTATAATTGCAATGACTCCTGGCAGTAAAAATCCAGATGATAAAAGGGATGAAAATGACTTAGGTAGATTTGGGATGGGACTTAAAACTGCTTCATTTTCACAATGTAAAAGTTTAACAGTAATTACAAAGAAAGAAAATGCCCTGAATTTTAGATGCTGGGATTTAGACTATATAAACAATAATGATAAATGGGTTTTATTAAATTATTCATCATCAAGCGAGAATATAAAAAAAGTAGAGAGTCTAACTTCAGGCACTATGGTTGTTTGGGAAAAGATGGATAGAATTGTCGGGGAGTCAAGAGAAGATAATGAAACAGTTAAAAATGCATTTTATACCGAACTAAAAACTGTTTCAGATCATCTATCATTAGTTTTTCATAAATATATTGAGCAGAAAAAAATTATAATTACAATTAATGGCAATATTTTACTCCCTTGGAACCCCTTTTTATTGGATTTAAATCCCAAACCAGAAATGGGGCCAACTGAAATAATAAGTAAAGGAGTAAATGTAACATATTATATATTGCCACACATGTCGAGAATTACGCCAGAGGCGTATCAAAAATCTGGAGGTCCATTAGGGTGGCATAATCAACAAGGATTTTATGTATATAGAAGCGATAGATTATTAGTTGCAGGAGACTGGTTGGGTCTAGAGAAAAAAAGGGATTTTAATAAACTAGCAAGAATTGAAATAAATTTTTCAAATGACAATGATTTCAATTGGAATTTAGATATCAAAAAGTCAGTTGCATATCCACCATTAGAAATTCGAAAAGATTTAACTCGAATCGCTAAGGATGCAACATTAAAATCAGCTAAAATTTATAATTGGAGAAGTTCAAAGGCACTCACAGAATTAACTCAAGAATCAAAAATTCAAAGAGCATGGTATGACGAAACAAATAGAGACGGTATAAAAAAATACAAAATCAATAGAAATCACCCACTTGTAAAGGAAATACTTCAATTAGATAATGAAAAATCACTTATTGCTGAAACTCTTAAAATCATAGAAGAAAACATACCATTAGACTTAATATTATATAATCAAAACGAAGATCCATCATTTCATGAGTCTGAAAAATTTAATGAAATCCCAAATGAGCATATAATAAAGATCGCATGTGAATTATATAAAATAAAAATTTCTCAAGGTGTCCCTGAAGAATTATCAAGGCAGCAAATCATGTCCTCTTCCCCATTTAACCTTTATCCAATAATACTAGATTATTTAAAATGAAAAATAATTTAAACGCTGCGAGAGTAATTGCTCATCAATTTCTTAATGATAAGAAAACCGAGGGTATTATTATTGATGTTGACTTAATCACAGAAATAATAAACGAGAAGATAATCTTTTTGTATAAAGATATAGATTCTGAGGAACTTATTAAGATTCTTCTTGCTGATTATAGTGTCGGTGGCGGAGAAATAACGATACTAAAAGATGATGAAATAAAACCTTGGCTAAATAATATTAAATCTGAGATTTCATGGCAAGGATGGCATAGGTATAAAAACTATTTACAAGAAAAAGATCCAACATTTCCCATAAACGATTTGGATGATTTTACTGATAAAATATTAGACAAATGTATTAATCCTAATCAAGAAGGTTCTTGGGATCGAAGAGGAATGGTTGTAGGGCATGTACAATCAGGAAAAACTTCTAACTATGTAGGGTTAATTAATAAGGCAATGGATTCAGGTTATAAATTAATAATCGTAATTGCAGGTACTATGAATTCATTGCGACGTCAAACACAAGAAAGGATTGACGAGGGATTTGTAGGTAAAAATAGTTCAGATAATCATGATGAGAACGTTATAGGTGTAGGAAATTATACAATTGATAACGAAATATTTTCACTAACATCCTCGTCAATTAGAAATGGTGGCGACTTTGATCAAACAATTGCTTCATTAAAAGGTATTCCTATAGGAAGAAGTCCCGTTGTTTTAGTTATAAAAAAGAATAAGGGAATTTTAGAAAATTTAATTGATTGGCTTTCAAGTCAAAAACAAACAGAAACCATTGACGGGTATAAAAAATTATTTAATGTACCTACCTTAATTATTGATGATGAGGCAGATTCAGCTTCAATCAATACAGTAAGTGGAAAAAAATCTAAAGAAGAAGCATTAAGTGAAATTAAAACTATTAATAAAAATATAAGGATATTAATAAATTTGTTTGATAAAAAAACATTTATAGGGTATACTGCTACACCCTATGCAAATCTATTTATACCTCAAGAATGGAATAATGAAATAAATCATTCAATAAAAGGAAATAATTTCTTAATTGGCCCAGATCTATTCCCAAAAGATTTTATTATAAATATTAAAGCCCCAAAGAATTATATTGGTGCAGCAAAAATATTTGGATATGAAAATAAAATTACTGAAGAAAGTCAGGCTCCTATTGATATTTTTAGACCTGTATTCCCTGAAGATTCTCCATTTTTTATTGAAAAAGAAAACAATGATTTTGATGAAATAACTTATAGACAACCTACAAATAAAGACCCCTTACCAGATTATCTACCCGATAGTTTAAAAAAAGCAATAAAATCATTTATTCTAACATGTGCAATTAGAAGATTAAGAGGACAAGAGAAAAAACATAATTCAATGTTAATTCATGCAGTCCTATATGTAAAATGGATTGATTGTTTAGCAAAACTTGTTAACGAACAAATGAGAAATTATAAGAACCTTATTCAAGGTAAGGATCCAGAATTTCTAAAGGAATTAAGGGAAATTTTTGAAAATGATTATGTACCTACTACAGAAGATATTTTAGATGAAAATAAACTAGGTTATACCGATTTAAAAATAAAACTACACAATTGGGATGAGGTTGAAGCTGAACTTTATAAAGCCTCTTCAAAAATTGAAGTAAGGGCTGTTCATGGAGTAAAATCAAAAAGTAACTTATTGTATGACGAAATTGATGAAATAGATTATAATTTATTCAAGGATAATGGACTTTCAGTTATAGCTGTAGGCGGTAGTCGCCTAGCTAGAGGTATTACTTTAGAAGGTTTGTCAATAAGTTACTATCTAAGAGCATCAAAAATGTATGACTCTTTGATGCAAATGGGAAGATGGTTTGGCTACAGGCCAGGTTATATTGACTTATGTAGACTTTACACAACAAATGATTTATTTGACTGGTTTCAACATATCACACTTGCTACTGAAGAAATGAGAAATGATTTTGATGAAATGTCATCAATGAACTTAACACCTAGCAAATTTAAATTAAAAGTAAGAAATCATAACGGCCTACTTTCTATTACAAGTATTTCTAAATTGTATTTTTCAGATGAAATTGACATTTCATTCTCAGGGTCAAATATCCAAACATATTATCTTGACAAATCCAAAGAAGTACTCAAGAATAATTATAACGAATTTTACAAATTGGTTAATAGTCTTGGAGATCCAACCGAAACACAAAATACATTAAGAAATAATAGAATAAAATACATAATCTTTAAAAATTCTAATATTGAAAATTTATGTGAATTTATAAGTTGTTATAATTCTAAACAACCATCCATTAGTTCTAAAACTATTGTTGATTACATAAAAAAACAAGAATCATCAAAAAATATAAATGAATGGACAATAGTAATTGTTTCAAATACTGATAAAAAAATCAAACTAAGATCAAAATCCAAGAAGAATGGAGGGGAAATAAAAGAAGAAGAAGCAAGACCAATACACTTAAAAATAAATAATAAAGATTATGAACTTGGAGCTACTGTAAGAAACCAATTAGGGAATAATAGGAAAAGTAGATTTTACACAATAGAAAAAAATCAAATTGACGATCCTAAAGATAGAGTAGTCGATCTAAATAACAAAGAAAATAAAGACCAAAGAAATATAGAAAAAAAAGGTCTTTTATTGATATATCTTCTTGATGAAAGAGGTACGGAAAATGTAGAAATTGATGTTCCGATTGTAGGATATAGTTTGTATTTCCCGAAAGTAGAAAGAGAAGTGAAAGTAAAATACACAGTAACTCAAGAAATAGAAGAAGAAGAAATAGATGATGATCAGTTTGAATAAAAAACTAAACTCATGACACAAATTAAAAATTTTTGGCTTCAGCATGAAGCAATAGATCAAGATTTTATCGAAGATTCAATTTCATTAAAATCAGGTGTATTATGTAAAATTGCAACAAATAAAATAACCAAAAACAAGTTATTCATTTTAAGAATATTTGAGAAAATAGATGAGAAAAAATTTCAAAAAAAAGAATTTCAGGGGGTTTCGATTGAATTGTTAATTTATCCAAATTTTAAAGAAATTACATTTATTTTATTAGACAATGAACTTGATGATATATTTCTTTTATTTATTGAAAATATATTCGAATCTATTAATGATCTTGAATTTGAACAAGACGTTATTCAACAGACAATAGATACAATAGCGAAATGGAAAAAACTTTTTGACAAAATAAAGTCAACTCTTTTAACAGAGGAACAACAAAAAGGTTTAATTGGTGAATTATTATTTATTCTTGACTCGATAAATCATGGAGTACAAAAGGATGTTATTATTGAAAATTGGTTTGGTCCAGATTATTATAATAAAGATTTTATTATAAATAATAAAGGATTCGAAATCAAAACAACTACACAAGAAAGACCCACAATAAAAATATCTAGTGAACAACAATTAGACAAACAAAACTTAGACACGCTTTACTTACAACAATATATTTTAGAAATATCAAAAACAAATGGTTTTACCTTAATTGATATGATAAATAAGGTAAGAATTGAATTGATTGAAAGTTATAGTATTAAATCAAAATTTGAAGAAAAACTTTTACAAGTTGGATATAATGAAGATGACTCTTTCAGATATGACAAAATGTTTAATTTGATTGGGAAAAATACATACATAGTTGAAGAAGGATTCCCCAAAATCATTAAATCATCATTACCAAAAGGAATTTTTAATTCTGTATATAATATCGAAGTTCTAGTTCTAGAAGAGTTTAAAATTAATATAGACAATAATTTTAATTTAATTTATGGATAACCAATTTGATTCATTTGTAAGTGAATTTAGTGCCGATATATCAGCACTAGTATATTCTGATGGTGAAGGCGCAAATTTTGAGGAAAAGTTCACTGAATATTGTTTAGAAATACTTGAGAATATAGGAGAAACCGAAGGATCCCAAAAATGTTTATATATCCATCCAAATTCTCAAGGGGGGATTGATTGGAAAATTAATGCCTATTGCTTGAGAGACGAATCAAAAAATGAAAAAAAAGAAGTGACTTATGAAACAATAGATATTTTTATTTCAATATTTGATTCTAGTGATTACAACTATACAATTTCAAAAGACGAATTAAATAAAACAATTAACCAATTCAAAAGATTCTTAAACGGAGCGTTAAAAGGGCATATCGACTATATTGATCCTTCACAAAAAGAATTAACAGAATTCATTAAAATTCTGACTAAACAAACTAATGATATAGATAGAATTAATTTAGTTATCCTAACTAATGGAAAATGTAATCATCATATTGAAGATTTAAGTGTAAAAGGAGTGGAAGAAATTGGAATTTATTGCCAAATTTGGGACATTTCAAGATTTTACAAATTATATCACTCAAAAAGTAAAAGAGAGCCAATAGAAATTGACTTTAATGAGTTTTCAAATGGTGAATATAAAGGAATTGACTGCCTTTTGGCACCTGTAATTAATGATAATTACTTGTGTTATTTAGCAATTATGCCGGGGAAAGTTCTTTCTAAATTATACAAAGAATATTCAAGTAGATTACTTGAAAGCAATGTAAGAGCATTTTTACAACAAAATGGAAAAATTAATAAAGGGATTAGGGATACAATTAAAGATGCTGAAAAAAATCCAATGTTCCTACCATACAATAATGGATTATCTGCAACTGCAGAAAGTGTTATAACATCAAATCAAGACGGCAAAAATTATATAACTCAAATAACTGATTTCCAGATTGTAAATGGTGGTCAAACAACTGCTTCCCTATTTCATACAGAAAAAAAGTTTAAGGCTGATTTGAGTAATATATATGTTCAAATGAAGCTCACCGTTATTAAAGATGTTGAGAAAAAAAATATAGAAGTACCTAATATTTCAAGATTTGCAAATAGTCAAAATAAGATTTCAGAATTAGATCTATCAAGTAACAATCCATATTTTGTTAAAATCGAGGAACTATCTAGAAAGAAATACGTAATAAATCCAGAAAACAAATCACAGCAAATTTTATGGTATTTTGAAAGAGTCACAGGACAATATAAAGAATCTTTAAATAAACTTACTCCTAGTCAACAAAGAGCTTTCAAAGAAAAAAATCCACCAAGTAATAAATTTGTTAAATCAGATGTTGCAAAATATATAAACCTTTGGGAGTTAGAACCATACTATGTATCTCAAGGGTCCCAAAAGAACTTTGTTCAATACACAAAAAAAATTAATGAATTAGTAAAAAAAGGCAAAATGCCTGGAGATAATTTTTATAAAAAGTTAATTGCAAATGCTATTCTATTTAATTCAGTTGATAAACTTTTTGGACGAAAAAATGTTGACGCAATTGGAGATACTAATCTAAAATCATTTACAGTAGCGTATACAATTTCATATTTCCATTTTTTAACTGACAATCGTTTAGATTTATGGAAAATTTTTACTCATCAAGTTGTAGATGAAGACTTGTTGATACTATTAAAAGATCTCTTAGTTTTTGTTTATGATAATCTAATAAATAATTCAAAAAATACACTTTTCTCTGAATATGCAAAAAGAGAGTCAAGCTGGAATAATCTCAAAAATTCAAAATATATCATAAATTTAAAAGATTACAAGTCATCTTTTGTTGAAAAAGGTATCAACGAAGAAAGAGATATTGAAATCGAAAGTGAAGAAACTAATGATGAAATACTCTTAGTATCTAAAGTGCATGAATTAGGATTAAAATTTTGGGACGGATTAATAATTTTTTCAAAGAATAATGAAATTACAAAAGAATTAGAATACGATATTTGGAATCTTTATAATCTCCTTAAAGAAGAAAAGAACTTAAATTTTGCAGCAATCAGAGTAGCAAAAAAAATAATTAAATTAATAGATAGTAATACATTAGACCCAATTCAAATATCAAATCTATCAAATTTAAAGGAGGATGTTATTTTTAATTATTTGTCGACTTACGAGAGAATGTCAATTTTAAGTAAACAAGAATGGAATAAAATTTTTGATTTGGGAGAACAAACTAAAACATTTAACAATTTAGAACTTTCAAATATAAAATCGATATCAAAAGGTATTTTGAATAAAGAGAGAGTAAAAGAAAGTGGATTAAAAAAGGCTCACGAATCCCTTTCAAAGTTGAAAAAATTTGGGATAAAATATTAATTTATTTATCGTAAAACCTTAATAGGTTTCAAAGTCAAACATATACCTTTTTAGAACTAATCCGTATGACATAATTCCCGTTCTAGCATACCACATCCACAATTCCTTTATTACCAAATTTAAACTTCACACCATAATATAGTCTTTGTGGAACTATTGAGATATCGACCTATTTGTGAATACCGACCCATATTATTTTAAAGTTTAATTGACTTGTATTACAATGTTGTGATATTTATTTATAAATAATATTATGAAATTACAGGAACTTGTAAACGGTGGAAATTCAACTAAATCCAAAAAGTTAAAAATTATCATAACTGAGACCCAATTTAATGCATTAGCAAAAAATGTACTCAATGAACAAGAAAATAAAACAATAAGGAACACCCATTTACTTAAAATCAACGCTGATGTCAAGAAGTAAAAAGAAAAATATTATTGAAGAAGATATTGTAGTTTTTTCATTTGAAAAAATTGACAATATTGGTGAGAAAGTAAATAACTTGAAAAATTATCAATCAGTCCACACATTTTTAAAAACCTTACTATCTAAACATGGATTTAAGTCAGACAAAATAGGTCTTGGAGGTTATATTTCTGATATGGCATTTCTATTGACATCTGTCATCAACAATAAAGATTTAGACACCTCTCTTTTTGAATTGCAAACAGATGAATCTAAGAAAGTTGAATACGATCCTGATATTTTGCCAAGCAACAATTGATTATGATCAGGATCATGCATTTTTTCAAAAAATTAAATGATTCCTTTTCAATTAGTTATAAAATGCCGATCAAAATCTGCTGATCAGATCGGTATTTTACATGGCTTCTTTAACTCAATTCAAATAATCCTAATGCACTAGTGGTTTCAAAATTGGTGTATCTAAGTGTTGTTGATACGTTTGAGTGTCCTACCAATCTTGAGACCTTTACAAGACTTAAATGGTCTCCATTTTCAAATCCTTTCTTTATTGATCCCACAACCCATGATTTACGAAGCATATGACTACTTGGGTTACCAATATATTTTACCTTATACTCCTTCATTATTGTCTTTAGGATTCGATTAAATGATTGAACTGACATAGGCTTATGGCCATTGGTTTTTTGGGAGGATAGGATGTATGTTGAAGGGTCTGAGGCATGCGCCTCATATACAATGTCTAATACCTCTTTGAGCTTGGTAGACATGACTAGGATTCGTTCTTTGTCAGTTTTCTTCTCAATTCTGATAAACCTTTCACCGACTTGTACCCCAAGTAAATCCTCCCATTTGAGGTTGAGGTTGTCAATCACTCTCATTCCGAGTCTAACACCAATAGAAATCATTAGTAAGGCACGCGCCCTATCTTTTGATTTATTAGTTTGAAAGTCTCTCAGCAATCTTGATTCTAGATTCATGACTGTATCCCAGTCAAGTGAGTAAGTTGTTGTTTTAGTTCCTTTTTGCATTTTTTATATCTTTTAGTTGATAAAAATATATCATGGCTAAAATAGACAGTTAGATCAAAACGGCATAGTAACTAAACATTATTTAGCGCAATTTTAGCGCTTCAAAACTAAAGCGTTGATTTCTAACTAGATAGAAAAATGAAAATGTTTACTAATTAATAAAAGTGAATATTATGATTTTGAAATTAATCTTCCGGGTTCAAATCCCGGTCTCGCTACATGAAAATCAAGGACTTACGTTAAATCGTGGGTCCTTTGTTGTTTCTGCGTGAGGTTTGCGTGAGGTTTTTGTCATTTTATACCGAATACTCGAACTTTTAATGTTGATATTTCTAAAGCAGTTAAAACCTTTGGATCAAAGTAAAAGGGTTAATTTGCAATTAGAATAAAAGTAATAAATATCCAGCCATTTTGTGGCACCAATCATACTAGGTATGGATGGATTGGAGACATTTTATGGCTGGTATAAACTAGTTAGCGGTAATGCAAAAAGACACAACAAGACAATGAAACTCTACATAAAAAATATGGTTTGTAGCCGTTGCAAAATGGTGATAAAATCAGAGTTGGAAAATCTTGGACTTAATCCGATTACTTTTGAGTTGGGCGAAGTTGAAATTCAGGAAAGGGATATTAAAATTGTAAAAAACGAATTATTGAAAAGACTTCATTCACTGGGTTTTGACCTTATTGACAGCAAGAAAAGTAAAACTATTGAAAAGATAAAAAATCTAATTGTTGACTTAATTTATAATAAAAATATTGATATCAAGACTAATTTGTCAGAATATTTATCGAAAAGTTTACTTCAAGACTATAATACATTGAGTAGGCTTTTTTCGGAAGTTGAAAACACGACTATTGAGAAGTATTTTATTAATCAAAAAATTGAAAGAGTGAAAGAATTGCTGACCTATAATGAACTGACATTAAACGAGATTGCACATCAACTGAATTACAGCACCACATCATATCTGAGTAACCAATTTAAAAAAGTGACAGGATTTTCACCTAGCTATTTTAAACAACTAAAAGACAAAAAAAGAAAGCAAATTGAAGACTTGTAAAAGTTACAACTCTTTCCTGAAATAACACAACCTTTATCTTTGACATAAAATTGACCTTTGCACCATTCAATTTAACAACTTAAAATAAATAAAATGGTACACGAATATCAAATAACTGGAATGACCTGTTCGGGTTGTGAGGCAAAGGTAAAAAGCAAATTGCTTTCAATTCCTTTTGTAACTTCTGTTGAGGTTTCAAAAGATACGAATACAGGTACAATTTCAATGGACAAGCACATTAGCCTATCGGATTTCCAAAATGTACTTGGAGGACAAGAAAGTAAATATCAAATTTCCGCAATTAAACATAGTGAAATTGCGGAACAAACAAAATCGTGGTTTGAAACTTACAAACCAATTCTATTGATATTCTCTTACATAACCATTGTAACATTATTAATTCAATCAGGAAACCATCATTTTAATTTTATGCAATGGATGCAACATTTTATGGCAGGTTTCTTTTTAGTGTTTTCATTCTTCAAGTTCCTTAACCTTAAAGGCTTTGCAGAAAGTTATGTAATGTATGATGTGTTAGCAAAACAATTACCAGCTTGGGCTTACGCTTATGCCTTTGTAGAACTTGGTTTGGGTATTGCTAATCTTATTAATTTTAACCCTTTCGTTACAAACCTTACGACAGTTTTAGTAATGACAATTAGCATCGTTGGCGTACTGAAATCAGTTCTAAACAAAAAGAAAATTCAATGCGCTTGCTTGGGAGCAGTCTTTAACTTGCCAATGAGTACAATAACTATTATTGAAGACGGTCTTATGATAGTTATGAGTTTGACAATGCTATATTTGATGCGATGAAAATGCACTACCGCTAACATGGGTTTGGCAAAAGTGGGGCTTTATTACTAGGCTGAACATTTGTACTTTCTATTAGCTTTTGTACTAAATTTTAACTTTAGTACTTTCTAAACCCCTTTTTTCCTAAAAGTTGGCAAAATTTGATTTCCTTGTTTAATATGTAAGGTAGGGTGGTTCTTAGGTTATTAAACAACCAGTATAAAATTGAAGAAATACAACCATTTATCACTAATTTTGTTATTATTTCTATGAGCAGAGTCACTATTATATTTACTATTTTGTTTTTTGGATGCTTAGTCAATTCCAATGAAACTTTTGCTTGTAAAAAGAGCAATGGGAAAATAGCGTCTGCTCCATCAAATCACAGTAGTGCTGAAAATAATAAAATAGAAAGTTGCTGCAAAAAACAAGATAATTCAGAACAAGAGCATGATTGTAGTAAAAAATGCGAAGACCACAAGTGTGAGTGTCCTAATTATAGTGTGCAAACTTTTCTAAAGTTAACTGAACCGGATTCAATCCCTTCTACTGAATTTTATACCAATAAGTCATACCCTATATTGAAACCATCATTTTATAATGATGTTTATATTTCAATTTGGCAGCCTCCTAAAATTGTTTAATTAATAACAATTTAAATTCAAGTTATCCACTTGAACATTCTTCTTTATAATAAAATAAAAAATAAATTATGAAATCAATAAAATTATTGATGGCTACTGCCATACTTTTTTACGCATTTAATGTGAATGCTCAAACTAAAACAAGCATTAATCAAGTGCTAAATACATATATTACTTTAAAAGATGCACTAGTCAAAACTGATGCAGCTGGTGCCTCTGTATTTGCCAAAGAACTACTGAGTTCAATAGATGCGGTAAATATGACTGAACTAGATGCTACAACGCACACGCAGTGGATGAAAGTGGTTAATGATTTAAAGGAAGATGCTGAACATATTAGTGAAACAAAAGAAATCACAAACCAAAGAGACTACTTTATGAATTTATCTAAAAACCTATATGCTGTAATAAAAGTCTCTAAATCTGAAACACCTATTTACTATCAATTTTGTCCAATGGCAAATAAAGGTAAGGGTGCGAATTGGTTAAGTTTAGAAAACAAGATT
>JACCDZ010049701.1_pt1 | contig 14755 bp, 23 predicted proteins | sample 7449551 | NCBI WGS metagenome assembly JACCDZ01 (sample SAMN15323452, study PRJNA562643) | freshwater metagenome | isolation source: river surface water | place: USA:Blue River Watershed | collected 2017-08-18 | reverse complement strand
TTATGCGATGCGCTCCATGATCCGAGGCAAGTTTCCGGCGGAGTGGCTATGTCAGGATTGATGACGAATGTCTCAGAAGTGAATACTGATCCGAGATTGGGATCAGGGACGACACAGGTGAATCCGGCAGGCATAGCGACGAGAGAAGACGTGGCAGTAGACGTAGACATCGCAGGACTAGAAGACCGCGCATAGATGGCGTATTTCTTGCTTACGCTAGAGGTTGCCGAATAGTCCCTAAAGATGATCTTGGAGCCATTATTGTAAAGACTGCCAGCAGGAAGAGCCGCTCCGACGACATTGGTAGAGCTGACAGGATATGCGGTATAGGAAATATTCGGAGCGTTATTGCCGTTGGTAAGGGCCGAAACCTCAAGATAAGAAACCTTGCTAACATCGCACAAAGGAGCCGTCGTAACGGGACCAAGGGTGCTGAGGGTCGAGCTGCTCATGCCTGGGCCGACTACGGAGTATGCAGGGGTCGTGCCCGTATTGGATGAGTTGAAGCTGATCCACCCTACGGTAACAGGGCCTCCCCACGCATACCCTCTGAACTCCTTGTTTTCAAAGCTGTATGTCACGGGATTGGCCTGATTGTGATCGAGCTTTATCCAGCCATCCCACCCTCCAGAATTCGTGCCTCCCCCGGTCACCGCCTTTGCCCAGCCCTTTACGGCCTTGTAGCCAGTCATGGAGGCAGGGACATTTTCCACATATGCCCCGCAAGTGCCAGACGGACACCCTGTCGTCTCATTGAAGGAGACCCAGCCTATATTGCTTGACCATGCATACCCGGTTATCGTGCCATTGGCAGTGCTGACATTGACCCCGTACAAAGCCGTATCGCACGTATTGGTATTCGAGCAATTGAAGGATATCCATCCGACATTGCTTGACCATGCATAGCCCGATACGTTTCCAGCCGCGCTTTGGGCATTCGCCTGCTTGACCTCGTCCTTGCGCATTCCGGAAAACGCGACCGCAGCGACCGCGATGATGGCGATGCCGGCTATTGCTAAGATATGCTTGGTTTTTTTCATAAGTCTAGAATGTGATCACTCTCTTTTTATTTTCAGGAAAACCTGGAAAATGCCCTGCTTTCTGCTTATCGAAGATCCGGAGTCACAAGCGCTTTCGTCACGATCCTTTGGCAAGTTATGTTTGAGGCAATGTGGTTATTGCCGCTAGCGTTCGCTGGAAAAAACCTGAATTTAGAGACCTGGACAGAAGCAGGTTCGAATTTGATGACCTTGTTGTTTCCAGGGCTGTCAAAGCTGTAAAACGTGGCAGACATATACGCTCGGTATCCGACGGACTGGCAGAACGCATCGAGAGACGTTATATCCTGATTGCTTCCGCTATTGTCCGCGAACAATCGCCCTTCGCCGCAATTGCTATCTTTTGCATCCCCTACGACTCCTGTCGCCGTGAAATTCGGCAAATAGACCGTATTGTCGCTCTGATTCATGATCTTCGGTGGACAAGGCCACTTGAACTGGTATGTTTCCAATACGGCCGTAGTAGCCGTAGGGATATCCTGTGCCGCGAGAGTCGTCCACCCTACCGTTCCGAGGCTATCGACAGATCCGAGAACCTTGCCTGCGGTAGGCGTCCCTGTCGCCACCATGAGGTTGATTACCCCAAGCGTATTGATAATAGCGGAGCCGTTTACGTCGAGGGTGAGGCCCGCTCCGGGATTAGAGCTTTTTCCCAATGCCAAGGCGCCTGCTTTCCACTGAGCCGTAGAGCTCGAATTGATAGGCGCGCTCGCATTGCCTCCTGTCGGAGCGACCGTAGGGTTTGCCCAGCTCTGAGCATTGATATTCGCCGTCACGCCTATGAGAATCCCCGCGAGGATCAAGGTCAGGACTTTTGACAATTTTTCTATTTTTTTGTTTTTCATTGGTTTTTTTTTCTATTTTCTTAAGCGTCTCTTAATCGCTGCCTAATCTTCCTGTGCTGCCGTGGTCGATGATGTCTTGGCAAAGAAATCCTCCAAGCTCTTGCGCTTCGCAGGATCAACGTCCGGAGACATGGTCTGCATGTCCCGTTCCAGCCGGGCGCGAACAATCGCCTCTTCATCCCGGATGTTTACAGGCCTGTCGCTATGCCTGACGACGGTCACGTAGATAAAAAACAGGGCTCCTACGATCACGATTGCCGCTATCGCCAGCTTGATATATTTCATACTGACAAATTATATCACAGGCAGCCGACACAACGCCGATGCGCGACTCGGACATGTGCATAAAAATATTTTTATGGCCGCAAATCACCCTTCCCTACGCGACAAGCTCTTTCTGGATGTCTTCAGCCACCTTCTCGATGCTCTGCTCGCCATTGATATGGATGAACCGGTACCCGTTTGATTGCTCGAAAAACTTTACGGCGCGCATCACTTCGGTCTCGAACCAATCCAACCTTTTCTCTATCCTGGAATCAGACTGATCGTCTGCCCTGTCTTCCTTGTGCGCGCGGCTGACCAAGCGATCCTTTGACCACTGGCGAGAAACGTCGAGATAGATGACCACGGGACGCAGCCTGCCATAGAAAGACATGGCCGTATCGAGGACCAGTGCCTCCTCATAGGAACGAGGAGTGCCATCGATGACCATGTGCTCATCCCCCTTGAGCTCTTCCAGCATGAGGTGCGCCCAGTTCCATACCGCAAGAAAATCCGGCTGTCTCCCTCCCTCATCCATGACGTGCCTCGCGAGCTCGCTCGAATACGACCCTCCTTTTACGAAATCCCTGAACCGGGCACCCGTTTCAAGATAAAATATGTTCCTATCATGGTCCTCGTTTCGCAAGAATGACTGCAGGATCTTCGCCTGCGTCCCCTTTCCGCATCCCGACCTCCCTATCACGATAAAGGTTTTTTTATTGAAGTGCATATATGAAGATATGATATCACAATTGAAAAGCCATTCCTTTCGGAATGGCTTTTCGCGAATCGATATGAGTAGGCGCAGATGGCGCGCAGGATTCTGATAATCCTAATATTCGCGCATCGCGAGCTGGCCTTCGAACTTCTTGACCATCTCGAGAACCACGGAGACCGCGATGAGCAAGGATGTTCCTCCAAGGGTGATATTCTGGATTCCCGTAGCAGCCTGCACGATGACAGGGAGAACCGCGATAAGACCAAGGAACAATGCGCCTACGAGGGTGATTCGAGTCACTACCTTTCCTAGATATATCGTAGTCGACTCCCCTGGTCGAACTCCCGGTATGAAAGCGCCAGACTTCTGAAGATTCTCTGAGATGGCATGAGGATCGAATGTGACCGCCGTATAGAAGAACGTGAACAGGAATACGAGGAAGAAGTATGCAAGTCCGTAGAAAAGCTGATTCGCAAGAATGCCGTTAATGAATGTCGCCGCCGGAGCAACCCAAGGCCACTGCGCAAAGGAGAGCACGCTGAGAAGCATTCGAGGGAAGACGAGGATGGACAAGGCGAAGATGATCGGCATCACGCCAGACTGATTGAGTCGGAGCGGCAAGTATGACGAAGTCCCTCCGTACATCCTATTGCCCCTCATCTGCTTGGCATATGTCACGGGGATAGATCTCTCTGCCTCCGTAATGTAAACGACGAAATAGATAGTGAGGACCCCTACGAGAAGGAATAGCAGGTATGTAGTGATCATCGCAGGGTCATAGTTCAATCGCAAAGTGGCGATAGCCGAAGGGAGTCGGGAGACGATTCCGGCAAAGATGATCATAGAAACGCCGTTTCCGATGCCGAATTCGGTCATGACCTCTCCTAGCCACATGAGAAGCATGGATCCGGCTACGATGACGAATAGCGTCACGAGCATGTCGAATCGAGAAAGGACGGAGATAATGCCCTCTTTCTGAAGAAGTACGATGAAGCTGAATCCCTGAACGAAAGCCAAAGGGATAGTAAGAAGTCGAGAATACTGGGCAATCTTCTTTCGGCCGTAATCCCCTTCTTCCGTAGCCATTGACTTGAGCTTCGGAGAAAGGACGGTTGCGAGCTGCATGATGATCGATCCCGTGATATACGGACCGACTCCGAGCATGACGACAGAGAGGATGGACAAGCCTCCTCCTGCGAAGATGTTTAGAAACCCTAGGAATTCGCTATCGGCCAAGTACTGAGTAAGGGCCGCCTGGTTGACTCCAGGAACCGGAATCGCCGAAAGGAAACGGAAGATGGCGATGATTCCGATGGCCATCAATATCCTATTGCGAAGCGATCGGTCTCCGACGATTGCCTTTAGCTTTGTGAAAAATGTATTCATATTCCTATTGTACTATCTGTTAGCACTATTTAATATTTCCTCCTGCCTGCTCGATCTTTTCCTTTGCTGAAGCAGAGACCGTGCAATCCGCGAATGTGAGCTTTGTTGAGATCTCTCCGTTTCCGAGAATCTTGACCGATGGAACCCGGCCCTTGTAGGTCGAAATGACGCCCTTTGCGATCAATGTAGAAGGCGTTACCTTTTCCCCTGCTGAGAATACGCTGAGCGCGGATAGGTTTACTGCCAATGGCTTTTCAGCGAAAGACTTGAACGTGCTCTTGCCTCGTCCTCGAAGCTTCGGCAATCGCTTGATCATGTCTCGGATCTCAGGTCGGATCTTGTGTCCCGCTCGAGCCTTCTGACCCTTTGTTCCTCGTCCAGATGTCTTGCCACGCTTTCCACCACGTCCGACTTGCGCAGACTTCATTCGCTTTGTTCTTGGTTTTAGTTCGTGTATTTGCATATATTTGAGGTTATTTTATAAAGACAAGATGTCAGAAGGTTTTTTATATTAGGCGTTCTTTGAGCTAGCTCGAGGCTTCTTAACCATAGAGAGGGCAAGAACGGCAGCCTGGGCATTGTTAAGCTTGTTCTTTGTTCCTGATCGAAGCTTTGCGACGATGTCCTTTACTCCGGCAAGCTCGATGACGTCTCGAACTGAGCTTCCAGCTGCGATTCCCTTTCCGGGAGCCGGGCTCATCTCTACTCGGGCGCTAGAATACTTTGCCTTTACGTCATGGGCAATGCTGCCTGATTTTGTAAGGTTGAGAGTGATGAGGTTCTTTCGGGCGCTTCGGAAAGCCTTTTCTACTGCCAAAGCAGTATCGCCTCCCTTTCCTGTTCCTACTCCGATTCGGCCCTTGCGGTCACCGGCAACCAAAGAAACAGCGAAGCTGAATCGTCGTCCTCCTGAAGAAACTCGCGTTACTCGTCGGATATCGATGATCTTCTGATCAAACTCAGGCTTTGCTCGCATCTCTCGGCGTGGTCCGCCTCGTCCAGCACCTCGTGGTCCGCCACGGCTATCGCCGCCTCGTCCTCGTCCTCCGAAACCGCCCTGACCCTGAGATCGCGGCGCATATCCACCCTGTCGTGGAGCTGAATGACCCGCTGGCGCAGCTGCAGATGCAGCAGGAGCCGGCGCAGCAGATGCTGCGGCTTCAGTCACTTCTTTTTCTGGTAGATTTGTTGCTGTTTCGTTCATATATGTGATGTATTAAAATTCGAGTCCGCCTTCCTTAGCGCCATCTGCTAATGCCTTTACTCGTCCGGTGAAGATGAATCCTCCTCGGTCAAATACGACTTTCGTAATATTCTTTGCCTTTGCGAGCTTTGCAACCTCAACACCGACAGCCTTTGCGAGCTCTGTCTTAGTGACAGCCTTTGCCCCCTTTCCAGACTCCTTTGTCTTGAGAGAAGAAGCCGAGACCAGAGTCGATCCGTTTGAATCATCGATGATCTGAGCATACATCTCCGCGTTTGACTTGTAGATAGAAAGTCGCGGTCGTGCCTCAGTCCCAGATACCTTTGATCGGATTCGCTGCTGTCGTCGCTTTCTTGGTGTTAGATTGATAGTTCGTTTCATATATATTACGTAATTCGTTTAATAGGCCTTATGCTATGCGGACTTCTTGCCCTGCTTTCGCTTGATAACCTCTCCTTCGTATCGGAATCCCTTGCCCTTGTAAGGTTCAGGCTTCTTGAGCGCTCGGACCTGAGCGGCAAACTGAGATACGGCTTCCTTGTCGAATCCGGATACGGTAACCACTCCCTTTTCGGAAGTGACGCTTAGTCCGGCAGGAATGACCTTGACGACAGGGTGAGAGAAGCCTAGAGCCATGTTCAGGTTAGTCCCTACAACCTCGGCCTTGTATCCGATACCCTCGAGGATAAGCTTCTGGACGAATCCTTCGCTTACTCCCTTGAGCATGTTCTGGATATGAGAAGCATATGTTCCCCATAGAGCCCGAGTGGCATTGTCCTTCTTGTGAGGATTGAGCGTGATCGTATCGCCCTCTTTCTTGATCTCGATAACCGTTCGAAAAGGTCGCTTGATCTCGCCCTTGCTTCCCTTTACGGCAACAAAGCCTTCAGTAATCGTTACTTCTGTGCCTGCTGGTATTGGGAGAATTTGTTTGCCGACTCGTGACATGATGGTTGTATTAGACTAAATGATTAATGGCATTACCAGATCTTGAATAAAGCCTCGCCTCCGACCTTTTCTTTTCGAGCATCCCTGTCGACCAAGATTCCCTTTGGAGTAGTAAGGACCAATGCGCCGAATCCGTTTCGGACGGAATTCGCCTCAGTAGCCTTTACGTACATTCGTCGAGAGTACTTTGAAACCTGCTGTACGCCCTCTATTTTTGGCTTGCCATCCTGATAGAGAAGGTCCACGTCGATAGACTTGAATACCTTTTTGCCCTTCTTTGAAAGAGATCCTACGAACCCTGCCTTGTGAAGGGTCTCTAGGACTGCCTCTGTCATTTTTGAATAAGGGAAAGACGTCGATGCTTTGCCGGCATTATTGGCGTTCTTCAGACCTATGATGAGTTGTGCGATTGTGTCTACCATGATGATTTTCTAATACCTGGAATTCGTCCTTCGTTTGCTAATTCTCGGAAGCAGATTCGGCACATGTCGAAATCTCGCATATATCCGCGCTTTCGCCCACATCGAAAGCATCGCCTTACGACTCGGCTCTTGAACTTGGGTTTCTTTAGCGATCTTACGTATGTCGATGTTTTTGCCATGCTGGTGTTTGTTGCTTCTGCTTCTGTAAAAAAATAGCTCGGACTGAGCTTTGAGCATGCTATCAATTTTGATGCTCAAAGTCAATCGTTTCTCGCTCCTATTTTTCTGCTTTTTTGAAGGGGAATCCTAGGTTAGTTAATAATGCCAATGTCTCGGGCTTCGACTTTGCAGAAGTCACGAGCGTCACGGCGAAGCCGAAAACGTCCTTGATCTCTTCGTCGGCAGTCTCAGGGAAAACGGTATGCTCCTTGATTCCAAGGGTATAGTTGCCCATCTGGTCTACTGACTTCATCTCGATGCCTCGAAAGTCTCGCGTTCGCGGAAGGGCGATGTTGACGAGCTTTTCCAAGAAGCTCCACATTCGTGGGCCTCGAAGAGTAACCTGCCATCCTACCGCATCCCCTTGTCGGACCTTGAAAGAGGCGATCGACTTCTTTGCGCTCTTTACGGTAGCCTTCTGTCCAGCGATCTTTGAGAGCCTGTCTCCGATAAGGTCTCGCTTCTTTGGATCCTTGATCGATCCAGTCGTCGAAGAGATAGAGACCTTGAGAATCTTTGGAGCCTGCATCTTGTTCGTATAGCCGAACTGGGCCTTCATGTCCTCAAATGCCGCAGCTGTCTTTTCTTTTATAGTTAGGTGTTTCATGTTCGTTTTCTTAGATATTGCTATGCAGCTTATGCCTTGGCGACATTTGATACATGGATGGGCGCAGCCATGTCGACGACCTGGCCTTTTGCTCCCTGCTTTCGGGCTCGCTGGTGTCGCTTCTTGAGATTGATCCCGTCGATCAGCACCATATCGTCCTTAGGAAAAGACCGAACGACCTTTCCGGTCTTTCCTTTGTCCTTTCCGATAAGCACTTTTACATTGTCTCCTTTCTTGATGTTCATGTTGGTAAAATAATTAGCAATAGGTTAAACGATTTCAGGGGCCAGTGAGGCGATCTTCTGATATCCAAGCTCCGCGATCTCTCGTGGGATGGGACCGAAGATACGGCCGGCGATCGGCTCTGGCTTTGTCTTATCGAGGATAACTACGGCGTTCTCATCAAACCGGACATATGATCCGTCCTTTCGTCGGAATGCCTTTCGCTGCCTTACGACGACGCCTCGGAGGACATCCTTCTTCTTTACGGACTTTCGCGGCTCTGCCTTCTGGACAGATACGATGACTGTGTCACCGATCTCGGCATATCGCTTGCCCGCCGCTCCAAGCACCTTGAAGACTCGGACGATTTTGGCGCCTGTATTGTCTGCAACTGCAACTACTGATCGTGGTTGTATCATATATGTATTGTTAGCCGATAACTATGAATCGCTTGTCTTTCGACATCGGTCGACACTCCTGGATAAAAACAAGGTCGCCTATCTTCTTGGTATTCCCCTGATCATGGGCCTTGTATCGCTTCGTTCGGGTCACGTACTTTTCGTACTTTGGAACCTTTACGTATCGCTTTACGAGAACGACGATGGTGTTCGTCATCTTGTCAGATACCACTTCCCCCTTGAGGGTTCGCTTGCTTGTTTTTGTTGTTTCTGTTGAGTTGTTCATATGATTATTAAAAATGATTACGCTGTCTTTTCATTAGCGGACTCCTTGTTGCCTCCCTTTGTCAGAACAGTGACAGCGGTCATGATTCGAGCGATATCCTTCTTGATGAGTCGTCCTTCCTTGACGTTTCGAGACTTTGCGCCGGCGTTGCCAAATCGAAAACCCTGAAGAGCCTCTTTCTTTTCCGTGAGGAGCTTGATTAGATCTTTGAGTGATTTGTTGTTTAGGTCTTTCATGGTTTTGTTTTTAACAGATATTTCGCTGGTTTACGCAGCTTCTCGCTCGGCTCGGCTTATAATCTTGCATTTGACAGGAAGCTTAGTGCTTGCCTTTCGAAGGCCCTCTCGAGAATCAGCCTCCGATGCGCCTTCTACCTCAAAGAGCATTCGGCCTGGCAATACGTCGAAGCAGAAGCCCTTTGGATCTCCCTTACCCTTACCCATGGGAGTCTCGGCACCCTTCTGAGTCACAGGTCGGTCCGGAAAGATTCGGATCCAGATTCGCCCAGTCTTTCCTATTGTTCGGGAAATGACCTTTCGCGCAGATTCGATCTGGTTGGAAGTCATTCGAGACTGAGTGATGGCCTTTAGTCCAAAAGATCCGAAATCCAAGCTAGTGCCACGCGTTTCAACGCCGCGCCTTGCCGGGTGCTTTCGATCTGACTGCCATTTTCGATGTTTAACTTTCTTTGGGAATAACATGTTAGTAAGGTTAAGTGGTGGCTAGATATTATTTGTTGAAAATCTGACCCTTGTAAATCCAGACTTTGATTCCGATATTTCCATATGGAAGATGGGCCTCATATCGAACGAAATCGATATCTGATCGGAACGTCTGCAGAGGGATCTGGCCCTTCTTGATCTCTTCTGTTCGTGCCATCTCGGCTCCACCCAATCGTCCTCCTAGGTAGATTCGAAGACCGAGAACGTCTCGGCTCGCCATTACCTTGTCAACCATCTGCTTCATGACTCGGCGGAATGGCATTCGCTTCTCGAGGCCTTCTGCGATCATCTGAGCGACGATAGCGGCGCTAGACTCGGGAGACTTGATCTCCTCGATCTCAAGCTTGAAATCAACCTTCGTATCAGCGTCAATCTTTTTCATAAATGAAACGATCTCGCTCTTTAGCTTCAAGGCACCTTCTCCGTTTCGGCCGATAATCATGCCGGGTCGGGAAGTTTTGATGATGATACGAAGAGTGTTTTCGCCTCGCTCTATCTCGAAGTCAGCCACGTACTGGCCTCGCATCTTCTTTTCGAGCCATTCTCGCACGAGCACATCGCACTTCAGGTTCTTTCGGTATCGTCCGTGCATGGAGAACCATCGGGACTTCCATCCTCGAATGATACCAATTCTATGTGCATATGGGTGAACTACGTGTGTCATGGTTGTTATTTATTATCTTTTTTAGCTTTTTTTGCCTTAGGAGCCTTTGAAGCGGCCGCTGGAGCAGCTTCGGCAGACTTTGACGCCTTCGCAACCTTTGACTGAGCCTTGCCCTTTAGGGGCTTCTCCCCTAGCGTAAGGATAATGTTGCTTGATCGCTTGAGGATCTGAGCCGCATTTCCTCGGGCTCGCGGCATGAATCGCTTGAGGACGATGCCCTTGTCGACTCGCATCTCGACTACATATAGGCTCTCTGGGTTATCGACTCCGCTGTTCTTGGCGTTTGCGATGGCGCTCAAAAGGAGCTTCTCCATAGGAGAGCTTGCTCGCTTTACGGCGAATCGAAGCGAAGTCAGGGCGTCGCTTACCTTTTTGCCTCGGATAAGACCAGCGATGAGTCCGACTTTTCGAGGAGATTGTCTATAGTTAGTTAGAATTGCTTTCATGATCTTATCCGTTTATATATTATTTTTTGGTATCAGCTGCTGACTTGGCAGATTTTGCAGCATCGATCTCGGCCTGCTTCTTTGCCTGGTCGAGCTCCTTCTGCATCTTTCCTCCGTGTCGGATGAACTTTCGAGTAGGTGAGAATTCACCTAGCCTGTGTCCTACCATCTCCTCAGTGACGAGGACCTCCACGTGAACGCGTCCGTTGTACACTCCAAAGGTAAAACCGACCATCTCGGGAGAGATGTGGCAAGCTCGGTACCATGTCTTAATGACACCGGTTTCCATCGGCTTTTTTCCTTCGATTTTCTTGAGCAATCTTTCGATTACCAATGGGCCTTTTTTGAGTGATCGTGACATGTCTAATAGTGTAGTTTAGCGCGAAAAATAATAGCCCAAACTGAGCTAGTGGTGGTTATACTAGCAAAAAACAAAGTTATGTCAACAGTACCACCCCTAACCCCGCCAATAGGCCTCAAAACCCCTATCCTTAGGCCCTGTATGCCCTTCTAAACGACAAAAACGGCTGCCCAAGGGCAGCCGTCAGCGTCTTCTCTCCCTGAGTCCCCTCCGATGCGCATCAGCAGATACGCTTCGAAAGGGGCGCCGAGAGAGAATCTTTCGATTCTCTGGCGGGCAGGAGGCATCGCTGCCCCTTGCCTGACCTTTGTTACTTTCGCTTTCCTACCTTTCGGCGGGTAACGATGAACTTGTTTGAATACTTCTTAGCTCGTCGCGACTTCTGTCCCTTTCCGGTAGGCTTACCGTAGATAGAGATAGCTCGTCGGCGGCCTCGGCCCTGTCGGCCTTCTCCACCTCCATGCGGATGATCCACAGGGTTCATGGCAGTACCTCGGACCGTAGGTCGGATACCCTTCCATCGGCTTCGTCCAGCCTTACCGAAGTTCTGGAGACGGTTCTCGTCATTTGATACCGAACCTACCGAAGCCCATGCAGAATCGATGATTTTGCGAATTTCGGTTGATGGCATCTTGATCTGAGTGTACCCGTTGTCCTGGGCGATGACCTCGGCGAATGAGCCAGCAGCTCGTACGAGCTTTGCCCCACCCTCTGGTCGCACCTCGATATTGTAGATGAACGTTCCTACTGGAAGATTTCGGAGCGGAAGCCGGTTTCCAGGCTTGACCTCTGCCTTTTGAGCAGAGATGACCTTGTCCCCTACTCGAACCGCCTGAGGCAAGAGCGCATAGCGCTTTTCGCCGTCGGCATAGTTCAAGAGAGCGATGAAGCCGGTTCGGTTCGGATCGTACTCGATAGTGGCAACCGTAGCGGGAATTTCCTTTTTATCATACTTGAAGTCGATATCTCGGAATGCTCGCTTGTGACCAGTTCCCTTGTGTCGAGTCGTGATTCGCCCGGTATTGTTTCGTCCGGTTCCTCGGCTGAAACCTTTTGTAAGAGGCTTATATGGCGTATCAGTCGTGATATGGTCACGGAAAGACACAACAGTGATGTGCCTTCGTGACGCAGTTGTTGGTTTAAATCGTTTCATGATTATAGTCTTATGCTGATAGCGCTATATAAGCTCGATCTTGTCTCCCTTTTTGAGGAAGACGATCGCCTTCTTTACAGCTTGTTTCGTGCCGACCTTTCCCCGTACAAAGACTTTCTTTGCCGGAGTTCGCACAATGTTGACCTTTACGGGAACAACCTTGTACATCTGCTCGATCGCCTTCGCGACCGATGCCTTGTTTGAATCCTGCGTTACTTCGAATATATACTGGCCGTTCTCAGCGCCGATTGTCGCCTTCTCGGTGATTCGAGGCTTTTTGATAACGCCAGTTGAATGCTTGATTGAGATAGTTTTCATATTGGTTCAATTAAGCTTTAGCGCCAGCAACTCGAGACTCGAGAGTGACAAGCGATGCCTCGGGAGAAGCGATCACTATATACTTGTAATGCATGAGAGAAAGCGGATTGAGGTTTCGGACTTCGGACACTTCCATGTTGCCAAAGTTGCTGAATCCTCGCTTTACGTTCTCGCTCACTTCAGGAAGAGCGATAAGGGCCGCATTGTTTCGCTTGGTAGCGAGCTGCTCGAATCCTGATACCTTGGCAACGCGGCTGATGACAGCCTGCGCGTTCTTGGTCTTGGGCTCTGCTAGCTCGATATTCTTTACGAACAATATCTCTCCGTCCTTGAATTTCTTCGATAGGATGGTAAAGAGCGCCTTCGTCTTCATCTTCTTGTTTACCTTTCGGTCGAAGCTCTTGTCATTTCGGGGTCCATGGGCAACGCCTCCTCCAACCCAGATCGGAGACCGTCGTGAGCCGTGTCGTGCGCGTCCTGTTCCCTTCTGCTGCCAAGGCTTTTTTCCCGTTCCGGAAACCTCGCCTCGCATCTTAGTGTGAGCAATCGGCTGCCGCGCATCCGTCATCATCGATGTGATGACCTGATGAACTAGATCGGCATTCCATGAAAGTCCGAATACTGAGCCAGGCAAAGATACCTTTCCAGCAGCCTTCCCTTCCATGTCAAATACCGAAGCCTCGATGTCCGCAGGAGCGACTTTCGCCGCTCGCACGACCTTCTTCTCGGCAGGAGTCTTTTCTGCCTTTGGAGCAGACGACCGCTTGCCTGGAGATGTCTTTTTGATGATTTTAGCCATGGTATTTGTTTAGCCTCTTACTTCTACTAATGTGCCCCTTCGACCAGGAATGGCACCTCGGATATAGATCTCGTTTGCCTCATTGTCTACCGATACGACAACGAGATTTTTCACAGTAATACGATCCCCACCCATTCGTCCGGCCATGCGTGTGCCCTTGAATACGCGCTGATATCCGCCAGCACCGATTGAACCTGGCTCTCGCTCAGAATGCTTCTGACCGTGAGACCGGGGACCTCCGTGGAATCCATGTCGCTTTACAACGCCCTGGAAGCCCTTGCCCTTTGATATAGCCGATACTTCGACTACGTCTCCAGCCTCGAACGAGTTCTCGATGGCAGAACCCACAGCGAGTTCTGAATCAAGCCCCTTTATTTCCTTTAGCGTCGCGTATGCGCCATCCTTCATGTGGCCTTTCTGCGCCTTATTGATTCGCTTCGCGCTTTTCTTGCCGTATCCGACTTGAACCGCGGCGTAGCCATCAGTGGCATCCGTCTTGACCTGCGTTACCGTTGCCGGTGCCGTTTTCAAGACCGTAACTGGGTGTACCTTGCCCTCTTCGTCAAAGAGCTGGGTCATATTCAGTTTTGTTCCTAGAATAAATTTCATAGCAGCAATATTTTAATTCCGAAAGAAGAACGGAGCGCGCTTTCCGCGCCTTGCCTGTTGGCAAGGAGCGATCAGTGCGCGTTCTGTCTTACATCATTTTTACATCGATATTTACACCCGATGGCAATGACAAGTTAGTTAAAGCTTCAACTAGCTTCGCATTTGGGTTGATAATGTCGATGAGCCGCTTGTGCACTCGCATCTCGAACTGCTCTCTCGCGTTCTTATACACGAATGAGGCTCGGTTTACGGTGTACTTTCGAATTTCCGTAGGCAGAGGGATTGGACCCACTACAACGGCGTCATATCGAAGCGCAGTATCCATGATCTGTTTGATAGATGCATCGATGATCTTTGACTCATATGCTCGTACTCGAATTCGCAGCTTTGATGCAACTTCTTCCTTTCCGATTGATTTCTTTTTTGTCGCTTCTTTTACAGCCATGATGGCGAAAGAGTTAGATTAGTAAGGTTACGCTACGATCTTCGTAACTACACCAGCACCTACGGTTTTACCTCCTTCTCGGATCGCTAGTCGCTGCTTGTCCTCTAGGGCAATAGGAGCTACGAGCTTAACCTTGAACGTGACGGTATCGCCAGGCATAACCATTTCAACGCCTTCCTTGAGAGTTACCTCTCCAGTAACATCCGTTGTTCGAACGTAGAACTGAGGCTTGTAACCTGTAAAGAATGGAGTGTGTCGACCGCCCTCTTCCTTCTTCAAGATGTATACTTCTGCCTCGAATTCAGTGTGAGGCTTTACTGAACCTGGCTTGCAGAGAACCTGTCCTCGAGTAAGGTCCTCCTTCTTAGCGCCTCGTAGGAGGATTCCGGCGTTGTCGCCAGCCTGTCCTTCCTGGAGCTGCTTGTTGAACATTTCGATACCGGTAACAGTAGTCTTCTGAGTATCCTTGAGACCTACGATCTCAATTTCCTCTCCAACCTTGATCTGTCCCTTCTCGATCTTTCCAGTAACTACAGTTCCTCGTCCTTCGATTGAGAAGATGTCCTCGATAGGCATGAGGAAAGGCTTGTCGATCTCTCGAACAGGAAGCGGGATGTATGTATCAAGAGCCTCCGCGAGTTCGAGGATTTTCTTAGACCATTCA
>JACCDZ010590651.1_pt1 | contig 14757 bp, 17 predicted proteins | sample 7449551 | NCBI WGS metagenome assembly JACCDZ01 (sample SAMN15323452, study PRJNA562643) | freshwater metagenome | isolation source: river surface water | place: USA:Blue River Watershed | collected 2017-08-18 | reverse complement strand
GGAAGTCCAGTAGAATCCAGCCTACCGCCATTTGCGCGAGTGGTTAGGGGGGCGTAAGCTGTCGCAATTAGTATTCCTGCAAATATAATATTCATAAAAGAGCCTTCAGCAGGAATTGAACCCGCATTTACTCGTTACAAAGGAGTAGTATTACCGTTATACGATGAAGGCATTTATTAGAGATAATCTTGCTCTATTTTACCATAGATATATTCGAACATTTTAATATATGGCAAAGGCAGTTTATCACGCTCTTTCTCGAAATATTCTTTAGTTTTATTCACTAGCCTTTTAGACAAGATTGAATAGAAGTTAGTCCAGAAATTTATTTCTGTATAGGTCTTACTCTCAAAAAACTCGCGTCCTCTGCTATCACTTACTCTAGGGTATCCCGCCTTTAGAAGATATTGAACAGCATATTGAGCGTAAGCCCCGCTATCACTGTAGACAGCAAAGATACAGGCGCGTTTAAGTAAGTCCGGTTCCGCGTTCATTAACATTGCGCAAGTATTCTTCTTAAAGTAATTTACTTGCTCTGTTGTGAATGCATCAGCCGGATTCTTAAACTCATCAATATCAACTTTCTCAATATCTTCTAAATAGCGTAATCTCATATTAAGGCAATGTATAAATTGCCGAATCTCCCTGATGAATTAAAACCTTAATATCAATTTTGTGCTGAAACCTATACCCGTTCATGCTCTTATTCCAAAACGAAATTAAGAAACGTGTTGGCGGATTACACACTATCAACACTTTAGCTTTACCCTGATGGACAAATCTATCTAAGGCATCATTAAAAGTCTTAAACCATACATCCAAATCATCGCCTTCAGGCCACTCTACTTTAAAGTCCTCTACAACTTTAAAGATTTCGGGTCGATTTCTGACAACAATTTTCTTGCCGCGAGAATGGTTAATTGTTACCACTCCAATTTCTTCTTGGTCTGTTTGAATCCTCACTTAAACTTATCCTTTAATACCCAAAAACCAATGCCGATAATGGCTACAAAAACACAAAAACCAACAAAACAAAGCGCCGTAATTACTGCTTCAGGTGAAATATAAGGAATCATAGTTTCTCTCTTTCAGCTTGACACTTACAACAAACTTCAATTGCAATCTGATGCCCATCAGCCATTTCTGGATACATAGACTCAATCCATTCGTGGTCACAAAACCAACTCGAACGAATCTGAAAGATTGCGAATCTTAATACTTTATAAATACCCTCTTCAAAATCGTCTTGAGCCATCATATCAAGCTCATTTTCGATATGCTTAAGGATATCTAAAGGCTCTACGGTTGTGTTCGGTTTCTCTACATCATCTGGTAAAAAAGGGATACTCACGATTACAGGCCCATCGACTTCTTGAGCCAATAATAAGTTAGTTCCAGCAAAGCCAGTAGGCGTAAAAACACTTGTTACAAAATCTGCCACCTGAAGATAAACATCGCGCCACACTTTGTATTGATCTTCTGGATAACCCGGATTTTCTCCGTTAGCCTTAGAATACCAACCAAATACTTGCATTGCTAGTTCGTGCTTCCAGCTTGCAAAAAACAAGATATCTTGTTTACTCTTTTGAACCCTCATTTAAAATTAACTTCCACAACCTTTTGCCATTGATTTCCAAACAATACAACACGCGATAATTCGGGCGCTGTAATTCAATTTGGTTTCTTTCTAAGACTATAGCACTTGTAGGTAATGTTGTCAAGTCAATTTCTTTAGGATTCACAATTGCTGGCGTTCCAGCTTGCTTTCGTTCCTCTAACAATTCTTTAAACGTTTTCTTCACTTCTGCCATTTTAATCTGCTTTTTATTTCTTGTCAAGCCCGTAATATTCTTTCACTTGTTTAACACAAGCTCTCTTAATGCTCTTAAAATTATCTAGATTTCCTTTGGCTTGCCACAACACGAATAGATCAAACAAGTCCCAAATCCTACCGCCTGAATCAGCTTTACCGTAGTTCTCATGGGTAGTTTGGTCGCCAAAGTCTCTCCAAGTGTCTCTAGAGAATCCCTTAGTGCTGTAAATCACGCTAGGCGTATCGTCATCAGGTCGAATTGAGAAACGCTCAATATCGCCACCCACAAAGGCCACAATTTTATCCTCAAACATTCTAGCATAAGCTTCAAGCTTCTCAGCCATCGTAGTATTTTTATCTAACTTTATCTCTTTTTTAGCGGCTTTAGGCTCAATTGTTGGGATGTAATCGTGTGCCATCTTCTTAAGCTGTTCAGGCGTAAAAGGCTCCCTAGAGGTTCCCCAAAGAATTTTAATCGTGCTACCTGATTCGTGAATTCCCGCAATAACCGCGTGACCACCTTTGCCAATCATTTCAACCTTTAGGCCAAATTCAATTCCGTCTGAAACGCTAAATTTTGGGAAAGTAGTTGTAACTGGCACAATGATTTTAGCTCGATTTAGATCGTCCTCACGAAACACAAACGGATAATTAGCCAATTTTGGATATTTAGAAATAAATTTCTCTAGATGCCGATCAACATCAACAAAGCAGCACTGGCTGTATTCAGGTAATACGCCTACATTATTTGTCGTCTTAAGAGCTTCATCCAATGAACGCGGGTTTGTAGTCCAGTTGTCGCCAATTGGAGTCTTTCCGTGGCTGTCTTTCAAAAGGTCAACCGGATAACAAATTGTGTAGGCCGGTTGTGGCCCAAAAAATTCTGCAAAACGCTTAATTGATTCCACCCCTTCCGTAATGTCAGCATTTACATCTTTAATCTTCTCACTTAAGAGAAAGAGGGGGGAATCCGACTTTAACTCTTCTGTACTTAAAAGTGGTACAGTACTAGTTGTGTCGATTTTTTCATCAACAACTCTTATTACACTTATAGGGGGTTGTGTCGAAACTATCACCTTACTGGTATCCCCCTCAATTTGTTCAACCATTTCGTCAAGTTGTCTTCCTTTAATCCATTTCTTACAATCTTCGCATTCACAAATGGCAGAAATTTTAATTTTAACGTGGCCGGTTTGATGGCAGTAAGGGCAAGTTAGCAACTTCTCATACTCTTTTAACTTAGCCTTAATCTCTTTGTAGTCTGACCTGAATTTAAATGCCGCCGCTTTACGCTTCTCTGTCGCCTTTGTTTCTTGCAATTGTTGCGGAATATCGCTAGGAATCAATAAATCCCAATAAGTATCAGTTTTAATTGTGTCGATATTTTTATTGAACCTTCTTCCCTTTAGCGGGTTGCCGTTTTGATCTAAGGGAGTTCTTTTAACCTCAAAGTTAATCAAGCCAGCAGTTTTTAGGGCGTTAATAGCGTTGCTTACAGTTTGTCTATGCAAATGTAGTTGTTCTGCTATCTCGGTAATAGTAGTTGGGGAAATATCAAGATTATCCAAATCGCCATTGCCTAAAGTAATCAATTTAATATAGACGATTCTTTCAGCTAGGCTCCATTCGGTATTCAAAATTTTTATAAAGCAATCATGCCTTGATGCTTTATTTTCTTCTGTTAATATGTTCATGTTTTTATAAATCTTCCGTTAAATCCCAAAAGCTATTGTATTTTTATAACTATATGCTATAATTAGCTTTGGTTAAATGCGCTGTCAGAAGCGCAGTTCTTATAGTATACCACAATCTTTCGTAAAACGACTTTCTTGTATTTAGTCGGCAATAATCCAGTCGAGGTTCTCCACCTCTTGACTGGATTTTTTGTTTGTGTATAATAGAGTAATATGACTTTTACACCTTCGGAATATAATTTAGCCATTCGTGAGGAATGGCGCACGTCGAACAAAAATATTGGAATCAAGGCTAGGGCCGGTTCTGGTAAAACTTCTCAGTTACTTTGGATGGCAGAGGATGTTGAAGCTGGCTTATTCGTGTCTTTCTCGAAATCAATTGTAGAAGAGTTGGCTGGCAAGCTAAAAGAACGCGGCTCCAAGATGACAGCCAGAACAGGACACTCTTTAGGGTTGGCGGCTTGTAAGAATGCAATTAAGAAGTATCCAGCCAGTGCTGTGAATAATCTTAAGTACTTTAAAATCGCTCAAGAGTGGGTTGATACTTACGGCAAGATGTATGCTCCAAGAGAGAGGCGTGATGTTGTAGATGCTCTTAAGGCTCTCACAGATCATTCTATGCTTCAGATGTTGGATGGAACAGACCTGAACGAAGTATATCGAGTCGCACAGCATTATGATGTTCAGACTGATCAATACATGGTTGAGGGTGTGAAATGGGTAATCGAACAAGGTTCTACAGATATGGCTTTGGCAAAGTATGGTTTTTCTTTTACCGATATGCTTTATTTGCCGGTTATGCATAATTTTAAGCTGGAGCCGATTGAAACCTTGTTTTTTGATGAGTGCTTGCCGTATCATACCCCTATTCATTTAGCTGATGGAACTTCTTTAGATATTGGAGATATTGTTGAAAATAAATTGAGCGTTAATGTTTTGTCTTATGACTCAATTTCAAAACAACAAAAGATTTGTAAGGTTACTGGATGGAGCAAAACCTTAAACCAAAAACCTTTAGTTAAAATTAAAACCAAAGGCAAAAACACTTCCAATTTTGTTGTTTGCACAATAGACCATAAAATTTTTGTGAATGGAGAGTGGGTTGAGGCTGGTAAAGTAAAAGCTGGTATGATAGTTCAAGTAGAAAGCTCTGCTAAAAAGACAAATAAGTATAAAATTACTTCTCAAGGTAGAAATGTATTATCTGTTCTAATGACTGAAAAGAATAATAGCGGTAAAATGGATTCAGATTATTGTCCTGTTGGATTTAAAAAGCGCGGCGGCAATGGAACTAGCATTACGATTCCGCAAGCAACACTCTTAGAAGCTTTGGGGGATGGATGGGTTTCAGAATACGTTATCCCTACTGGTAAAAGCCCTAAGTTTGATAAATTCCCAAATCATTATAAAATTGATATTGCCAATGTTGAACGAAAAATAGCGATTGAAATAGATGGTAAAAGTCATTTTTATAGACGTGAACAGGATGCGAGGAAAGATCAATTTCTAAAAAACAATGGCTGGCGCATTTTTAGATTTAGCAACACAAAAGCATTACAAAAAACCAGTGAATGTATTAAAGAAATTAATTTTTGTAGTGGTGACGATTGCCCAATTGAAGTGACTGTGGTATCTGTAGAGCCTATTAATATTAAAGATTTTTTTGTTTATGATATTACGGTTGAAGAATGCCATAATTTTTATGCTAATGGAATTCTTGTTCACAACTGCCAAGATGTTAGTCGTTTAACTTTAGAATTTATGCGGCGTAGTTCAAACGGAAGAGTTGTTGCGGTTGGCGATGAGTGCCAACCTGAAGGGACTAAGGTAAAATGCGTTAGTAATGATGCGCCTAAATTTTCTGGTAGATCACAAAATGTTTTTGAAAAAAATATTGAAGATTTAGAAATTGGAGATAAAATTATTACTGCTAGTTTGAGGGAAAACTCTTTTAATTATAGCGGAGAAGTATTGGGGAAATCTTCAAGATTTTTTGACGGGAATTTAGTTGTTGTGACTACAGAAAGTGGTAAAACGTCACAATATACTCCTAATCACCATTGTTTAGTTTCTTTTAAGCCGTTTGATGGAAAATATTTCGTCTATTTAATGCAGAAAGATTCTAGATTTCGTATTGGAATCTCCAAAATGTGTGAGGCTGGTTCTTTTTATCGAATGAGGCAAGAAGAATGTGATAAAGCTTGGATATTAATGTTTTGTGAAACACGAATTGAAGCTTTAATGTGGGAATCAGCTATTTCTGGTAAATTTGGTATTCCTCAGTTAATGTTTAATGAAAACAATTTTACAACCGGAATCAGAATATCTCAAGCTTGGGATTTTATTGGTGACAATATTGATAATGGCAAATTTTGTTTACAATATTTTTTTAGAGATTATCGCTATCCAATTTATTCTAGTGATATGGAGTATTCTACGTTACGTAGACCAATTATTACTCATGCTTCAAATTTAATGGATGGCTGTTTGGTTTTGCCTTACAATAATTTGGCTCATTTTAGAAAGTCTAATTGGGAAGCAATTAAAATTGATTATAAATATTATCAAGGCAAAGTTTATTCTTTAACTGTATCTCATAATCATTTATATGTTGCCGATGGGATTACAACTCATAATTGTCAAAATATTTTTGGCTTTGCTGGAGTTTCTAGCAATGCTTTTTATGATGTGATGGACACATTTAATTGTGTTCAGATGCCTCTTAACCTTTGTTATCGCTGTGGCAAAAACATTGTAAAGTTAGCTCAAACAATTGTGCCAGATATCGAAAGTCCTGAATGGATGCATGATGGGGATATTACATCGCTTAAAGCATATAAACTTATTAAAACTGTCAAGAGTGGAGACGCAATTCTTTGCCGGACAAATGCGCCTTTAATTTCGACCTGTCTAGAGCTTATTGCTAATGGAATTAAAGCCAGTATTTTAGGCCGCGATATTGGTAAAACTCTTGCCAGTCACGTTAAAAGGATTATGAAGCTAGGCACTTGGAGCGAGTTCTTAGATTTGATTCCGGTCTATGTTCAGCGTGAAATAGATAAAATCTTGAGAAAGGCAGATTATAGCCAAAGTCAAGTTGACTACATGAATGATATTGGAGCTTGCTTGTTGGCAGTTTATCAGCCAACAATGCTTAATGAAGATATCTTGATTGCGACCATTGAAGCTTTGTTTGTTCCAGATGATGAGAAAATCAAAGGTGTTACGCTATCAACAGTCCATAAGGCAAAAGGGAAAGAGTGGGATAGGATTTTTATTATCAATCCTGATAAGCTCCCGCTAATTTGGGCAGATCAAAAACCACACGAATTTCAACAGGAGAAAAATATTCAATATGTGGCTTATACAAGGCCGAAATATGAATTGTGTTTTGTAGAATGAAAGTAACAATCAACAGATTAAATAGAGTTTACAGGCAATTTACAGATGGACGAATTGCTTATTTTGATATCAGTCGATTAAATGGAAAGCTAAAAAAGCCTATCTTCTGGTTTTTACAGAAGATAGGTTTAACGCCTGTTTACGGAGAGGAATATCTTCCAGCCGATGTTATCGAGCTAGATGATATTATCGAGCAGATTTACGCTAATCAAAGCGTTTTAGAGAATGTTCTACATCGTGAGGCTAAATATTTATTTGTGGGCCACGATGTAATGAAACGTATTGGTATGAGATATGTTTATGGCGCTGTGCAATTGCCGATGAAAGTTCAATCCGGCAATACGCTTCTAGCAAATAATATTGCCGGACTTAAACTTATTTTTTTGCCTTATATGACAGGCTTGGTAGTGGTTCCAGATTTTGATAATATTGTTTTAGATAATCAAGCGTCATTCTCAATTTCTGATGTTCCGTCAATCCCTGATTTAGAATTGTTGTAACGTGCTAACGCTTCATCCCAAATTTCATTAATTTTGCGTGATGCCCCTCCAGCTTGGTTATAACCTAGTCTTTCTAAGACAGCCTTTCTTAAAACCTTCTTGCCTTCATTCTCAAGCTCATTCATCGCTTGCATGACTGAGGCTAAATTAATGCCTTTCTGATTCGTAGCAGGTGTTTCAGTTGTAAAATCAAACATTGAACCATCTGCTACAGTTGCTTCAGGTGGGCGACGTTCCCCATAGCCTTCAGGTAAAGCGCTTTGGAATCGAATCAATTCGTGATCAACAAAAATAAATTGACCATTCCCCTGTAGATTCTCAGCGCCTACTCCCGCAATTCCTGAAGCAACTTTTGAATCTTCTGGACTTGCTACCTTGCCTACGGCTCTACGCATATTAGATTTCATTAGGTTTCCAATAGCATTTACTGACGGTTTCTGTGTGCAAGCAATCATATGCACTCCGTATTTTCTACCTTGTTGTGCAATTACCTCAATGGCTTTTAGAGCTACAGGTGATTCAGCGCAAAGGCCAGCTAATTCGTCAATAAGAATCAATGTCTTATATGGAGCGTTAGCCGTAAACATCTTTGAGGCGATTTGATTTAACAAAGCCTCTACGCCAGCAACATCATTAGGCGGTTCGACAGCTAGGAAGGGTTTAATCCTAGGATAAAACCAATCAGCATCAACGTTGTTGTGATCTAAGACCACAATTTTTAGTTCGTCTGGAGTATGTGTCTCTGTAGCAGCTAAGATAATCGAGTGAGCTAAAGCTGTCTTACCGCTTCCTGTAGTTCCCGCAATAAGCAAGTGAGCATTGGTTGATTTCTTCAAATCAAAAATCAATGGGTTGCCGATTCTATCGTTGCCTAAAACTAACTCATATTTTGATTTAGTTTGTTGGGCTAACTCAAGAAGGTTAGGAGCTTTGGGGGCGCAAATTTGAATTTCAACTGTGATTTGTGCTTTTGAATCCTGATAAACTCTGACATTGTTATTAGCAACAGCATTAGCTATATCCGGTTGCGCCCCTAGGATTGAATCAATTCTTGGAGATTTCCCCTTGACAGAATTAGGTTTTAGTTGTAGCTCAACAAAGCCAGCTTGAGGATAAACCTTACCACCTACTGCCATTACTGGCAAAGACAGTTGATAAAGCCTATTCTCAATTGCATCGCAAATTCTTTCTAGTTCGTGTCTCTCAATCATAATTTTGTGCTTCCTGTATTTTCTACTAATTCAAAAGTTCTTGGTATTCGAATTTCGGCTGTAATAGGTTCGTCCATTGGACTCTTCATTTCGTCCGGCACTTTCTCTTGTGCTAATTTTCTAGCCTGTCTACGTTCAATTCTGTCCATGTCGGAGCCAGATACAGCGGCTCTCATTAACCTTACGGTTTGAACTTGAGTAGCCGCTTTAAGTTGCATTGGGTTGTATGATTCCGATGTAGTTAGCTGTTTTACCTCTGTGTTTCTACCCTGTAGCAATCCAGCCACTTGCTCTCTAGGAGTCGGTAATTTAATAATATTACTTGGAGCTATTTGCAAGTTTGGGTCAGTAATAATCTGATATCCATGTCCTCTAGTAATGACTAAAGGTAATTGTCCATCAGAGCCAGCATAAGCAAGCTGTGATCGTGTTTTAACCCATTGTCCACCATAGAACGCGGTTTGAACGCCAAACAATACGATACTGCCAGCAATTCCGATAATTAGAATTGCAGTTCCTAAAACCCAAATTGGTTTTACGCTTTGGTCATAGTCTAGTTCGGCTTGAGCTTGCGCTATTTTAATTGCTTGATTTTGTTGTCTTTCTACGATATCTTGGTTGCTAACCCTGATTGCTTGTTGTGTTTCCATTACCTGAACTTCTTCAGATTTGCATCCCGCCAACAATAACATAGAGGCAGCAACGGTTAAGAATATTAAATTTTTCATGCGTCTACGAAATACCTCTTGCCCTTTCTCATTCTCGGCTTTATAATCCGTAAAGTGATTTCAGGATACTTAAGGCAGAATAACTTGTGTTTAATTTTGAATACGTCTGTTACTAAGCCTTTTACATCTTCGACAACCCATTTACCGTTAATAAAATACCCAAAATCTGGTATATAAGTAATGGCTCTATGGGTTCTGGTTTCGCCTGTATAAGTTTGATACTTGAATCCAGCCATTAAAGTATAGGTTAGAGTCTTTCCGTGAACTACTAAGCCGGTAATTTTACCAGCTTGTTCCATCGCTAAAAGCTCAATATACCTATCTCTCTCGGCTATTGAGTCAAACTTTATTCCGTTATAAGTGCAACGTTTGTTGCCAAATTTTGTTTTAATCATGTGTTAATCTCTAGGTAGGTAGATTATATACATTTAGGGTAGATATTTCGCAAATTATTGTCAGAATATACCAATAATTGGGTAAAAATCAGCCTAAAGTATGAGAGCGGTGAACAATATTACACCGCTATTGCAATATACTTGCTAGATTATTATATGATTATTGCAAGAAATATATTTCTGCAACCCTTGATTTATAGCGGAAGTGATGTAGAATATAGATACCGCTTAGAAAAAAAAGCGGATTTAAAAAATTTTTTAGAGGTTTATAAGATAAAATATGGCAAAGAAAAGTGATGTAATTGTAGAAGACAAAGTGGTAGAAGAAGATGCTCCGTTGGATACTGGCGGATATGAAGGACAACCTGTTAGTCAGTTTAACTCCTTTCACGTATGGAGCGTAAACCCATATCAAGGTAATGGTCAAGCCAAGAATAAAGATGGCTTTATGGTTACTTTGAAGAATGGCGGCTTTAAGGTTCCTCTTGTCCAAATCGGCGTTACTGACCCAAAGGTATTATTTCAAATTGGGCCAGAAATGAAGATGACCCCATTGAAAGGCGATACGTATCAGGTTTATGGGAATACGGAGTTGCGCGATGTATATGTTGTTGGAGCCAGTCCTGTTTATACAGCCATTGCACAAAGTAAAGTTATTGAAAATGGGCGCAAGGTTGTTGTTCCGCGTGGGCCGTGGGTTCGTGCCTACGATACCAAAGGCGAGGAAATCAAGGGCGTGATGTTTACCGAAATGGTTCTATTTTTGGTATTTAAAAATGACCCAACTAGGAAAGTTTACCGCTTGGTTTGTGGCTCAAATTCAACTGATTATGGAAAGAAAATCGTTGAAACTTTAAGTCAGTTGGCACAAACTTATCAGAAGTTGGCAAGTAAGCGCTTTAATAAGGCTGTTGGGCTTCCGGCAAGATTCGCTTTTTGCGTTACACTCGGAGTCCCTGATGAGCCTGTTAAGCTACCAACTGGAAGCTTTATCGCCCCTCCAATCCTTAAATGGAATGACGACAAGATTCCTCAGACTTACGACGAAATTAAAGAATACATTGTAGACAGCAAAACCTACGGTGATTTGGTTGAGATTGCTAAAGAAGTTGATGAATATTTGGCAAGCCCTGAAGCTCCACATGCGATTGGTAAGCTTGACCCGATTTTCGCAGCTAGAGTTGGCGTTGAACAGTTAGCGGACGGTTCAGTTGTTAAGCTTGGCGAACTTCCAGCGCCACGTAACGCTACAGTGGCAGCAGCATTATCAGCGGCTCCCGCAAAGCCTCAAGATATGACCATTAGGCAGTATCTAAAGAATCACACATTGGATGAGTTTAAGGATTTGCTGGCTACAATGGGAATTGAAGAGCCTCAAGATTTTGTTGCAGCTTATGACACGCCTGAAAGATTGGCAGAAGAAGTTGGAACAATCGTTGAAATTGTTGAGCTTTATAAATCAACCTTGTAATGTATTGTGAAGTAGTAAGCTTGTCCGAACTGCCAAAAGAAATGCAGTTCGGACAAGTGCCTGATGATAAATTCGTAGTGATTAAAGATGTAGATGGTAGAATTCTACAAACTTTCTCGCTTTTTGAACTTATCAATAGTCCAGAACAGGCATTAAATATTCTTAAGTTTGGAATTGATTATGCCTATGCTTTGGGCGCTAAGACGATTGTAACGCCAAGTCCAAAAGTTTGTGCATGGCTGGCGCACAGAAGAGCGGAAAAGTATTCTGATACAAGGAATTTAACGCCACTTCAGGAGAAGGAATACATTTCTCTTGAGAGGCAATATAACGATATCAGTGATAGATTCGCTAAGAATCAAATGCCACAACCAATTTATAAGCCGACAACAAATAAGATTATTTCATTTACGATTAAAGGTGATCATGGACATGCTTACGCTGTAGACGCTGGAGCTACACGTTGTTCATGCGCGGCTGGTAAAAAGAGTCAAGAATGTTGGCACGTTAGAATGATTGATATCTATCTAGAAGGAATCGAATATGAACGAAGTAGCTAGTGTATTAAGCGCAGAACAGAAAGCGGTAGAACAGCAGTTAATCAAAGATGTTTTGGACGCGGTTAATGCAAGTTTTGAAGTTATCGCTAGGAGCCTCATTCAAGTTAAAGAACAAGGGCTTTGGATTGAATATCCTAGTATGAATGATTGGGCTTTTGAGCATTTCAGATTTGAACAGCGCGAAGTAGACCATTATATTATGGGATATGCCGTAAGTCAGAGGCTTGAGAGTGTTGACAATGGCGGGAAACCGCTTAAACTTACTCATGCCTTGCTAGTTGGTAAGTTTGATGAGGAAGATCAAGCGACCGTATATCAAGCGGCTGTAAATGCAGCTAACGAAAGCGGTAAGAAGTTAACGAATAATTTAATTCGTGAAACGGGCCGAACAATGCTTGAGAATAATAAAGTTAAACTTCGCACTGGAGTTAAGAACTTAGGCCAAACAGGTAATAGTAGCTTGGTCAAGAGGGTGATTAAAGAATTGCCTGAATTAGAGGATGAAGATAAATATCAAGTCTTTAAGGCTTGGATTGATTTTGAGGAAGTTTCTTTTTTGAACGTTATGAAAGCTTTGATTGAAGAGAAGCTAGAAGAACATGATTCAGAATAACACAACACAAGTTAACAACTTTTTTTTCGATGTAGTAATGCCAGTCCTGAAATCATCGGACTGGCATTTATTAACTCTGTTCCTGTATAGACCAAAATGCACATTGTCTTTTTTGGAAGAGATTATGAGCGATTCAGGTTTAACAAGTCTAATGGCATCGCTTAAGAGTCTTGAAGATCAAGGTTTTATTGAGCGTGAAGGCGATGGGTTTGTTTTATCTTTAGATGATTCCAAATATAAAATTAAACGAAAGAAAGCAAAACAGAATAAAACCGCTGGCTTGGAATTTGAAACCATTGATATCCCTACTGAGGATATGCTGAACTGGCAAAGTTTCTTGAAGTCGGTTCCAATGGCTCATCATATTCGTGAAATTTTGTGGCGCGTGTATGAGGCAACAGGAAGAGACAAGAATAATCCTTGGAGAAACATTCCTAATATTAACGACTGGCTAAAAGAAGCTAAAGTTGCTTGGGATTTAGCAGAACAAAATATGGACGTAATCTCTAAGAGCATCTTGGAATTAACTTCTAAAGGGTTCCCAATTGCGTCTCCTAGAAGTTTGCATAAAACAATTATGTGGGTAAAGCCGAAGCTAGAAAAGAAAGATGAGAATGTAGCAGATGTTGGAGGTTGGTTATCTTGACAAATCCATATGTATTTACAAATAGCGAAGCGAGTCAAGCCCTTGTTGGTCTAGCAAGGCAACAGATTGAGAATGCAGATCGCGCATTTGATTGGAGTCCTAATGTTCCATCGTTAAATGATGCCCCGCCTATGTTTCCCGGTCAGGTGATGGTTTTACATGCCTGTTCGGGCGAGGGCAAATCATCCGTTAGTAAGTGGCTTGTAAAGGAAATGGCTAAAGCAATTAAGAATAAGTTTAGCCAAACCGATAAAGTTTTGTCGGTTGTTTTGGAAGAAACTATTGAGTTAGCGAGAGCTAATACAATGTCGGTTCCTGTTAACTTTGCTGAAATTGCGGCGGGTAAAGCTGACTTGAATATGCTTTTAAGGGCTGTAGCGCAATCGGCTGGCGACCCAATTTACTATGTTGGGCCTAGTATCATGGGCGCTTTAATTAACCCTAATGCGGCTGAGTTTGATGGAATTACGCCTAAGCAGTTAGGAGAAATCTTTTACCAACTGCAAACCGAACAAAAAATTAACGCTGTAGGTGTAGTGTTGGATTACATTCAGATTATGTCTGACAATAGGCGTAGCACAGATCGTTATCCTAGAGTAACGAATGCCTCTATGGAGTTACTGAATGTTGCAAGGTCTACCCTACGCTGTCCTTTAGTGATTTGTGCGCAAAGCAGCAAAGAGGTTAAGGAAAGAGCAAATAAAATTCCCGGTTTGTATGACATTCAACATTCTAGCCAAATTGCGCAAGATGCCGATATCGTCTGGTCTATGTGGCATCCTGCCTCAGAGCCTTTTGGAACACAAATTAAAATTATGGGGAAAGATATATTTCCATTTAATGATATTTTTGTTGTAAGTGTTTGCAAGTGGCGTAATACTGGAATGTTAGGCAAAATGTTTATTTTATGTGGCGGAAAGCCTTTCGGAGATTTTTTTGAGGTTCCCTTCGAAGTCTTGGCTGACATAACTCCAGATGACGTTAAGAGACTCCGTGTAAGAAACTTTATGGACTTGCCAGAATCTCTTAGGAGATTTTAAGGTTTTGGGTATTGACAAAAGAAATATATTTCTGTATATTACTAGCAGAGGTTAATTAAAAAAAAGAAATGCAAACTACAATTAAGTTGACTAAGGCGCAGAAATCGGCACTGGATGGTATGGCTGTTAAGGATATCGCAGAGACAAACGCTGGATTCTTGAAGTATATTATCAAGGATTTGCCAACCGATAAGCTTGAGGCTATTATTCTTGAAGCTAAGGCGCAATTGAATCAAGCTTCTGCTTTGCCTAATAATGGGCCGGTTGAGGTTGTGATTAAGAAAGACCCTTCGCAAATGAACTTTGATGAATTGGTTCGTTGTTCGGCTGAAAATCAGAAGTCCATGAGTTGGATTGGTCGTATGCGTCAAGTGGCTGGCAATCGTCGCGTGATTGCATTGAATTCAGATAAGACAATTGACCCTGATACTTCAATTGATGCTTTCACGAAGAATGTTGACAAAGAGACGTGGAATGGAAAGCGTATGGTTACGATTAATCAATTTACAGATCAGAAACCGCGCTATCTCCCTTGGAACAAAAATGAAGCAATTGACCCCGCTTCTGTTTGGGCGAAGCTAACGGCTGATGAAATGGCTGTTATTTATTGGGCAGCAACTAAGCCTACAGATCGTGGTGGCGTTTTGAATCTTGGTTCAATTGCAGTTATCGTTGAAGATGATT
>JACCDZ010103645.1_pt1 | contig 14758 bp, 14 predicted proteins | sample 7449551 | NCBI WGS metagenome assembly JACCDZ01 (sample SAMN15323452, study PRJNA562643) | freshwater metagenome | isolation source: river surface water | place: USA:Blue River Watershed | collected 2017-08-18 | reverse complement strand
TATGCAGCGGTTTTATCTTAAATTCAGACATGATTTCCTCCAACATTGCCCGAAACGCCTGCATATCATGCTGGTTTCGACCACCAACTGCCTGCGAAAAGAACCCTTTGAAGCGATACCAAAGCTCCTCTTCCGACACCTCAAACTTCTCACCAAAGACCAAATGAGGGTCTTTTTCAAGGAAATAGAGCACTGGATTGGTGGTGTAGGTCAGTGAATTTACCAAAGCCTTGTGAGAACTAGGTAAAACATAGTCCGCATTCTCTTTCATAAGCGACGGCAAAGCTTGCAAAGCCCAAGTAAAGACACCTTCCCGTTCTTCAAGCAGAATTTTGTCGGCCAAGTTGACATCAACCTCTGAATCTTCAACCGGACGAGTAAACTTAAACATCAACCAACGGCGCGTAAACCCTTGAGATGAGTCATCAGTCTTTGGCAAGTGGTTCGACGCACCCCAATGAGCACAAACAGGAACCATATTGAATGCTTCTTTGTACAGTCGGCGAACCATGATTGGCGAACCGTCGATCAAGCCTTTAAAAAGATCTCCGCGAATCCGTTGCCGCTCTGACAACTCACCAACAATGTTAATCAGCTTGTTATCCAGACTGACCATCATGTTCCCATCTTGCAATTGGCTAAATGACACAGACGCTCTTGCAGCATCTGGGAATAGACCACCGATAATTTTCAGCAAAACAGATTTACCTGTCTTGGCCTTGCCGATCAGTAGGAAGGCACGCTGGAATCGTGGTGCGTAACCCAACAGGGTGGCACACAGGGCTTGCTGTAGGGCTGTCACTTTGTCCTTATAGTCTGGGTCTTGACCCCAACAATCGCCAAGAAACTTTAGGAAGTTTGGACATTTAGCTCCCTCAGTGTACCGATAGGGCAGCACATAGGTTGCACCAAACTCTGGATCGTGATCCACCAGCGTTCCGTCATACAAAACCACACCATTGGCCACATTGATACATGGCCGGTGATCTGTTCTGATGTGACCATTGGCCAGAATCAGCATTTCTTTCCAGACCCCAGTCGAATCCGAGTTGCGTTTCATCACTGGACATTCGATATACCGGTTAGAGACAAACTCCATCATCGCTGCCTGATCAACCAATTCCCAATGACTGCCTGCCCACCGATGTAGGATACCATCCTGGCTGCGCAACTCACCCAGCTTATTCTGGTAGTTCAAGACCGCCCGCGCTACCTGAGTGTGTGAGTTAAGCTCAAGAATGGAACCGGATTCGGCAATCTCGACGTTAATAGCCATCGCCCGATACCGGTTTAGTTCTTTCTTCAAATCCTTGTAGCTTAGGTTCAGGTGTTTGACCCGACGCACAATGGCTTCCAGCAACACCCGTTCTTTCAGCGGGTCGATGTTGCGAACCATCGCCGCCTCTTCCAACACCTTGCGCACCGAATCAACAGTCACATCTTCTTGAGTGTTATCCAGTTTGGCATTGGCTTCTTTACCCATCTCTTCATAGGTCTTTTCAGTCTCAACGTCCGTCATGCCATAATTTTTGATCTCTTTTGGGGTCAGATCTTTATCCCAACCCAGAGGCAACTTGCAGTTACGGCTGACCAAATCCTGCTTGATGAAGTTGACCAAGTTGCTGACATGCTTGTGCATATCCATTGGATCACCCTCAACCTGCTCAGTGAAGCTGGATTCCAGAATTTGCAGGGTCTCTACTGCCCTCTTTAGGGTCAGAAACCCGCGCACAACGTCAATGGCCAATGCACCAGCCCGTGCAGTCATGGCATTATCACGACCTCCGGCAGGAATATAGCTGGTCAACCCACCATAGCGTTCTTTACTTTGCAGCTCATAGCCCAGACTATCCAACACCGAGCGAACCATTTCCTCGAAGTTATCTGGGGCAGGTAGGAACTTCTTCGACTTCATTGCATCCAACAAGTCACAGTTGGCCGTATAAATGATTGGCTCACCTGTCACTGGATGTGGGTCTGGGTGGACTGAAGGTGGTAGAACAACCTGAAGCTTATTGTTCAGAAACTCGACCAGAGTCTTACCTGCCTTATCTTTCAATCGGAAGGCTTTCTTGATATTCGGGTTGAACTTGTAGGCCAACACCATGCCTTTCTTGCCCTTGCGATGCCAGATGGATTCAGGCAAACGCTCGATCAGCATCTTCACGACGCTCTCGTCTTCGATGTCGATATCCAGCACCGACACACCAGACTTTGGCCCCAGCACCAGACCGATGTTCAGGTTGCTGGGCAAGCTCAGCCAGTCCTTTTTCACTTGGGCAGGCAATTCATGCTCAGCCCAGCCAGACCAACCATCCGGCACAGGAATCTTGGACTTTTCCTTCAGCGGAATAACCGGAATGTTTTTCTTCAGGTAGGGTGGAGCAGTTACTGCATAAATGCTCATGTTGATTGGTGGGTTGGTCATTCCGCTTGTCCTCGGTCTTGACGGTTAAGTTTCTTCAATCTTTCGATGAACTGTTTTGCTACATCGGCTGATTGAGCATGTTGCTCGATGAATTCCTTGATTAAAACTTCAAGGCTATACACACGCTCAATGTTAGCAAGACGCTCAGAAATTTCAAGCCTCTTTTGTATCAAGTCGAAAAGAAACTTACTTGCGCTAACTTTAGACGCTTCACTTGAATCTTGCGCTTGAATCAAAGCTCGAATGTCACGGATTGTTTGATCAATCTGTTTCATCAATTGTTGCTCTGGAGTTAAGTTTAAATCTTCAACTGTTTTCACAGGCGCAGATCTGTCTATACTTTCCATTGCGATTGTCAATTCAGCAACCGCCTTTCTGATCTCCTCACGCATGATCGGCGAATAGCTACAGGCTGCCGCCGACAAATACATGTGATCTTCAATGCAGTTTTTAATAATTTCCATTGATGATTCAAAGTCTTCCAAAACAATCCTTGGGTATCTTGACTTTGGAATAACAATCTTGCTAGTCGGTCTGGCCATTTCAGTTTGCTCGGCAAATAGTCAAACACCTATGGTATCCTATTCACTTCTGGGCTTAAAACGATTTCGGGTAACAATATGAATGTTCTTGAGGATTTCAGTAATCGGATTTACCAATACTTAAATGAAAAGGTAAATCCGGTTTCGTATACCGATTGGCTGCAAGAAAACACTAAACTTGCTGGGCTACCCTTCAGCACTTCCAAATACCCATTCCAACGTAAAATCTTGGATGATATGCACACGAATTTGTGTTGCATTAAACCTTCACAGATTGGTCTTGCGCTGGCTTTGGATACTCCGATTCTGACCAGCAAAGGTTGGTCAACAATGGGGGAATTGGAGGTCGGTGATCTCATCTATTCTGCTTCAGGAGAATTAACTGAGGTAACTTACCTGTCACCTATCTACAAAGACCATGAGTGCTTCGAGCTGGAGTTTAACGAGGGTACAAAGATTGTGGCAGATGCAGGACACCGCTGGCCCGTAAGTGTGAAGGGGGGCAGGGTCGAGATAAGAACTACCTTAGCTTTATACCAAGAGAAATACCTGTTTGCATCAAAGATGACTATATCTGGGGGCTTGAGTGGCCAGCTAATTTTTGGACTTGAAAGAATTGTGAAAGTTACTCCTGTACCTGTTCGTTGTTTAACAGTTGCTCACCCAAGCCATTTGTTCCTGTGTGGTAAGTCTTTAATTGCGACCCACAACACCGAAGTGCAAGTGCGTAAAGCACTGGCAATCGCTGCGCGTAACCCTCACCGTACAGTGCTGTTCACCCTCCCAAACGAAGACATGCGTAAACGTCTCTATCAAACTCGGGTAGAGCAGCTGGTAAAGAACACACCGGCATTTAACCCAATGGGTCAGAAGCCTGCCCGATCCATTGAGATCACCCAGATTTTGGACAGCTACATGCTGATGCTGCCAGTCACCGAAGCTGCAGCCACCAGTCAGCCAGCCGATGTGGTGTTCAACGACGAAGTGGATTTGTCAGACCAGCCATTGCTTGCCCTGTTTAACTCGCGGATGCAGGGTTCCGACTGGCGTATGTCCCAACGCTTCAGCACCCCAACCTATGATGGCTTTGGGATTTCCGCCGACTTCGATTTATCCGATCAACATCACTACATGTATCGGTGTCCCCGATGCAACCATCATCAAATCCCAGAATTTAACCGTAAGTTTGTCACCGTGCCTAAGCTGCCGGACAATCTATCCGAGGACTACTCACAGTTCGATCTGGAGTGGATTGACGACTATAAGCTGGACATCAACACCGCCTACCTGCACTGCGAGAAGTGCCGTGAGCCGATGAATCTGAAGGACAGCAACTTGCGCGAGTGGGTGGCCAAATATCCTAACCGGACACACCACCGTGGCTATCGGGTATCCCCATTTTCGGTAGACACTTTGCCACCCAGCTACATTTTCAATCAGCTCTTCACCTATCGACGCAACGATAACATGAAGGGCTGGTATAACACTGTTCTTGGCTTACCCTACGAGGGTGGCGATGAGCGGCTATCGCGCAAGGATATTTTAAACTGCTTCACCGAGATGATTCACCCAGTTGATTACGAAGATGGCTGGCAATATTTTATCGGCGCTGACATGGGTAATTTGTGCCACATTACTGTAGGACGCAGCCGAGATGGGGTGAACCTAGATATTCTATTGATGGAAACTGTCAACTCCAATAATTATGAAGAGCGAATGATGGCTCTGAAAGATCGTTATGACCTTCAAATGGGTTTTTCTGACCGCTTCCCTCTAACTGAAACTGTCAACCGAGTTTGCAAACGATCAGAGAACATCCTGATGCCTCTTCAATACCAACATGGCAAAGGAGCCGAGCGTTTTAAATACCATGACGACGAGTTGGGGGACTTATCCCACTGCTCAGTTGCTCGTACATGGCATTTGGATCAACTGGTCAATATGATAAGGAATGGCAAGATCACTTTCTCCGGCTACGGTAGCCAGAAAGAACTGATCATTGAGCATTTACGGGATATGGTGCGTGAGTCGAAGGATGAAGAGGTTCCAGTCTGGAAGAAGTTGAATGGTAAAGACCACTATTTTCACAGCCTAGGTTATTGCAACCAAGCGATGATCCAATTCTTCGATGGAAAAAATGCAAGCAGTAATGGTAACAGTACGTTATACTTCGGTGGAATTGATGTAAAGTTTCCAGCCTCAAGCATCTCGGGGTTGTTTGGGAACAACAACTTTAAACGAGGCAGTAACAATGGCGGGAATCTCTTCTAACATTTTTGCAAAGCTGACTGAGGTGCTTTTACCAAAAGGACTTCAGTCAGAAGGCAAGGGTCAGGCTCCCGCCTTTGACTCTTCACGCGGGTCTGATCCAGTACCTCGGCCAATTACCAACAGTCACCAACGTGATTTGCTGGCCGAGCGTTCTGGAACCGATGACGATCTGATCCAGATTTTGATGCGGTACGACTCGGATGTCGCCGCCGCAACGCATGCCTATTTGACCCTCGCCAACACTGAAATGAGTCACATCTGCTATGACGAGGCTGGCCAAGTAGATGCTGAAGCCCAGCAGTTGATCAATCAATTCTTGGTATCCCTTGGCACTACAATGGATTACAGCCAAGGCTTCACCATGAACCGCAGCCTTCGGGCGCGTAATGAAAAGTTCCGCTACATGCTTTTGAAGCGAGGGTCGATTGCCGGTGAATTGATTTACGACCGAAAGCTTGGGACTATCAAAGATATGTTCCTGCTCGACACCGGAAGTTTCGACTGGACTCAGGCCAAGAATGGTATTTTAAAGCCGCAGCAGAAGGTCAGTCAGGGCGATCCAATCCCGCTTGATTTCGCTACGGTTTACTACTCCTCCTTCCGCCAAGATCCAAGCGACCCTTACAGCAAGAGCTTTTTTATCTCGGTGATCAACACCATCTATGCTCGCACACAGATTATCAACGACCTTTACCGGTTAATGAATATCAATGGGTTCCCGCGCATCAAGATTGAGTTGGTCGAAGAGACAATTCGTAAGCACATGCCGCAGCAGCTGAAAAATAACGCTGTGAAATCGGCGGAGTTTATCAACTCGATTATCAGCCAGACTCAGGCCACCTTCCAAGGTATCCGGCCAGATCAACCATTGGTACACACCGACTCGTCGATCATCAGTGTGATGAACGAGCGAAGCTCTGGTATGACGCTGGATATCAGCCCGATCATCAAGGTGCTGGATTCCCAGAACCAGTCGTCTCTCAAGACAATGGCCACCATTATTGGCCGTGGTGAATCTGGGGTGAATACCGCATCTGTCGAAGCTCGCATTTTCTCGCTGTCGGCAGCCGAGTTGAACGATCCGCTGGCGGAGTTATGGGAACAGGCACTCACTTTTGTGCTGCGGTTGTCTGGTTCGCTGTCCAGAGTTGTTGTGAAATTCGCGGAGCCTGAGCTACGGGCGGACAATGAATTGGAGCCAGCGCGTACCCAGAAGCAGGCTCGCCTGCACAAAGATTTGTCGCTGGGTATGATTACTGATGATGAGTACCACCTGCAGATGTACAACCGATTGCCACCTGCAGGTGCGCCGAAGTTGTCTGGAACCAATTTTCTAAATGCTGGGCAGGTTTCAGAAACTGCGGAGGTCACGAAGGACAACGGAGACCAACCAAACTCTGTTCAACGTCAAACAACCAAACCAGCTGACCGTTCTGCGGCAAGCAACGCTAACAAGTAGGAGTAGCACAGATGTTTCGTTTACCAATGACTGCCAGCTTGAAAGCTTTGCTTGAGAGCCGAATGGGGAAGGATCAAGAGGATAAAGTCAGCCTCTATGAATTGTTGGTCAACAGTACCAAACCTATCCCGCGTACTTCCGGCATGTACCAGAATGCTCAGATGAAACTGACCTATTTGCAGGAAATGGCCTCTGTCTCAAAGGTGCGGCGTATCCCGATCATTCAAAACCACAATCAATACTCAATGTTGCCTGATGGTGTGGTTTTGATGTCTGAAACCGTACTGATGTCTGACGGGGTTAATCATGGCCTGCATGCTATCATCGCGGTTCCAAAAAATGAAGATGCCGAAAGCTTAGATAACCGGCTGTCCCTCGGCATTGTGAATCAAGTTTCATCTGGTAGCAAGCCAAGTGATCTGTATTGTTCCGAGTGTAATTTTCACTACACCAAAGATGAGGACTCGATTGAGTACCTCAACCTTCGACAATATGACTCAATGCCAATGTGTCCAAATGACCACAAAGTTGGGGTCAACGGAGTACATCTGAAACTAGATGGTCTGGCCTATTGGGACGAGATCAGTCTGGTTGTGCAGGGTGCAGTTACTGAAGCTCGCGTTTTGAGTGAAAATGAGTGGGTTTTAAATGCGAAAACTCAACTTCAACAGTTGGCAGCGAGCAGTATTACTGATAAACTGCGTTTAGTTACACATGAAGAACAGAAAGACAGTAAAACCACTGTTGAACCTGTTCAAAATTTAAAACCCGAGGGGCAAGAAATGACCGGTATCAATCTCACGACCACTCAGTATGAAGAGCTGGTTCTGGCAAAGGCGAAAGCCACTGAAGTTGACAGTATTAAACTGCAACTGCAAACCGCACAAACGGCTCTCGCTACTGCTGAAGCTGAGAAGACCACTGCCGTTGCTGCCAAAACTGAACTCGAAGCGGCAAAGCTTGCAGCCGAGACTCAAGTTACTGACTTGACAGCGCAGGTAACTGCACTGCAAACCCAACTGGCCGCCCTCAAAGCCCCAGACGGCGGTGCAGGCACACCAGCGGGTGACGTAGAAACTCCTGCCGCCCTATTCAGCGCAGCCGATGCTGCGATGTTCAAGCCTACTCGATAAGGAGCCACAATCATGGCTATGACTAGCAATGTAACTCTCCGTGGTACTTCGCTGCATGAAGGCCGGTTTACTTTCAACCTCGTCCACACTTTGGCGGCAGGCGTAAGCACTGATACTCTAATGGGCTTGGGTGTTTCGATTGACACCACCGCGAATAACGCAGTCCACTTGGCTGGTGATGGTGAAGCCTTGATTGGCGCAATCGTGATTGCCGAGCAAGACATGCAAGGTAATCTGGTCTGCACCGTGGATACCCTCGGGGGTATTGAAATGAAAGTTTTGGCAGCTGATCCCGCAACCCGTGGTACTACTCCAGTAGGCGCGGGTGGTGGCAAGATCAAAGCAGGGCCATCGCTGACCGACAAACGTGTTTGGATTGCCTCCAACGCAGGGCTGACCTCAGCCGCTCGCACCGCCACTGTCATGTTCCTGTAAGGAGAACAAAATGGACCCGAAAGACCTGAAACTTAACTTTTTCAAAGCTGGTGAAAAAACCGCACCACAAATGGTGTTGGCCAAGTTGCGCGACGGCACTGTTGAGGAGCAGCAAGCCCACGCTGTCTCGCTGCTGCGTGATGCGCAAGAGTCTGGCCTAAGCCTGAGTGCTTTGCTTGACCGTCACGTTGACCCATGTCACAAAGACGCTGGCGGCCAATTCAACGGCCTGCAATTGAGCGGCCACCAAGCGATTTTCGCCCTCAATGGCACTCCGCTGAACAAGAGTAGCGAAGAGGCTTCTGCCCGTCTGTCCGCGACCGGTGATATGTTTACCACTGGCGGTATGAAGGTGCTGTTGCCCCTACTGATCGACAACCTGACCCGCGAAGTGCAAAGCGCACCATTGCTGGAGCGTGTTGAAGATCTGGTTGCCAACACTCGCCAGACGGCAGGTAACGAGATGATCACTGAGATCATTTTGGACAAAGATACCGATGACTCGTACAGCTCATTCCGTATCAGCGAAGGCGGCAAGATTCCGGTTCGTAAACTGAAAGCCACCAACATGGGCGTGAAGTTCTACAAAATCGGTTCTGGCATTGAGATGACCTACGAGGTTGCTCGTCGTGTCGGCCCACAGGCGATGATCTTGATGGCCAACCGCCAAGCATTTGAGCGTACTCAGACCGAAGCACGTCTGGCCGTTCAAACCCTGCTTGAAGGTGATAGCGTTCACCCAGCCGCACCAGTTGTCACTCTGCAAACCTTCGATGGTAAAGCAACCGGCAAACTGCGTGACCGTGCTGAGGGCTTCCTGAAGTGGTTGATGGCTGCTGCGAAGGCTGGTCGTCCAATCGACACTCTGGTCGTGAGCCACAGCACTTGGTTTGAGCTGACCGCTCTGTTCCCAATCCAAAACACTGCGAACGTGCCAAGCGTTGGTTTGGGCGTGGGTAACACCTTCGGCGCAAACTTCACCGTGGCCAACGGTATGTCGATGGGCTTCACCATTGTGCTTTCGAGCGAAATGGAAGAGAACCGGATTCTCGGTTATCGCAAGCCAGAGACGATGGAGCGTCTGATCGAAACCGGTTCGCAGATCAGCGAGTCTGAAACTGCAATCCGTAACCAAAGTGTCTTGGTGACTAACACCATCAACAGCGGTTACGCGATCCATTACCACCAGTCTCGTGAAGTCCTGACTTGGACCAACTAAGTCTGTGAAGTAATTGTTTTGTTGTGTTACAATCAGGGGCAGAGCAATCTGCCCCTATTGACATCTGGAGTATCTATGAAAAAGCTTTACTCTTCCCCAAATGGATTTGTTGGCCATATTGCTGGCCAAGCGGTCACAGGCGGGATTTCCTACTCTCTGGCTGAGACCGAAGACATTGATGTGCGCTTGAAGAGAAGCCGGAATCAGCTGCAAGAACTGGACTTTGAGTTCCCCAACTCAGCAACCAATGCACGTTACCGTGAAATCTTTAATGGTTGCGAAGATGCGACCAAGGCTGCCCAGATTTATCTGGCTGAATTGACTGAGCAAGGTTTGATTGAAAAGCCGGTCGAATCTAAGCCTGCTGCCAAGCCTGCCGCAAAAACCGCTGCTACTAAATAAGGTTGATTGAAATGAATCAGATGGATTACCTACCCGCAGGTCTTGAGAACACTTTTGATTTCGATTGTGTAATCGGAACCGAGTACGCTATTCCGTCTGAGGACTTTCAAGTTCTAATCAGTGTCAATGGGGTGCTCAGTAATGTCACCATTCCAGCTGAGGAAGCCACTTCATTTTCTTGCCCCTTGCCACTTGTTACAGTTGGCAAGGGCGAAGTGACCAATCTTAATATCTTGGTGAAAGCCAAAACAAATATCGGGACCTTTTTGGCCCGAAAAATCTTTAAGGTTTTAGATCTGATGGATATTCCTTCAGACGCTTTCCAAGTAAAACGCAAACTTGGCTTAACCAATAACGATGTAACTGATGCAGAGATCCCAGTCGAGACCTGCTATATTCAAACTTATGAACTCTTTACACCCGCTTTTCATCTGAGCCGTCTGACTGATCCAATTAAAACAGAAGTCTACTCAAGATTCTTAACTGTGTTTTGTGCTTTAAAAGTGCTGCCCTCGCTTTATATTCGTTTGGCCAAGAAAGACAAGACAGAGAATGCAGAGTTCCAACGCTTGGCAGATGCCAAGAACCTTTCTGATCTGCAAAATCATTTGATTGAAGAAATGAATGATATCGTGGCTGAATTGGGCGTTGATATTGTAAGCACAGAAAGCCTCTTCCCAACTATCTTGGCTTTCGTAGATATTACTCCTGACCGAATCACCGGAGTTTAATATGGACACAAGGCAAACCAGCAGGCACTTTCAAGATTTTAGATTAGCAGACAACCCTCGTTTAAAGATTCAGGGGTTTTTCCATGAGCCGCCTGTCACCGTTAATCCTAGCCCTAATCCGCCAAGACTGCTACAGGTCAGCGAGAAGGTTGACCCAAGCCTTCTTTTAGGGGCTATGTTAATCAGTGCCACCAAGGTTCCAAGTAGACACTTGGTTAGCGAGTTTATGACCGCGCAGGATAATTATCTGTTCCGAACCTATGAGGCAAACAAGAAGCTAACCCTATATCGGGAAAGAACTGATATCAAAGATCCTGTTACCAAGATGCCCAAGAAAGACCCCTACCCAACGGTTCAGGAGATCTGGGTGAATGTTTCTCTGGTGGATCTAGGTATGACTGGCAAGGCAGATAATCCAGTCAGTCAGTTTCACATTCGCTCAGCCATCGAAATTAAAGAGCGGGATTTAATCGGAGGCTATCTGGTAAAACAAGTGGTCAAAGAGAATGGCCTGTATTTTGCGAGGGCAGATTATAATGTCCGGTCGTAGACAGGCTTTCGATGGCCAAAGATTCGCAGCCAACATTCAAGCTCAAGTCTACTTGAAAATTGATAGTGGAGTTGCTGAGAAAGCTCGGACAGTAAATAGTGAGCTTTCTAGATTTGTAAACCAGAAGATAGATGCCATGTTTATCGAAGGCATCAAAATGGAAGGTTTAACTGCCCAGAAAAACTCAGCTCCTCCCAGCCTGATGAAAAATACCTCGACAACTTGGGAAGCTTTGAGTCCTTCTACCGTCGAACGTAAGAAGGTCAGTTCAAGCACACCAGACACAATCTACAGAGACAAGGGAGATCTTGAAAGAGCGTTAAGCGGTGCACCAGCCAAATCGGTTTCCAGTGTGTTTGGTGGCTACTCAAACAAATCAGCCAAGATGGGGCAGCCGACCTTTATTCCTGCAAGGCGCTCAAACATCACGCAAAATTTAAGGCCCAACAGAGCAGGGGGAAAGCCGCCAGACTTTACCCGAGTCCTAAGCTTTTCGGTCTTCCACGCTTTAAAGTCTCGCGCAGTACCTGAGACAATCATGGACATACTATACCCAAGCGGAGAGGCAACCAAGATGAGTATGAAACTCGGATATTACGCAGGAAAGAATAGTCCAGTGAGATACCAGAGATCTTTGGTTGTCCCCTACGCAGATTTCTTTGTCAGGGTTAAACTACCAGAACACATCCGCAAGTGGGTTCGGGAAAAGAAATAGGAGCTTGTATGAATAGTATCCGCTACGCCGACATTTACACTTCGCTGCTGCGCTATATTAGCGAAACGGCAGATAAGTTAAATCAAGACCATAACGCCGGTTTGACACCTTACAACTTTGACACCGTAGGTGATACTTCTCGCCTGCCGGAAGGTAATCTTTTTGGCTTCTCCGACTGGAGCTTGGAAAGCGTCGATAGCACTCACGGTATTGAGATCCCCTTGTTTATCGGGTTCTGCGTGGTTGGAGATCTAAACCTAGATCTCTTGGAAAACAAGCTGCTGAATGATTTGGTAAGCCACATGGCCAAACCTTATTCAGAATCAACAGTCAAGATTTTCCGTGCCAATCAACCGACTGAAATACCTCTCGGTGAGATGACCTTCGGCAAGACTTTTAAAGTCATGCCCGCCCGACACGACAATACTCGGACTTTTAAAATGGTCAGTGCTACTTTACTCTGTCCAAAGAATATAGGATACTAGGTTGTATTTTTGTATCTAATTGGTTAATATTCTAGTAACCAAACGAGGGAATCCATCATGGCTTATCAAACTCAGGCTTCGGCGCAATCCGATGCTTTTATCCTCAACGAAGCAACCCTGATGCTTGGGCCTCTGGGTTCCGTGAAGGATCTCACCGAAGAAAAGCACAGTATTGGGCTTTTCAAAAACCTGCAGGTGCAAAACGAGCGTTCTTTTACTGAACTGATGCAAGGCGTTCGTCAAGATGTCGTTTCGTCTGCCCTGACCTCAGACAACTGGATGTTTACCGGTGAGGCTTGTGAATTTTCGCCGCGCCAGTTGTCATATCATTTGGGTCAAGATGGCTCGAATTATACGACCGAAAAAGTGCCAAGCACCACTCTGGCCTCGCCGGTAGCTGCCGCTGCGACCACTATCACTGTGGGTTCGGCCACCAATTTGGCGGTGGGTGATTACATCACCATCCAACAGATTGGTGACAACAGTGGTTTGGTGTTCCAGATCGAAGCCATTACTGGTGTGTCGATTACACTAGACCGCCCAACAGTTGTGGCTTTTGTCCAAGGTGCAACAGTTTTCAAACTGCATGCCCTGCGTTCAAACACCAACAGCTGCACTGGCGCAAGCTACTACTCGGCCAAGATTGTCTCGCAAACTGTGGGTTGTGATCCAATCATCATCCTGCTGCCGAAGATCCAAATCACCAGTGGTTTGAACATGAACTTCGGTGCTGACAACTTCATGGTCAGCTCGATGGAGTTCAAGTCGATGGCTTCAATCCGTAGCGATGCTTCTTATGCCGACTACGTGGAATTTGGTGGCAGCAAGTTCATCCATTTCTCACGAGCATTTGCACCAAAACCCTAATCAGTGCTAACATGAAACCCCTTGACAGGGGTTTCATTTTTTGAGGTGTTTTATGTCTAAAGTTGCAGCAAGAAAAAAATTCCAAGTCGGTGGCGTTGAAAAAGAGCTTTTCATGTCTTTTTCCATTCACCAAAAGCTCATCACTTTATGCGGTGGCATGGATGAGATTGGTAACTCTTTCTTAGACCCCATTCGACAGCTTGAAATCGTTGTCTTGCTGGTTCTTGGTCGAGACTGTCCTGTGTGTAAGACAGTAGATGATTTGCATGATGCTCTTGATAATCTGGAGCTGGGTGCAGATGAAGCTGTCGCAATTCTGGATTGGGCGCAGAGCTTCTTGGTGGATTTTACGTTTGCTCAGATCAAGAGTCTGAGCGAAAAATACCAAGAGGAGGCCAAGAAAGTTCCGCAAAGTCTGGCTCAAGCCTTACCGCATACGTTGACTGGTTCGGAAACTTAACTTTTGAGGAGAGTATGTGTTTAGCCTTTAACACCTACCCCTCTAATGTTGAAGAGTTACTTTGGACAAGGACCTATAAAGATGTGACTGTTATGCTCCGCTTGTTTTTAGGACAAAAACAAGCGGACTACTGCCAACAGTATGAGATTTTCGCCCTGACCGTAAAGGGAATATTTGGTGGTTCAGATGAAGAACCTTCACAAAAAGGCAACAAAATTGATTATACTAACCCTGTGATAACCAGCCCAGCTGAGCTAGAAGCTTTTTTGGGGAGACTAAAGCAGCGGTAGGTGTAATCAAATGAGCGATCCAACCAAGTCAACTCAAGCCCCTTTGGATGTAGCGATTACTACCCAAGGGGCTATCCAAGCTGTAAACACTTTGACAGCAGCCCTTCAAAATATGGGCGGAGTGTTGGCCAACATAAATCACTCACTTGATGAACACCAACAAAAACTTGTGAACCTTACCCAAAACGGTAAAAAATTAGCTGGCACAATTGGTGCACCACGGCAGATTGAAGATATTGCAAACCGAGGCCGTCGTTTGATGGAGCAAGGTTCAGCAGGCGTAACGTTTGCGGATCAGCGAGGTCAGGCCGCAGAAGCTCGTCAAGTTGCTAAGACCTTGAGGGATCAAGCGTTTAATCGGTTTGCTGATCTTGTAGCCGGAGACCTCCGCAAAAACTTGCCTAAAGCTGCGGCTATGATTAGAAGTGGTGAGATTTCTGCTGCTGATGCAAGAGCAGCAGCAACTTCTAAAATGCTGCTTAATGAAGAGAATGGTAATTTAAAACTAGCACAACGAGCTGGAAAGCTTCTTAACGTAGTCAATCAAACTGAGGAAAAGATTGCTAAGGAAAAAGCTGATCAGCTCCAAGCTGCTAAAGACAAAGCGGCGGCAGATAAGAAAGCTGCTCGTGCTGCTGAGCAAGCTGCCAGCAACGCTGAGAAAGAAGCCAAACGTCAGAAGGCTGAAAACGAACGTCGTCAAACAGCCCAGTGGAAACTAGCTAACATGCAAGAGCAAGCTAACTTAAGCTTGCTTAGCACACCTTATGG
>JACCDZ010433216.1_pt1 | contig 14760 bp, 13 predicted proteins | sample 7449551 | NCBI WGS metagenome assembly JACCDZ01 (sample SAMN15323452, study PRJNA562643) | freshwater metagenome | isolation source: river surface water | place: USA:Blue River Watershed | collected 2017-08-18 | reverse complement strand
GCAGTACCCCTGCGGGAATAGCTCAGTTGGTAGAGCGCAACCTTGCCAAGGTTGAGGTCGCGAGTTCGAGCCTCGTTTCCCGCTCCATACAATTTACGGCATCAGGCAGTACCCCTGCGGGAATAGCTCAGTTGGTAGAGCGCAACCTTGCCAAGGTTGAGGTCGCGAGTTCGAGCCTCGTTTCCCGCTCCAGATTCAGATGATTCGCCATGGCGAGCATCACATGCTTACGGCGCGATAGCAAAGCGGTTATGCCCCGGATTGCAAATCCGGTCAGTCCAGTTCGACTCTGGATCGCGCCTCCAGACAAACCCCCAGCAAACCCAGTTTGCTGGGGGTTTTGTTTTGTCCGTCTTGCCTGTTGCGATACCCGTCCCGCAGAACTGCCCGCCGGCGCCGATTGCCGTGCCCGCCGATGTTGCCTAAGCTGGGAACATCTCCCTGTTGCGGCCAACCTTTGCCATGAACATTACCGTTACCGATTGTCTGTCCCTGCTGCACCGCTGCAGCTCGCTGGCGCTGGCGACGCAGTCGCAGGCGCTGCCGGGCTACCCGTTTGTCACCGTGTTGCCGTTTGCGCTGGATGCGGCGCACCGGCCGTGGCTGCTGATGAGCGAGCTGGCCGAACACTGCCGCAATGTGCGCGCCGATGGCCGCGTCAGCGTGCTGTTGCAACAGGGCGGTGCCGACGTGCTGCAAGGCGAGCGCATGACGCTGGTGGGCGATCTGCAGGCGATGTCGCCGGACGCGGACACCTTGGCACGGCTGCTGCGCTATTGCCCGGCGTTCGCCGATTACCTGGCGCTGGGCGATTTCCATTTCTTCTGCCTGCAGCCCAAGCGCCTGCGCTTTATCGGCGGCTTCGGCCGCATGGGCTGGGTCGACGCCAGCGACTGGGCCGCGTTGCCGCAACTGGCGGCGGCGCAGGAACAGGCACTGCTGGCAGCGCTGCAGCCGGCCGATACGGCAATGCAGCTGCTGGGGCTGGATGTCTGCGGGCTGGACGTGCTGCGCGACGGCGTGCGGCAGCGACTGGACTTCGCCGCGCCGGCGAGCGAGGCGACATTGCTGACGACGGCGCAGGCACGGCTGGCCGCGGCTGCTTAGGCCGGCCCCGCCTGCAGGCTATCCTGGCAGGCAAGGCCCTGCGCAAGGCCACCGCGGTGGTGTCTTGCTGCCGCCGTTCGACTACAGCGTAATGCCGGCGCCTGCTCCGGCCTCGTTTGTCGCCTCGGGCAGGGGATAGCGCACAGGCTGCTGTGCCAGCAGACAAGCCCCCTGTGTTCAACGGTGAGCGGCCAGCTGCACGGCCGCGACAGCTTGCAAAGCGAGCGCCGCTGACGCCACTCTGAGCGGAACTCCCCCTCCATCCCTGCCTGCCCAGCCTGGCAAAGGCTGCGCACCGAGCGCCGGCCGCATCTCCACACCCTATCACGCCGCAGATCGGGCTGCGGCCAACCTTGCGTTGGCCCCGCGCGCCAGACTGCACGCCGTACCAGCCCCAGCTCCAGTTCCAATACCGCAGCTGGCAAGGTTGTTTACCGGCCTTGTCGCGCTCATGCGGCAGCGTGTCGCCGGCCGCGGCGGGGTGGCAATCCAGTTCGAAATGCTGCCACTTGGCCGAGGGCGGAACAGTTTTTGTGGTGAGCTGTGCCAAAAATCGAATGTTTTTGATCGATTGTATGCAAATTTATGTTTGCCGTCATGGTTATGCCAAAAGTGTGCATGGCTGAATTTGTGGCTGCCATTGACCGCCTTGGGCAACATTATTTGCCGAAATGAATAATCGGCGACGTTTTTTGCAGCGGTGCCGCCGGCGCCGGGCAAGCGGCGTAAAGACAGGCGCCGATCGGCGTATTTGCCGGCTCCGGTGCTTGCGGTAACATCCCGCCCCTTGTTTGTCACGGTACTGCGCTCGTCACTGACGACGGGCGACAGCAGCGCTGGCAAACCCTGGACAAATCAGACGATCTGCCGCCAGCCGGATTGCCGCCTTGAATAACGACAGGCAGCCGCTGCGGCCAACATTAGGGACAAGGAATACATGGGCTTGATGCGCAAGAAAAGCGTTCAGGGCATGCTGGAGTTCGCGCAGACCTCACAAGGGTTGCGCAAGGAACTGACGGCGTTTGACCTGACCATGCTGGGGATTGGTGCCATTATCGGCACCGGGATTTTCGTGCTGACCGGCACCGGTGCCACCGTGGCCGGGCCGGGGCTGGTGCTGTCGTTCGTGATCGGCGCGCTGGCCTGCGGTTTTGCCGCGCTGTGCTACGCGGAATTCGCGGCGATGCTGCCGATTTCCGGTTCGACCTATACCTACGCCTACGCCACGCTGGGTGAGCTGGTGGCGTGGATCATCGGCTGGGACCTGATGCTGGAGTACCTGCTGGCGTCGTCGGCGGTGTCGGTGGGCTGGTCCGGCTACTTCCAGAGCCTGCTGGCCGGCTTCGGCATCACCCTGCCAGAGGCGCTGACGGCGGCCGCCGGCGCGGTGCCGGGCAAGGACACGCTGTTCAACCTGCCGGCGTTCTGCATCGCGATGATCATCACCGGCTTGCTGGCGTTCGGGATCAAGGAATCCAAGCGCATCAACAATATCGTGGTGATGATCAAGGTCGCCGTGGTGGTGCTGTTCATCGTCATCGGCGTGTGGCACGTGAAACCGGTGAACTGGTCGCCGGCGCTGCCATACGGCTTTGACGGCGTGTTCCACGGTGCCGCCATCGTGTTCTTCAGCTTCCTCGGCTTCGATGCGGTGACCTGCGCGGCGGAAGAGGTGAAGGACCCGGCACGCGACATTCCGCGCGGGGTGATCTGGTCGCTGGCGATCTGCTCGCTGCTGTACGTGATCGTGTCTGCGATCATGACCGGCATCGTGCCGTACGCGCAGTTTGCCGGCATCGACCATCCGGTGTCGCTGGCGCTGCAGGTGGCGAAGCTGGACTGGTTTGCCGGTTTTGTCGATCTGGGCGCCATCCTCGGCATGATGACGGTGATCCTGGTGATGACCTACGGCCAGACCCGCATCCTGCTGGCGATGTCGCGCGACGGCCTGCTGCCTAAGGTGTTCTCCGATATCAATCCGAAATACGGTACCCCGTACAAGGCGACGTGGATGGTCGGCACGGTGATCGCGCTGATCGCCGGTTTCGTGCCGCTGCACACGCTGGCGGAGCTGGTCAACATCGGCACCCTGGCCGCGTTCTCGCTGATCGCGCTGGCGGTGATCGTGCTGCGCAAGCGCGAGCCGGACCTGCCGCGCAAGTTCTACTGCCCGGCGGTGCCGTATGTGCCGGCGCTGGCGATCCTGTTCTGCGTGTTCCTGATGACGCAGCTGTCGGCGCTGACCTGGGTGTTCTTTGTCGGCTGGCTGTTGATCGGCCTCGGCGTGTACTTCGGCTATTCGCGACGCAATTCGCTGCTGCACAAGCCACGCTGATCCGCTGTCAGCGGTGCTAAATGGATGCGGCCAACCTTGGGTTCAAGGTTGGCCGCATTGCTTTGTGCTGGGTGGCCGTGCCGGCGGCACACATTGCCGCGGTGTTTGAAACGGGTGTTTAATAGTTGGCCGCCGCGCCCGGTTCGCGGCCACACCATAACAACACACCATCACCGCACACGAGGATTCCCCATGCTTCACGGCCAGCCCCGCAAGGTCGCCATCGTCGGCGCCAACCGCATTCCCTTTGCCCGCTCCGGCACCGCCTACGCCCAGCTCTCCAACCACACCATGCTCACCGATACCCTGCGCGGGCTGGTGGACAAATACGGCCTGCACGGCAAGGTGCTGGGCGAAGTGGTCGGCGGCGCGGTGATGAAGCACGCCCGCGACTGGAACCTGGTGCGCGAGTGCGTGCTGTCGTCCGGCCTGCACCCGGCCACTCCGGCTTACGACGTGCAGCAGGCCTGCGGCACCGGGCTGGAAGCGGCCATCCTGGTCGCCAACAAGATCGCGCTCGGCCAGATCGACGCCGGCATTGCCTGCGGCAGCGACACCACCTCGGACGCGCCGGTGGCGGTGCACCGCGGCCTGCAGCGCGCGCTGATGGACCTCAACGCCGCCAAGGGCAGCGGCGCCAAGCTCCGGCACCTGCTGCGCGCACTGAAGCCGGCGCACCTGCTGCCGGAGTTGCCGGCCAACGCCGAGCCGCGCACCGGCAAATCCATGGGTCAGCACGCCGAAATCACCGCCCAGCGCTACGGTATCAGCCGCCAGGCGCAGGACGAGCTGGCGCTGGCCAGCCACCAAAGGTTGGCCGCCGCCTACGAGCGCGGTTTTTTCGACGATCTGGTGATGCCGTACCACGGCCTGCAGCGCGACAACAACCTGCGCCCGGACAGTACGCTGCAGAAAATGGCGACACTGGCGCCGGCCTTCGAGCGCGGCAATGGCAGCATCACCGCGGCCAACGCCTCGCCGCTCACCGATGGCGCCTCGGCCGTGCTGCTGGCCAGCGAGGCGTGGGCGGCGGCCAACAATCTGCCGGTACTGGCCTGGCTAGACGCAGGCGAAGTCGCGGCGGTGGACTTTGTCGACGAGCGCGAAGGGCTGCTGATGGCGCCGGCGTATGCCATTCCGCGCCTGCTGCAAAAGCATGGCCTCAGCCTGCAGGACTTTGATTTCTACGAAATCCACGAAGCCTTCGCCGCGGTGGTGCTGTGCACCCTGGCCGCATGGGAATCGGACGACTTCTGCCGGGACCGCCTCGGCCTGCCGGCGGCGCTGGGCAGCATCGACCGCAGCAAGCTCAACGTCAACGGCAGCTCCATTGCCGCCGGCCACCCGTTTGCCGCCACCGGCGGCCGCGTGGTGGCGACGCTGGCCAAACTGCTGGCGGAAAAGGGCAGCGGCCGCGGCCTGATCTCGATCTGCGCCGCCGGCGGCCAGGGCGTCACCGCCATCCTGTCACGCTGAGCAAGGCGGTCAGGCTTGGCCGCAGATTGCCGCCGGTAGCGCTTATGCGCTAGAATCAGCGCCCTGTCTGTGCCCCGGTGGTGAAATTGGTAGACACAAGGGACTTAAAATCCCTCGGCTTCGGCTGTGCCGGTTCGACCCCGGCCCGGGGCACCACACCTGCTTCCAAGGAAGTCCAAGACAGAACAGAAACCCGCTAGCCACAAGGCTTTGCGGGTTTTTTGTTGTCCAGTAGCGTGCAGCAACGTCCAGTAACATCCAGCTTTTTTGTGTACCTTTTTGTGTACCTTTTTTGCGGCGCCGGAAAAAAGGTACACACCTGCCTGTCATCAATGTGTGTATGTCCTGCCATGCCGGGCGGCACCTTGTCGGAGATGGGCGTGTGTTGTTCTGCTTTTGCCGACCCCTCTAAAAATGCGTAGTGACATAGTGACAGCATTGTTTTTAAAGGGTTTTTTGAAAGTTTGTCGTAGTGACATTTCGGGGTGTCACTATGGTGACACGATAAATTGCGCCAATCGGGGGCCTCAAAGCCCTGCAAGCCGGCCTTGAGTCCGGCAAAGCCGGGCGCGGCGGGTGCCCATGCACCAGCCTGACGGGCGAAAAGAGTACACCGCAAAAGGTACACAAGCATGGCGTTGACTGTTCTGGCCATAAAGCAGGTCAAGCCCCAAGACAAACCGTATCAGCTGACCGATGGTGATGCCCTGTACCTGGGGCGGTAAACGCTGGCTGTACCGCTATCGCCATCTTGGCAAGCCGTGCAAGCTGGCTTTGGGTAAGTATCCGGCTGTCTCGCTGGCCGAGGCGCGGGAGAAGACCGCAGAGGCACGCAAGCAGCTGGCGGAAGGGGTGAACCCGGGCGATGCCAAGAAAGCGGCCAAGATCGCCGCCAAAGAGGCCAGCGCCAATGCCTTCGCCTTGCTGGCGCATGAATGGTATGAAAAGCAGCTGCCGCGCTGGACGCCGGATCACGCTCGCCGCGTGTTGGAGTCACTGCAGAATGACGCCTTCCCCGATCTGGGCAACATCGCCATCACCGATCTGTCTGCCCCGCAAATCCTCGCACCGTCCGCAAGGTGGAAAAGCGCGGCGCCATCGAGACAGGAAGGCGCGTGTTGCAGCGTATCAGCGCCGTGCTGCGCTACGGCGTACAGACGGGGCGGTTGGCCATCAACCCCGCTCTTGACCTGTCCGGCGCGCTGACCGCTGCCAAAGTGGAGCACCGGCCCGCGATGCCGCGTGGCGAACTGCCCGAGTTCTACCGCCGGCTGGCTGCGGCCAACCTTTATGAGCTTACCCGCATCGCCATGCAGCTGCTGGTGCTGACTTTTGTGCGACATGGTGAATTGCGCGCGGCCCGCTGGGAGGAATTCGACATCGAGCGGGCGGAATGGCGTGTCCCGGCCGAGCGCATGAAAATGCGCGTGATGCACATCGTGCCCCTGTCACAGCAAGCCCTTGCCCTGCTGGCCAGCCTGCGGCCCCTGAGCGGGCGCGGTGCGCTACTGTTCCCGGCCATGACCGACCACGACCGGCCGATGAGTGAAAACACCCTGAGCTATGCCATGGGGCGCATGGGCTACAAGGGCGTGGCCACCCCGCACGGCTTCCGTGCGCTGGCATCCACTACGCTGAATGAAGAGGGTTTCGATCCGGACATCATCGAACGCCAGCTGGCCCACGCCGAACGCAACAAGGTGCGGGCGGCGTATCACCGCGCCGAATATCTGGACGAACGGCGCATGCTGATGCCGTGGTGGGCGGAATATAAGAGTTGTTGCTTAATAATTCATGATTGCATGAAAATGTTTTTTAATTTAATCTTGTTTGATTAAATGTTTGTTGTTATTGAAAATTGAAAATCAATATCCAGATCAATGTCAATTTTTGTCGTTTGATATCCTTGGTATATCCGTGTTGCCGCTGATGGTGGAAAAGAAAATGTAAGAAATCGCCATTTTCTGCTTCATCGATAATGCTGCTCGGTTTAAATTATGCCTTGGTTGTTTAAAGCCCAGCGTAATCACTTTGGACCTTTATAGTCGTAGTGCTCCGGAATCGTATAGTCCTCAGGAAATTCTGGCCAAGTAAAGGTTGGAGTGTCGTGCAGGTATATTTTGTCAAGGTCTTCCTTTAGCGCATCAAAAAAACCACTTAAGTTTTGGGCGGCTATGGCTGCACCCAACAGTCCCGATCTTGCGGTCAGTAAATCCCCTTTTTGGATGGCTTGTTTATGTAAATGTATGGACTCTTGAAGAAAAAATATGTCTTTCATGTATTCTTGTTGTAAGTCATTTCGATAGTCCACTTTCCAGTCGAGATCTTCCGTTTCCACATTCCAACTGTTCTGCATTTGCTCAAGAGTGATTCCTTGCATTTTGGCAAATTCAATAATCAACTTTTGGATGGTTGTGAAATCTATCTTGGTGCTCATCGGTTGTTCCTTGGTTATTTGGGAATGGTTCGCCCTTGGGCCCGTGCTGCTATTGTTTTTACTTCGTTGCGAGATCCGTCTAGATTCAACACGGCCTTCACCTTGTTATTGCTACCAAAGACTTCAATGTGATTCTTATGTGTTTTGTCTAGGTAGAATTGATCACCAGCTTTGATATAATTGCCTATTGGCACATTAGCTTTGTAAACCGTTTCACCTTGTACGATTTTATGCGTTCTCTGGGAGGCGCTGGCCAAGTCTTGTCCAAATCCTGGGGAGTTGAAGAATTCCTTCATGTTACCCACGGCACCAGCATTGGGTTGATATTTTTCGTTGGAACCGATTTGCCTGGAGTTCAGGGATATTTTCCCTGTACTCCCCACTCCCACCATCAGCTCGGGCACAGTCTGAGCCAAACCATTGGTGAATTGCTCTAGCGTGCTAGCTGACGCCCCCAGCGACTGCATGGCGTCAAGTGTCTGGTTGATGTCGGCCACCTGGCGCTGGTAGACCTGCATCAGCAAGGCCCGTTCTTCTGCCGCTTTGGCCATGCCCAGTGCGGACGAGATCATCGACATCGATTCTTGCAGGCCAGTGAGGGTATTGCCACAACTGATCAGCGAGGCGCCACTTCCCGTGCAGCGGTCAGCAACGATCTTGTCACATTTCTCCTCTTGCTGCTGGATGGTTTGGGCCAGTTTCTCGACATCGCAATCGCCCGCGCAGGCTCTGATTGCCAGCATGAGGTCTTTGCCGTCGCGGGAGTTGAGGCTGTTGTCTCCACCTCATTCTTCGCCGTCTGCCCCGCCGTCATCGCCTCCGCACTATTGCCCGCCACCAGTGCCCCCGCCAGGGTGCCGGTCAGCGTCGTCAGCGCCGAGACCGTCTGCTTCTCGCTCCCGGTCAGCTGATCAACACTCTTCCGGGATAGAGTTGGGCCAGCAGCAGGCTGGCCGCCAGCGGGGGCGGGGTCGTGGTGTCGTCCGATGCGGCGTGCGCCATCGCGTTGGCGCGCCGGTGGCCGGTGCCAGCCAGTTCATGTCTTTGCCGAGCCGGGGGAGGAGCTGCCCTAGCTGCTTGAGGGAGCGGTTGTCGGTATGCCAGTTGGTGGTCTGGTACTTGGGAGGGAGGAGCTTGCTCATTCCGTCATTCTACCGGACGTACGCAAGCCCTGATTTGTGCAACAAAGTCACTTTGGCTTTGAAACCGCCGATTTTTTGAGGAGGTGGTTGCTAGGTTTCCCCTTATTGGCATGATCGATATCTCTATCATCTTTTTGATAATTAATTCTCCGGTACACCAGTATACTTTTGTGGTTACTTATTTATTTTCTGATAGTTCTTCAATGCTTAAAATAATTGGCAGAGTTGCGTTAAATACTTTATCTTCATCGCATGTAAATTGAATGGTATCCAATTCAGCCTCTGCAGCAATGAGGTGGTTACGAAAAGTTCGCTCTTCTATAGCGGTTATAATTTGTGCGCTTTTCCAAATTATCTGCTTTATTTCATTTAGTGAAATTTCGTGGTTTTTGTATTTCTCACACGAGTCACGTAGTATTTCTACTGCATCATGGTAAATGGACATTATTTTGCTACTCCTCGGAAAGGGTTGACGGTAATCACTATATTTCCACCCCGTTCGGTTACTACTTCTGCAGTACCTAGCGAATGAATTGTTCGCTCCACCCCATTGATTGTAACAGTGCTAGTCGAACCACGATTAATTACATCTTCAATCAAACTTGGAGGAAAGCTTCTGCCTGCACCATCTCCACCAGCAGGGGTGCCTAAGGCTGACGGCTGCATCCGATCTACTGCATGGCGGGTATAAAGACGATTACCTCTCTGAGCGTACTCTCGACCATTCATACTGACCTTAGAGTAACTGGCCCAAGATCCCCATGGTAGCCGTTCTGTTGTAATTACAGCCTGATCTGCAATCTTCGCAAGTGCAACACTACCTTTTGTGACTCCTGCAATGGCAAGTTTCGCAAGGTTATAGGCCAAGCCAGGAAGCTCAATAATCGCTGCTACCGTATTGGCGGCATCCAGCATTTCATATAGCGGCTTATTGTTTTGATCGATTTTATACCATGTTAGAATATTGTCGATTTGTGTGATGCTTGCCTGCACATTGGCACGACATCCATTAGTGCAGGCAGGGTCATTGAGCAAACGCTGTAGATCTATTTTTACCTGTTGGTATTCCACCGGCGTCATGACACCAAGTGCATTCTCCTTGATGGCTTGAGCGGCACTCTGCTGCTGCCTGGTATCAAGTTTGGCATAGTCAGTTTTAATCTTTTCCTTTTCTGCTTCAGTCTTTGCATTGGCGAGCGCTGCCTGCTTGTTCTTGATTTGTTGCTGGCTCAGGAAGTTGTTCTCCACCTCATTCTTCGCCGTCTGCCTCGCCGTCACCGCCCCCGCACTATTGCCGGCCACCAGCGCTCCCGCCAGGGTGCCGGTCAGCGTCGTCAGCGCCGAGACCGTTTGTTTCTCGCTCTCGCTCAGCTGATCAACACTCTTGCCGGGATAGAGCTGAGCCAGCAGCAGGTTGGCCGCCAGCGGGGCCGTGGCGCCGCCCACCGCCCCGGCAGCGGCGCTGCCACCTTTCGCTTCGGCCAGTGCGGCGCCCAATACGGCGTGCGCCATCGCGTTGGCGCCGGTGTTGACCTGGCCATTGCTGTCGGTGGTGAGATCCTTGATCATGCCGGCCAGATAGGGTGCGGCCACGCCGCTCAGGGCGGCCTCCAGGCTGCCGCCTGCCAGCCCTTGCAGCGCGGCGGTCGCCGCCTGCGCCGCCTTCTGGAAATCGCTGCCGATGCCCCACTTGGCCTGGTACGCCTTCTCCAGTACGTTGGCTTCCTCACGCAGGCGTTGTGCGCCGGCGGTGTCGCCGGCGGCCTCGGCACGGGCCGCCTCCGCGGCCTTCAGCTGCGCGGGCATCGCCATCTGCGTGAGCACGACCTGGGTGGCCTGGGCGCCGATCTCGCCCAGCAGCTGGGCCACCTGCAGGCGATCCAGCTCTTTCTGCTTGTCGAAGATGGGGGAGAGGCCGTTGGCGGTGTGCTCGGCATCGCGGTTGGCCTCTCACTGGGTTCGCTGCCAAACAGGCAGCTCAGAAAATCACCGGCGAGAAATGAGGCCAGAACAAGGCGTTCTCTGTTGCTCCGACCGCCATGCTTTAGTTGGTAATAGTGCTTGCAGACCTCAGCAGGGGTTTGGTGGGTATGGAATTGACCTTCACAATGCCACAATCCTTTAACTGTAATGCTTGTGGCGGCTAGCTCGGGAGAGGTCGGCCCAGCCACTAGCACAAAACCCGCATCCATCAGGTTGCGGGTTTTTTGTCGTCCAGGCTTTACGCGGATTGCGCCGCCGGCCGCCAGCGCCGCCACAGCGGGGCGAGGCCGCCCTGGGTCAGGCTGACGCCGAGCAGGATCAGGCCGCCGCCCAGCCAGTGGTAAGCGTGGATGGTTTCGCCAAGCAGCAGGCTGGCGATCAGTGCGGTAAACAGCGGCAGCAGGTTCATGAAGATGGCGGTGCGTTCGCTGCCCAGCTGCTGCAGGCCGCGCATCCAGAAGTAGGCGGCGAGGATGGAAGAGGCGATGCCGGCGAACAGTACCAGCGGGATGCCGGCGGCGGGGATGGCCAGGCTGTCGGCGCTGGCGGCCAGCGGCGTCAGCATCGCCACCGCCAGCAGCACCTGGCTGTACAGGTTCAGCCACTGCCCGAACGGTGGCGCCCAGCGCTTGTAGAGGATGCCGTACAGCGCGTACGACGCCGAGCCGATCAGCATCAGTGCGTCGCCGCGGTTGATGCCGCCAGCCAGCAGGCTGGCCGGATCGCCATGGCCGAGCAGATACAGCACGCCAGCCAGCGACAGCGCCACGCCCAGCATGGCCGCCGGCGCGATGCGCTGGCGGAACACCACGCCGTTGAGCACCAGCCCCAGCAGCGGGATCAGCGCGCAGATCACGCCCATATTGGTGGCGGTGGTGCTGTGCGCGGCGTAGTAGGCCAGACACTGGTACATCACCATGCCCAAGAGCGACAGCACGGCAAGCTGCGGCAGGTGCGGGCGCAGCTCGGCGCGGCGGCGCCACAGCGGGCGCGCCAGCAGCGGCGTCAGCACCACGGCGGCGACCAGCCAGCGGTAAAAGGAAATGGCGGCCGGATCGAATACGCCGGCGGCAGCTTTGGAAACAACGGTGTTGGCGGCCCAGATCAGCACCGCCAGCAGGGGAAACAGTACGGCCATGACAACGCTCCTGCGGCAAGATGGCACCAGTGTAAGCCTGTCTGTTTTGTTGCTTATAATGCAAAACAGACAAACTCATGCGCCAAATCCGACAACATGCTGCCGCCTTACTCCGCCATCGACCTGCAGCTGCCGCCGCCGGCACCGCTGTACTTCCGCTATGAGCAGTTCATGGCCAATACCGATTTCGAGCCGCACCGCCATCCGTGGGGCCAGATCAACCGCATCAGCCTCGGCCTGCTGGAGCTGGTGCTCGACGACAAGCGGCTGATCGCGCCGGCCGACTACCTGGTGTGGGTGCCGGCAGAGAGGGTGCACGCCGCGCACGTGCGGCAGGCGATGGACTATCTGTCGGTGTATGTCAGCCCGGAGTTGGCCGCGCGCCTGCCGGACCGCGCCTGCCTGATCGCGCAGACGCCGCTGGTGCGCGCCTTGCTGGAGGACTTCCGCCAACGCGAGGTGGCGGCGATGGGCGACGCGTGGGACGTGCGCCAGGCCGAGCTGCTGGTCGAGCATCTGGTGCGCGCCGGTAGCGTCGACAGCTACCTGCCGGACAGCAGCGACCGCCAGCTGCAGCCCATCCTGGCCGCCATCCGTGCGGCGCCCGGCGACAACACCACGCTGGGCCACTGGGCGCAACGGGTGCACAGCACCGAGCGCACGCTGGCGCGGCGCTTCCAGCAGCAGCTGGGGATGAGCTTCGTGCAGTGGCGCAACCGCGTGCGGCTGCTGCAGGCGCTGGCGTGGCTGAAGGAGGGCTGGCCGGTGCAGGACATCGCGGCGCAGCTGGGCTATGGCACGCCGTCGGCGTTTATCGCCATGTTCGGCAAGCAGGTCGGTTTTTCGCCGGAACGCTACCGGCGACAGATGCGCGGCGAGGGTTGAGGCGGCCAGGGTTGGCCGCCGCATGGGCCGGCGGCTTTGCCGGCGACCAGCATGATGGCATGATGCGCCCAGTGGCCGGATCGCTGCGGCACCGCGACTGTGCGGTAGCGATGACGGCAGAATCAGTGACGGGAGAAGGGCAACATGTATACAGAAGAAGATCTCGCTTCGGCGGTGCGCGCCGGCATCTTCAGCGCGGACACGGCGGCGGCGTTTCGCCATCATGTCGCAAGGCAGCAGCCAGTGGCGGATGAGGAGCATTTCCGCCTGCTGAGCGGGTTCAACGACGTGTTCGTGGTCATCGCCAGCGTGTTGCTGCTGCTGGCAGTGGGCTGGATTGCCGGCACGCTGGCGCCATGGTGTGGTGGCGTGGCGGTGGCGGTGACGGCGTGGGGGCTGGCCGAGGTGTTTACCCGCCAGCGGCGGATGGCGCTGCCGTCCATCGTGCTGCTGCTGGCATTTGTCGGTGGCACCGGCATGGCTGGCATGGCGTTGCTGGCGGGTGCGATCGCGGACTCGGTGCTGGTGACGGTGCTGGCCAGTGCCATGGCGACCGCCGCGGCCTGGCTGCACTGGCGCCGTTTCCAGGTGCCGATTACGGTGGCCGCCGGCACTGCGGCGCTGACCGGCTGTGTCGCGAGTCTGCTGCTGGCCGCATTGCCGCTGCTGCGCGACTGGCTGAACCTGATCGTGTTCGGCGCTGGCCTCGCCAGCTTCGTATTGGCGATGCGCTGGGATAGCAGCGACCGCCAGCGCCAGACGCGGCGCGCCGATGTCGCGTTCTGGCTGCATCTGCTGGCGGCACCGTTGCTGGTGCATCCGGCGTTCCAGCAGTTGGCCGGCCCCGGCGGCCACTCCGGTGTGGCGCAGGCGCTGCTGGTGCTGGCGCTGTATGGCGCGATTGCGCTGGTATCGCTGTGTATCGACCGCCGCGCGCTGATGGTGTCGGCGCTGGCCTATGTGCTGTACGCGTTCAGCGGCCTGCTGGAGCAGTACGGGGTCGTCAGCCTGGGCTTTGCCATTACCGCGCTGCTGATCGGGGCGGCGCTGCTGACGCTGTCGGCGTTCTGGCACGTCTGCCGCGTGGCGGTGCTGCGGCGGATTCCGCCGGTGTGGCAGGCGCAGTTGCCGCCGCTGCAGTAAACGACGCGGCACAAAACATTGCGGCCAACCTTGTCACCAAGGTTGGCCGCAGTCGTTCTAACGGCGCGCGCTTACTTGCGGCCGGTGCTGCCGAAGCCGCCTTCGCCGCGCTCCGAGGCGTCGAAGCTGTCGACGATGTTGAAGCCGACCTGGACCACCGGCACGATGATCATCTGCGCGATGCGTTCCAGTGGCTTCAGCACGAAGTCGCTGTCGCCACGGTTCCACACCGACACGAACAGCTGGCCCTGGTAGTCGGAATCGATCAGGCCGGTGAGGTTGCCCAGCACGATGCCGTGCTTGTGGCCGAGGCCGGAGCGCGGCAGGATCATCGCCGCCAGCTTGGGATCGGCCAGGTGGATCGCCATGCCGGTCGGCACCAGCACCGTCTGGCCGGGCACGATGGTCATCTCGGCGTCGATGGCGGCGCGCAGGTCCAGCCCGGCGGAGCCGCTGGTGGCGTAGGCCGGCAGGTTGTCCTTCAGGCGGGCGTCGAGGATTTGAACGTCGATGGTGGGTTTCATGCGGTAACTCGTTTCATGGGCTAAAAGAAAGGTTGGCCGCAGGCCTGCGGCCAACCTTGTGTGCTTGTGCTTCAGAGCAGGCGCGCCAGGTGGGCGACGATGGCGCGTGCCACCTCGGCCTTGGCCATCGCCGGCAGCGGGTGCTGGCCGGCGTCGTCGAGCAGGGTGACTTCGTTGTCGTCGCTGCCCATCGCCTGCTGCGCCAGGTTGGCGACCAGCAGCGGCACCTTTTTCTTGCGGCGCTTGCTGTCGGCAAACTGCAGCAGGTTCTGGCTTTCGGCGGCAAAACCGACGCAGAACGGCGCGGCCGGCAGGCCGGCGACGGTGGCGAGGATGTCGGGGTTTTCTTCCAGCTCGATCAGCGGCAGCGCGTCGCCCTTCTTGATCTTGTGCTCGCTGCGGTTCTTCACGCGGTAGTCTGCGACCGCGGCGACGCTGATGAACACCTGGCTGCGGCCAACCTCGGACAGCACCGCCTGGTACATCTCGCCGGCGCTCTGCACCGGCAGCAGGCGCACGCCCAGCGGCGCCGTCAGCGCGGTGGGGCCGGAGACCAGCGTCACCTCGGCGCCGGCGTCGCGGCAGGCGCG
>JACCDZ010594422.1_pt1 | contig 14762 bp, 12 predicted proteins | sample 7449551 | NCBI WGS metagenome assembly JACCDZ01 (sample SAMN15323452, study PRJNA562643) | freshwater metagenome | isolation source: river surface water | place: USA:Blue River Watershed | collected 2017-08-18 | reverse complement strand
TTTCCTTTTGTTAAGTTAAAATTATTCTAACAATAAATCACAATTTAATCAATAAAAAATAATTTAAAAAAATAAAAAAAATCCAACAAACAGCAAAAATTTTTTATGCGGTTAGTTTAAAATAGCATCAAAATAAATAACTGTTATAATTTAATATTTTAAAAAGTGAGTGATTTTTTCAGTGTTGTTTTTTAGCTCTAATAAAAAAAGCTGTTGACAAATTCCCCCTGTGTGTGCTATATTATAATGAATAAAAAAAGGAGGAAGAAAAGTTGAGAATAAAGCTAAAATCATTAATATTGATAATATTGGTAGGTAGCTGCTATGGAGGTAGTTATAGGAGTAGTTATAGGACAGTAAGTTATAAAACTACTAATTATAGTTCAGGGATGAAAAACAAAAACTATTATCAAAATACCTCAAGGCAAAATTCCCCGACAAATTATGTAAGACCAAAGGTTTATGTTTCACAAAGTGGAGGGAAGTCATATACATATAAGAGTAATCCTCAATCATATTTTAATAATAAAACTATAAATAACCCAAATAATATTTCTACTGAAAGAAGTAATTCAAATGGTTTTTTTACAGGGATGTTAACTTATTATTTATTATTTGGAGGTAATAATCATTCTTCACAAATTACAACAAATAATAACAATATTATTAACAATCAAAATAATGATAATGATACAGATAATGAAACTATTAATGTAAAACAAAATCCTGATTTTATCTTGCCATTAAGTTTTACTCCCTATAACTACCAAGTAGAGAGTTTTTTAAATTTTAGACCAGAGGAAACATATGGTAAAGTTAATTTTATTACTGGAAATGGGAGCATAGTTGCATATTCCACACAATCTGGCATTTATTTTTTTGATAATAATAAATGTAATGTAAGTAATGAACAATTAAAATTAGTCAAAGATGAAGAAATTATAAGTTTTACTTTTGATACTAAAACATCTCTTTTAGCTTTAACAAATAAAAATAACATAAAAAAAGTAACAAATTTATGCTCTAAAAAAATTATGGAAAGTGATATAAAAAGTACTCAACCTGATGATTATAATGAATTACAAAATATTATTAATCAAGCAAATAAAAGAACATATTATAATAATTTGGCTGTTATGATTAATTCAGATAATAATTCTCTATTATTTAAAAATTTAAAAAATAATAATATATCTATCAATTTTCCTGTTGCAATAAATTTCTGTTCTCCATTATCAACAGATATAAATAATCATAAAATTTTAGATCATATAGATTATAATTGTCCAGAAGGGGATATATATAATATAACTGGACTTGCAAATTCAAAAAATAAAATTTATATAAATACATCAAAAAATCTATATTCTTTTGAAATTTATAAAAAAGAAAAATTAATTCCTTTTGAAAGCTATTTGCCATTATTCTCTGAACTAAAACCAAATGAATATCAACAAAATATAAATAACCTAAAAGAACAACAAAAACAAAATGAATATGATAAATTAAATCCACCACAAAATATACCTCAAAATAACAATAATGGATTTTTTAATACCTTTTTTAAATCAAATGATGATTTAAATGGTTTTGATGATGATATTAATAGTAAAATATATAAAGTAATACATATTTGTTTTTATTTATTACCTTTGGTTATTTTTATCCATATAATGATATTTTTATTTAAAAGAAGATAATAACTAAATATAAAATATAAAAGTTATTATAAATATGTTATTGACTTTCTTTAATAATTATGATATAATATTACATTATTTATAAATAATGTGATTGATAAGTGAATATAAAGATTTTATAATTTCTTAATAACAAACAATAACTTAAATATACAAATAATATAACCAAAAAAAATATTTTGAATTTTTTACAAAAAAACTTGACAAATTAAAATAAGGTATAGTATAATAATTATCTAATGAAAAATAAGCGGATATGGTATATTGGCAGTGCCTTTGGCTTCCACCCAAACGAAGTGAGTTCGATTCTCACTATCCGCTCCAATAACAAAAAGTTTAATTTATTTTAAAAAATATGAAAATAAATTTGACAAAATAAAAATGTTATGTTATACTATTGTTCTTAATATAATTCTTATTAAGAAATACGGCTAATTTTTGGAGTGGATAAGGCTAATAACTGCCACAATTTATAAAAATCCAATAAGTTGCAATTAGCTATATTGTTAATGTGAGGTTATAAATATTCAAACAAGATTTCCTGATCTGGTCTAGAGAAAAGAAAATTTGAGTTTGAAGCAGAAAACAGAATTGTAACTCTATATGAATATATCATTCCAAGTTAATGGTATAACATTTTAGTAATATAGCGAATTCAGTGAGCTTACTTGGAAGCAAGAATAAATAAAAAACTTGACAAAGTAAAAAGAAGTGTGTTATAATATCATATAATAAAAAAGGGAAAGTGAAAATGAATTTTAATTTATCAAATCTATTTAATTTAGCATTAGCAAATAATGCTAGTTCATTTTCATGTTTAAAACAAAAGTAACAAGATAAAATAATGCAAGGAAATCTGGTTACTAAATAACCAGATTTTTTTATTAAAATGACTTAAAGGAATTTATTTAAGTGAAAGTAGAGTAGCTTACTGATGAGGCGTGGTTCGAGTCCGCAAGTAATTTTAGTTCATTACTAGGTTGCGCAGGTGCAAGATACAGTCAAAGTCATTTTAATAAAAATGGGGGTGTGGCGGAATTGGTATACGCATGTGACTTAAAATCACAGGATCTTAAAAGGTCATGTCGGTTCAACCCCGACCATCCCCACCATAAAATTTTAAATAATAAATTAATGGTAGTTTAGCATCAATGGTAATGCCCCTGACTTGAAATCAGAGTGTGTGTAGAGATACGCAATGTAGGTTCGAATCCCACAACTACCGCCATAAAAGGGATTATTATGATTTACAAATGCAATGAAAAGGGTAGTATTTTAGAACTTTTTTTATACATTATGATCGCTGTTACAATTTGTTTTGGTATTATTGCTGCTTATAATAAAAAAATTAGACAAAAAAATTCTCCTGTTTATATTATAAAAAGCTCTGGTGAAGAATTTCAAAATTATCCAATTAGTAATAAAAAATGTGATAATAATGTTGTTTATTTAGTTGGTGGTGGCAGAAGTATTACATATACTGTAATGTTTGAATCGACAGGACAAATTTTAACTTGTAATCTAAAAAAATAATATAAGACTTAATTAGTTCTCTTTAGATTATATGTATTAGTAATTTTCTATATTATGTAGAGTGTACAAAGCTTGAAACAATTGATTATGAAAATATGTATAAGAATTAAGCATAATTAACTTAATTAAGATAGTTTTAAACTATTGATAGGGGAACTAATTAATAATTTAATTTCTACTATTGTAAATGATAAATGGGGTTTTAGTTTAATGGCAGAACGGGTGCTTTGCAAGCATTTGACGAGGGTTCGATTCCCTCATTCTCCACCAAAAAATTTAGAGTAATTAATTCATACATTGAATAAACAAATCAAAGTATCTCGACGGAGAAAAAAGATTGGGAAGTAACATAGTTAGATAATAAATAAGTGATCATAGTTTGTTAAATAATGTGTAAAACCTTAAAGTTCGCTTGTCAGGGGGACAAGAGGTGCTAATTAGCTGTATGAATTAATCATTTTAATTGAGATAATAAATTGGCAAGTAATTCAATGGTTAGAATGCTCGGCTGTTAACCGAGTTGTTGTGAGTTCAAGTCTCACCTTGCCAGCCAAGGAGGTTAGCATACTGGGTATAAATTAGTTTAGAAAACTATGCCACTGTGTTACGGTGATTGTTCGATTCAATTAATCTCCACCAAAAATAAGATAAAGGGCATGTAGCAATGATGGTTCATGCAGACGACTGAAAATCGTTGGATGAAGGTTCGATCCCTTCCTAGCCCACCAAAACATAAATAATTCATATAAATAAAGAATAAACTTGACAAATATATAAAATATATGATATAATATTTATACAAATATAAAATTTTATTTAATTGCGGTAAAAGTGTAGTGGCGCACATATGGCTCATAACCATATAGGTAGGTTCGATTCCTAGTCCGCAACCAAGAAAGTAATTATTAATCCTAACTAAAAGAAAAATCAGCTTTTGGATTTTAGCATTAACCATGCACTAGTGATAAAGGATCTCATCAACATAACCTAGGTTTGAAAAAAGGGATATTGGAGAAGGTGAGAATAGGTGTTCTCAATAATAATTAAATTTTAAAGCTGGTGTAGATTTTAAAAAACATGTTAAATAGATATTTAGGAGTTATTATCTTCTATAATTAATATAATATCTTTTTGATTGTATTTGATAAATAGTTCAGTTGATAGAATACTAGTTCCCCATGATTAAATTCAGATGGATAGAGGTCGTAGGTTCAAGTCCTACTTTATCAAATACTACAGCTTATTTTAAAGTATAATTAATTTGGTTTCTGGATGAGCCAGTAACTTCCAAATTGAATGATTTCACTACATATAAAAAATCAGTTTTTAAATAAATTTGGCGTGGCACATAGTTCCTATGTAGAGGCATCGCAGATAATTAATTATATTTTAAAATAATTTGTAAAAATGGAGGGTTGACAGAGCGGTAATGTACCAGTTTGCTAAACTGTGGTCTCTGGAAACGGAGCATTGGTTCGAACCCAATACCCTCCGCCAAGATGAATTTTTTATTATAAGTTAGAAATTAACATAATGGAGCTTCCCGCACCTAGTTGTAGAAATACAATGTGACCCAGGGAAGTGTTTATAAAAAATAAAATAATTTTTGTGGAATAATATCGGCTGGAGCAATCGTCAAAAGCTCATTAAAAAGATGTTCGGAGTGTTGCTAACTCTGCTATATTCCACAAAAAATTTAAAATAAATTTGACTTGTTTAATTATATATGATATAATTCTATGTATAATAAAATGGAGGTGTAGCTCAGTGGTAGAGCCAACGGCTGTTAACCGTTTGGTCACTGGTTCAAATCCAGTCTCCTCCGCCAACTGGGTTGATTAGTACCTATATTATTAGGATAGTTGAACGCAAAATAGATTACTATCTGAGGATATTAAAACTATGGTTAATAAGTTTTTTTGCGAAGATTTATTGATAATCTATTTAACAAAAATGGTGATCACCTTTGTTAAATAGCTGATAATCCTTTAAAATAATGGTGTTAGAAGTGGTTACTAACAATGTTTAGAAATGATGAATCTCAGTCATTAATTGAGAAACGTTAATACTTAGATTAGTCCTCTATAATAGACTGGTTGGAAAGAAAGATTAACCAACTTTACTCCTTAAATTTAAAATTCAGAAAAAGTAATTGTTTTAAAATAATAAAACTTTTTAATACCTGTCCTTATCTTTGATAAAGATTGGTATAATTTTTAAAATGCAGGTAGCATAGCTATTATTTTTAAATATAGTGAACCTTTGAACTTAATAAAATTAAGGTAAATTGCTGCGGTATCACTGTTGTAGCAATCTCAAAGCCGCATAACCGTTGTGCAGTGAAAAACCATCATGCAAATAAATACAATAATTTTAAAATTATTGTATAAACTTACCCATTGATTTGGTGTTCCATTAACTTTGTTGGGGCAGTATCGTAAGGCTTGCGGGCGCACAAAGTAACAAAAATGAAAAGGTAAAAGCAAAGTATGTTTATTATAATAAAGTCTAGCTAACTTTAAAATTTTAAACAGAATCAGATTACATTTTATGCAAGTATGTTAATTTCCTCTTTTAAGACATCTGAACTTAATATTGGGTGGGGCGCAAAACATTTCTTAAGCAATGTCTGTGGCATAGAATGAGAATTTTCATTATTATCTCTTTTTTTATTAAAATAAATTTGCCAACAAGTAGTTAATTCATTGTAAATGATAATGAAGGCTTAAAGCTAATTTGGGATAGTGGTGGAACTGGTATACATAATGGTCTTAGAAACCATTGCCGAAAGGATTGTGGGTTCGAATCCCACCTATCCCACCATAATAAATACATCAATTTATTTCTATAATAATTCAATTTTTCATTTGACAATTTTCTTTAATTATGTTATAATATAGTATATTTAAATTAAGGAATACATATGACACAAAGTAAAACTAAATATATTGAGTTATCTGAATTTAATGACTGGGAAGGGGAAACTTGGAATTTTTATATTGATCTTTCTGTAAACTCAAAATATCTTACTCTTTTTCACAAATTGGATGATAGATTTAAAAATATGGAATTAAATAATAATTCAGGATTTAAGGTATTTGAATTTAATTTTAATGAAATTACAGAAGATGAATTTTCTGAACCTGAAATGGATATTGATGATGAGGGTAATGAATATGAGATTAATTCTTATATGGATGCTACAAATATTATTGATACTCCTTTAATTGTAAATAAGTTAGAACAACTTTTAGAAAAAAATGATGATGAGTTATTTGATGGGTTATATAAAGGTAGATTTTTAGAATTTTTTGAAAATTAATTAAAATTTAATAAAAAACTTGACAGATAACTTTTAAATATGATATAATATTTATCTAAATAAAAAAGTGAGCCTGCAAAGCCTCTTTTGCGGAAACCATTAGAACTCCAAAAAATGCGAAACTGTTACCTTATACTTTAAAAACTAAGGGGATTAAAACTTTTGTTTTAATGAGGTATTTTAAATTTTTGAAATGTGGGCTTAGAAGCAGCCATCATTTAAAGAGTAGAGCGAAGCACCATTGCTGCAAAATGCTTTATGTCGTTTTCTTTGGGGTAATTGTTATCATTCTGGAAAATATTATGGCATATTAGTGAAGTGGCATAATGGGAAAATGTGGATAAACTTGACTATGCACAATTAATTAGATTAAGGATCTCTTTTGGCGTAATAGCACATCAAAAAATAATGGACGAGAAAAGCCTCTATTTATATGCTCAAATCTTCTCCCTACTGCATTTCAGGTAGGCACAGTTTTTAGTAATCTGGTGGTACTGGTTGTTCGGACTAAACTAAAATTTTATAAAAAGAATTATTTAAAATCTTTCTAAAAATTTGATTACATTTATGTCAGCTAAAAATTAATAATCAAGGAGAATTTTAAGAATGACATTTGATAAAGAAAAAACTACAAATATTTTAAAACTTTGTACTGATTTCAGAGATAAATATGAAATAACTTGTGAAGAAGATATTTATCAAAGAGATGTTATTTTAGAGGAGTTACCTGAATTGTTTACAAAAATAATTAAGCAAATAGGTTATCTTGATGAAAAATAAATAATTTAAATGTGAAGTATAGATAAATTAAGAATAGTAAAATGTTTGATATTGTAAAAAATATCAAACCATCGCCAATGTGTAAGGCGTTTCCCTAACTAAAAGCTTTATGTGGGGGTAGCTAAATATTCAACTCTTTGGTGAGTTATCAGATAAACTGACCATTATATTTATAGAAATATTCTTTAATCAAGATAATGTGGAGAATTTATATATTTGCAAGATATATTTTCTTTAAAAATAAAACCAAATTTAGTTAAAGACTTAAATATTTCTATGATTATAATAAAAATATTGCAATATAAGTAGTAATTTAATTATTAAATTATAAATATTTCAAGTACAGAAAATAATAACTCCTATTTAACACTAATCAACCCTGTTAGTGGTCTTTAAAGATGTTTAGGCTTTTTTCAGTGTATGGGTAATTCAGATGTTCTAGGTTATTAGGAACATGTAAATCAAAAAACTGATAACCCATTCAAAATTTAAAAAATTTTGGGAGAAATAGTGTATCTCAGGAAAACACTCTATGGAGAGCATATGCATAGTAAAATAAAGCTCACCAAAGATCTAATACAGGAAACTGTTGGGTGTGACACTTGGGTGTAAATTGCAGTTTTGTGATTGATAGGTTCAAATCCTAGCTCATCCGCTCTTTAAGATTAGAATATAAATAAACCTTGTTAGTCAAGGATAAAAGAGATAAATAGAAATATTTATTTTAAGGATTAGTTGTATTCCAAAACCTTTGTTTAAAAAACTTTAAGGTAAATTGGGCTAATTGAAACAAATACAATAAACATAAAACTATTTTTTAGTAGTGATTATTAGAGTTACTTCATTAATAGGAAAAAAAATACTTTAATTAACAATTCTCTTAAAAATAATTTTATATTTATAAAAGAATATTGACTTAGGAATACAGAAAGCATAACTAACAGTGGTATAACTGGATTGGAGAATGTGTTTGTTTTTTATACCCTTGATTGAAATATTTATCAAGTGCTTGAGACACAAAAGTCAATGATCTCCTCATAAAAAAAGATACTTTTTAAAAATTATCCTTGATAATTCAAGGATAATTTTATTTTAATAAAGATTTTATAGGTTTATAAAAATGTTTTCAATTCAAAAAAAATTAAATAAAATAAGTAATATTGATTTTTATAAACCAAAAATATTTATTAAAAACAAAAATTTAGAGAAAAAGTATTATAAAGATATTAATATTGAAAAAATTTTAAAAAATTGTAATATTAATATTTTCTCTGTTGAAGAAAATGAAATATTTGGATATTTATTTATAAATAATATAACAGATGATAAAATTTACAATATTTTATTGAATTGTAATTTTATATTATCTATTGTACCATCTTCAAATTTTATTCTTAATCAATAAAAAAGGTAAGAAAACTTTCTCACCTTTTTAAAATTAAATTCAATATTAAATTTTTATAGGCTTATCATCAATTAATCTAATGAGACCAAGAATAAACATATAAGTTTGCCAAACAAACAAACCAAATAACAGAAAATAACCAATTAAAATTAAACATAAAAAAATAAATAATATTGATAAGAAAAATTCTATCCAAAATATTCTTATTTGAAATCTAAAATGATCACATAAAATAGGATCATCAACTCTACCTCTATTCATATATGCTATAATTAAACCAATAATACCAGAAAATGGAACTAGAATTTGAAGCAAAAAAAGTGAATAAGATATAATAGCTAATTTCTTACCTAATTTATAGCTTATCTTTTCATTATTTTCCATAAAATTATCCTTAAAATATAATAATTATAAATTATAACATAATTATTTATCTTTGTCAATTAAATAAATATTATCTCTTATTTTATATTATAATTAAAAAATTTATTGACATTTTTTTCCATTATATGCTATAATAATTATCTAAAATAAAGATTATAGGATTTATATATGAATTTAAATGATTTAATTAAAGAGAGTAAAGGTTATTGTCATACTGAGAATGAAGAGGAATTTGAAAGTTTCTCTGATTTTTTGAATGATGATGAAGGTTTTGACATTGAAAGAAATATTTGTTTTAATTGGTGTCTAGAAAAAGAGGAAGGTAAATATAAAAAAATGAAGTTAATTTTATATTTTATTTTGCCTTTCAGGGGTTCATTATTTTCATCAGTAATAAATAATTTCACAGAAAATGATATTGAATCTCTTGAAAAATGGATTAAACCTCATAAAGAATATCTAATTTCTATGTTCAGTCCATTTTAAAAATAAAAGCCTTAAATAAATTTTAAGGCTTTATATTTAAGATTAATTATATTTTAAAACATCTTCAAAATTTAATGGTAAATTTTGAATTTCACCATTTCTAAAAACTTCAAACATTATATCTTCAACATCTAAATTAAATTTATCAAGTCCATGTCTTTCTGCAAAAACATGAGCACGATATTTATTTGAAAATGTACTAACAACACCTTTTAATGATCTTTTACCAATATCTGTAACAGGGTCTTTAAATAAATCAATCCATTTACCATCTTTATTCATTAAAGCTGTTGCTTTCATAGAACAACTAAATTCATCTCTACTAGATCCATGAGTTAATGCTCCTCCCTCACCAAAGATTAATTCAGTTAAACAGATTTTTTTTGATTCTAGATTATCAATAATTTTTGCAATTGATTCACGATTAATGCCATCTCCTTGAAGAACTTTAATATATTTTGGTAATTGTTTAAAACCTTTGTTATTAGTAGTAAATCCAAATTTATCCATTAATATTTCTAAGCATTTTATTGGAACTTGAGTGGGATCTCCACTATCAGGGCGGATAACAACTTTGCCACCTCTATTTCCTAAATCAATAACTCTCTGCTTAAAACACCCACCAATTAAATCACTACAAACTCTATAAATATCATAAGTATCACTTACTATAGAAACAATAGGGCAACCATTTTTACCTGATTCAATTTTAGTTAACTCTTGATCAAGTAAATCTAGCATCATTTTAATAGCTAATTCATCATCTCTTTCATTAGCATCACTATTAGCACACATAACACTATGTTCACTTGCTAATACTGAAAAACATCTAGGTTTAAACTCAGAATTATTAGGTAAATTATATAATTTATAAATCTCAAAATCAGTATTCAGAGAATCTGTACCATTAAATCCAGAAGCAATGTGAGAAATTGAAGCCATAATATTTGATTCATAACTATCTGCACCCCTAGCTCCAAAATTATGTAAATGAAAATTAACTTGTTCATTATTATCTGAATGTTCTTGCATTTTTTTATTTAAATAAGTATATGTTTCATAAGCACAACTTGCAACTGTAGTCATTTTCCAAATAATTCTTTGTAATGCTGGTTCTATATAAGAAACTAACCATGCAAAATCATCATCAGTATTTTCTACTGTAACCACAGGAATACCAATTGGCACGATCATTCCCTCTGCAATAGATTTAACAGATAAAGGTAATTTACCATTATGCTTTTTAACTATTTTTAACCATCTATCTTCATTAAATTCATAGCCTTGAAATTCAACATATTTTTTAGCAATAGCAATTTCTTCCAGGGTAATAGTGTGATTTAAATAATTTCTAACTGCATAAGTAATTCCCATAAATTTTGTCATAGATGTGTATTTATTAGGTTTTCTAAAAACTATAGTGCTAAATATTTTTTTTGTACCTACTGGCAACATTCTTTCATGATCATTTTTATAAGAATCAGTATCTAAAATAAAATTATAATTATTATTCATGATTTTTCTCCTTATAAACCCAACATACATTCAAGAATCTGATAATGATCCTCAAAAAATTTATCTTTATTCTCGATAATAGAGCTAATAGGCATCCATAAAGCATCAATGGCATCATCTGCTGGTTTCACCTTTGGTAAAGCATATTGATCTGGTAAATTAATTAAAACAGCTTTTGTAAGAACTCTTCCACGCAGTGATCTATTTTTATCTGAAAAATCATCAGATTTTTTAATGCAAGCTTTTAAAAATAATTCTGGAATTTTTAATCTAGTTTCTTCAACTAATTCTCTAATAGCAGTATCTATTTGAGTACCATCATCATTTTTAAAGAAACCACCTGGAATTGCAAATAAATTTTTACCCGGATGTTTTTTACGTTTAATAATTAAAACATGACCACAACAAACAACAATGGCATCACCAGTTACAAAGGGTATTTGATAAGGTAATGATTTAAATTTTTCTTTATAATTTTTTAGAAATTTATATTCCTCTTGAAGATATTTATATGTTTCTCCATTATTATGTCTTTTAAATTTTTGTAAAAACTCTAATGTTTCATTTGGTAGTTGATTTGTAATATTTAATTCTTCTCCTTTAAAATATTTATGTCTAATTTCCGTTGATGTAATATCAAAATCATTAGATGACAATAAATCATTATTATACTGTGGAAAATATTTTAAATACTGAGTATCATCTTTTAAAAAACCAGTCAATGTAAATGTATCATCTTTATTTGATACACTTTTTACTGATTGTTGAACTGCACTTAACCACTTACTGTTATTATAAATACTATCTTCAATAGGATTAATATAAACATTAATGTCTTTTCCAGTAGAACGAATAGATTGTAAATCTTTATCAATAGCTAGAGAAATTAATTCTTTTCTTTCATCAAAAGTAAATGGATTTCTAATATCACGTGCAATATTTGTTGAGCCAATTAATATGATTAAATTATCACATTTTGGATTGTTTAGGGCTTTTTGGATTATTGATAAATGACCTTTGTGAAAAGGTTGAAATCTACCAATAAATACGAAATTATTTTTCATAATTTTTCCTTTAGAAAATGAATTTAAATTTAAGAGACTTTATCTCTTATAAATAAAAAGTATTTTTATTTACTTTTCAAGTATATCATAATTATTTTTATTTTGTCAAGTTTATTTAGAAGAAATTATAAAAATATTTGCTTAATTTATTTGTTTATGATATAATTTATTGATAATATGTAATTAATAATTATAAAAATTATTATATTTATAAAGGATAAAAATGAAAACTTATAACAAAATGATTGATTATAAACCAAAATTAAGAGTATCTCAATTTTCTAATAAATTTTTTGTAGAGTTTGATAAAATAGAAACAGTAATAATAAGTAGTCAAATAGGTGGAAATTGGACTCCTGTTCCTAATTTTAAACTTTATGAAACTCGTGATGAAGCTTTATCAGTTATGAATAATTTAATAGAAAATAACTTTACAATGTCAGTAAATAGTCTTTGTATTGAGTTTGAAGAAAATATATCTCTACCAGATAACTTTAAAATTAACTAAATTTTTAATAAAAAACTTGACAAAATAAAAATATTTATGATATAATATTTATGTAAATATAGAGGTGTAGCTCAGTCGGTAGAGCAGTGGTCTCCAAAACCAAAGGTCATTGGTTCGAATCCAATCGCCCCTGCCAAAATCTCTAAATAATATTTAATTTTAATAAAGCTGCGTCGCCTCTTATTTATAATGCGAACTACGTGGCTTTTTTTATTTTCAATTAAATAAAAATTTTCATTACAATAGGAAATCTTAAATGGAACTATTAGATATTATAAAACCAGGTATAATTAATAAAATTATGTTTGTTTCAGAAAATTTTGATTATAAAGAACGTTGGGGACACTCAACATATGAACCAATGTGTAATTTTATATTAAGAAAATATCAACCTGAGATATTTTCTTTTTTTGACAATATTCAAAAAGATAATCAAAATAAAATTTACAAAATTTGTTTAAAACAACATAAAATTATTAGATATATACAAAAATGTTTTATCAAAAAAGATAAAAAAAGAATCTCTTTAATTAAATCTTATTTAACAAAACGTCCAACTTTTACAAGATTTTTAAAAAACAATAGATATAAATTTATTAATAAAATTTTATATAAAAAGAGAATAAAGTTATTAATATCAAATTCTTTTTATTATAATAATAAAATAGATGGTAAAAATCTATTATTTTGGATTGATTTTTCTTATAAACAAGATATTTTTTTTAAAAAATATGACAATAAACAAATGTTTAGAGTATATTTAGTGAGTAAGGATCAAAAAATATATTTTAAATTAAGTCAAGAATGGAGTTATTCATTTTAAATACAAGAAAAGGATAATAATGTCATATACAGAAATATATGCAATTACTAAAAAGCATAACCTAATAAAAATTGGTGAAATAAAAAACTCTCTTTTAGGATGTAAATGGATTTGGAATAAATTATTAAATAAATATTTTCCTAATAAAGTTGCATCATTAGAAAATTATCAATTACTCTGGCATCTAGCCAATTCAGAAAGTAATACACTTAATTTATTTGAAAAAGTAGTTTTAAAAAGTACTTTTGATTATTATATATGTGATAATCAACAAGCTCTTGCTCTTTCTCATTATTTAGATGAGTTTAATTTATTTTATAGTAAATTTGATGAAAATTTAAAATTAAGTTTAAATCCTAATTTAAAAGAGCAGTCAGAAATATTATTAAAAAAATCTAAATATAATAAATATATAAGATTTGTTTTTAATCAAACAAGTATAAATGAATGTTTATGGAAAAATGTAAATTTAGAAAGGTATATATAACAAATGGAAAATCATTTTAATTTAAATATGATTTTTTATGATATTTTAACTATAATTACTGTCAATTACCCCCACTTGTAGAAGTGTAGGCTTGTTAAAAGCCCTGATTGACTAGACTAAGTAATAGCTTTAGCTTTTACTACATTATTATAGTTATTACACCAGTGGATGTTTTCCTAGTCCACTGCTCTATATAGGCTCTGTAAACAATCCGCTGGGGTGTGGATAGTCAACCTAATTCAGAAATTATAATAATATTGTCTAAGGAAACCTACAGGTTTCTGATCCTGAATTAGCTTATGTTGCTTCGCAACTTTACTAATTATAAAATCAGAAAAATATTATTTAAAAAGGAATTTATATTTAATGGTCTTTGTAAAATCACACAATAATACTTCGCTTATGCCTTGCTCGGCAAGGAAAGCTCGTCTATTGCTTAACAGCAATAGAGCTAAGATTATTGATTACAAAAATTTTACAATTCAATTAAATTATAATACAACTAATTTTTGTCAAAAAACTATCATTGCAGTAGATACTGGTGCTAAATTCTTAGGTATTATTCTACGCAATGGTAACAATATTTTACTTGCTAGACAAGTAAAACTTAGAACTGATATTTCTTCTCTGCTTACTACTAGAAGAATACTCAGAAGAGCAAGAAGAAATAAACTAAGATATCGCCAACCCAGATTTCTTAATAGAACTAAATCAAAACAATCTGGTTGGCTTCCTCCATCAATTCAATCAAGAGT
>JACCDZ010056817.1_pt1 | contig 14764 bp, 5 predicted proteins | sample 7449551 | NCBI WGS metagenome assembly JACCDZ01 (sample SAMN15323452, study PRJNA562643) | freshwater metagenome | isolation source: river surface water | place: USA:Blue River Watershed | collected 2017-08-18 | reverse complement strand
CTGACGCCGGTGACGGAGGCCGTGCCGGTGACCGAGCCACTGCGCTGCGTCCCGCCCCACGTGTTCGCCACATTGTCCTTGCCCAGGTACAGATCCGCCGTTCCGTTGCTGATCCCCACCCGCGCACCGTTGGCCTCCAGCCCCACGCTCACATTGCTGCCCGTCACGTGCCATGCGCGTGCACCACTGACCGGCTCTTGCTCCAACGCCACCGTGAACGTGCCGCCCAACTTGGCCGGCCCCATCTGCAGCGCTCCCGCCACAGACACTTCAAACACACGCTGACCGTCGGCCAGCGACACCGAACTGTCCGGCGACAACGCAATCGCCGTGCTCGACGTGTTCGCCGCACCGTTCCAGTCCACCACCGGGTCCGTCCCCGACAGCACCAGCGCACCGCCCACCAACTGTCCGTTCACGTTCAGGCTGGCACTGTCGATGTCCGCCAACGCATACCCTTGCAGCGTCGCCCCACCCACTGCCGCCTTGCTCGTGATCCAGCGCCGGGCCGAGCCACCCACTTCGCTGCTCAACACCACCGCCATGTTCACATCGCTCAGCGACGCGCCCACCGTGCTGTTGCCCAGCGCCGCCGCAATGCCCGCGCCGCCAAAAATCAACTGGTCCACCGTCACCGTGCTGCCATTGGTCAGCAACACGCTTTGCGCCGTGCGACTCTCGATGAACATGTCGCCCTGCACCGACATCACGCCCGCCACATCGGCTGTCATGATCCCGCGCAGGCGTGTCTCGTTGTTCAGCAGATTCACCACGTAATCTGCACCACCCGTGGCCACCACCACGTTCTCGATCGCCGCACCCGAACGGTTGTAGGCCACCTTCATCTGCTGCGCAGACAGCGTCAACCCGCTGATCCCCGTCAGCGACACATCGCCTTCGACCTGCACCGCCACCGTGCCCGCGTTCGTGCCCTCTTTCTTCAGCAGCACCGCGCCATGGCCGTTCGTCAGGTTCGCACTCACCCCGCCTTGCGTGATCGTGCCCGTCAGGCCCGACACCCCAATGCGCAAATTCGTCACGTTCACGCCACCCACCGTGTTCGTCTCCGACACGATCGCCAGCGCACCGCTCAAACTCCCCAGCCCGCTCACACTCAACGTGCCGCTGCTGATCACCACTTCTTGCAGATAGGTGGCATCGGCAAAAGCGATGCTCACCCCGCCTACCGTGGTGTTGACGCTGCGCCCCAAGGTGTTGATGCGCACAGCCGCTGTGGCCGAGAGGCTGACATCGGCAAAGCCATTGAGCTGGGCCGAACCGTTGGCCACCAGCGCGTAGCCTGCCGTGTTTTCCGACAAACCCGCGATGTACAAGCCCAGGTTGGCACCCGTGACCGACACCGCTGCACCGGCAGCCCCCATGGTTGCAGAGACGTTGGTGGCAGAGAGTTGAATGCTCTTGTCTGCGCCCCGAACCACGGTGAGGTTGCCTGTCAGGCGGCCAAAACTTCCAACCACCAGGCTGACGCCTGTGCCCGTGAAACTCAGTGCGCCAGCGCCATCAAACTGGGTGGAGAAAGTGCCCGAGAGACTGACACCGCTCAGGCCATCGACGTAGGCATTGCCTGTGAAGGAGCCTGAGCGCGTCGTGCCTGGCCCCAACACCAAGGAGCCCGACACGCCCTCGATGCCCAGTTGCGCCCCACCTGCAGCAAAGCCCATGTTGGCATTGCTGGCCGTCAGCGTCCAAACTTTTTGCCCGCCTGAGTCGTCCAGGTTCAGGCTGAAATCGCCACTGATTTGCGCCCCTCCCACATTCAGGCTCGCGCTCAGCGGCAGATAAAAGCGCGCCGCGCTCATGTCCAGGCTGACGCTTTGTTCGCCAGACAGGGCCACCGCCGTGTTGCTCTTGGACCAATTCAGCACGGGCGCATTGCCCGAAACCAAGGCACCACTGCTGTCCAGTTGGCGGTTGATCTGAATCTGCGCGTTGCTGATTTGCGCCAGATCGGCATTCGCCAGCGTGAGGCCGCCTATGCTGGCCTGTGTGCTCAACCAGCGCCGCGCCGTCCCCGACGAAACGCGTTCGGTGCTGAGGACCATGGCCACATCCAGATCGCTCAACTGCACATTCAGGTCTGAACCGCCGGCCGTGATCAAGGCGTTGGCATTCAGGCCACCCATCACCAACTGATCGGCTTTGACCTCGGTGCCATCGGACAAAGTGACCGATTGATTCTGGCGACTCTCGATGAACATCTCGCCCGAGACATTGAGCACATTGGCCAAGCTGGCCTGCACCTGCCCGCGCAGGCGCATTTCATCTTTGAGCAAATGAACGCTGTAGTCGCTGGCAGGCGTGGCCACGCTCAGATCCAGCGCGTCGCCCCAATGGTTCACACCAATGCTGAGGTCCGTTGCGCTGAGTGTCACACCCGAGATGCCGCTCAGGCTCACCGAGCCACTGGCTTGCACTGCATAGCGTTGTGTCACCACACCTGCGGTGTTGACTTCGTTGCGCAGCACGATGGCACCACGTCCACCCGACAGGCTGGCACTGGCACCGCCCAACGTGAGTGTGCCCGCAGCATTGTCCAGGCCAATGACGATGTCGCTGATCGCTGTGCCGTTTTCCACCCGCTGGGTGCTGATCAACTTGAGGGAACCCGACAGCGATCCCAGACCGGCCACCGAGATGCTGCCGCTGAGAATGGTCAGTTCCTGGCGCGCCAGCGCATCGCTGAATTGAACGCTGACATGGGGCGTCGTCAAGCCTGTGCGCACCGACACATTGACCGCTTGCCCCAAGGCGTTGATGCTCAATTGCGCATCGGCGGCCATACTGATGTTGCTACCAAAGCCACTCAGTGCTGCACTGGCAGACGCCACCAAGGCGTAACCGGATTGGCCCAGTGCATTCTTTTGCATCACCAAACCCAGGCTGCCATTGGTCAGTGAAATGCCCGCCGTGCCATTTCCCAGCGAACCACTGACGTTGGCCGCCCCCAGCAAAAGGCGCTCGCTTTGCACTTCGACGACACGTTCGCTGATGACTTGCAAAACAGGCAATTGCGCCCCAGCCAAGCTTCCCAGAAAGCACACCTCAAAAACATAGGCTTGCCCCGTTTTGGGCAACACCAGTACCGACGCCGGGTTCATGTCGGTGAAGCTGCCCACCAAGGCCTGAATGTGGGCGGCAATGGCTTCCTGACTCAGGTCGCTGATGGCAACCGTATCGCTCCAATCCGCTTGCCCCGCGAACCGCAAAGACATGGCAGTTGGCGCCTCCCCAGAGGACAGCGCCAGCGACAAGGTTTGCACGGGCGAGACCAGCAGGGTGGCCACATTTTTTGCAGCCAACGACCCGCGGAACTGCACGGTGTACGTGCCCGCTGCGCCGCTCACCAGCACATTGCCGGCACCAATGGCCGACAACTCTTCCAAGGCGGTTTGCACCTGCGCTGCCGTGGCCGTCTGATCCAACACCGCGCTGACACCGTTGACACCGTCCAATGACAAACGGTAGCGACCGGCGGTGCTCACGCTGAGCGTCTGGGTTTCACTGGTGGTGGCGCCTTGCGTGGCAAGCGCCAGGGATGCGTTGGGGGCTTCGGTGACGCTGGTGATGCGGCCTTGCATCACCTCGAAATCGACACCGGCCACCGCGCCGGCAAAACGCACTTGCCAGACTTGCTCCCCTGCCACAGTAACCAGGGAAACCGCCAGATCGGCACCGGTGGCGGCGAAACGCTGCCCCAGCGCATTGGTGGCAGCGAGCAAGGCCGTTCTGACTTGCCCAGCTGAGGCATCAAATGCCAGATCCGTGGTGGTGTAGTTCTGACCTTGGTAGGCCAGGCTCAATACAAACGAGCCTTTGACCAGATTGTTGTACAGATGTACTTCTTGCAACGCACCAGTGGCTGCGCTGCCCTGCACACGCGTGGCCGTCGTCAGTGTCAGGCCCTCCGACGAGGTTGCCGCCACCAGACCGGCGAGATCGGTGTTCCCAAAAATTCCAGCAAAAGAAATCAGATACCGTGCATTGGCCAGTGTGGACGTGCTGTCGTATTGAACGCTGACGTTGCCCACACCCAGACTGGTTTGCAGGGCTTGCTCGATGACGCGCGCCTGATCCAGCACGCCAAAACCAGCAAAACCTTTGCGCTCTTCCACCACGTTGAAGCGAATGTCGTTAGTGCTGGTATAGGCCTTGAGCAGCCCCATGTCCTTGCCGGCCAGCGCGCCCTTGAAGTCCACCAGGTAATCAATGCTGCCGTTGCCGGTGTACTGCGCGCGGTAGCTGACCGTGACATTGCCCGCCCCTAGCAAGGTCTCCAGGGCCGACTGCATTTGCGCCGCATGGTAGGTGGGATCGGCGCTGTAACGGATCTTGGTCGTGGACTGCCCATCCAGGCTGAACCAGAACTGCCCCGAGGCTCGGTTGGCGGCGTTCAGGGTCAGAACTTGTCGCTCGTTGATCGGCGAGGTGTTGCTCAATACCGAAATCGCAGACGTGGTTTGGCCATTCAGCGAAAGCGTGAAGGTTTTGCCTGCGCCACCGGTGCTGGACAAGGTCAGTTGCTGAACCTCGTTGGTGCCCGTGTGCATGGCCTGCTTCTCGAGGATCACGCCCCACTCGGTGCGATCCGCGCTGTCGGGCGGTTGCTCCAGCCACAAACCGGTATCGCCCTTGAAGCCGGCCAGCGTGATCGCTTGCCCTGCCAAAGCGCCCAGGAATTCAATGTCAAAGCCCTGCGCCCGTCCACCCGTGACACGGACATTGCCTTCGCCCGTGTTGGCAAAGCGAGACAAGGCGGTTTGCAGACGCTGCGCCAGCACTTCGTCGCTGACCGGGACGGCCAGTACGCCTTCGCCGTCGACCGACGAGGCCGTGAACGTCTGACCATTCCAGACAAAACTGTAGAGGCCTTCGCGGCTGAACTGCCCCTTGGCATCGGCCACCGTCAGATGCAACACAACGTTGGTGGTGACACCGCCTTCGACACTGCTTTGACTTTGGCCCTCTGCCCCCGCCGTTGCGGCGTTGAGCTGAGTGACCGGAACGGATTGAATGGCCGAGGTTTTGACAACGGCGAACTGGCCCGACAACTGGCCCAGGCCATCAATCCCCAGCGCCACATCGCCCGCCAACTCCAGGGTATCCTGGTTAAATTCCGCCGCCAAAGTACCGGTCAATGTCAGTCCATTGACACCCGTGACAGAACCCGTGCCCGACAAGCTGCCGCTGTTGCCGTTAGCGCCAATAAACAATGCGCCTGCAGCTTTTTCAATGCTGACCTGTGCTTCACCGGCCTTGAACGCCACCTGCACATCGGCCGCTCGGATTTCCCAGGTGCGTGAGCCATCGCTGTTCAAATGCAGCAGCACATTGAAATCACCGCTGATGCTGGCATTGCCCAATTGCAGACTGCCTTTGGCGGCAGTGACAAAACGGGCGGCGGGCGCATTGACTGGCAGCACCTTGCTGGAGGTCACGGCAATGGTACGCACAGATTGCGACCAATCGATAACAGGACTCGCAAGGTCGGTCAACACATCGCCGCTGGCGTTGGCGCTGGCAGCCAAGCCACGGTTGATGTCCAGCAGGGCGTAACTGAGTTCGGCTTGAGCGATGGCCGAAACTTCCAGGCCCCCGATCACAGCAGAGGATGTGATCCAGCGGCGTTGCGCGCCACTCCGTTCGCTGCTTAACACAAGTGCCAAGTCGGCGTCCTTGAGGCTGACACCGGTTCCTGCCGCCTGCAAGGCCACCGACAAACCTGCGCCGCCCAGCAACAAAGCGTCCACCAACACAGTCGTGCCGTCTGTCAAGGTCACAGTTTGCTGCGTGGCAGATTCGATGAAGATGTCGCCCTCCATGGACAACACACCGGCAACGGCCGCCACGGCCGAACCTCTCAGACGGGTCTCGCCCACCATCTGCTGCATGGCAATCCAGCCATTGGCCGTGGTGACCACGGTATCCACTGCAACGCCCGTACGGTTGTAGGCCAATTGCATACGCGAGGCTGCCAGCGTCAGTCCATTGATGCCCGTGAGCGCCGCATTGCCTTCGGCCTGCACGGCATAGTGCACGCCAGTACTGTCTTTGTAGACCAGCACGGCACCTCGGGCTTGTGTCAAAGCGGCCGTAGCCCCCCCCAGGGTGACACTGGCGGTCAAGTTTTCAAAGCCCAGCGTCAAACGTTGCTGCGTGACACCTCCCACTTGCATCAGCACGCTCTGCACACTGAGCTGACCGCGCAAGGTGCCCAGACCAGCCACACTCAGCGTGCCGTCGTCGATGATCAACAACTGGCTGGCACGCGCATCGGTGAAACGAATCGCCACTTGCGAGCCATTGCTCAAGGTGACGATTTCATCCACCTCGCTGCCCAAGGTGTTGATGGCCACCCGGCCGCTGGCACTCAGGGACAGGGTGTCGGTAAAGCCATTCAAGGCCACCGTGCCGCTGGCCACCAGGGCATAGCCCCCCGCACCCAGGGCATTGGTGCCCAGAATCAAGCCCAGCGAGCCAGCGCTCAGGGACACGTTCTCGGTGGCGCCACCCACCTGCGCAGACACCCCGGAAGCCCCCACCACGATGCGTGGCCCTTGGGCAGTGTTCTGGCGCTCAAAAGAGAATTGCCCGGACATGGATGCAAAACCCGCCACGGCAACGGACACGCTGCCCGCAACAGCCAGCTCGCCCTGGCCATCAAACAGGGTGCTAGCCTCTCCCGAAAAAGACAGACCGTCAATGCCGCTGACGCTCAATTGCCCCGTCAGGGAGCCGCTGCGCGAACGATCGGCACCCCAGCGCAAAGTGCCGGAGGCCTGGGTCAAACGAACGAAGGCGGGACCTGCAGCCAAGAGCACCTGAGCATCGGCTGCGGTCAAACGCCAGCTGTTGTCTGCACCATTGAACAGCAAAGAGAAAGTCCCGGAAATCTGGCTGTCCCCCAGCGCCAGCGTACCGGTCACTGGCACCGACAAAATCTGTCCGACCTGATCGAGCAGGAAGGTTTTGCCGGAGGCCATCGCAAAACTGCGGGCAACCGACCAGTCCAGCGTGGTGCCCTCGGCCACCGCCGCGGCGCTGACAGCACGGTTGATTGACCATTGCGCCGTTTCAACATTGGCCAAGGCATAACCACCCACACTGAGCGATTGAACATCGCCACGGGTTGTCAGCCAAGAGCGCGTGCTGGTCTGGTCTTTGGCATACACCAGCGCCATGTTGGCTTGCGAGACTTGCAAGCCAGCGCCTGTGCCAGCTGCAAACTGGGCTGTGACACGGGATCCCAGCAAGGCGTACTCGGTCAGCTTGACCGATTGACCGTTGGACAGCAGGCGGGTGGTGTGAGAGACATCCAGCACCAGTTCGCCCGAGAAGCTCAGAACACCGCTGATGCTGGCACTGAAGTAGCCAGAAATTTGCAATGTCTGCGGCGCCAGATCCATCAGGATCAGATCGCCTGTCGAGGGCACTTCGCGCGACACCGCCACAGTGCCAGGGTTCATGGCCAGACGCACGCGCTGCCCCGACAACATCAAGGCGCTGTCTACCTGCACGGTGACATCCACTTCACCAGCAACGGACAATGCGTGTGTGGCAGCACCCACGCCATCCACGGCGGTGTCAGTTGTCATCACCACGGCCAGCCAACCTTGCTGAGCCGCTAAACTGGCGTCGCCCAAGGTCAGAGAAGCCTGGAGGCTGCGAACGCCGACCAACAACTCCTGGGTTTTGACCAGCGTGGTGGTGGTGGTCCGCGAGGCGAATGCAAAATCGCCAGAGAGCGAGCCCAGGCCCTGCACGACCAACTGGGCGTTGCGGGCTTCGAAGCGTGCCGTGCCATCCACAGAATTGGCCACGTACGACAAGGTGCCACTGAAGCTACTGCCATCCGTCCCCAGCAAGGCCCCCGCGCCAGAAGCCGTGACCTGGTAGGCGCCTTGCTGCAGGCTCATGGACAAACTGCCTTGCGTCAAAGACAGCGACGCACCACGCGCAGGATCGCCCAATTGGGCTTTCACATTCGTGGCCTGCACTTGCAGGCCACCAGTGGCCGAGTCCTTGGTGACAGAAAAATCGCCCGACAAGGCATCGCCCGTGGGCAGCACCACACGGCCCTTGCCTTGGATGGACAGGTTGTAGCCATCACCTGACCACACCAGGGAACCTTGCAAGCCCGTCAACTCCCCTTGCAAGCCAGCACTCGTCCATAACGCTGACACGTTGCTGGGCGCAAACGTGGTTTCCACGCCGCCACCGGCCAGCGGTGCCACCGAGACGTTCCATTGCCCGGCGATTCGCAAGCCCGCCAGGTCCAACGTGGCATCGAAACTCACACCCGTCTGGCTAACGGTGTTGGCCACCGCGGTCAGAACGGTGTCCAAGGCTTGCTGTGCTTGCGGCACATCGGGCACCGAGAGGCTGCTGATACCGGGCAAGGCCGTTGCCACCAGTTGCAAGCGATCTGCTTGGTAAACCGGTTTCAGGAAAATACCGTTGCCCGCATAGAGACCTTTGTAAGAAGTGAAACTGCCGCTACGCTGCGACCACTTCAACACATCAAAAACTTGACCTGCACTTGGCTGAAAATCGTTGATCAGCGCCAACTCCAGCGTCCCCGCCAATGTGGCCTGACCCGCGACCTGCACCTGATCGTGGCCATCGATCACGCCCGCCTGCACACCGGCAATTTCCATGTGCAAGGTGGCCGCAGCCGCTTGCTCGAAACTGGTGACGCTGAGCAAACCTGGTGAAGCCCCCGGAGAGACCACACCCTGGTTGAGCAAGCCCCCACCCAAATCACCTCGGCCCACCAGAGTCGAGCCCGCCGCCAATTCCAGATTTCCGTTGACACGCTCCACCAGCGCGGCCTCTTGCACACTGCCGTTGGCAGACACCACTTCCAGTGGGTGTACGTTCTCACTGCTCAACAAATCATCGATGAGTGAGCTGTCTTGCGCGGAAGAAGAGGCCGTTGAATTGTCTTGCGCGCTGACAAGCACACCACTGGATTGGGGTTCCAAGGGATTCTGCACCAGCACATCGCCGGCCAGCAAAACGCGCGGCTCCAAGTTCTCCAACTTGATGGTGCGCATCTTCGGCAAAGACGAAGCAGAGGGTGCTTGTTTGGAGGTGGGCTTTTTCATCGCAATTCAACAAGCAATATTGTTTTCATCCTAACGAAAATAAGCCGAAGATAGCTATCAAAAGCCATCATCTCCAGAGGAGGAAAAGCCTTGCTCAGGCGTGCGATTTGGTTCGCAGATTCAGCATCAGCTGGTAGCCTTTGTTGCGCAAGGCCCGGATCGCCAACAGCGACCCTTCGACCGTGCTCAACTTGCGACGCAAACGACTTATTTGATTTTCCAATCTTCTGTCGTCATACAAATTAAAGTTTTCATTCAAAGCCTCCACCAGCTCCTTGCGCGTGGCCTGCTGTCCTGGCAAGCTGGAAAAACAAAGCAGCAATTGCGCTTCGCTCAAGGTCAAGGACAAGACTTGCCCCTCGGAAGATTGCAAACGCAGACCTTGAAAATCCAGTGTCCACCAGTCAGCTTCTTTGGCAAGCCCATCGCCAGAAACAACCTGCAAAGATCGCTCCATGGCTGCGATCAAAGCAGTCAGCTCATTCATGTTGACAGGCTTACGAAGGAAAATATCGGCACCACTTTCGTAGCCTTGAACGGCATCTTGCTCGGACACGCGCGCCGTCAAAATCACCAACTTGACCAAGGGATCCAATTGCCGCAGTCGTCGGACAATGGACAAACCGTCGCATTCCGGCAACCCCAAATCCAGAATGGCGATGTCGAACCGTTCGCTCAATAGGCGTTCGTGGAAGCGGTCGGCGCTGGGAAAGCCCGAAACCTGATGGCCTGCCCTTTGGAGTTTTTGCACGACATCGTCCAAAAAAGCCAGGTTGTCCTCCACCACTGCAATAAATGCCATGTTGCAACAATTTCGTTAGTTTTACTCATCTTAACAATTTATTGCTTCAAATTTGATAACTATGACATTCATCATGAATGGGGCAATCGCCAGCGCATTAGCGTGCCCCCGCCCGGTCTGGCCAGCACACGAACATCCCCCTTGTGCCATTGCGTGACACATTGCACCAAGTGCAAGCCCAAGCCTGCCCCTGGCAAATGACCTACCTGAGGGGAACGAAAGTAACGATCGAATACTTTTTGCCTCAATTCCTCAGGGATTCCCGCTCCACGGTCGGCCACATCGATCAGGATGCCTTGTGCGTCACTGTGCACGGTCAAATCCACGAGGGTGTCCGCCCCGCCGTATTTCAATGCGTTGTCCAGCAAATTGTCCAGAGCCAGACGCACCCAGGTCGGATCCGCCCGAAGAAACATGGATTCGTCCAGCAAGTTTTGAAACTGAAAGCGCTCACGTTGTCCCGTGGCTTCGATGGCCTCGGCGCACAGTTGCCGCACATCCACGCGGGAGAACGACAACTGGGCGGCCGCTTGGCTGAAATGATCCTGACGAATCAACTGGTTCATCAAGTGATCAATCTGCGCCACGCCTCGGTGAATGCGCGCCAGTCGCACCTTCTCCGCCTCCGACAAGGCAGGATGAAGATCCTGCAAGGCATCGGCCGCTGCCTCAATGCTGGACAAAGGATTTTTGATTTCATGCGACATCATGGCCATGAACTGCGTTTGTTCTTCGCGCAACGCCGACTCGCGCATCATGCTTTGTTGCGCCAGCGCCATTTCGCGCTCGGCCACCTCACGCAAGCGTTGCTGTTCACGCAGCGAACGCATCAATGAAAAATTCAGCGCAATCAACGCCAGCAAATTGCTGTTCTGGTAACTCTGCAACAACCATTCCGACACCGGCATCACACCCAGCAATAACAGCACGTAGGCCAGCCCCCCGCCCAAGCTGAACGCACTTGCCAACACCAAAAAACGGCTGCCTGAACGCCCTTGCATCAGCAATTGCAGACTGCGTCCCAGGCCGCAGGCGGCCATGAGCAATGTCAACGGCGCGACCCATTTCATGAGATCGCTGCGACCACCGAACAGCATGAGCAGCCATGCCAGCACGGGCCCTCCAATGGCCAAGCGAAATATCCAAATCAACCAGGGCGTTTTGTCGGCTTGAACGAGCAAGACATTTTTATAAAAAGCCGCACCGACCGACATGCTCAGCAAAGCCAGCCAAGTCGCGCCGGTGTTCGTGAACATCGGGTACTCAGGCCAGAAGAATTGCGCAGCAAGGCCGTTGATGAACAGGTGATGCCCCAGACACACCAACAGGTAAATCATGTACAAACGATGTGCTGGCGCTTCTCGCCAAAAGCCCGACCCCAAGTGCATCACCAACACGGTCAGCAAAATGCCATAGGACAGACCCAGCAAGGTGTAGTCAAGGGTCACCACGTCAGCAAACTCGGCACGCCCCCACACACGAGGCAAGAAGATCAAGCTGCTGGTGGTTTCCACGCGCATGAAGGCAACCACCGGTATTTCGTTCTGGAAGGACAACGCAAAAGCATGGCCCCGGTACGCAATTTCACGCACCGCAAAGGGCTGCATGTCACCAGCGATTCGCTCTTGGTAGCGCCCTGCCGGTGCCGCATTGGAGTCGACAGGCCAGTAGAGACGGACATCGTCTAGAAAAGGGGGGAGGACCGTCAGAACCGCCTCGCCCGCATGTCCGGCGGGTGGCGTGATTTGCAGCCGAATCCAGTGAACCTGCCGGGTGTAGCCGGTGGCAAAACCCTGTCCGGACGGCACAAACGAAGCAGCGCGTTGCAGCGCACTCACGGTCTCGATGCGCTCTTGCCCCAGCGAATCCACCAACACGTCGACCTGTAACGGCCAAGGTCCTGTGCCAGCATGGGCGGCCAAACCCAGCCAGGCACACGCCATGGCCATCAGCCAGACACGCAGTGCACGCTGCAAGGAGGACAGACCGGTCATCATAGGGGCTCATTATCCAACTCGGTATCGGACGTTTTCTGGCATGCTTGTCGCATCACCTGCCCGTGCCCTTATGAACCACCCTATTATTCTCGCCACTCAGGTCCTCGACGAGCGGAATTTAACCGTGCCCCTCCAATCCCCTACTTTCCTCCGATTCCGCACCAAAATTCCGCACCAGAACTTGGGACGTGCCAGCAGCCTAAAGCGCCCCCAAGAATTGTCCAGCCAGACGTTGTGCATCTTCGTATGACACCTGATACGCCAGCCGGTCGATGGCGTCGAACTGCAGCTGCAAGATCTCTTTGCGCTGTTCAAGCTGGGTGAGGAACGCGCTGCGGTGACGAACCAGATATTCGGACGCGCTGGCCAGCGCCTGCGGCTCCCGCTCAATCACCAGCGCCAAGTCAAACAAGTCACGGGCCGTGGCCCGGTCTCCTCGATGCCACAACTTCTTGGCCACAATCTCGACTGAAGTCTCTACCCTCACCTGCCGCCCCAGCAACTGCCACATCTCAAACGGCGCCTGGGTCAAATTGTGGGATGCGACGAAATCAATCTCGCCCTCAGGAAGAAGCAACTTGATGTACCCGGGCCCCTCCACATAGTCGTGCGTCACCGATTCAGCCACATCGCTCAAGCGCGGCGAAACAAACCCAAGGTACTGAGGGTCTGGCACAAAAATGTCGATGTCTTTGCTCAGCCGATGCCCATACCGAAGCATCAGCACAGTGCCGCCACCGAATGTCCACACAGGGTCTTTAATGCCATGCTGATCGATTTCATCGATGAGAGTAAATGCGTGGCGCAGCAATTCCTGCCACACCCCCATTGGCAAGACTGCAGGTGTTTTATCGATGCCGGTCATGCCCAAACCTGTCTGGGCGACTTCAACTCATGGGCCCATTGCACCAGGTGCTTCCAAAGCGTCTTGGCCGAGCAAGATGACTGGCTGGCCACCTCCTCCACCACGCCCACGATGATGGGCAACGGAGCTTCATCAAGCAGCGTCGCAACTTGCGGTTTCAATTGCATGGGCAGCTGCCCAGCCACTAAAGCCGCCGCTAAGGCTTGCGGCTCGAGCACTTGCTTGTAGCTCACACTTGCCGTTTGGCTCGCCAATCTGAGCGCATTGTGACGATGCGGCCGCTCGTGTGCATCCAAATCCACCCCCAAGAGATCAAGCAGGCCGATGAGTTTGGCGGCCCCAAGGTCCACCAGAGTGCCGGTCTCCAATTGGTTGATCGTGGCACGCGAAAGACCACTGAGCTTGGCAAGCCGCGCCTGCGACAAGCCAAGCGCCTGACGGCGGCGGTGTATGAGTTGACCGATGGACAAGAGGTTCATGCGTCGGATTCCACCATTTTCCGAAAATAATGTCAAATATATTCGACATAATCCAAAGAAAACAGCCATCTAAAACAAAAACCAAGCGATTGCTCACTTGAGGTTAGGTCTTGGAACAGAGGTATTCACATCATGCCCGCATAGATACGGTTTAAGTGACAAGACTTAGATGGCTACACACTAGCCACTCTGCAGTGGGTGCACTGGTTCAACCACTTCCGACTGCTCAAACCGATTGGAGGCATCCCACCGGCAGAAGCTGAGGCGAACTACTGGCGGCAGCTTGCCGCTGCCAGCACCTCGACAGAGGTATCAACTTAAGCCAACCAGCCTCATTGAAACCCGGGGCGATTCAGAACAGCTAGATCCAAGAGCGCCGCCAATTCGATCAACCAAGTGGTGACACAAATGGTGACCTGGCGCGAATAAAAAAGAAAAACCCTAAGTGAATCAATCACTTAGGGTTCTGTCTTGGCGGAAACGGAGTCCGCTAAATAAGACCTATTTAATTTGACTTTCTTGATTTAAATTAATTAGTACACCATACCGTACACCATAAATCTCTAAATGTTTGTTAAACGCTGTTCTCAAAATGCAAATGGGCTGGGGTCACTCAAATCTTATATTTTCAGCGCCATTTTCATTGAGTTAATTTGATTCACATAAAAATTTATACACCGACCTACACCCCGATTACTCCCCTAGTAGGTCAAATTTCATATCTGCCCGGGTTACCTGAGTTCCTTCAACCACCACAACTCGCATGCCGACGAAAAAGGCACGATTGAAAACGTAGCATTAGATCGGCGGTGAAGCATGCTTGACGATCAACGACCGCGCCGTGTCGTGCCTCGATGGCGGCCATCCTGGATCACGGCAACATCGGCCGAAGCCAAATCTTCGTTACGTCCAGTTGCGCAGCCCGTCGAATCTAAGAGGAAGGTCGACCTGGAGGTCTCGCAAAAGATCCATGAACTGAACGTTGTTCGCTCGGTTCCGGTTGCGAAACGGGTCTGGCATTGGGACGCGATCACCAATACTTTGAGGATGTTGGATTCATAGCGGCAGGAAGCCATAGGGGTCACAATATACTTTCCCCAGGTGTCACTTGGCGCACTTACCTTCTCACGCGGTTCGCGATTCCTAGCGTTAAAGTAACCTCAACTGCTTCCTGCGCCGCAAAGCGTAAGCGTTGAACGCGCCTACTGTTAGGCGGTCAATCCCACGGCACTAAAGTCCGCTGTGGGCGATACTGACGTTCTGTGAACGTTCCGCGAGCTTCAGCTCCCAGCCTACAGCTGACATGGTCATCACGGTTGACCGGATTGCAGCGAGAGCAGAAATAGATGACTGTTCGCCGGTGGCCTCATACCGGCCATAAGCAGTCGGTCATGCCAGAAAATCTAGTGGACTGCTTTAGGCCTTGAAGTACCGCGCAGTCAAGGAAAACTGTCCAAGAAGATGCGTTCTCTTTTTGGCCCATCTCGTAGATTCTG